>Ga0066903_100005836_pt1 | contig 10783 bp, 5 predicted proteins | sample PanSoiMetaGPlot1_FD_67491 | JGI IMG/M metagenome (GOLD analysis project Ga0066903, IMG submission 67491) | Tropical forest soil microbial communities from Panama analyzed to predict greenhouse gas emissions - Panama Soil - Plot 1 (version 2) | ecosystem: Environmental > Terrestrial > Soil >...
CGCAAGCCCGTCCTTGGCATATGCCTTGGCAGCCAGTTGCTGGCTACCGCACTGGGAGCAACCGTGACAAGGGCAGCGAAGAAGGAGATTGGATGGTATCCTATTAGGTTGGGGCCCGCGTCGGCCGGCGACAGGCTCTTTGGAGAGGCTCCGCCGACATTCGTGGCATACCATTGGCACGGCGACATCTTTGAGTTGCCGGAGGGAGCTGTGCCGCTCGCTCGATCCGAAGTGACCGAGCACCAGGCCTATCGCTACGGTGATAGTGCTTATGGGTTGTTGTTTCACATGGAGGCCACCCAAAGAATAGTCGAGGATATGGTGAGCGGATTCGCCGAAGAGCTCAGTGAAGAGCATCTCGATGGACAGGCGATACTATCGCAAGCAACCGGCTTTTTGCCCGCATTGCATTCGATTGGACGCCGTGCTTTCCAGGGATGGGCAGAGCTGGTATTGAATCGAGAAGATATCAGACGGTAGCCCAGGAGGGCGGTCGATGAAGAGCACAGGATTTCTGGGGAATTCGCGCAAGATAGCCCTTGCTATGGCGTTGGTAACCGGCCCGGTCCCGAATATCACCTGTGGAAACCAGTGGATCGTTCAGGTTCAACCGAACCTCGAGCCCACGCAATCTCTTCAGCAAGCCGACAGGCAGAGTGGCTGGACCATCGAGCGCATGAGCTTTCGACAACAGAACACATCCAAACCGCCGGCTCAGACCGAACCTCAGAATAAAGGCGAGCAACCACGCGCGCCCAGGCGAGCCTCTCCCATTGACACTATTCGCAAACACATGCAGCGGCTCGGGTACAGTATCGATGAATCCAAAAGTAAACCGGAAATGATCGTATCCAACTACAGTGACCCCAAGAAAGGAAAGGTCACTATAGTCATGATCTACGACAAGCGAAAAGAAGTCGTCGGCTTTTACATCTATAAGTTTGGTAATATGGACAAAGCGGTAGACCCGAGCGCGCTCGAGAAATACCTCTTGTCGACCAATGACGCAATAATCATCGGCGGATTCTTCGTAGATAAGGACGGCGACATCGGCTACAAGTACGTCAGCGCCGCCAGCCAGCTCAGTCTCGGCTCATTTGAAGTGATATACGTAACTATGGCCACGGTGGCCCTGGACCGCAGGCCCGAGATACGCAAGTTGATTGAGACCGGTAAGAAAGAAGAAGGTTGACGGTATAGCTCTGGGTCAGTTGATAAAAATCGCGGTTTAATGATGATCGACCCTAAAGAACGCATTGCGACTCTCCAATCGCTCCTCGCTGAGCGGATACTGGTGCTGGACGGCGCGATGGGCACCGCAATCCAGGCATCCGGGCTGACGCCCGCCGACTTCGGCGGCCCCAGTCTCGAAGGCTGCAACGAAAACCTGGTCATCACACGTCCCGACGTGATTCTGGATATTCATCGTGGCTATTTGGATGCCGGCTCCGACATCATTGAGACCGACACTTTTGGGGGGACCTCGATAGTCCTCTCCGAATATGGACTCGACCAGCAGGCGACCAGGATCAACGAGGCTGCTGCAAGGTTGGCTCGCCAGGCAGCCGACGAATACTCCACGGCTACCAGGCCGCGATTTGTCGCGGGGTCTATGGGACCGACTACCAGGGCCATCTCCGTCACTGGAGGCGTCACATTTGATCAGCTCATAGAGGCCTTTCACGGCCAGGCCGCTGGGCTGGTTGCGGGAGGCGCCGATATCCTCTTGATCGAAACGGCTCAAGACACCCGCAATGTCAAAGCGGCGTTGATCGGAGTTTGGAAGGTCTTTGACGAGCTCGGCATCAGGCTGCCCGTGATGGTTTCCGGCACCATAGAAACCATGGGAACAATGCTGGCCGGCCAATCGGTGGAAGCATTCTATGCCTCGGTCGCCCACGCCGATCTGCTCTCGGTGGGACTCAACTGCGCGACCGGACCTGAATTCATGACCGACCACATCAGGAGCCTTGCCGAGATCGCGCGTACCCGCATCTCATGTTTTCCGAATGCCGGCATCCCCGAAGCCGATGGCGAAGGCCGCTATCCGGAGACCCCGGACAGCCTCGCATCGGCCCTTGAGCGATTCATCGACCACGGCTGGATCAACATAGTCGGTGGGTGCTGTGGAACCACCGCCGCCCACGTGCGAGCGATTGCCCAGATGGCCGAGGGCAAGAAGCCCCGTGTGGCCCCGGTCCATCATCGCACGTTCTTTTCAGGTACTGATTTCGTCGAAGCCAGCGATGATCAGCGGCCCCTGATCGTCGGCGAGCGGACCAATGAAGTCGGCTCTCGTAAATTCAAGCGTCTGATTACCGAAGAGAAATACGAGGAAGCCAGCGAGATAGCGCGACAGCAGGTCAAGGGCGGAGCCCAGATAATAGACGTAAACCTTCAAAATGCCGACCGCGACGAGCTGTATGATGTCGATCGCTTCTATGAGTATCTGATCAAAAAAGCCCGAGTGCCGATAATGATCGACACCACCGACGCAGTTTCGATCGAGCGCGCGCTGACTTATTGCCAGGGCAAATCGATAATCAATTCGATAAATCTTGAAGACGGCCTGGAAAAATTCGAGCGCGTTACTCCGCTTGCCCGGAAGTACGGCGCTGCCTTGATCGTCGGCTGCATCGATGAGGACAAACAGCAAGCCCAGGCCATCACCCGCGAGCGCAAGTTAGAAGTTGCCCGCCGGTCCGTAGAGTTGCTCACTCGCGATTACGGCATCCGCCCCGAAGACATAATAATAGACCCGCTGGTGTTCCCTTGCGCTACCGGCGATCAGAACTATGTCGGCAGTGCTGTCGAAACCATCGAAGGAATCCGGCTAATCAAACAAGGATTGCCGCTGGTCAAGACTGTGCTTGGCATAAGCAATGTTTCGTTCGGACTACCGGATGCCGGCCGCGAAGTCCTGAACTCTGTCTTTCTATATCACTGCACCAAAGCCGGGCTCGACCTGGCTATTGTCAATTCCGAAAAGCTCGAGCGATACGCTTCCATACCCGAGCAGGAACGCCATCTCGCCGAGGACCTGCTCTGGAATCGCGGAGACGATCCCATCGCCGCATTTGCCGCTCACTTTCGCGAAGCCAAATCACGAGCAAGAAAGAATCCATCCGAGCTATCTCTCGACCAGCGCCTGGCAAACTACATTATCGAGGGAAGCAAAGACGGGCTGATCGCCGACCTGGAGCTCAAAAGGCAAGAAGCCCTGCCGCTCGATATCATAAACGGTCCGCTGATGGCAGGAATGGACGAAGTCGGCCGCCTGTTTAACAACAACGAGCTGATCGTTGCCGAAGTCCTTCAGAGTGCCGAGGCCATGAAGGCTGCCGTATCCTTCCTCGAGCCTTTCATGGAAAAGAGCGAGTCGACAACACGGGGCCGCATCATCCTGGCGACAGTAAAGGGCGACGTGCACGACATCGGCAAGAATCTCGTCGACATCATCTTGTCCAACAACGGCTATCAGGTGATCAATCTCGGAATCAAAGTGCCGCCGGAAGCTCTGATCCAGGCAGCCAGAGATCACAAGCCGGACGTCATCGGGCTCTCGGGCCTGCTGGTCAAGTCCGCCCAGCAAATGGTGATCACCGCGGGCGACCTAAAAGATGCAGGCATCGATCTGCCGCTTGCTGTTGGCGGCGCTGCATTGTCCGACAGGTTCACCAGAACCAGGATCGCCCCGGCCTACACCGGCACCGTCGTGTATGCCAAAGACGCCATGAGCGGACTCGACATAATGAACAGGCTGATGGACCCGGGGTCGCGCGCCGAGCTTCAGCTTGAGCTGGCCGGCCGGGATTTCTCGGCAGCTTCGCCTAAACCAGGCCCTGCTACCAGTAGCCGTGAAGAGCACCGCAGCTCAAAGATCTCGCTCAGCGTTCCGATTCCCCCGGTGCCCGACCTTGAACGCCACATTGCCGAACTCTCCGACCTCGACCAGCTATGGAGTTACATTAACCCCCAAATGCTTTATGGTCGCCACCTGGGGTTCAAGGGCCGGTTCGATCAATTGCTGGCAGCCGGCGATGGCAAGGCAGTCGAGCTCGAACGACGAGTCGAGGAGATCAAGCAAGAATGCCGCGCGGGCGCAATGCGGGTCCGTGCCGTCTGGCAGTTCTTCGAAGCCGAGCCCGACGGGAACCGCATTCACCTCTACCCTAAAGCGGGGCATCCGAGCACCGCTGACCTGACACGCCACCAATCCCCGACTTCCCCTATCGCCACCTTTGAGTTTCCCCGGCAGCCCAAGCCGGATGGCATCGCACTGAGCGACCTGGTGCTACCTCCACTCCGCGGCGAGCGCGGGAACGTCATAGCGCGCGATCATATCGGGCTGTTCGTCACGACGGCTGGCGCTGGTATCAGGGAGCTGACCCAGCGCGCCAAGGACGACGGCGAGTATTTGAAAAGCTACGGCTTGCAAGCTCTCGCTATCGAAACCGCCGAAGCCGCGGCGGAATGGGTGCACTCGCACCTGAGAGCCGCGTGGGGATTCCCCGACTCACCGGACCTGTCACGCCAGGCTCTATTTCAAGCAAGATACCGCGGCAAGCGATATTCGTTCGGCTACGCTGCCTGCCCTAACCTGGAATCCCAGACCGAGTTGTTCCGCCTGCTGATGCCCGAAGAAATCGGAGTGACCCTTACCGAAGGTTTCATGATGGACCCCGAGGCCAGCGTCTCCGCTCTCGTATTCCATCACCCCGACGCTACTTACTTCTCCGTCGGCTCGCCCGAGCTAGTAGAGGCCGGCGCCGACTAAGCCCAGCCTGCCAGGCCCGTCGCCACAAAGCGCCTCTTTAGCCGGCAACGTTTGACTTTAACCACGGCCGGCACTATAAGGGGAAGCTGTCATAGTCGCGAAAGCGGCCGCGCTGACCTGGTCAACACCGAATCATTGGGGATCAAGATGAGAATGACAACTAAATCCAGCACTGGCATTCGTGGCGTTATTCCAGACCTTGCCGGCGCCGGTATCGGCAAGGCTGCGTTGTTTGCTGCCCTGCTGGCCTGCGCTCAACTCAGAACATCAGACGTTGCGGCGGGCACCGCTCCTGAGTCCATGCGGCAGCGCGTCTCGTTCAATGCAGGCTGGAAGTTTCAGAAGGGCGATCCGCCGGGAACCGACGGACAGCTAGCCTACCGGCAGATAAAGAACTGGATTACAGCGACCGGCAACGAGTTTGCTCTTGGCCCGGATCGAGTCAATGGCGTCAGGCCCGAGGGGAATCTCGGCGGAAACATCGCCTTCGCGCAGCGAGCCTATGATGACAGCGGGTGGCGCCAGTTGAATCTGCCTCACGATTGGGGAATCGAAGGCCCTTTCAAACAGGAATATCCCGGCGAGACCGGTAAGCTACCCTGGTGGGGCGTCGGTTGGTACCGCAAACACTTCACGCCTTCAGCCGCCGATAAGTCAAAGCAATTCTATCTCGATATCGACGGCGCCATGGCCTACGCCGAGGTATGGCTCAACGGGCAATTTGTAGGCGGTTGGCCTTACGGTTATGCGTCATTTGAGCTCGACCTGACCCCTTACATCGATTTCGGCACCGATAATGTCCTGGCGATCAGGCTGGACAATCCGCCTGATTCATCCCGCTGGTACCCCGGTGGCGGAATCTACCGCAATATGTGGCTGGTAACGACGGGCCCCCTACACGTGAGCCACTGGGGAACCTATGTGACCACTCCCGAGGTCAGCCCAAATGCAGCGACTGTTGAGGTCAAGATCAACGTCGAAAACCACGGCCCCGCCGGCGCCGCCCTGACAGTCAGGACGCAGGTCTTTGAGCTGGCCCCCGGCGGGCAACGAGCCGCCAGGCCCGTTGCCTCATCAGCACCAAGAGACTTGAAAATCGACGCAAGGGGCAGCGCACAGGCACAGACAAGCGTGCGAGTCCCTTCGCCCAGGCTGTGGAATATTGACAAGCCAAACCTTTATGCAGCACTGGTCACCATCGAGCAGGGCGGTAAGCCAATCGATCACTATGAAACTGTATTCGGTATTCGAACGATCAAGTTCGACCCCGACAAAGGCTTCCTGCTAAATGGTGAACACGTCAGGCTCAACGGCGTATGCGATCATCATGACCTGGGCCCGCTCGGCGCTGCGATTAACACTCGCGCATTGGAGCGCCAGATAGAAGTGCTTAAGGAGATGGGCGTCAACGCGATTCGTACCAGCCACAACCCGCCGGCCCCTGAGCTCCTCGATCTGTGCGACCGGATGGGCATCGTCGTAATGGACGAAGGCTTCGATTGCTGGCGCCGCGCCAAAAAACCCAACGACTACCACCTCTTGTTCGACGATTGGCACGAAAAAGACTTTCGGGCACAGATTCGCCGGGACCGCAATCATCCCAGCGTCGTGATGTGGAGCATTGGCAATGAGATCGACGAACAGCGCCGGCCGGAAGGCCTCAAAATCGGCCAGGGCTTGATTGACATCGCCCACCAGGAAGATCCAACCCGTCCGGCCACTGCCGCCTGCAACCATACTGAAGCCGGATATAACGGTTTCCAGAATGTAGTGGATATATTTGGCTACAACTACAAGCCCGGCGAGTACGGCAAGTTTCGGGAAAAGAATAAGGGCATTTTCGTGCTCGGAAGTGAAACAGCCTCTTGCGTCAGCTCACGGGGCGAATACTTTTTCCCGGTCTCGAACGACAAGAGCAAAGGTATGGTCGATTTCCAGGTCAGCTCTTACGACCTCTACGCTCCGACCTGGGCGACCCCGCCCGACACCGAATTCAAGGGCCAGGATGAGTTTCCTTTTGTCGCCGGCGAATTCGTCTGGACGGGATTCGACTACCTCGGCGAACCCACTCCTTACTGGAGCGATTGGAAGACCCTGCTCGACTTCTCTGACCCGGCCCGCCAGGCCCGCATGGCCGCTCAGCTCAAAGAAACCGGCAAGATCAGTGTTCCTTCCCGCAGCTCTTACTTCGGGATTGTCGACCTCTGCGGATTCAAGAAGGACCGCTTCTACCTCTACCAGGCCAGGTGGCGGCCAGATCTGCCCACGGTCCACATTCTGCCGCATTGGAATTGGTCCGAACGAGTCGGCCAGGTCACTCCCGTTCATGCTTATACCTCCGGAGACGAAGCCGAGCTCTTCTTGAATGGAAAGTCGCTCGGACGCAAACGAAGGGACCGCTACCAATACAGAATCCGATGGGACGATGTCAAATACGAGCCCGGTGAGTTGAAAGTTATCGCTTACAAGGATGGTAAGAGATGGGCCGACGCCGTGACCAGAACCGCTGGGCCTCCATCGAAGCTCACACTCAAGGCCGATCACCCAACGATTAAAGCCGACGGCCAGGATCTTTCTTTTGTGACTGTTTCCGTAGCCGACAAGGACGGTCAAGCGGTCCCGAGAGCCGGGAACCGGCTTCATTTCGAAATATCGGGGCCTGGCGAAATCGTTGCCGTTGACAACGGCGATGCCACTAACCTCGAGTCTTTCCAGGCTCCGGATCGAAATGCTTACAACGGACTGTGTCTGGTTATCGTCAGGGCAAAAGCCGCCGCGCCGGGAAGGTTCATTCTCAAAGCTCGCGCTGAAGGCCTTGCGGCAGGCGAGATCGCCATTACTTCCAGATAGAAGCAGCGACGACGACCGTCGTCCGGCCCGGTCTGCCCACATTCCTGGGCCCCTGGAGAGGCTGAGCCTTTCCAGGAGGTGGAAAACGGTCTCGGTTGCTGCGCTGCCGTTTGCGCAGCCCTCCTGCGACCCAACGCAGCTTTAAGGGTAAGTGATCTTCAGGACAAGGCCGGCCGCTTGGTCTGCTCGAAGCGAAATCGGTCTGCTCATCTGGGAAAACCCGCCACTATCTCTAGCGCTCTTCTTCCGATCTTCTGAGGCCCGCCGCGCCGCGACAACATCAGCGAATCTCCTTCGCTCCGTCAGCCGCCTCAACCACGTGTATGGTCGGCGACACATTGGTCTTACGAGCATATTCGTACTGAACAGAGTCGCGGAACTGATCGATGCAGTCGCTTCGCACCACGTTGACCGTGCACCCTCCGAAACCACCGCCAGTCATCCGAGCGCCCAGTGTCCCCTTGACGCCCATGGCCAGTTCCACCAATAGGTCAAGCTCGGCGCAGCTTACTTCGTAATCGTCGCGAAGCGAGGCGTGCGAATCCAGCATCAGCCGGCCAAACCCCGGCCCGTCTCCTTCCTCGAGCAGGGCCCGAGCAGCCAGCGTGCGGTAGTTCTCCGTCACGACGTGACGACAGCGTTTCTCTATCACCTCGGGCAGTTCTTTCTCGTATTGCTGAAAGCTATCAAGGCTGACGTCGCGAAGCGACTTGACCCCGGGCAGTAGTTCCGCCAGCAGCCGCACTCCCTGTTCGCACTCGCTGCGGCGCCGGTTGTATTCGGAGGATGCCAGTGCATGCCTGATCCCGGTGTCGCACACCACGATCGCCAGGTCCCCGAAGCCGATTGGAACCGGCGTCGATTCCACCGAGCGGCAATCAATCAGAAGCGCATGCCCGGACGAGCCAGTCGTCGCCACATACTGGTCCATGATCCCGCACTTTATGCCCACATATTCGTGCTCGGCGGCTTGTCCCGCGAGTGCCAGCGACTTGCCATCGATCTCGAGCCCTGCGATCGTCAGCAGTGACATCCCAACGGATATCTCGAGGGCGGCCGACGACGAAAGCCCGGCGCCAACAGGCACGTTTGACTGGATGACAAGATCGGTCCCGGTAAGCCGAGCTCCGCAGGCTTCGAGCGAGCGCGCCATGCCTTCAACGTAATCGAGCCACGAGCCCGCTCGGGGCTTGCGCTCAGCGTCCAGATCGAACTCCGCCGACTCGTTAAGGTTCATCGTGTAAACACGGACCAGGCGTCGGCTCCCGGGCGCTGCCGCGACCATTGTTCCTCGGTCGATCGCTATCGGCAGGACAAACCCGTCATTATAATCTGTATGTTCACCTATCAGGTTGACTCGGCCCGGCGCCCAGAAAACCCTGGCCTGGGCCCCGCCAAACCGGCGTTGAAATTCACCCAGTAGTGAGCCAGCTTCTTTCATCCCTCGTTACTGGTTGACCCCGCTCGCGAGAAACCCGCCATCCACTGCAAGAATCTCGCCCGTTACGAATCCAGCGGCATCTGACGCCAGAAAGACGGCTGCCCCTGCCAGTTCCTCGACCTTGCCGAACCGCTTCATCGGCGTACGAATCAGGAACTCGCGGCCTCTTTCAGTTCCCTCCAGCAGCTTTCGGTTGAGCGGCGTCGGAAAAACTCCGGGGGCAATGGCATTAACTGTAACTCCTCGCGGCGCTAGCTCTATAGCGAGTTGTTTGGTCAGCATCGCAACAGCCGCTTTGCTCGCGCCGTATGCCGACACTTCATAAAGGGCAAGGAATGAAGCTATCGATGCTATGTTGATAATGCGCCCATATTCGCGTTCGACCATGTGACGGCCAAAAATCTGGCACGTGCGGAGCGTGCCCGTCAGATTGGTGTCCAGTATGTCGTTCCACTCCGATTCAGCCAGATCCAATGTCGGCGTGCGCCTGGTCTTGCCGGCCGAGTTGACAAGTATATCAACCTTGCCCAGTTCTTTGATTGTGCCGTCCAGCAGCCGCTCAATGGAGCCTCGGTCTACAACGTCCGACGCGATTCGCAAAGATCGGCGCCCGCGTGCTTCAATCTCCGCCGCTGCTGGTTCCACTGCCTCGATTCGGCGGGACGTCGGAACGACGTCCGCACCGGCCTCTGCCAGACCATGAGCGATCGCCTGGCCGATCCCCGACGTGCCACCGATTACCACAGCTACCCTGCCAGTTAACTCCAACGGTTTGTATGCCATATCTTCTCCACCATTATGATTGTCAACGTCCTTTGACTTCGCAAACCCAGCGTTCCGGTACACCGCCATTCCTAGGCGCTCCCCCAAGTCTAAAAGCTGGTAGACCCAAACGCCGTCCGAATTTGTACCTGGCATGTATCTTTCTCAGGTCCGTTCACCGATTTGGTGCCCGACATCGACATTGGTATCACCACGCGCGGTAATGACACCGCACAAAGGGTACAAGTTGTCATGCCCACGTGATATATGCAAGGTCTACGGGCGCATGCGCATTTCGGCGCAACCTACGCCTTCTACCGGGGTTAAGGATCGTTCATTTGTTATAATGCCCTGTGGATGTTAACAACTCTCGCGATTTACAATTACCGGTCGCTCCGCGATCTGGTCATTCCTTTGCGGAAGCTCAATGTTGTCACCGGTCCGAACGGAAGCGGAAAATCCAACCTCTATCGCGCCCTGCGCTTGCTCGCCGAAATTGCCCAGGGCCGCATAATTCCGTCGCTTGCTCGCGAGGGAGGCTTCGGATCCACCCTCTGGGCTGGCCCCGAGCAATTCGCTCGTTCGGTTCTGCGCGGCGACTATCCTGTCGAGGGCACAGTCCGCAAAAAGCCGATAAGCTTGCGACTGGGTTTTGCAGGCGATGAGTTCGGCTACGCGATCGATCTGGGCCTGCCGGTTCGATCACCCTCGGCATTCGCGGGTGACCCCGAGATCAAGCGCGAGTGCATCTGGAATGGCGAGGTATTGCGTCCGGCCTCCCTTTTAGTCGACCGGCGCGCAGGGCTCGTGAGAACCCGCACTTCCGACGGTCAATGGAGCACCGTCACAGAATATCTGGCGTCCTTCGATAGCATGATGACCCAGTGTGCAGATCCCCGAAGCACACCAGAGGTGCTCTTGCTTAGAGAGCGAATGCGCGGCTGGCGATTCTA
>Ga0066903_100005837_pt1 | contig 10782 bp, 10 predicted proteins | sample PanSoiMetaGPlot1_FD_67491 | JGI IMG/M metagenome (GOLD analysis project Ga0066903, IMG submission 67491) | Tropical forest soil microbial communities from Panama analyzed to predict greenhouse gas emissions - Panama Soil - Plot 1 (version 2) | ecosystem: Environmental > Terrestrial > Soil >...
GCCGTGCAGTGACGCCGTAGCGCAGCCAGTGCTCCTCGGCGACGATCTTGCGGTCGAGCTTGTGCTGCGCGGTCTCCTCCTCGGCCAGCACCTCGTCGCGCCACGCCTCGAATGCGGCAAAGCCGCGCTCGATCCGTCGCGTCGCGCCGCGATCGAGCCACATGGTCGCGCGCGTCAGGTTGGCGAGGAAGCGCCGGTCGTGGCTGATCACGACCAGGGCGGCACGCATGTCGCCGAGCGTCGCCTCGAGCCATTCGATGGTGGGCAGATCGAGGTGGTTGGTCGGCTCGTCGAGCAGCAGGATGTCGGGCTGAGGGGCCAGCACCCGCGCGATCGCGGCGCGCCGCGCCTCGCCGCCCGAGAGCCGCGCCGGGTCCTCGCTGCCGGCGAGCCCGAGCTCGCCGAGCAGCGCGCTGGCGCGGTGGCGGTCGTCGCCCGGCCCGAGCCCGGCCTCGACGTAGTCGAGCACGCTCGCAGCTCCGGCGAAATCCGGCTCCTGCGGCAGGTAGCGCACCGTCGCGCCCGGCTGCATGAAGCGGCTGCCGTGGTCGGGCTCGATCAGGCCGGCCGCGATCCGCAGCAGCGTCGACTTGCCCGACCCGTTGCGCCCGACCAGCGCGACGCGCTCGCCGGCCGAGACGCTGAGCTCGACCCCTTCGAGCAGCGGCGTGCCGCCGAAGGTCAGCGCGATATCCTTGAGCTGGATGAGGGGCGCGGCCGCCATATCAGCCTCGCCGCGCGCGCTGCAGGCGGCGGATCGCTTGGTCGAGCGCGGCGAGGAAGGCGGAGCGGTCGCGCGACGAGAACGGTCGCGGCCCGCCGGTCACCTCGCCGGCCGAGCGCAGGTCGTGCATGAGGTCGCGCACCGCCAGCGCCATGCCGATCGAATCCGCGGTGAACGGCTTGCCGGTCGGCGCGATCACCTGCGCGCCCGCCTTCACGCAGCGGCTCGCCAGCGGGATGTCGGGGGTGATCACGATGTCGTTTGCTCCCGCGCGCTGGGCGATCCAGTCGTCGGCCGCGTCGGCCGCCGACCCGGCCGCGATGCGCTCGATCAGCGGATCCAGCGGCACCCGGATGAAACCGTTCGCCACCACGGTCACCGGCAGGCCATGGCGCGCCGCCACCTTGTAGATCTCGTCCTTCACCGGGCAGGCGTCGGCGTCGACGTAGATGCGGATGGTTTCGGTCTGGCCCATGTTGCGGGCGTTCCTATCGTCCACCCGACCGGGCCACAAGGCATTTCCCGCGAGGAACAATCCCTCAGGTCCGACTCGCGAGCGCGGAGTTTGCGGAGGCGCCCCCTCACCCCGACCCTCTCCACCTAAAGGGGGAGAGGGGGCGCGACCTCCGTGCTCACCTCACATCGTCACCGTTCCGGCGCCGCCAAAATTCCGCGCACCCGCGCCACCACATCGGTCGGCGTGCGCGCCAGATCGCCGACCAGCGCCTGCACCTGCTCGCCCGACATCGGGTCGACGTCGAGCTGCAGCTTGGCGGCGTCGGCGAGGAACGCCGGGTCGCGCATCGTCGCGTCGAACGCGCGGCGCAGCGCCGCGACCCGCGCCGCCGGCACCTCGGGCGGCAGGAAATAGGGCCGGCCGTACTCGGTGCGCGCGAACAACACCAGCAGGGCGCGCCGGTCGGCCTCGCTCTTGGCGAACTCGAGCATGCTCGGGATGTCGGCGAGTTCAGCGTGCCGCTTGAGCCCGTACTGCGCGATCACCCGGATCTTCTTCTCGCTGATCCACTGCGGCACCTGCGCCTTGACGGCGGCCCAGCCGACCCCGCCCTGGCCGTCGATCTCGCCGCGCTCGATCGCGTGGTTGATCTGCGGCGTCCCCTCGTAGCCGCGCACGATCTTGAAACGGGTGCCGAGGATCGCGTTGGCGATCAGCGGAAAATCGACCATGGTGGTGCCGGGCGTGGTCGCGCCGACGATCAGCTCCTTCTGTTGCAGCTCGGCGACCGACTGCACCGGCCCGGTGTGCCAGACGAACGCCACGTACGGCTCGCGGTTGGTGCTGCCGAGCCAGATCAGCTTCTCGGCGTCGAAATGCGCGCCGTTCGGCTGGAGCAGCGGCGCGGTCGGGATGCCGTTGATCGGCGCGCCGATCACCGTGCCGTCGCGCGGCGCCGTGGCGTAGAGCTGATTGGTCATCACCAGCCCGCCGGCGGCCGGCAGGTTCTGCACGATGATCGCCGGCGTGCCCGGGATGTGCGACGCGAGGTGGCGCGCCACGATGCGGGCGAACAGGTCGTAGCCGCCGCCCGCCGCGGTGCCGACCACGATGCGCACCGTCTTGCCTTTGTAGAACGCCGCGATGTCCTCCTGCGCGGCTGCGGGCGCCGCCGCAGCGAACGCGAGGGCGCAGATGAACGCGAGCAGGAGCGTTCTCACGACGCCGCGCTCCGACGCGCAGGCTCCGCACCGATCGCGAACAGCCGCCCCGGACACGTGGACACATCGGCGTGGCCGATCCGCGCCAGCGCGTCCCACAGCACCGCCTGATTGCTGGTGATCACCGGCGCCTCGAGCCGCTGCTCGAGCTCGTCGATCACGCTCATCGCCGCGATATTGGCGCAGCTCACCAGGTAGGCGTCGGCCTCGCGCCGCGCCGCGGCAAGCGTCGAGTCGCGCCAGAACGCCGGCGGCGCCGCGCAGTAGGCGTCGCTGCCGGCGAGCGCATGGCCGACCGCATGCAGCACTCGCAGCCGGCGGCGTGCAGGAACTCGGCCTCCTCGGCGGTGGTCTTGGCGCTGTACGGCGTCACCAGCACGATGCGGCGCGCCGCGAGCGCGTCGAGCGCGCGGCAGATCGCGGTCGCCGTCGTGGTGGCGCGCGGCGCGCCCGCGCGGGCGACGGCGGCGAGCACGCGCTCCTCGCCGGCGCTGCCTTCCTCCATCGAGGTCGCGGTGCAGTGGAATGCGACCACGTCGCACCTGGCGTCGGTGAGCGTGCGCGTCGCCTCCTCGATGCGCGGCAGCAGCTGGTCGAGCGGCACGTGATGCGGCCCGGTCATGCGCAGCCGCGCCACGTGCAGGGTGACGCCCGGCGGAAAGAAGCGCGCCATCTCCTGCTCGACCATGCGGTTGGAGGAGGGGATGATCAGGCCGACCCGCGCCGTCATGCGCCTGCTCCCGTGCACCGCGCCAGCAGCCGGTCGATGAACGCGCCGCATTTCGCCAGCTCGCTTTCGGCTACGAACTCGTCCGCCTTGTGCGCCTGGTCGATCGAGCCCGGGCCGATCACCACCGACGGGATGCCGGCGGCCGCAAACAGTCCCGCCTCGGTGCCGTAGGCGACCTTGGCGTGATCGCGCGCGCCCATCAGCTCCTTGGTGAAGCCGACCAGGTCTGCGCTCGCCGGCGTCTCCAGCCCGGGGAACGCGGATTTCTCCTCGAACGTGAAGCCGGCTTGCGGCGCGATCGCCTTCATCGCCGGCTCGAGCGTGCGCGCGTAAGTCCTCACCTCGTCGACCAGGGCGCCGGCGTCATCCGCCGCGATATTGCGGAACTCGAACTCGAACCAGCAGGAGTCCGGCACGATGTTGAGTGCGGTGCCGCCGTTGACCACGCCGGTGTGCCCGGTGGTGAACGGCACGTCGTAGAGCGGATCGCGCGCGCCATCGCGCGCGAGGCGCTCTGCCATGTCGCGGATCTTCACGATCAGCCGCGCCGCGTACTCGACCGCGTTGACGCCCTGCGGCGCGAGCGACGAATGGCAGGTCTGTCCGCGCACCGTGACGCGCAGCGAGCGCTTGCCCTTGTGGCCGATCACCACGCCCATGCTGGTCGGCTCGCCGACGAAGCAGCCGGCCGGCCGCACGGCTGCGTCCTTCAGCCGCGCGATGATGTCGCGCACGCCGATGCAGCCGACCTCCTCGTCGTACGAGATGGCGAGATGGATCGGCCGCGTGAGCGCCCGCGCCGTCATGTCCGGCACCGCCGCGAGGCAGCAGGCGAGGAAGCCCTTCATGTCGGTCGCGCCGCGGGCAAACAGCTTGCCGTCGCGCCGCGCCAGCCGGAACGGATCGCTCGTCCAGGACTGCCCGTCGACCGGCACCGTGTCGGTGTGGCCGGACAGGATGTAACCCGGCGTCGCGGCAGGGCCGATCGTCGCCCACACGTTGCTCTTGGTTCCGCTGCGGTCGGGGATGCGCTCGTGCGCCACGCCGTGGCGGTCGAGATACGCCTCGATCCAGCCGATCAGCGGCAGGTTCGAGTTGCGGCTGGTGGTGTCGAAGCCGACCAGCGCTTCGAGGATCTCGATCGACCGTTGGATTTCCGTCATGACGCGGTATGCTCCCGGGGCGCATTAGGGAACAGGCCATGGCTCATTTCAAGCAAGTCCTCGCCGTGCTGGCGCTGCTCGGCTCGACGACGGCGGCGGGCGCCCAGGAGCTCAGGATCGGGCTCTCCGCCGAGGCCTCGGCCATGGACCCGCACTTCCACAACCTCGTGCCCAACAACTCGCTCACCAAGCATATCTTCGACCGGCTCACCGACCAGGACGAGATGCAGCACCTCCTGCCGGCGCTCGCGCTGTCGTGGCGCACCACCGACGACACCACCTGGGAATTCAAGCTGCGCCCGGGGGTGAAGTTCTCCAACGGCGACGACTTCACCGCCAACGACGTCATCTACTCCTATTGCCGCGCCCCGCGGGTGGAGAACTCGCCGTCCTCGTTCGGCATCTATGTGCGGCAGATCACAGGCATGTCGGCGCCCGATCCGCTCACCGTGGTGATCAAGACCGCGGCGCCGCATCCGCTGATGCCGACCGAACTCTCCAACATCGCGATCCTGTCTGCCAAGGCCAATGGGGCCGGCACGGTCACCTTCGACCGGCAGGAGTGCAAGGGCGTCGGCACGTACCCGAAGACCGAGGCGTTCAACTCGGGCGAGGCCGCGATCGGCACCGGACCCTACCGGCTCGTGCGCTACACCAAGGGCGACCGCGTCATTCTCGAGCGCAACGAGGGCTACTGGGGGCAAAAACCCGCCTGGCAGCGGGTGATCTTCCGCCCGATCACCAGCGCGGGCCCGCGCGTCGCCGCGCTGCTCGCCGGCGACGTCGACCTGATCGAGAACATCCCGATCCAGGACCTCGAGCGCATCAAGGCCAATCCCGGCTACAAGGTGGTGCAGGCGCTATCGAACCGCGTGGTCTATCTGCACTTCGACTATGTCGACGACAACGTGCCCGGGCTCGGTGGCGCCGCGGCCGGCAAGAATCCGTTGCGCGACAAGCGTGTGCGCGCGGCGATGTCGCTCGCGATCGACCGCGACGCGATCGTCGCCCGCATCATGGGCGGCGTCGCGGTGCCGGCTGCCGAGATGCTGCCGCCCACCATGTTCGGGGCCAACAAGGATGCGAAGGTCGCCAAGGCCGATCCGGCCGCGGCGAAGAAGCTGCTCGTCGAGGCCGGCTACCCCGACGGCTTTACCCTCACGCTCGGCACGCCCAATGACCGCTACGTCAACGACGCGCAGGTCGCCCAGGCGGTGGCGCAGATGCTCAGCCGCATCGGCATCAAGACGTCGATCGACGCGATGACGGCGAGCCAGTTCTTCGTCAGGCGCAACAAGCGCGAGTTCGGGATGTGGCTCGCCGGCTGGGGCGCCGACACCGGCGAGATGTCGTCGCCGCTCAGATCGCTGATCGCGACGCCGAACAAGGACAAGGGGATGGGCCCGACCAATCCGGGCGGCTACTCCAACCCGAAGGTCGATGCGCTGATCGAGCAGGCGCTCGCGACCATCGACGACGCCAAGCGCGGCGCGCTCCTGGCGCAGGCGAGCCGCATCGCGATGGACGACTACGGCCTGCTGCCGCTGCACTTCGAGATGACCACGTGGGCGATGCGCAAGGACCTGGACTACACCGCGCGCGCCGACCAGTTCACCCAGGCAACGCTGGTGCGGCCGGTGAAATAGTTCCGCGTCATTGCGAGCGAAGCGAAGCAATCCCCAACCGCTTGCTCCTGCCGCGCGGCGGAGATTGCTTCGTCGCTGCGCTCCTCGCAATGACACTTTTGGCATTGTCATTGCGAGCGAAGCGAAGCAATCTCATGAGCATGCGCAAGCAGTACTTCGTCTACATATTGACGAACAAGCATCACACCGTCCTTTACGTCGGTGTGACCAGCGACTTGCAGAAACGCGTCTATCAGCATCGTATGAAATTGGTGCCTGGGTTCACCAGCCGCTACAATGTCTACAAGCTCGTGTTCTATGAGGTCGCTGACAATCCAGAAGCTGCGATCGCTCGGGAAAAGCAGATCAAGGGCGGCTCTCGGCAAAAGAAGATCGACCTGATCAACGCGATGAACCCGCAGTGGCAGGACCTCTATGAAACCCTATAGTCGTCATTGCGAGCGAAGCGAAGCAATCCCTCTTCACTCGCGCAGGACTCGCGGCGGAGATTGCTTCGTCGCTTCGCTTCTCGCAATGACAGCGGAAGAGTAGGGCTCTAGGACTATGCTCGCCTTCCTGCTCCGCCGCATCTCGCAAGGGGCCCTCGTCATCGCCGTGATGGCGGTGCTGGTCTTCCTCGGCGTCTACGCGCTCGGCAATCCGATCGACATCCTGATCAGCCCCGAGGCGGATCAGGCCGAGCGCGCGCAGGCGATCGCGCGGCTCGGGCTCGACCGGCCGCTGTGGGTGCAGTTCGGCCTGTTCGTCGCCTCGGCGCTGCACGGCGACCTCGGCACGTCGTTCGTGCACGGCGTGCCGGCGGTCGAATTGATCCTCAGCCGCATGCCGGCGACGCTCGAGCTCGCGCTCGTCGCCCTCGTCATCGCGGTCGGCGCCGGCGTGCCGCTCGGCCTGTTGGCCGGCCTCGCGCCGCGCTCGCTGTTCTCGCGCAGCGTCATGGTCGGCTCGATCTTCGGCTTCTCGCTGCCGAATTTCTGGCTCGGCCTGATGCTGATCCTCGCCTTCGCGGTCGACCTGCACGTCCTGCCGGCCGGCGGCCGCGGCGAGACGCGCGAATTCTTCGGCATCGCCTGGTCGCTCGGCACGCTCGACGGCCTGCGCCACCTCATCCTGCCGGCGCTGACGCTCGCGATCTACAAGGGCTCGCTCGTCATCCGCCTCGCCTATGCGGGCACGCGCGAGGCGATGCTGCAGGACTTCGTGCGCTTCGCCCGCGCCAAGGGCCTCTCGCCCGGGCGCATCGTCGGCGTGCACGTGCTCAAGACCGTGCTCATCCCGGTCGTCACCGTGCTCGGCCTCGAGCTCGGCTCGATGATCGCCTTCGCGGTCGTCACTGAGACCGTGTTTGCCTGGCCCGGCATGGGCAAGCTCCTGATCGAGTCGATCTACCGCCTCGATCGCCCCGTCATCGTCGCCTACCTCATGGTGATCGTCGTGATGTTCGTGCTGATCAACCTCGCGGTCGATCTCATCTACATGGCGCTCGACCCGCGCGTGCGGCTCGCCGAGCGGAGTGCCGCATGACGGTCTCGTTCGAGAGCGTTCCCACTCCGGCGCGCGACTCCGGCCTCGTTCGCGTGTGGCGCGAGTTCGCCGAGAGCCGCGTCGCGCTCGCCGCGCTCGCCTGCGTCGTGGCGCTGTTCGCGCTGGCGCTCGCCGCGCCCTGGATCGCGCCGCAGAACCCGTACGACCTCGCCCAGCTCTCGATCCTCGACAACAAGCTGCCGCCGGGCTCGCAGAGCATCGATGGGATGACCTACTGGCTCGGCACCGACGACCAGGGCCGCGACCTCGTCTCGGCGATTCTCTACGGCCTGCGGCTGAGCCTGTTCGTCGCTGCGACCGCGACCGCGCTCGCGCTCGCGATCGGCGCTGCCGCCGGCACCATCGCGGCCTATTTCGGCGGCATCGTCGACGCCGCGATCATGCGCGTCGTCGACATACAGCTCTCGTTCCCCGCGATCCTGATCGCGCTCACCCTGCTCGCCATCCTCGGCAAGGGCGTCGACAAGGTGGTGATCGCGCTGGTCCTCGTGCAATGGGCCTATTACGCGCGCACCATCCGCGGCTCCGCCCTGGTCGAGCGGCGGCGCGAATACATCGAGGCCGCGCGCGTGCTTGCGCTGTCGCCCGCCCGCATCATGTTCCGCCATCTGCTGCCCAACGCGTTTCCGCCGCTGATCGTGGTCGCGACCGTGCAGGTCGCGCACGCCATCTCGCTCGAGGCGACACTGTCCTTTCTCGGCGTCGGCGTGCCCATCACCGAGCCCTCGCTCGGCCTGCTCATCGCCAACGGCTACGGCTACATGCTGTCGGGCCTCTACTGGATCGCGTTCTACCCCGGCGTCGCGCTGCTCGCCGCGATCCTCGCCATCAATCTGGTGGGCGACCGGCTCGCCGACATCATGAACCCGCGGCTCAAGCGGTGAGCGCGATGCCGTCCCTGCTCGCGATCGACGGCCTGAAGGTGCAGTTTCCCCTGCGCGACGGCATCGTGCGCGCGGTCGACGGCGTGAGCCTCGCGGTCGACGCCGGCGAGGTGCTCGGCCTGGTCGGCGAATCCGGCAGCGGCAAGAGCGTGACCGGCTTTGCGGTCCTCGGCCTCGTCGATCCGCCGGGCCGCATCGCGGCGGGCACGATCCGTTTCCGCGGCGCGGACCTCATCGGCCGCCCGGAGGCCGAGCTGCGCCGCATGCGCGGGCGCGACATCGCCATGGTGTTCCAGGATCCGCTGATGACCCTCAACCCGGTGCTGCGCATCGACACGCAGATGACCGAGGCGATCACGGCGCACGAGCGCGTCTCGGCCCGCGCCGCCCGCGCCCGGGCACGCGATGCGCTCGCCGCGGTCGGCATCGCGTCGCCCGACGCGCGGCTTTTCGCCTATCCACACCAGCTCTCCGGCGGTATGCGCCAGCGCGTCGCGATCGCGATCGCGCTGTTGCACCGGCCTGCGCTGGTGATCGCCGATGAGCCGACCACCGCGCTCGACGTCACCATCCAATCGCAGATCGTGGCGCAGATGCAGGCGCTGTGCGCCGACGCCGGCACCGCGCTGATCTGGATCACCCACGATCTCGCGCTGATCTCCGGCTTCGCCGACCGTGTCGCCGTGATGTATGCGGGCCGCATCGTCGAGCAGGGTCCGGTCGGCGCGGTCCTCTCGGCGCCCCTGCATCCCTACACGCGCGGGCTGATCGGCTCGCTGCTGGGCGGGGGCGCGCCCGGGGCGCCGCTCGCCCAGATCCCCGGCCTGCCGCCGTCGCCGATGAACCTGCCGCCTGGCTGCGCATTCGCGCCGCGCTGCCCGCGCGCCGACGCGACTTGCGCGACCGCGCCGGACAACACCGCGCACCCCGGCGGCCGCATGGTGCGCTGCTGGCACCCGCATGCCGCGCTGGAGACCGTCGCGTGAGCGCGCCGGTCATCGCGATCGAGCGCGTCAGCAAGCGCTTCGTCCGCCAGCCCGGCCTCGCCGAGCGGGCAGCGGGCCTTATCACCGACGGCGCTCGCGCCAGCACGGTGCAGGCCCTCGACGACGTGACGTTTTCGATCGCCGAGCGCGAGGTCGTGGGTCTGGTCGGCGAGTCGGGCTGCGGCAAGTCCACCCTGGGACGGATCGTGGTGAACGCGATCCCTGCGACCACGGGCGAGGTGAGATTCCGCGGCGCTCCGCTCGCCGCGCTCGATCCGGCGGCGCGCCGCGAAACGGCGCGACAGATCCAGATGATCTTTCAGGACCCGATGGCCTCGCTCAATCCGCGCATGCGGATCGGCGAGATCGTCGGCGAGGCGCCGCGCGTGCACGGCATCGTGCACAAGCGCGAGACCGCCGCCTACGTGGACAAGCTGCTCGCGCAAGTCGGCCTCGATCCGTCCTTCCGCGACCGCTATCCGCATCAGCTCTCGGGCGGCCAGCGGGCGCGCGTCGGCATCGCCCGCGCGCTGGCGATGCGGCCGGCGTTTCTCGTCTGCGACGAGCCGGTCGCGGCGCTCGACGTCTCGATCCAGGCGCAGGTGCTCAACCTGCTGATGCGGCTGCGCGCCGAGCTCGGCCTCGCCTGCCTGTTCATCAGCCACAATCTCGGCGTGGTCGAGCACATCGCCGACCGGGTGGTGATCCTCTATCTCGGCCGCGTGGTCGAGATCGCGCCCAACGCCGAGCTGTTTCGCGCGCCGAACCATCCCTACACCCAGGCGCTGCTCGCCAACGCGCCGCGGCTCGACACCAGGAAGCGCCGCTTCGCGCCGATCAAGGGCGAACTGCCGTCGCCGTTTTCGCCGCCGTCCGGCTGCCATTTCCACCCGCGCTGTCCCGCCGCGATGGAGCGCTGCCGCAGTGAACGGCCGCCGCTCAAGGAGATCGCGCCGGGGCGCTTCTCGGCCTGCCACCTCAATGCGGTGAGCTGATCGGGGCGCCGCGTGGCGGAGCGCGTTTGATGTCTGCTCTGCCCCGGCCACAAAAGCGGATATCGCGGGAATTTCAGCTCGTGCCAAAATCGGTCGACGGCGCGACCAATTCGGCTCCAATGCGCTTTCGCCTTATTGCAGCGCAATGTGGAATCGGCGGTTGAGACACGATTCTTACCGCCGCAGCAGGTGGCCGGATGATCCATCCGCGCGGTGCGCGCGTAAGCCAAACCGGGGCTCTGTGCGATTTGTAACTATCGCGTAGCTGAGTACGTGGGGGGTAAGGGGCATGACCGAGATCCGTTTGATCCAGCGCGACGCCGCAGGGCGGCGCCGGGAGCGCACTGAAGGTGAGGCGTCCGCTGCGCCGTCTCCGGAAAACCTGAATCCGTTGATTCGGAGCATCGCGGGTGCTTCGATCGAGGAAATCGA
>Ga0066903_100005839_pt1 | contig 10781 bp, 8 predicted proteins | sample PanSoiMetaGPlot1_FD_67491 | JGI IMG/M metagenome (GOLD analysis project Ga0066903, IMG submission 67491) | Tropical forest soil microbial communities from Panama analyzed to predict greenhouse gas emissions - Panama Soil - Plot 1 (version 2) | ecosystem: Environmental > Terrestrial > Soil >...
TTCGAGGGCTCGCATCTCGGAGAAGCGGACTTCATCCTGGCGATGATCGCGGCCGTCGTCCTGACCCTGCTCTGCTGGCACGCGGCGCGCATCGCGGCGGGGCTCAACGAGTGGCCGGCCGAGGCGTCGTTCCTGTCCAACGCGCTCTCGGGAGCGTTCCCGACCGACGACGACACCGCCGAGCGCTTCTTCGTCTGGGCGCACCTGTGCGTCATCTTCGGGTTCCTCGCGTACCTGCCGTACTCGAAGCACCTGCACATCGCGACGGCCGCCGTGAACGTCTGGTTCGGTCGCACCCGGCGTCGCGGGCGCCTGGAACCGCTGCGGTTCGACGTGCCCGACGAGGACATGCGCTTCGGCGCCGGCACGGCGGTGGACCTGACCTGGAAGGAGGTGCTGGACGCACTCTCGTGCACCGAATGCGGCCGCTGCCAGGACGTTTGCCCCGCACACGCGACCGGGAAAATCCTTTCGCCCAAGCTGCTGATCATGGGCGTCCGCGATCAGGCCCTCGCGCAGAGCGAAGCGCCGATCGCCGGCAACGGGGTGCCCGAGGAGATGATCTGGGACTGCGTCACCTGCGGCGCCTGCATCGAAGCCTGCCCGGTCTCGATCGAGCATGTCGACCACATCGTCGACCTCCGCCGCCACCTGGTCATGGTGGAGTCGAGCTTTCCCGCGGAGGCCGAGCCGATGCTCCGCGACGTCGAGCGGACGGCCAACCCGTGGGGCAAGCCGCAGACCGAGCGGGCCGACTGGGCGAAGGAGCTGGGCGTACGCGTCCTCCAACCCGGCGACCCGGCGCCTGAGATCCTGTACTGGGTCGGCTGCGCGGCGTCGTTCGACGAGCGCGCCCGCGTGGCCGCCGAGTCGACGGCGAAGCTGCTCCTGGCCGCCGGCGTCGACTTCGCCGTCCTCGGTCCGCGGGAGTCGTGCACGGGCGACCCTGCCCGGCGGATGGGCAACGAGTACGTGTTCCAGGCCTACGCCGAGCAGAACGTGGCCACGCTGGACGAGGCCGGCGTGACGAAGATCGTCGCCAGCTGTCCGCACTGCTTCAACACGCTCGCGAACGAGTACCCGGACTTCGGCGGCCGCTACGAGGTCGTTCACCACACCGAGCTGCTTGCCGATCTGGTGCGCGAAGGGCGGCTCGCGCCGGCCGCGAACGGCCGCGAAGTCACCTACCACGACTCGTGCTACCTCGCGCGTCACAACGACGTGCGCTCGGCGCCGCGCGAGCTCGTCTCCGCGGTGGGTCAGCCCGTCGAGATGGCCCGGAGCGGCAAGCAGACCTTCTGCTGCGGCGCCGGCGGGGCGCACATGTGGATGGAGGAGCGCGGCCGCGGGATCAACGAGGAGCGCGTGCGCGAGGCTGCCGAGACTGGCGCCGACACGCTGGCCGTCGCCTGCCCCTTCTGCACGGTGATGCTGGACGACGGCGTTCGCGCGAGCGGCAAGGAGCTCCGCGTCGTGGACGTGTCGACGCTGCTCGCGGAGTCACTGGAGCCGTCGTGACGTCCTCCGGCCGCTGTCTCTGTGGCGCGGTGCGGTACGAGGTGCGCGGGCCGCTGCGCGGCATCCTCGTCTGCCATTGCTCGGAGTGCCGCCGGTGGAGCGGACAGGCGTGGGCCGCGACGGCTGCACGGCGTGAGGACTTCGTGCTTCTCGATGACAAGGCGCTGCGCTGGGTCGCGAGCCCGAAGAGCGATGCAACCGCGAGTCGAGGCTTCTGCGCGAACTGCGGATCGTGCCTGTTCTGGGACGCGCCCGCCCGTGAGTCCATCAGCATCGCCGCCGGCTCGCTCGATCCACCTACCGGCCTGGAGATCGTCTCGCACGTGTATGCCGACCAGGCTGCGGACTACGATCTGCTCCCGCACGACGGAGCGACTCGCGACGCCGGCCTGCCCGCGGACAGCACATGAACGCGGGCCGGAGCTGGGCCCGGCTCGACCGAGGGCGAGGAGGCCCACGCCGGCGCGCGGGCCTCCAGACTGCGGTGTCTGAAACGGTGGCGGTCAAGAAGCGAAGTGAGCCGTTCCGTCGTGGACGCCCGTGAACGTGCCGTCGCTGAAGTCAGCGAGGCTCGTGATCGTCCCCTTGCCGGAGAGACCCGCGTACGCGCCCGTTCCCCCGGTGATGGTGAAGCGCCCGTCGAAGGGCTCGCGCGGATCGTTGGGGCCGAACGAACACGAGAGGCCGGACAAGTGCGCGGTGAACGCCCCATTTGCAGAGGTGAACGTCTCGTCCCCGGTGACGACGGCACAGTCGTCCTTCCCCGGGGTTGTTGCGAAGGTGGCGCTTAAAGTTCCAGCGTCGCTCAGGGCACCGCCGACGGCGAACGATCCGGCCCCTGAGTTCGGTCCGGTGAAGGAGCCCCTCCAGCTGAGCAGAAAGCGCTTGTCGGAGCTGGCCCCGGCGCCGAGGGGCGTAAGGGTCAGGAGCATCGCGACCGTGGCGGCGAGCGCAACGGCGATCGCGAAGAGACGCATCATGTCACTCTCCCTTCGGTTGAGTTGCCTGGAGACACGCCAGAATGCGTGGGGCTGCTAAGCGATCGCTAAGCACCGCCGACGACATGGACTTCCGAATCCTCGGGCCGCTTCAGGTCACGGAAGGTGCTCGAACGGTGCCGCTCGGAGGCGCGAGCCTGCGGGCGCTTCTGGCCTTTCTGCTTCTGCATGCGAACGAGGTCGTGTCGAACGACCGCCTACTCGACGAGCTGTGGACGGGCAAGCCGCCCGGGTCCGGCGTGACGGCGCTTCAGGTTCGCGTGTCGCAGCTCCGGAAGGCGCTCGGGCCGGCAGCCGACCGGTTGGAGACGAGAGCTCCGGGATACGTGCTCCTGGTCGGCCAGAACGAGCTCGATCTCGATCGCTTCTCGCGGCTCGTGGAGGAAGCCGACGACGCGGAGCCCGCTGCCGCGGCCGAGAAGCTCCGCGAGGCGCTCGCACTCTGGCGGGGCCCTCCGCTTGCCGACCTGGCCTACGAGTCCTTCGCACAGGCCGCGATTCGTCGGATGGACGAGCTTCGGCTTGCAGCAATCGAAGCACGGCTCGAGGCCGACCTGGCACTCGGTGTTCACGCCGAGCTCGTGGGGGAACTGGAGGCTCTCGTCGCCGAGCATCCCCTGCGCGATCGACTGCGTGCCCAGCTGATGCTGGCGCTGTACTGATCCGGCCGGCAGGCTGACGCACTCTCGGTCTACCGCGCGACGCGGCTGGCCTTCCAAGACGAGCTCGGGATCGAGCCGGGCCCGGCGCTGCAGAACCTCGAGCGGGCGATGCTCACGCAGGACCCGGACCTCGAGCTCGTCCGGCTGCCGCCTCAGGAACGGTCGATCCTGGTCGCACCGCGCGCCGACGACAAGGTCGACCTGCTGCTCGGACTGGCCGAACCTCTCGCCCGGCGGCCGCCGAAGGAACTGATCCTGATCAGACTCGTCAGCGACGCGAACATGCTCAGGCAGGCGGCTGTCTCGCTCGAGCAGCGGCGCGTCGACCTGATCGAGCGGGGGACGACGGCGCGGACCGCGGCGCTCGTGTCGACCGCACCCTCCGAGGAAATCGTCCGCCTCGCCGTCGAGCAGGACGTCGACCTCGTGCTCGTCGACGGCTCGGCGGAACTCCTCCGGGATCCGGCGCTCGGAAGCCTCCTGACGAGCGCTCCTTGCGACGTAGCGGTGCTCGTCCGGGGGGAGGTGCGTCGGGGACCTGTGCTCGTGCCGTTCGTCGGGGCCGAGCACGACTGGGCAGGAATCGAGCTAGCGGCCTGGGCCGCGGGAGCGCTCGACGTCCCGCTTCTGCTCGTCGGGCCGCGGGAGCGACCCGGCAGCCGCGACGCGAGCCGGTTGCTGGCGAACGCCTCGCTGGCCGTCCAGGCGACCCTGGGCGTCGCTGCCGAGCCACTGCTGGTCGAGCCCGAGCCGACAGCGCTCCTGGCAGCGGCCGAGGAGGCGGCGCTCGTCGTGGTGGGTCTCAGCGAGCGCTGGCGCCAGGAGGGCCTGGGCGAGGTACGCGAGACGCTTGCCGTCGAAGCTCGGGCCCCCGTTGTGTTGATCAGGCGCGGCCTCCGACCGGGCGGCCTCGCTCCTCGTCAGAGCTTGACTCGCTTCACCTGGTCGCTGCGAGCGTGATCAACGTGCCCACGGCGGTGGGCTGCCATGCCTGCAGACGGGGGTCGTCTCGCTCGGGGGCGGGTCGTCAGGCGTGAAGTAGCCAGCGAACGTGTGCTCGACACCGCCGACGCGCCGGTACAGGCTCCCGTCCATCCGCACCAGGTAGTTCGGACCGACCGCCTGCCGATTCGAGTCGAGCCGGAACGAGCCGCTCGGTGAGCGGAGGCGCACTCTGGCCAGCGCCGCCATGAACCGGCGCTCGCCGTGCGACAGGTCACCTTGGACGACGGCGAGCGCTTGCGCCACCGCGGCAACCCCGTCGTGGTAGTAGATGTCGAACCCTGTCCCCGCGAACTTCAGGCCGGGGAAGCTCCGGCGCAGGTCAGCCAGATACGTTCGGCCGGCAACTCCGGGAAGTTGCAGGAAGGATCCGGCCAGGAGGACGCCCGAAATCCGCCTTCCGAGCTGTCCGATCGGAGGGTTGATCGCGATCGCTCCGACGAGCAGCTTCCTGGACAGATTTCCGCGCAGGCCCGGATACCGCGTGGCGAGCGCCACCACCGTCTCCGGCCCCGTCGCGGCCACTACCCCGTCCACACCGTGCACCGGCATCTCGGCGACGACGTCCGAATAGTCTTGCGTCCCCGAGGGAACCCAGATCCGCTTGACGATCGTTCCGCCGAGCGAGCAGAACTCGGCGATGAAGCCGGCAGCCTGGCTCCAGTTGAAGCCGATGTCGGCTAGGTCGGCGACCGTGACTGCGCGGCGCCAGCCAAGCGTCCGATAGGCGTATGCGCCGAGGCCGGCCATCCACTCGGCCCCGTCCGGAGTGAAGGAGAAGAAGTTGCGCGGCGGGTTGAGCGCCTGGGCGCCGGCGAGGCCGTTCACGAACGCAACTCCTGGGTGGCGCCTCGCGTACTCCGCGAGTGCAACCTCCTCGCTCCCATAGCTTGGCCCGACCACGATCTGGACGCCGACTTGCTCCACGAGGCGGCGCGCCTCGGAGAGAGCGGAGGCAGTCGTCCCGTTCGCGCAACCGAGAGAAAGCGTTACCGGCTTGCCGGCGATCCGCGCTCCCTCGACGCCGTCGGCGATGTTGGGTCCAACCCGTCGTCCACCGTGACTCAGGAGCGCAAGCTCGGCTCCGGCGAAGAATGAGTCGGCGAGGCTCCCGTAGGCTCCCCTACAGTCGGCGAGCACGCCGATGCCGATTGCGCCCACCGGCACTCCCGGTTCGGGCTTGGTAGTCGCTACCCAGACACCCCCCGCACCGATAGCGATCTGTGTAGGCGCCCCAGCCATGGGGACCAAGGCCACGATCCTGTCGGTGCGAGGATCGATGCGGGTGACGACTCGGTCGATCGAGCTCGCGACCCAGACTGCGCCGTCGCCGGCCGCGATCGCTCCGACCCCACGGGCAACCGGGATCCTCGCGACGATTCGATTCGTCGTGGGGTCGATCTTCACAACCGCGTCGTCGAGCACCGAAGTCACCCAGACGCCCCCCTCTCCGGCTGCAATGCTTCCCGGGACGAATGGGAGCTTGATTGCGGCACCGACGCGTCGCGATCCGGGATCGACCTTCCAGACGGTGCGGCCGAACGCATCACCGGCAACCCAGACCGCACCCTCGCCGACGGCCAGGCTGTCGAAAGCTTCGTACGCCGAGAGGAAGCTGGTCTCGTCGGCAGGGATGGGAATCTCCACGACCGGCGCGCCGCCCTTGATGGCGAGATCGACCTGGCCGGCGATTCCCTCGGTCGCATCGGCGAACCACACTCCCCTCTTGCCGGCGGCGACCGGCACGCTCCCGCTGACCGCGCCTGCGAGTTGCGTGACGTAGTTCACCGCGTCCGAGGTCGAGTCGAAGGACGCGAGGCTGTGCTCGGGCCCGTTGGCGACCAGCACCGAATTGCCGCCCGCGGCGACTCCGGTCGGGCTCCCCCCCACCGGAATCCTGAGGAGGGCGCGGGTCTTGGAGTCGACCCGCGAGACGTTGCCGTCGGCGTAGCTCGTGACCCAGACGAACCGACCTGAGGCGGCCACCCCGCTCGCCTCCCGGCCCACAGGTATCGACGCGCCGACCTTGTTCGTCTGGGGATCGATCCGAACGAGGGAGTCGGCTCCCGGCTCCGCTCGTACTCCGTCCGATCCCTGAGAAAGGACGTAACCGAGCAGCACAGCGACGGCAAGCGCGGCGGTCGCCGCGGCGACTGCGAGCGGCCTCAGCGAGCGGCCTGGCGCCCCGAGTCCGAGGGCCTCCCGGGCAGCTGCGACGAGCTCGCCTCCCGATTGATAGCGGTCGTCGGGCCGCTTTGCCAGCGCCTTCGAAATTACGTTCTCGAGCCCGGGGAGAGACGGCGGGTCCTCCTCCAGGTGCGCGAACACGACGGCGGTATTCGATGCTCCTGTGAACGGTGGGCGGCCGGCAAGGCACTCGTAGAGCAGGCAGCCGAGCGAGTAGAGATCGGCGCGACCGTCCAGCTCCTCCCCGCGGATCTGCTCGGGAGCGACGTAGTCGACCGTACCGAGCGAGCGAGCACCTACCGAGCGTGTGCCTTGCTCAGCCATCCGCCGGGAGAGTCCGAAGTCGGCCAGATAGCAGTGACCTTGGTGGTCGACGAGGACGTTCGAAGGTTTGACGTCGCGGTGCACGAGCCCACGCTCGTGTGCCGAGTCGAGGGCTTCGGCGACCTGCTCCAGCAGCTGGAGCGTGCGCTCTGGCTCCAGCTTGTCCTCCTCGGCCAGAAGCTGCTTGAAGTCGGTGCCTTCGACAAGGCGCATGGCGATGTACAGCTGCCCGGCCACCTCGCCCGCGTCGTAGATCGGGATGATCGCCGGATGGTCGAGTGACGCGGCCAGCCGAGACTCACGGAGAAAACGCTCACGGAACCGAACATCCCCGGCGAGCTCGGGCGCGAGCACCTTGAGCGCCACCTTGCGGTCGAGCGCGAGGTCATGGGCGCGGTAGACGATGCCCATGCCGCCGCGGCCGACCGGCGATTCGATGCGGTAGCCCGCGAGCTCCGTGCCGGCGGCGAGCCGGGGCTCTGCCGCCGTTGGGGCGCTCCAACCGCCGGGACCGTCGCTTCCCGTCATGCTCCTCCCTTGTGCGCCGACGATATGGGTTCGCGCGGGCCTTGACCAGCTCGGGATCGTCGTGGACACCGCTAAGCGGCGCCTAAGCACGCGGTGACTGCGGCGCGCCACCTTCCTTCCTTGACTTACGTGGAACGGATGTTCCACAATATGGGCTCGTGGCTGCCGAGACCGGTACGCAGGCAATCGACCGCGCGGCGCAGTTGCTCGTGCGCGTCGTCGAGTCGTCGCGTCCGCTCGGCGTCAACGAGCTCGCCGAGGGCTCGGGCCTCCCGAAGAGCACGACGTCACGGCTCGTCGGCGCGCTCGAGCGGCAGGGGCTCGTCCAGCGGCTCGGCGACAGAGGCCGCCTCCGCCCCGGGCCGGTGCTGCTCCGCTTCGCAACCCGCGACAGCGCGGCAAGCCTCGTCGAGCTCGCACAGCCCAGCCTGCGGCGACTGGCCGACGCATCGGGAGAGACGATCAACCTGGCCGTACCCGGTCCCGCCGGTGTTGAGCATCTCGCGCAGGAGGACACGGCGCACTTCGTCGGGGTCACCGACTGGGTCGGCCGCCGCGTCCCCTTCGAGCACGCCGCCAACGGGAAGTGCTTCCTCGCCTTCGGCGCGGCGCAGGAACTGACCCCTGAGCTGGAGCTCGTCCGCGCCCGCGGCTACGCCACGACGATCGACGAGCTCGAGGTCGGCTTGACCGCGATGGCCGCGCCCGTCCTTGCCACGTCCGGTGACGCTATCGCCGCGCTCTCCATCTCCGGGCCGACGTCCCGCCTGACCCTGGACCGCATCGCAGAGCTCGCACCGCTCCTCGTCGAGGAGGCGGAGGCGCTTGCGGCCCGGCTCGGCCACCGCAACGACGCACAAGGAGCCGCATGACCCACGAGGAGATCCTTCAGGGGCTGTACGACAACACGCTGGTCGGGAACGCACCCGAGGTCCGCGACCTCGTCAACACCGGTCTCGAGGACGGCCTCGACCCCGAGAAGATGCTCTACGACGCCCTGATTCCCTCGCTCGAGGAGGTCGGCGCCCGTTTCGAGCGCGGCGACTTCTTCGTCCCCGAGATGCTGATCGCGGCCCGCGCCATGCAGGGCGCGCTCGATATCCTCCGCCCGCTGCTGGCCGAGACCGGCGCGGCCCAGATCGGCACGTTCGTCATGGGCACCGTAAAGGGCGACGTCCACGACATCGGCAAGAACCTCGTGAACATCATGCTCGAGGGCGCCGGCTTCACGGTCTACGACCTCGGCGTCAACGTCGCGCCCGAGACCTTCGTCCAGCAGGTACAGGAGCACAACCCCGACATCGTCGGCTTCTCGGCGTTCCTGACCACGACGATGCCGATGTTCAAGGCCAACATCAACGCCCTCGAGAAGGCCGGCATCCGCGACGAGGTGATCGTGATGGTCGGCGGCGCGCCCGTGACACAGGAGTACGCGGACGCGGTCGGAGCCGACGGCTATGCGTCCGACGCGTCGACCGCCGTGCGTCTGGCCAAGGACCTGATCCAGCGCAAGCGCGCGGCGGTCCCGGCGTGAACACCGTGATCAGCTCGCGTTCCCGGGAGCTCGTCATCGGGCCCGAGCAGCCGTTCTGCGTGATCGGCGAGCGAATCAACCCGACCGGCCGCAAGGCGTTCCAGGCGCAGCTCCAGGCCGGCGACCTCTCCCAGCTCGAGGTCGACGTCGCCGAGCAGGTCGAAGGAGGCGCCGACGCGCTCGACATCAACGTCGGCGACCCGCTCGCGGACGAGGTCGGGCTGATGCGCGAGGCCATCGCGGTCGTCCAGGAGCTGACCGATCTGCCCATCGTCATCGACTCGTCGATCATCGAGGCGCTCGAAGCCGGCCTCGACGCCTACGAGGGCAAGGCACTCGTCAACTCGGTGACCGGCGAGGACGAGCGGCTCGAGGCGATCCTGCCCATCGTCGCGCGGCACGGCGCGGCGGTCATCGGCCTGGCCAACGACGACGAGATCCCGATGGAGCCGGGGCGCCGTCTCGAGGTGGCCACAAAGATCGTGTCCGCAGCCGGGGACCATGGCATCCCGCCCGAGGACGTGGTCATCGACCCGCTGGCCATGCCCGTCGGCGCCGAGCCGCGCGCGGTCACCCTGTTCGTGGAGACGGTGCAGCTGATCCGCGACGAACTCGGCGTGAACATGACCTGCGGCGCGTCCAACACGTCCTTCGGCCTTCCGGGCCGGCACACGCTCAGCGCTGCGTTCCTCGCGGTCGCGCAGAGCCACGGGCTCACGAGCGCGATCATGGACGCCCGCAACGAGCAGACCGTCGAGGCGGTCCGGGCAACCGACTTCCTGCTCGGCCGCGACGAGTGGGGCACCCGCTGGATCGCGAACTACCGCGCCAAGCTGGCGGCGGCGGAGGCGAGCAGCGCGGGGTGAGCTTGAGCGAGACCGTCACCGAGCTCCATCCCGACCGCGTGCGCATCGCGTTCGAGCAGGCGGACGGCCAGGTCAAGGAGACGCGCGTCCCGGCCGGGACGACGCTCTTCGACGCAGGCAGCTGGAATGGCGTCGCGATCGACTCGACCTGCGGCGGCCACGGCACCTGCAAGAAGTGCAAGGTGCGGGTCGCGTCGGGATCCGTCCCGGTCGGCTCCGTCGATCCCCGCGCGTTCTCGACCGAGGAGCTCCGGTCCGGCTGGCGGCTCGCCTGCCGCGCGGAGGCCCGCTCCGACACGGTCGTCGAGGTGCCGCTCCTCCAGACCCGCCCGAAAGCGGCGCTGGCCGGCGTCGGCCGGCACGTGATCCTGCGCCCGGCCGTGCAGAAGCGCTACCTGGAGTTGACCGAGCCGACGATGGAGGATCAGACGCCCGATCTCGACCGCGTCCTCGCGGCGATGGACGACGTCGAGCTGCACGTGCCGCTCGACCTTCTGCGCGATCTCGGACGCACCCTGCGCTCGGCCGACTGGAAGGTCACGGCCGTGCTCTGCGACGACGTCCTCCTCGCCGTGGAGCCCGGCGACACCACGTCGCGCCGCTTCGCGCTCGCCTTCGACCTCGGGACGACCACGGTGGTCGCGAACCTGCTCGACCTCGAGACCGGTCAACCCGCCGCCGTGCGCTCGATGCTGAACAAGCAGCAGCCGTTCGGCGCCGACGTGATCACGCGGATCTCCACCGTGATGATGGATCCGGACGCACTGGTCCGGCTCGGCGTCCACGCACACGAGACGTTGGCGGAGCTGACAGCGGAGGTCTGCGACGAAGCAGCTGTCGATCCCCGCGAGGTCTACGAGATCGTCGTCACCGGCAACGTGACGATGATCCAGATCGCGCTCGGCATCGATCCCGAGCCGCTGTCGATGGCGCCCTTCACGATCGCCGCCCGGACGATGCCGACCGCGTCTGCGGCCGACTTCGGCCTCGCGGTGCACCCCCGCGCGCCCGCCGTGCTCTTCCCGGCCCTCGGCGCGTACGTCGGCCCGGACATCGTCTCGGGCATCCTCGCGACCGGCCTCACGCTCGACCGGCGCCTGCGCCTGTTCATCGACGTCGGCACGAACTCGGAGATCGTGCTCGGCTCGTCGGAGCGGGCGCT
>Ga0066903_100005842_pt1 | contig 10779 bp, 13 predicted proteins | sample PanSoiMetaGPlot1_FD_67491 | JGI IMG/M metagenome (GOLD analysis project Ga0066903, IMG submission 67491) | Tropical forest soil microbial communities from Panama analyzed to predict greenhouse gas emissions - Panama Soil - Plot 1 (version 2) | ecosystem: Environmental > Terrestrial > Soil >...
GTCGTCACCGACAGCGCGGCGGAGGTGCTCACCTCGTTCACCAAGGACCCGGTGACAGTCGGCTAGATTTGGGCGGTGGCCGAGACCGTCAACACGAACCAGTTCAGGAACGGCATGCACATCGAGCTCGACGGCGAGGTATGGCGCATCGTCGAGTTCCAGCACGTCAAGCCCGGCAAGGGTGGAGCGTTCGTCCGCACCAAGGTGAAGAGCCTCGTCAGCGGCGCGGTCGTCGACCGGACCTTCCGAGCAGGCGAGAAGTTCCCGCGCGTCCACACCGAGGTCAAGAACGTGCAGTACCTCTACGACGCGGGCGACGACGTCGTGTTCATGGACGAGGAGACGTACGAGCAGATCCAGCTTCCTCGAGGCAGCGTCGAGGACGACCTGCAGTTCCTGCTTCCCTCGGGCTCGGTGCCGATGCTGACCGTCGACGGCCGGCCGGCCGGGCTCCAGCTGCCGGCGTCGGTCGAGCTAACGGTGACCGAGACCGAGCCGGGCGTGCGCGGAGACACGGTCTCGAACGTGACCAAGCCCGCGACGCTCGAGACGGGCGCGGTGGTCCAGGTCCCGCTGTTCGTGAACGTCGGCGACCGCCTCAAGGTCGACACGCGTGAGAAGCGGTACATCTCCCGAGCCTGACCGACCCGGCTCGTCACGGCTTCTCCGGCCGGCCGAACACTCGATGCGGCAGGCGCTGCGCCGCCCCGTCCATGGACGCGGGGGCGCCGGAGCGGCTGGAGGATGCGCGCGAGCCGCTCTGCGTCGCAGTCCGTGAGGCACTGAGCCAAGCCCAGCGTGTGCGGAAGGACTGAGACCGCGTTCTATCCTTCGACGCGAATGCGACCGCAGAGCCTGACCCGTCTGCTGTGGCTCGTCGCCCTGGTGGTGGGATGCAACTACGTGTTCGCGCTGATCGCAAGCCGCTGACTGGCTCACTCCGCGGCCGGGGAGCGGGCGGCGGCTCGTTGCCGAACCGCCCGCGGGGCTGATCCTGCCGTCGTTGAACAAGATCGTCGCGACTGCGGTGGCCGTGGACTCGTCGATCGAGTCTGATAGCAGCGGGTGAGAGGAGAGCCCAGCGACTCACGGCCACGCCGGGCTCCCCCCTTGCTCGGCGCCTGGCTCAGGGGAGAGGCGAACCAGGGATTGTCGCCGAGCTACGAGCCATATTACGGTCCTCGATCGCTGTTCAGACGGGTCTCGGCGATCTGCTTCACACGCCGAGCATCGCCTCGAGGCTGGCGACTGGATCCGCCGGGGCGGCCACATGGTCGGTGAGCGGACGGCTTGTACGGCCTGCGCGTATCCCTGCTGAGCTGGTGTCTAGGCCGGCTCGTCCGCGTCGATGGTCTGGCGGATCACACGGCGGAATTCAGCGTCGGCTAATCGGTTTGCGTCGTAGTCCGCGAACGCATCGGCAAGCGCGGATCGGCTGATCGAGGCCAGCTCGAGAACCTCGGCAGGGATGAGGAGGGCTTCCTCTTCGTTGCCCTCGAGGGTTCGCGTCATCCGTTGAACGCCGGGCAGCGTGACCAACTGCTCGAGGCTAAGGCCGGTGGCCACGCTGGCGGCTTCGAGTTCGACGACGTCGAACCCCGCCCACTTGTTCGGGCTCTTCTTTGGTCGTCGCGCGAAGGACACTGCTGGCTGAGCGTACGTCTTCCGCCTGGCGCACGGTTCCTGCAGCGGTTACGGTCGTCACTGTGACCGCGAGAGCGCCGACCGTGATCTGCCAGGAGTGCAGCCATGAGGTGACGGCCGACGAGCTTCGCCTCGAGATGACCGACGAAGGTGAGCTGCTGGTGTACTGCTCGGAGTGCTGGGAGCGCGAGTTCGGCGAATCGGGCCCGGTCTAGCTCGCTGTCGAAGGGTGATAGGGCAGACCGGGGCTCTCCCCGCGCGGGCGAGATCGCAAGTGACCCCTGTCCCGCCCCCTGGTCCGCCCAGTTCCGTTATTTCCACGGGACGAAGTCTCCATGCGGCCGAGCCGAAGGCTTTACCGACTGCTTGCCTGACTCGATCGCAATGGTGAGCCCCGCTGCGCCCGTAGGGACGCAGCGGGGCTCGGTCAGTCAGACGTCGGAGGGCGAATACATCGTCGATGACGATGCGCCCGTCGAGTTGCCCATGTTCGGACAGTTGTGGTGCTCTGCCGAACCGGCCCTCGGCGTCGTCTGGCTCTTCGGCGTCGTCCCGCTCTTCGGTGTCGTCGAGCCGGGCGACGAGGCCGCCATGGCGACCGCCCCCCACGTCCCCGCAACGGCGACGGCAGCCGTGGCCGCTGCGGTCAGCAGCATGCGCTTGGGCTTCGGCAACCGGTCTCCTTTCTCGGGGAGTCGGGACGGTCCGTATCCAAGCAGGTGGTGATGAGAAACGGCTGAGAGCGTCTTAGGAATGCGAAGCTAACGGCGTGAACGCGATCGAGGCTCCGACTCTGGGCGAAGCCTGGCTCGAGGTCTCACGCGCCGTGCTCGAGCACGGCGATCCCGCCGTGTACGACGGCCACGTGACGCGGGAGCTCTCGCTCCTGACCGTCGTCGTGACCGAGCCGCGGTCCGAGGACCCGATCGTGGCGGAGCTCGGTGACCCTGAGTGGCTGGCCTGGATGCACGCGAACTTCGTCGACCAAGGCACCGTCCCGGACCTCGGCGACGCCGACAGCTACGCCGTGCGGCTCTTCGACTACGCGCACGCCGGCCGGGACCAGATCGCCTGGGTCGCCGAGCGGCTGCGCGCCGATCCCGAGTCTCGCTCGGCGACGATCACGACCTTCCAGCCGCTCACGGACGAGGCCTACATCCCCTGCATCAGCATGCTCGACTTCTGGCTGCCCGCGGGTGAGCTCGAGCTCGTCGTCTACGCGCACAGCCTCGACTTCGGCAAGAAGGCGTACGGGAACCTGGTCGAGCTGGCCCGGCTGCAGGAGCGAGTCGCCTCGGAAGTCGGGGTGCTGCTCGGACGGCTGGTGATCCACGCGAAGTCCGCGCACGTCTACGAGTCCGAGTGGAAGCTCATGTCCCGCCTCGCAGGGCTCGCCGGCGCAGCCTGAGGTCCGGCGCCTGTGGGCGAAGAGTCACGCTCTAGACACGGCCGCGTCACACATTTGTGCGGATTTTCACGATAGACTCGCAGTGGGTGGTGGGCTAGGGGTGCCCCGAGCAAGATGGAGTGAGCACCCGGCCCTACGAGCCACGGCCGCTCCGGCCGCGACGCGACCGCGCTAGGCTCAGCGCCGTATGCCGAGGCTCGTCGACACGACCCTGCGCCTGCTCGGCCAGGAGCCGCTCGCGGGGTCGATGCCGACCTCCGAACAGCTCCGGCTGGCGGAGATTCTCGGCTCGGCAGGCTTCGCCTACCTGGAGGTATCGGGGGGCGGCTGCTTCGACAGCGCGGTCAAGCGCGGCATCGAAAGCCCCTGGGAACGCATCCGCGCGATCAGGGCACGAACCGAGACTCCGCTGGCGATGGCGCTGCGCGGCCGGTTTCTCGTCGGCTCTCGGCCCGTCGGCGTCGACTTCGTTCGCCGCTTCGTCGCCTCCGCCGCCGACAGCGGCATCGACGTCTTCCGTCTGCACGATCCGCTGAACGACGTCTCGAACCTCCGCGAGGCAGCGGAGGCGATCACGGCCGCCGACCGCGAGTTCGACGCCGGGCTCGTCTACAGCCCGGGCCGGACGGGCGAGACCGAGGCGATCGCCGAGCGCGCCGGCCTGCTCCCCGAGCTCGGCGCCGCGCGCGTCCTGATCCACGATCCCTCCGGCTCACTCCATCCGCGCCTCGCCGCCGAGCTCGTCGGCGCCGTGCGTGAGGCGAGCGGGCTCCCGGTCGGCCTCTACTCGCAGGGAGCGGGCGGATCCGCGCTCGCGGCCGCGCTCGAGGCTGTCCGTGCCGGCGCCGACCTGATCGCCACCGCCGTGTATCCGCTCGCGCTCACGCTCCACCGCGTGCCGGGCGAGTCGGTGGCCCGCGCCCTAGTGGCGCTCGACTTCGACACGGGCGTCGACATCGACGCCCTCTGGCTGGCTTCCGAGCTCGTCGACGAGAACATCGGCGACGAGCCGGTCTCGCCGATACCACCGCGCGTCGCAACGCGTGCCGCCCAGCGCAGCCTCCCGCCGGGGCTCGTGGCCGCGCTCGACGTCCACCTGCGGGCCAGCGCCGCCGGCGACCGGATCGACGAGGTGCTCGACGAGCTCGCGCTGATTCGCAGCGAGGCCGGCTGGCCGCCGCCCGCGGCGCCGATCGGGCAGATCCTCGGCTCGCAGGCGTTGATCCACGTCCTCTCGGCCGAGCGCTACCAGACGGTGCTCGACGAGCTCGGCGGGCTGCTCGCCGGGCGCTTCGGGTCGCCGCCGGCCGAGATCGACCAGACTGTCCTGCGGGCCGTCCGCCTCGTCACCGGAGAGGAGCCCACGCGGGCGTCCGAGATCGATCTCGACGACGTGCGGGAACAGGCGGTCGGCCTGGCGGCGAGCGAGGAGGAGCTCCTCCTGCTGGCGCTGTTCGGCGAGGCCGCGGAGCCGCTGCTGCACTCGATCCGAGCGCGCGGGCAGCGCGACGAGGTCGATGCCGCAGCCGCCGAGCCCGGGCGGGCCGAGCGCATCCGGGAGCTCGTCCGCATCGTCCAGGAGTCGGGTGTCGGCGAGGTCACGATCGAAGACGCGGGGATGCGCGTGACCGTGCGCCGCAGCGAGGAGCGGGTACCTGCGCACGCGGACGCTCCGGCAGCCCCGACCGGTGAGGATGCCCAGCCCGTCACGCCGGCGCCCGCCGCCTCCAATCTCCTACGGATCGAGGCCCCGATGGTCGGTACCTTCTATCGCGCACCGGAGCCGGGGGCGGCGCCGTACGTCCAGGTGGGCGACATCGTCGTGGCCGGACAGACGCTTTGCATCCTCGAGGCGATGAAGCTGATGAACGAGATCAAGGCCGAGGTCGAGGGTCAAGTGCGCTCGATCCTGGTCGAGAACGCCCAGCCGGTCGAGTACGGGCAGGTCCTGTTCGAGCTCGAGCCGGTCGACGGCCGGCCGCCCGCCTTCTGACCGTGCTCGAGCGCGTCCTCGTCGCCAACCGGGGCGAGATCGCGGTCCGCGTGATCCGCGCGGCCCACGAGCTCGGGCTCGAGGCCGTGGCCGTCTACTCGACGGCCGACGAGGGCGCCCTGCACGTCCGCCTCGCCGACCGCGCCGTCCGCATCGGACCGCCGCAAGCCTCGCAGAGCTACCTGAGCATTCCCGCGGTCGTCGCCGCCGCCAGGACGACGGGCTGCGACGCGGTGCACCCCGGATACGGGTTCCTGGCCGAGAACCCCGCCTTCGTCCAGGCGTGCGAGCAGAACGACCTCGTGTTCGTCGGGCCAGGCGCTGGGGTCATGGAGCGGATGGGCGACAAGGTGCAGGCGAAGGCCGAGCTGAAGGCGGCCGGGGTGCCAGTCGTGCCGGGCACCGAAGGCTCGACGACACCGGACGAGGCCCGGTCCGTGTCGGACGAGCTCGGCTATCCCGTGCTGCTCAAGGCCACGGCGGGGGGCGGCGGGAAGGGCATGCGCCTCGTCCACGACCCCGGGGAGATCGAGAGCGCCTTCCAGATGGCCTCGGCCGAGGCGCTCGCAGCGTTCGGCGACGGCAGCCTCTACGTCGAGAAGGCGATCGCGCCTGCCCGTCACGTCGAGATCCAGGTGCTCTGCGACGGCGAAGGCGGCGTGCTCACGCTCGGGGAGCGGGAGTGCTCGATCCAGCGGCGCCACCAGAAGCTGATCGAGGAGTCGCCCTCGCCCGCACTGACGCCGGAGACGCGCGAGGAGATGGAGGCGGCGGCGGAGCGAGCGTGCCGCGCGATCGGCTACCGGAGCGCCGGCACCTTCGAATTCCTCGTCGGCGTAGACGGCTCCTTCTACTTCATCGAGCTGAATGCGCGCCTGCAGGTCGAGCACCCCGTCAGCGAGCTGACGACCGGCATCGACATCGTCCAGGGCCAGCTCCGCGTCGCCGGCGGCGAGCCGCTCGCGCTCACCGGCAGGGCGCCTCGCCGCGGCCATGCGATCGAGTTCCGCATCAACGCCGAGGACCCGACGCGGGGTTTTGCGCCGGCGCCGGGGACGATCGAGCGTTTCCGGCCTCCGCTCGGACCGGGCGTCCGCGTGGACACGGCCGTCGAAGACGGCACGGTGATCTCGCCCTACTACGACTCGCTGATCGCGAAGCTGATCGTCTGGGCCGACGACCGGCCGACGGCGATCGCACGCGGCCGCCGCGCACTGACCGAGCTCGTGGTCGACGGCCTGCCCACGACGCGCGGGCTGCACCTCGACATCCTCGCGAGCGAGCCGTTCGCGGCCGGCCGCTACTCGACGGGCTACCTGGACGAGGCCGAGAGCCTGCTTCCGGCGCTCGCCGCGGGATGAGTCGTCCGCGCAAGCCGACCGGCCGCAGGGCCGCCCGCCGCTCGGCGCTGTTCCTGCTCTACAACTGGGACCTGACCGGCAAGCCTCTGGCCGAGCAGAACGACCAGCCGCCGGATCCGTTCGCGCTCGAGCTGGCTGAAGGAGTCGTGGCCAGGAGCGCAGAGCTCGACCGGCGGATCGACGAGGTCTCCGAGGGCTGGCCGGCCGACCGGCTCGGGGTCCTCGAGCGCAACATCCTGCGCATTGGCATCTCCGAGCTGGAAGGCGCTACGGTGCCGCCTGAGGTGGCGATCTCGGAGGCAGTCGGGCTGGCCAAGCGCTACGCGTCCCCGGAGGCGGCGCGGCTCGTGAACGGCATCCTCGGCCGAGTGGCGGAGGAGCAGGCGGCATGAGCGTAGGCTCGACGGAGCTCACCGACGAGCGGAGGCGCCGGCTCGGCCGGCGCCGGGAGCGGGCATGAGCGTAGGCTCGACGGAGCTCACCGACGAGCGGAGGCGCCGGCTCGGCCGGCGCCGGGAGCGGGCATGAGCTCCACCGCCGACCCGCTCGACCACGCCGCCGCGCTACTCGACCGGCTGGAAGCGAAACGGGCCGAGCTCGAGGCGACCGAGGATCCCGACGCCGCCGTCGACCTCCTGGCCGAGATCACGGAGCTGGCCAAGGAAGCCCACGCCGAGATCGAGCGGGCGCGGAGGGAGGCCGATGCGCAGCCCTGACGAGCTCAAGGCGTTGACCGAGGAGGCGATCGCCGGGTTCGCGTTCTGGCCCGAACTGGACGGCCAGTCCGCGTCGATGCGCTATGCGCTCGCGGAGATGGGCGGCAAGAGAGTACGGCCCGTGATCTGCCTCGCGACCGGCGAGGCCTGCGGGGCGCCGGTCGGGCAGGTGATGCCGGCAGCGCTCGCCGTCGAGCTCGTCCACAACTTCTCCCTCGTCCACGACGACCTTCCGGCACTGGACGACGACGACGAACGGCGCGGGAAACCGAGTGTCTGGGCCGCGTTCGGGGAGGGCACGGCGGTGCTGGCCGGCGACGGGCTCCTCGCCGAGGCGTTCCGGCTCGCGGGCTCGTACCCGACGGCCGACGTCTCGCGCGAACTCGCCGAGATGACGCTGGGGATGATCGGCGGCCAGTACCTCGACACGATGGTCGACGGCGCCGACCTCAAGGTCGTCCACCGGTTGAAGACCGGGCGCCTGTTCGCGGCGTCGGTGGCGCTGGCGCTGTGGGCGGCCGAGGTTCCCGAGGCGGAGCAGGAGGGCTGGCGCGCGTTCGGCGACGAGCTCGGCATGCTCTTCCAGGTCGTCGACGACATCCTCGACGAGGACGGCTTCTATGTGACGGAAGGGCCGGACGGCGCGCGCCGGCTGGCCGACGAGGCGGCGTCGCGCGCGCACGAGCGACTGGCCGCGATCCCGGCGGACACGTCGGTCCTGGACGGCATCGTCTCGGACCTCGCCGTACGCGTCGTCTGACCTTGGACGCAGACAGAGCGCGAGAGCTGGAGGAGCGTGACCCGCTCCCCTCGCTGCGGGAGGAGTTCCTGATCCCGGCGGGCAGAGTTGGCCGCCAGCGTCACCGGGCAGAGCCCGGTGACGCGGCACAAGACTGGGCCTACCTGGCGGGGAACTCGCTCGGGCTCCAGCCCCGGGGGGCGAAGGGGGCGATCGAGAGCGAGCTCGACGAGTGGGCGCATCTCGGCGTCGAGGGCTGGTTCGAGGCGCGCGAGCCCTGGCTCGAATACGCCGGTGCGCTGCGGGGTTCCGTCGCACGGCTGGTCGGCGCGGCGCCGGAGGAGGTCGCGGTCATGAACACGCTGACCATGAACCTGCACCTGCTGCTGGCCTCGTTCTACCGGCCCACGGCCGAGCGCTTCCGGATCCTGATCGAGGACACGGCCTTTCCGTCGGACGCGTACGCCGTGCAGACGCAGGCGGCCTGGCACGGGCTCGATCCCGCGGACGCCGTCCTGCGCGTTCCGATCGGCGAGGTGGAGGACGCGATCGCCCGGGCGGGTGGCTCGCTCGCCGTAGCGCTGCTGCCGGGCGTGAACTACCTGAGCGGCGAGGTCCTCGACGTGACCAGTCTCTCCGAGGCGGTGCACGCGGTCGGGGCCGTCGCAGCCTGGGACCTCGCCCACTCGATCGGCAACGTCCCCGCCTCTCTGCACGATGCAGGCGCGGACTTCGCGGTCTGGTGCCACTACAAGTACGTGAACGGCGGGCCGGGCGCACCCGGCGGCGCATTCGTCCACGAGCGCCACGGCCACGAGCCCGGGCTGACACGGTTGGCCGGCTGGTGGGGAAACGAACCGCAGGAACGGTTCAGGATGGAGCCCGACTTCGTCCCCCGGCCCGGCGCCGAAGGCTGGGCGGTGTCGACGCCGACGGTGCTCGCGCTCGCGCCGCTCCGTGCTTCGCTCGAGCAGTTCGACCGCGTCGGGCTCGTCGCGCTGCGCGGCCGTTCGATGCGCCTCACTGCCTATCTGGAGGAGCTGCTCGACGAGGTCGCGCGGTCGCGGAACATGGTGGTGACGACGCCGCGCGACCCCGACACGCGTGGCTGCCAGCTGTCCGTCGCGTGCTCCGGGGCGCGTTCGCTCGCGGTGCGACTCCGGGCCGAGCACGCCGTCGTCTGCGACTTCCGCGAGCCTGATGTTCTCCGCTTCGCGCCCGTCCCGCTCTACAACACGTACGAGGACTGCCGCCGGGTCGCTCTGGCGCTGTTCGACGTCCTCGAGCCGCGATGAAGAAGCGGCTCGACGTGCTGCTCGTCGAGCGCGGACTTGCGGAATCGCGCGCCCAGGCACAAGCCCTGGTGCTTGCGGGGCGTGTCCCGGGGCGGACGAAGCCCGGAGAACAGGTCGACGCCGCCGCCGAACTCACGGTCGACGCCCCGCCGCGCTTCGTCTCTCGAGGCGGCGAGAAGCTCGCGAACGCGCTCGACGCGCTCGCCGTCGACGTCGCCGGAGCGAGCTGCGTCGACGTCGGTGCCTCCACCGGCGGCTTCACGGACTGCCTGCTCCAGCATGGCGCGGCGCGGGTCGTCGCGCTCGACGTCGGCTACGGGCAGCTCCATCCGAGGCTGCGGAACGACCCGCGCGTGACCGTCCTCGAGCGCACGAACGCGCGGGCCGTCGACTCGCTCCCGTACGCACCCGACCTCGTCACCTGCGACGTCTCCTTCATCTCCGTGCGGACGGCTCTGCCGCCCGTGCTGGCGCTGGCGGCACCCGGCTGGCGGACGCTCGTCCTCGTCAAGCCGCAGTTCGAGGCCGGTCGCGCCGAGGCTCCGAAGGGCGTCGTCCGCGACCCCGCCGTGCACCGGCGCGTGCTGCGCGAGGTCGCCGACGCAGCGCTCGGCTGGGGAGCACGGGTCGCGGGGGTCGTAGACTCCGGGCTGCCCGGCCCGAAGGGCAACCGCGAGTTCTTCCTCCACCTCGTCCAGGCAGGCGAACCTTCCCATCCCGATGAGCTCGACAGCTGGATCGACGCGGCAACCGGATAGCGCCGTGCACTGCGCAGCCGTGCTCACCCACGGCCGTCCCGAGGCGATCGGCCCGGCGCTCGAACGCGTGACGGCGGCCGCCGAGGCCGCAGGCGTCCGCCTCCTCTTCCCGCACGACGAGGTGTCCAAGCACGACATCGACGAGCCGCCGCGCGAACTCGCCGACGCACAGCTCGTCCTCGTCCTCGGCGGCGACGGCACGATGCTGCGTGCCCTCCGCCGGCTGCTCGGCACCGGCATCCCGGCGATCGGGGTCAACTTCGGCCGGGTCGGCTTCCTGACCGCGATCACCGAGGACGAGCTCGACGCGCAGCTGCCGCGTGTGTTCGCCGGCGAGCACGTCGTCATCGAGCTGCCGACACTCGAGCTCGAGCTCGACGGCGAACGGCGCGTCGCGGTGAACGACGTCGTGGCCGCGAGCGCCACGGTCGGGCGCATGGTCGAGCTCGCGTGGTCGGTCGGCGGCGAGCCGCTCGGCCGCCAGGCCTGCGACGGCATCATCTGCGCGACCCCGCCCGGCTCGACCGCGTACAACCTCTCGAACGGCGGCCCCGTGCTCGTCTGGGGGCTGGATGCGATCGCCGTCACCTTCATCGCGCCGCACTCGCTGCTCGCCCGATCGATGGTCGTGCCGCGCGGGCTCGACGTCGTCGTGACAAACGAGACTCCGGATGTCGCGGCGACGGTGCTCTGCGACGGGCACAGCGCCGGCGAGATCCCGCCGACGGGCCGGGTCGCCGTGCGCCTCGGCGGGCAGCGGAGCCTGCTCGCCACGCTGCCCGAGATCACCTTCTTCCGCCGTTACCGGAACACCTTCACGGCGTAGCCGATTCGGCACGGAGCGGTATCACAGCCGTGCGGGTTT
>Ga0066903_100005843_pt1 | contig 10779 bp, 7 predicted proteins | sample PanSoiMetaGPlot1_FD_67491 | JGI IMG/M metagenome (GOLD analysis project Ga0066903, IMG submission 67491) | Tropical forest soil microbial communities from Panama analyzed to predict greenhouse gas emissions - Panama Soil - Plot 1 (version 2) | ecosystem: Environmental > Terrestrial > Soil >...
GCGATGATCGTTGCCTATCTCTCCATGTTCATCCTGTTCCTGGTGCCGGCCTTTCAACTGACCGAGAGCGAACTCTGGGCGTTGGTGCGGCGGCTGGTCGTTGCCAGCATCCTGGGCGGCCTCGTGTTCCTCGTTCTGCCATCGGAGGTCGGCTTCACCGAGCATTCCGACGCAGGCCGTTGGCAGCCGCTTTACGAGCTGGTGTACAGCGTCGACGGCCGCGCCAATGCGGTGCCGTCGTTCCACGTCATCTACACCAGCACGATCCTGTTCGCGCTCATGGACGTGGCTACGCCAAGGCTGCGCATTCTCTACGCGCTCTGGCTCATCGTTGTTTGCGCTTCGACCGTGCTCACCCACCGGCATCATCTGCTCGATGTCGCCAGCGGGCTCGCCATGGCGATTGCGGTACGGCGACTAGGCCTAGGACGCGCCGCAACATCCCCAACATCGTCTTCCTGCATTGGAGTGGCCCAATGAAATCGATCGCGTCAGCCGTCGCAATATTCCTGCTCGCCATCACAGGCGCGATTGCGCAGGTGAACTCGCAGGAAGCCGATCACGCGGCACTGCGCAAGCTCAAGGACGATGTCGTGCTCGCCATCAATAACCGCAATCTCGCGGCCGTGGATGGCATGCTGCACAAACCTTTTCTCTCCACCGTCATCACCCAGGAGAGTTTCAACGAGACCAGCAAGCTGCGGGGTTGGTTCGACGATCTTTTCTCGCGGCCGCTGCTGCGACTGAGGCACTTTAATATCCAGGCAGAGGCCGATGAGATGGCGCAGATCTACACCGGCACCTTCGCCGTTGCGCGCGGCTCCACCAAGGAGCGCTATGAGCTCGCCGACGGCCGCGGCTTCGACTTCGACGGCCGCTGGACCGCCACCGCTATCAAGCAGAACGGGCAATGGAAGGTGCTCGCCATCCACGCCGGCACGAACTTTCTGGACAATCCGGTGATCAATGCCATCGAGAGGAATACAATGACTTTCGCGACCATCAGCACCGTCATGGGCGCGATTATTGGTTTTCTGCTCGGCTTCTTCCTTCGACGCAGGCAGAGCAAGACGGCGTAGCTGGAGGTACTGGCCTCCCAGCCCGGATAGTTCTCGAATTCCCAAAGAAATTGTACTGTGCGAAGGTTGATCTGCTGACATTGGGAGGAGGAAGTGATGCGAACTTTCCTCGCACTCGCGGTGCTGCTTGCAAGCACGATGGCGGCTTCAGCACAGACGAGCGTGAACAGCTCGTCGCCACAGCTTGCACAACTTCGACCGGCGACCGGTTGCTGCTGCCGCTTCGGCACCAGCGTTTACAGAGAAGGCCAGGGACGGGGAGATTGCTCCAATCATCGGCGCTACTATATGACTTGCGCATGCCAGCCGGGTGCACCGTTTACCTGCACCTGGACGTCGCGCTGGGTCCCGGGCCGCTGTTGACGTTGATTGACGATGGGCGCCATACGGCGCCCATCGCTTGCTCGATCGCCGAACGCTCAATCAGCGCAGAACCTCAGACAGCACCCGTCCGTCGACATCTTCACCGGGCGTGACGCCGAGGAGATGCATGATGGTCGGGGCCACGTCGATATTGCGGACCTGGCCGATGGTCTTGTGCTTCTCGATCCGCGGTCCCACCGCCATGAAGGTCGCACTCATCGTCGTCAAATTCGGATTGTGGCCATGGGCGCCATAGAAGTTCGGCACCGAGTACACAGTCGTCGCGGAGTTGAACGGCGCATCGCCCTGGCGGGCGACGCCCGGGGTTTGCAGGCCGTCAAAATTGTAACCAACGTCCATCATGGCAAACACGTCACCAAAGTCCTGGCCGATGTTCGCACTGGTGCAGAGCCCGACGCCTTGCGCGCAGCTGAGCGGCCGGCTCACCACGTCGGTGAAGAGCAGACTATTCTTCAGCGAGCCATTGAACGTCGGGTTGGGATCGGTGGCGTTCTTCAGGACAGCAGTGATCTGCGTCACCAGGCTGGCATAGGTCGACGGGTCAACCGTCCCGTTTAGCTCCCGACCCTGCAGGTTGACATAGATATTCGCCGCCGGCCCCGATGTCCGAATCGCGATTTTGGTCGTGTCGACGCCGGCGTTGCGCAGGAGGTTGAGCAAGCTCACCGCGGTGTGGAACGGCGCAAACCCGTGGTCCGACACCACAAAGACGTTGGCGTCCGAACCCGCCGCCTCAATGATCCGGTCCACCGCCCGGTCAGCGGTCCGGTAGGCGAACTTCAGATAGGAATCGTAGCGGGCGATCTTGGCCTGATCCTGGTTGTCACCGATCGAGCCTGGGTTGCGTGGATTGGTCGCCTGCCGGCGATCCGTGAGCATGAACTGGTGTTCGGAGCCATCGGGCTGTTCGATGTAGACCATCACCAGATCGGCGTCGCGATTCTTGTGAATCGCCCGCTCGGCAATCCGGGTCTGATAGCGCACGAAGGTCCTGACCATGTCCTCGTACATCGCCTCGAGCTCAACGTCCGGGAAGGGATCGAAGCTGGGCGTCCCAAGCCGCTCGGGAATGCGGAAGTCGGCCTGCGGCCGCCAGAAGCCGACATGGTTGTTGATGTCATCCACGTCGGCGAGCACGGGCGCATTACGCGGGATGAAGTTGCCGCTATAGCGAGCCAGACGGACCGTGGACAGATCGGGCGTGAGCGCCGACACGAAATAGGCGGCGCCGACCTTGCTGCCGGAGCCTTCGAAGAAGAAGGGGGCCGAGCGGCCGCCGAGCTTCACATAGGCCGGCCCGGTCGCGGGAGCTTGGAATGGTCCGGCCTCGACGCCCCTGGTCTTCTCGAAGATCACCAGGGTGTCATAGTTCACGACGCCGTCATTGGTGGTGTCGAGCGCGGCAACCCTGATCTCGTACTTGAGATCGAGCGTCGCGGAGCCTGCGGCGCCGCAGGTCGCGGCAGCCGTCGAGGCGCAAAAGAACGTCTCGATCGGCGTCGGCGTCACCAGCACCGGGCTGAAGGAGAAATGCCCGGCCGCCTGCAGCTGCGCAGTCACGACCGGATCGGCCGCAAAATTGCCGGCGTTCAAAGAAAATCCAACTGCTCCGATGCCGCCAAACGCACCGAACGGCACGGTATAGTCGGTGACGCGGATCGGCTGCGCCGCCTGCACAACGACGTTGTTGATCCGGATATCAGCGCCGTCGCCACCGGGCCAGGTCGCGGTAACGACCTTCTTGCCCCGCGCGCGCAGCTTCACCCACAACGGCTCGGCGGTCGGATCAGCGGATGGACCAAGTGGATTGATCTGATAACCGCCAATCGCCGCCCCAAAGCCGCTGGCGCTGGTGTTGATCGCAGCCGCGACGTTTTGGAAGGTATTAGACGGGATATCGTTGTGAACCGAGGTCGAACCCGTGGCGATGGCAATATGTGCCACGGCGGTGAGGGACGGCGTCGCGGTCACGTTCTGGCGCGCAACAACACCGCGGCTCACTTTGGCGAGACCACCATCCCTCGGCAAGACGCCCTCATCCAGATATTTGCGGATGAGATCCGGCTTGGCGCCATCGAGCGAGATCACCACAACCTTGGGCGATTTGCCGCCGTGCCTGTTGTTGTCGTGATCGTCGTCATGCGCAAGCGTCGGCGTAGACAGGCTGACCGCAAACAGCGGCAACGTCAGCGCCGTCGCCGACACCAGTTTGAGCAACGTCCCTCTCTGACTCAACATTGAAAATCTCCCATACGATCCCGTAGCTGTGGATCAATTCAAGACAAACGCTCAGCTATCGAGCTTGCCTAACGCTAATGTGACGCGCGAACCTCGACGCCTTCTTTTCCCAACACATCTTGCGCTCTGTTCAGACGCTGGCCGCATCCTCCGTTCAGACGACGCGCGTGGGCTTGGCTCTCAGAGCCAGTCGAAGAGCCACGCGAGAACGTGCCGCTCGAACCAGGTTCGAACGACCGAAAGCAAACGGAGCGGACCCCTCTACTCTAGCGCAGCGATTTCCCGCCCAATTGAAGCATCTGTTCCAACGCTCCGTAGTGAGCATCATGCACGTCGGTATTGAATAGCGACCACGGCTCTGCCTTCTTCAACAGCGCAGGCACCTCAACGAATGTTCGTTCGTTGATCTTGTGGAACTCCGCAATCGCCTGGTCGAATCGTCCCGCCGAGACGGCAAGCTCGATCTGACGGAACATCAGCACAAGGTCTTTGAGCGCCATGCGCGCTGCGCGACGCTCCTGTTGACCGCCTGTAACGGCGCTGTTCCTGTGATCCGGGAAGCGCTCGGCCAGCTCGCGCAACTCAGCGCCCACGGTCGTCACAACGAGCGACACGACGGCGGCATCACCTGCCGGAATTGCCAATTCCAAGACGCTGGCGAAATCATTGATTTCCTTCATCCGCAGTGCAACGCCATCCCGCTCGTATGGGCGCTCGCCGTCGCCCACCGCCGTCAGATAGGCGACGAGATCCTGCTTGTCCGTAGCCGAGAAACCGAGATCGAAGAGGCCATCAAAATGGTCGACCACCTGATCATAGCTGTCATATCTGCCGTCATGAAAATATGGACGATTGAAATTTGCGTTCAACAGCGTTGGCGTCCTGAAGAGTCCACCGCTACCGACATCGTGCTGCAAATGATCGACAAAGGTTCCTGTCGGCACGTGGCAGATGGCGCAACTGAGAGTCGGCTGATTGCGAAACGGCTTGAAAAAAAGCGCCTCGCCGCGGAGTTCGGCCTCGCTCGCGTATGATGGCGCGAGCCGACCGCCTGAACCAAGCCTCGGGTTGCGCAGGAAATCAATATCCTGAATGTATGCCACCAGGGCATCGAGAATGGCTGGGGCGGGTTCAGGTCCGGCGAATTCGTTGACAATGGCATTGCGGACGAAGTCGCGTAGCGATGCAAAGCGGCCATCATGTCCGTAGGGAGCAAGGTAGCGCGCGCCTCGCAGGCTCGGAATCCTCACAGGATCAAGAAGGCTATTGAAGGCTTTCGGATTGAAGCTCAGGCCCGTGGTGTCGAAATTTCCGGGGCGCGTCGACAGGCCCGGAATGAAAAGCTTCGGATTGGACGCGCCGTTGACATGGCAAGTGGCACAGCTCAGGCCGGCTCGTCTCGCGACGCTACCCAGAATCGTAGGCGAATTGAACGCCACGTCCCCGAGATTGACCAGATAGGACTTGCGACCTCCGACGAATTCCGATCGAAACACTTCGCGCGGGCGAGTGAGCGCATCCTCGTTGAGCTCGGTGCCGGGGGGCAACACCGTTTCGGTCCCGCCCAGCGGAAACGAAACCGAATACCGAAGCGGCAAGGCCAACAGAAAGACGAGCGTCGCGATGAATAACTTCAGGCGCAAGTTGGTACCTGACATCCTTGATCCTCACCAAAATCGGGGATGTGCCCTGCCCTTGCCGCTAGCGAAACTAACAACACTGCCACACGCTCATTGTGGAGCCGCATCTTCCAACGTTGGCCCCTCAAGCCCAATGGCGGGAGCCGCGGTCCGCAGAATCGCCACCAGTTCCTCGCTATCGGCGCGAAGCTTTTCCGAATCGAGATATCGCAGCGCCGATACCTGTACGGCCGCCTGCAATCGCCGGATTACGCTTTGGGCGGTCTCCGCCAGTTGCGGAGCACCGGCTTCGACAGCCTCGGAGAAGATGATCCGATACGCCAGCTCGATGCCATCGGCGTTGCTCTGCATGTCGTTGAGAGAGGTTCCGCTCAACCGAGACTCTCCGCCATCCGCCTTGTTGCCACCGATCTCAAAGGTCAGACGAGCGATACCGTTGAGCAGACGCTGGGGCTCCAGTGGCATGTCGTGAATCTGCGCCTGCAGATCCGTCAGGTGAGCGATCAGGGCGTCGGTTTCTTCTCTAGCATCGGTGCGGCTCGTCCCGAATAGCTTGGCCTCTATGCCATGAAAGCCATGTGCTGCGTTTGGCCAAGCATCAATCTGCCGATCGAGCTCAGGGACAAACCCGCTGGTGAAGACCTCCGAACGCTCCCAACCAATGCGAGCTTCAATCCATGCTCGCTTGGCGCCTTCGATGTCATGGGCCTCCATCCGCTCACGCATGGTCCGCGTGCCTGCTAGCGAGCGCCCAATGTCTTCGATCAGATAGCTCCGATAGCGTTCCGCAGCCCCATCGAGCGACGACGCCCCCGCGCCTGATGTCGGAATAGCTGTAACGATCAAACACAAGAACAACGCACGCCACGCGAAGGATCGGCGATCTCCGCGGGCCGTCCTGACGCAATCGTTGATCAATGTTCGCTCCAGACAAGATGCGGGAAAATAGAGAGGAAATCGGCAGAGGCCAGCGGAGTTGCCAGAGGTTATTTTTAGCTAGCGTAGCTTCGTTTGTCATCGGATTGATGACAGTTGCGTTACAGAGGTCACCTTGGCAAAGATTACGAAGATTATACGGTTCGCCATTCCAGATAAGCCAGCGATGTCAGCGAACGGTCATCTATTCGCAATCTCCGGCACATACCGTTCGCTATCCATAAGCTCTCATCGGGGAAGGCTGATATGCGAATTCGAGCAGCAGCATCTATTCTTGCGACAATACTGAGTGCAACGGCGCTATCGCCGCTTGCCAATGCAGACAATTCCAACGATCACAGGCTGAGGCACCGGGAACATCTCAAAGACTTCAAGCACATCGTGGTGATCTACCAGGAGAACCACAGCTTCGACAACCTGTACGGCCTGTGGGGCGACGTCAACGAGGACTCGATCAACGGGCTGTCCGACGCCCGCAGCTCACGCACCGTGCAAGTCCGGCAGGATAATCAGACGCCGTACAAATGCTTGCTGCAGAATGACGTCAATCTGACCTCGCCCACTCCGCTACCTACGACATGTACCGACGACACCGGGACGACGCCGTTTCAAAGTGCATTCAAGAACAAGCCGTTCGCGATCGAGGATTTCATTGCTGCGACCGACACAACGTGTCCCAAACCGGTTGGTGCGTTCGCTCCCAATGGATTCGCCAAGGGTGCGGGTCTCCCAGGCGGATGCACGAAGGATATCGTGCATCGGTTCTACAACGAGCAGTACCAAATCAACGGTGGCGGACAGAACCGATACGTCACCGGTAGCGACGCCTCCGGCCTGTCGATGGGGTACTACAATACGAAAAAGCTGCCGATCTACGGCTATCTCCACAGCCGTGGCGCCCCTAGATACGTGATCGCCGACAGCTTCTATCAGGGCGCCTTTGGAGGTTCGTTCCTCAATCACCAATGGCTGGTGGCGGCGGCAGCGCCGGTCTTTGCCGGCGCCGCCAGCAATGGTGCGTGCGCTGCCACCGGACCTTGTGACCTTCATTCGGTGGTCGACGCCAATGGCATGCCGACCAGCACGCCGCTTTACACCAGCCCGCTGGGCGGTCAGGCGAAGGATCAGCAGCTGACCGCATTATGCAATCCGACTGATGGACGGCCCAACCCGCCGCAGGGCCTCGCGTGTGGCGACTATGCCGTCAACACGATACAGCCGGCGTTTCAGCCCTTCGCTCCCGGCACCGACCCCCGCAAGCAGTTGCCTGCCCTCACCAACGCCACCATCGGCGACCGCCTTTCGGCCAAGAGAGTGGACTGGGCTTGGTACTCCGGCGGCTGGTCGAATGCCAATGGCGATGTCGGTGCGTCCGGCTGGACCAACGGCAACGGCATGGCCTGCACCGACCCCAACCACAATGCGGCCGCGGTCTTCCCGCACTGCCCGGACGTGAACTTCCAGTATCACCATCAGGCGTTTAACTACTTCGCCAACTACGCGCCCGGAACGGCGGCCCGCACCGCCCACCTGCGCGACGAAGCGGAGTTCATCCAGGCCGCGCACAACGGCACGCTCAAGCCGGTCAGCTTCATCAAGCCGATTGGCGAGGAGAACGAGCATCCCGGCTACACCAACGAAACCGAGGGCAGCCAGCACCTTGTCGACCTGATCAAGGCCATCGTGGAAGGACCGAACGGGAAGGATACGCTCATCGTCATCACCTACGACGAGTTCGGTGGAGCGTGGGACCATGTACCGCCTCCGCCGCACGATCGGCACGGCCGCGACAAGCTGCGGGCTGATGTTTGGGGTCCGGGCACCCGCATTCCGGCAATCCTGATCTCCAAACAGTTCGACCGGTCGGGCGTCTCCCATAAGGACTTCGATACGACATCGATCATCAAGATGATCGAGCAACGTTTCGACCTCGAACCGCTCGTGCAGCGCCCCGTGCGCAGCCTTTCCGCGGCGTTGCACGAAACCGAGCACTGAACGCGCGCACCGGCGTCGCCAACGTCGCCGGACGGCGAATACTTGCCCGATGATTGGGACCGCACGCCGAGCTCGGCGTGCGGTATTTTTCTATCAGGGAGAGGGCGGCCATAGGGGACGTAGCGAAGAGCGTCGCGAAGAGCGTCGCTTTTGTTCCAGTCATCTCGCCTCGCCTTGATGCGATTTCAACCATCGGGATTCACGCCGCTAGCATGTTCCGGAGAGGCGCTACTGCTCCCGCTAGGGAAAGAATTGTTTTGCCGTCGCCCAATCGAATGACGTTGTCGTGTAATCGACATCGACCCGTCATCAGTCCAAAGAGATAATCGCGCTCCAATAGGTAAATCGTGGTGCATCATCTTCGCAATGTCTTCTATGTCATTTAGATGACAGCGCTTTTCAAGTTGGTGTTGCTCCACAGCGACAGACTCTGAAGGTGGGCTCGGTTAGAAAACAGCAGTCCTGCTTTTAGGGATTAAGTGATCACAGGGTTGGGGGTAGTTATGCGTATGCGTTTGTTAGTAGCGTCCGCGCTTGCGACTGTGATGGTCGCCGGCGCTGCTCAGGCGGCGGACATCTTGCCGACCAAGGCACCAGTCTTGAAGGCGCCCGCAGCGGCACCGTTTAGCTGGACCGGTTTCTACATCGGCGGCCATGCCGGCTATGGCTGGGGCGACAAGAAATGGAGCGACTTCTTCGATCCTATCAATCCGACTGATCGTACGTCCGGGCCGGATGCGAACTATCATGTCAACGGTCCCTTGGGCGGCGGGCAGATCGGCTATAACTTTCAATACGGCTGGACCGTGTTCGGGATTGAGGCCGACGCAAGCGCAGCCGACATCAAAGGCTTCGGCAACAACGACCCGTTCACAATACTGGGTCCATCCGGCTTCGGTTGTCTCGATCTGAACGGCGGCTGCACGACCAAGATCGACTCGCTCGGGACGATCACCGGCCGTCTCGGCGTCGCGGTCGATCGCGTGCTGCTCTACGCCAAAGGCGGCGGGGCCTGGGTGCATGAGAAGCACACGGTGCGCGCGTTCGATACGCAGTTACCGAACGATCCTTCGGTCAACTTCACGTCGACCACGTCCCAGACGCGATGGGGCTGGACCGCTGGCGCGGGCGTCGAATACGCGCTCAGCAACACTTGGTCCGCAAAGCTCGAGTACAATTATCTTGATTTCGGAAAGGACCAGGTCTCGTTCACCCTTCCCCCTGGCGGCTTCGGGGTTGGTGGTACCCTTCACCAGACCATGCATGTCGTCAAAGCCGGCCTGAACTATCGGTTGGGCTATTGACGGCTTCGCGCCACGATCGCGACCAACGCAAAAACAATAACACAAAAGCCCCGGGACCTTGTCCCGGGGCTTTTGTGCTGTCTTGGCGTGCGAGGGTCGCGCTCAGTTCGTAACTGGCGTGAGGAACTGCAGCCCCAGCACCATGATGCCGACAGCCGCGACCCAGCTTCCGCTTGCGCGCAGCGCGATCGCACGCCAGCCGCCGACGCCGCGGAGGAATGCGATGGCAGCCCCCGTGGCGATCGTCACAACGCCATATCCGATGGCGGTCACCCCCAAGATAAAGAGCAACTGGTCGGTCGTCGCCGTCATCGCCTGGCCGTTTTGAAGGCCGTGTACAAAGCCCATGACAGCGGCCAGACCTAGCAGCATCGGCAACGGCAGCCTGACGGCTGCCGCGACCGACAGCCCCGTGATCGCGATCAGCGCCACCGCAATGGCGGGGACAAACGACGCACTCGGCAGCCACTGCGACAAGACGCAGCCGGCCAAGAGACTGAGTGGAAACACAATCACCAGCCGGCGGGCGCGCGCGGCGCCCTGGAAGGCCGCGAGCGCGGCGAGCGCGAGCCAGGGCAGCACCTCCTCGAATGCGGTCAGCGGATGCAGCACTCCGCCGTAGAAATCGCCGAGCCGAGTGTTGACGAGATGGGCGTACGCCGCCGATGGCGCCAGGAGCAGAGCCGCCGCTGTCGCGAGCCGATAGAGCGTCTTCATTGAATCATTCCAAGCGATGCCAGCAGGAAATAGGCGCCGACGCACCCGATCGCAGCACCGCAGGCGCGCACAGCGCGCGCGCCGACCGGCCACATGATCAGGAGCCCGATCACGATCCCGCACAAGTGCAGAAGCCCGGTGGCAACCACAAACCCGACCGCGTAGGCGGTCGGATCGGCGGCCTCCGGCAGCTCGCGTCCATGGGCATAACCGTGAAAGACCGCAAAGATCCCGACCACGAGCATTGCGACAACAAGCGGCAGCCGCACGTGCAGCGCGATGAGGAGGCCAAGCGCAATGCCCGACAGGGCGACCACCGGCTCCGTGAGAGGCAGCGGCACGCCGCTCACGCCCAGCAGTCCACCGACCGCCATGACCAACGGAAACGTAATCGGCAGGACCCAAATCGCCGGATTGCGAAGCTGCGCGCCCCAGAGGCCGACTGCCACCATCGCGGCCAGATGGTCGAACCCGGTGATCGGATGC
>Ga0066903_100005844_pt1 | contig 10779 bp, 10 predicted proteins | sample PanSoiMetaGPlot1_FD_67491 | JGI IMG/M metagenome (GOLD analysis project Ga0066903, IMG submission 67491) | Tropical forest soil microbial communities from Panama analyzed to predict greenhouse gas emissions - Panama Soil - Plot 1 (version 2) | ecosystem: Environmental > Terrestrial > Soil >...
GAGCGACCGATCCGGGTGGCCGCGCCGCAGCTGCGTCAGTATTGTATAAGCCAGGAGTCCCGGCAGTACGAACGGTTCCCAACGCGCCGGCCACGCGTCGGGCCACGCCGCGGCCACCGCCAGCCAGACACCTGCGGCAAGGCCCGCTTCCCAAATCGGCTGATAGCCGGCGCGCGCCGCCATCCGGTAGAACTCAAGCTGCCCGATGATGATCAGAGCCCCGACCCCGGCGAGCAGCCAGTACCCGCCGAGCCAGACGACCAGAACGACGAGCGGGATCCCCCACGCTGCGGTGACCGCGCGCCGGGCGAGTCCCCGCGAAGAGGAAATGGTCTCACCGCCGCGCGGCGCAACCAGATCGGCGCTATCCATTCTTCGCGGTCTCGTCCACGCCCCCGAAGCGTCGCTCGCGCGCCTGATAGGAGGCCATGGCCTCAAACAGATGTGCGGGTGTGAACTCCGGCCAGGGCACGTCGGTAAAATACAGCTCGGTGTACGCGGCCTGCCACAGAAGGAAGTTGCTGAGCCGCTGCTCGCCGCCGGTGCGGATCAGCAGATCCGGATCGGGAAGGTCCGGCGCGAAGAGACCGCGCGCGATGGTTTGCTCGTCGACGGCGTCAGGGGTCAGCCGGCCCGCGGCCACGAGGCGCGCGATCCGGCGCACGGCTTCGGTCAGCTCGCGGCGGCCGCCGTAATTGAGCGCGAGGTTGAGCGTGATCGTCCGGTTGGCCTCCGTGAGTGATGTGACACGGCGGATGGCGTCCTGCACCTCCGCCGGCATCTCATCGACGAGGCCGGAGGCCCGGAATCGCACACCGTTCTCGTGGAGCTCCCGTGCTTCCCCGTCGAGCGACTCGAGGAGCAGCGCCATAAGCGCATGAACCTCGCCGGCGGGGCGTCGCCAATTTTCGGTGCTGAACGCGTACAGGGTGAGGATGCCGATGCCGCACTCGCATGCCGCGCGAACGACGTCCCGCAGCGCTTCGCGGCCGGCGCGGTGGCCCTCGGCGCGCGAGAGCCCGTGCCGCTCGGCCCACCGCCCGTTCCCGTCCATGATGATCGCCACGTGCCGCGGTATCCGGGTGCGATCGAGCCCGGGCGGCAACTCGAACTCCCGATGCGCCGCGGCCTCCCCGTTTCGAGGAGGCCGAACAGATCCGGTCGACTCGGGCCGCCGCGTGCTCACGCCGGCGCTCCGGCGGAGGCGGCCCCGGACGCGCCCGCGCCGGTCGAAGGGGACGTCCCGCCGCCGGCCGAACCGGCCGGCCGCTCGCCGCTCACCACGAGCGCGATGTGTTGCCCCGAGATCCGCTGCCGCAGCACGCGCAGCGCGCCGGTCAACGCGCGGAAGGGGGGATGGGTTTCAGTTATCTCGACCTCCGACCAGCCGGCCTCCGCCAGGGCGGCCTTCGCCTCGTCGAGCAGATACCCCACTACGTTCGGGGGCGGCGCAGATTGGCCGGTCGCCCGCATCAGACTTCGCTGATCTCCTTCTCCTTGGCCGCGAGCAGTCCGTCGATGTCCTTGATGAACTGGTCGGTGAGCTTCTGCAGCTCGTCCTGGTGCCGCCGCGCGTCATCCTTGGAGAGGTCGCCGGCCTTCTCCAGCCGCTCCAGTTTCTCGCGATGGTCGCGGCGGACGTTGCGGATCGAGACGCGGCCTTCTTCGGCCTGCTTGTGCACAACTTTGACGAGTTCGCGGCGCCGGTCGCCGGTCAGCGGCGGGATCGGGAGACGAATCACGGCCCCGTCGCTCGACGGCGTCAACCCGAGTTCGCTCTTGAGAATCGCCCGCTCGATCTCTTTGATCATCGACTTGTCCCACGGCTGGATGACTAAGAGGCGCGCCTCAGGCACGGACACGCTGGCCACCTGCGTGACGGGGGTCGACACGCCATAGTACTCGACGGTTACCCGTTCGAGCAGCGCCGGAGACGCGCGCCCCGTCCGAACCCCCCCGAACTCGCGCTTGGTTGCGTCCACCGTCTTCTGCATGTGGGCTTTGGCGTCAGCGACGACCGCGTGCATCGCGGCTCCCTCCCCCCACGAGCGTGCCGATTTCTTCGCCCAGCACCGCGCGCCCGAGGTTGCCCGGCCGCGAGATGTCGAACACGATGATCGGCATGCCGTTGTCCATGCACAGTGACGTGGCCGTGGCGTCCATGACTTTGAGCCCGCGGTTGAGGACATCCATGTAGTCGAGCGTACGGAAGCGGACGGCGTCGGCGCTGTCGCGCGGGTCCTTGTCGTAGACGCCGTCCACGCCGCGCTTAGCCATCAGAATGGCGTCGGCCTCGATCTCGATCGCGCGCAGCGCGGCGGCGGTGTCGGTTGTGAAGTACGGGCTCCCGGTGCCGCCCGCGAACACGACGATCCGGCCTTTCTCAAGGTGGCGAATCGCGCGCCGCCGGATGTACGGCTCGGCGACTTGGTGCATTTCAATCGCCGTCTGGACGCGGGTTTCGAGGCCTTCGCGTTCCATCGCGTCCTGCAGCGCGAGCGCGTTGATCACCGTGGCGAGGAGGCCCATGTAGTCGGCGGTCACGCGCGCGACGCCCGCGCGGGCCGCGACCTGGACACCCCGGGCAATGTTACCGCCGCCGACGACGATCGCGACGTCCACGCCGGCCGCGCGGACGGCGCGGACCTCCCGCGCCACGAGGTGCAGCACGTCGGAGTCGAGGCTCTTGTCGCCGCCCGCCCCGGCGAGCGCCTCGCCGCTCAATTTCAGCACGATGCGGCGGTACCGCGGCGCGGTCGGCCCGTCGTTCATGCTTCGCCGAGCTTGAAACGCGCGAACCGTCTAACCTTGATGTTTTCCTTGGTGCGCGCGATCGCGTCCTTGACGACCTCGCCCACCGTGCGCGGTTTGGCGCCCTCGTCACGAATGAACGGCTGGTCGAGCAGACATACGGTCGCGAAGTATTTCTCGAGCTTGCCTTCCGCGATGCGCGCCGCGACGGCCTCCGGTTTCTTCTCCGCGACGGCCTGCGCGATGTAGGCGGCGCGCTCCGACTCGATCGCGTCGGCGGGGATATCCTCCCGCGACACATACCGCGGATCGGACGCGGCGATCTGCATCGCGATCTCGCGGGCGAGCGTCTTGAACTCCTCGGTCCGCGCGACGAAGTCGGTCTCGCAGTTGAGCTCGACCAGCACGCCGAGCCGGCCGCCCGCGTGAATGTACGAGGTGACGGCGCCCTCGTTCGCAACACGGCCGGCCCGATTGCCGGCCGCGGCAAGGCCCTTGGCGCGGAGCACCTGCACGGCCTTCTCGATGTCGCCGGCGCACTCCGAGAGCGCGTTGCGGCAATCGATGATGCCCGCGCCGGTGCGCTCGCGCAGTGCCTTGACCTGCGCGGCCGTGACCTCCACGGATGCTTTCTTCTGATCCGGCATCAGGCCTGAACCTCTTCCTCCTCGGCGGGCTCCTCCACGACTTCCTCTTCACCGGGCAACGGCGCCATGGGGGCGGGTTCGACCTCTCCGGCCTCTACGGCGGCGGCCTCTTCCTCGATAATCTCCGCCTTGCGCCGCTCCTCGTAGCCCTCGAGGGCGGCGTTGGCGATGCGGTTCGTGATGAGGCGGACCGCCCGGATCGCATCGTCGTTGCCGGGGATGGGGTACGCCGCCTCGTCGGGATCGCAGTTGGTGTCGATGATCGCCACCACCGGGATTCCGAGCTTGCGCGCCTCCGCGATCGCGATATGCTCCTTGCGCGTATCGACGACGTAGACCGCCAACGGCAGCGTGCGCATCGTGGCGATGCCGCCGAGATATTTTTCGAGCCGCGCGAGCTCGTCCATCAACTGGGTCTGCTCGCGCTTCGGCAGGATCTCCAGCGTGCCGTTGTCCCGCATGTCGACGAGCTCGTGCAGGCGCTCGATCCGGCTCTTGATCGTGGCGAAGTTTGTCAGCATACCGCCGAGCCAGCGCTGGTTGACGTAGAATTGATGCGCCCGCGTCGCCTCCTCGCGGATCGCGTCCTGCGCCTGCTTCTTCGTGCCCACGAACAGCACCGCGCCCCCGTGAGCAACTGTATCGCGCACGAACCGGTACGCCGTGTCGATCAGCGGCACGGATTTCTGCAGGTCGATAATGTGAATTCCGTTTCGCTGGGTGAAAATGAACGGGGCCATCTTCGGGTTCCACCGGCGCGTCTGGTGCCCGAAGTGCACCCCGGCTTCCAGCAACTGCTTCATGGTTACAACGGCCACACTGCGAACCTCCCGGTCGGTTTAGCCTCCGCCCCGGTCATCCCGCCCCGGAACCTCGAGGTGCGCCGTGAGCATCACCTCTGGCACCGCCGGCGCGGTCACGCGGGCGTGTGAGAATCCTGCCGTAGTATAACATACGCGGCCCAACGACGGGCCTACACCGCCTCCGCGACACCCGACAGACCGCTCGTCGGCTGCCGGCCGCGAAGACCGCAGCCGAACGCCTCCTCTCGGCCTGCCGGGCGCCGCACCGCCGGTGCGCGTCGCCGCGCCGGACGTCCGCATCCGCAGGAGTCGGGTCGAGGCGTGTTATCGGTGTTATCTAAAGCACGTAGCGGCTCAGGTCGCGCGTTCCCAGAACGTCGCGGAGGCGTTCGCGGACGTAGGCGGCGTCGATCACAACATGCGCCGGAGCCTCCGGCGCCGCGAACGACAACTCCTCCGTCACTTTCTCGAGGACCGTGTGCAGGCGGCGCGCGCCGATATCCTCTGCTTCGCCGTTCACTTCCTGGGCGATGCGGGCGATCTCCCGGATGCCGTCGTCGGGGAATTCCACCGCCACGCCTTCCGTCGCGAGCAGCGCCGCGTACTGCTTGGTCAGCGCGTTGTTCGGCTCCACGAGAATCCGCACGAAATCCGCTTCGGTGAGCGGAGCAAGCTCAACGCGGATCGGCAGGCGGCCCTGCAGTTCGGGAATCAGGTCCGACGGCTTGCTCACGTGGAACGCGCCGGCCGCGATGAACAGCACGTGATCGGTCCGGACGGGGCCGTATTTGGTCGTGACCGTCGAGCCTTCGATGATCGGCAGGATGTCGCGCTGGACGCCTTCGCGTGAGACGTCGGGCCCCGCCGCAGCGCCGCGCTCGCGGCCGGCGATTTTGTCCAGCTCATCGATGAAAATAATGCCGCTGTCCTGCGCCCGCCGGACGCCCTCGCGCACGACCTCGTCCATGTCGACCAACTTTTGCGCTTCTTCGCCGGTGAGGATGCGCAGCGCTTCCACGACCGTCGTGCGCCGCCGCTTGCGGCGCTTCGGCAGGATGCTGCCGAACAGGTCCTGCAGGTTGACGCCCATCTCCTCGACGCCCTGGCCCGAGAAGACCTCGACCATCGGCGTCGCGGTCTCTTCCACGTCGAGCTCGACCGGGTCGCGGTCGAGTTCGCCGCGGTCGAGCCGGGCGCGCATGTCCATCCGGCGGGCCTGGAGGTCGCCGGTCTCGGCGCTCCCCGGCGCGCCCGCCGCAGGGCGCGGCTCCGCCTGCGGTACTCCCGGCCGGCCGCCGAAGAGCACCTCGAGCGGGTTCGTGAGCCCGGGCTCCCGGCGTGGCGCCGGCACGAGGATCTCGAGGAGGCGATCCCGCGCATGGGACGCGGCGCGCGCCTGCACGGCTTCGACCCGCTCGGCCTTCACCATCTGGACCGCGGTTTCGGCGAGGTCGCGCACCATCGAGTCGACGTCGCGGCCCACGTAGCCGACCTCGGTGAACTTCGTGGCTTCCACCTTCACGAACGGCGCAGCCGCGAGGCGGGCCAGCCGCCGTGCGATCTCGGTCTTGCCGACGCCGGTCGGGCCGATCATGAGAATGTTCTTGGGAATGACCTCGTCGCGCAGATCCGGGCCGAGGCGGCTGCGGCGGTACCGGTTGCGCAGCGCGACGGCGACCGCGCGCTTGGCAGGCGCCTGGCCGACGATGTACTTATCGAGTTCCTCGACGATCCGGCGCGGGGTCAGCGTTTCGATGGAAAGAGCGCCCTCGGCCGGACGGCCGTCTCCGCGAGCCATTACCACTAGTCTACCTCGCGCCCCGGCAGGTCCCGCTACAGGACCTCGACGGTTACCTGCGCGTTCGTGTAGACGCAGATCTCGGATGCGAGGCGCAACGCCTCGCGCGCCACGGCCTCGGCGTCGAGCGAGGAGTGGGCGAGCAGCGCGCGGGCCGCGGCGAGCGCGTACGGCCCGCCGGACCCGATCGCGGCCACGCCGTCGTCGGGTTCGATGATGTCGCCGCTACCCGACAGCACGTACAGATGCGTCCGGTCTGCGACGACGAGCAGCGCTTCGAGCCGCCGCAAGACCCGGTCCGAGCGCCAGTCCTTCGCCAGCGCGACGACGGCGCGCGTGAGATCGCCCCGCGCCTCGTGCAGTTTTTCTTCGAGGCGATCGTACAGCGTGAGGCCGTCGGCGGCCGATCCGGCGAATCCCAGTAGGACGCCATCGCCGGCCCGCCGGACCTTACGGGCGCCGTGCTTGAGGACCGTGTTCCCGAGCGTGACCTGCCCGTCGGCGGCGATGGCGACACGCCCGTCGCGGCGCACCGCCACGACGGTAGTGGAATGGATCAGGGACGGGTCCCCGCCCCGACCGCGGGTTCGCGCGGCTGCGGGACTTCCTTGTAGTCGCATGCCTTGTTGCTGCAGACGATAGTCGGCTGCACGCCGCGGCGCGCGCGCTTCGCGACGAGCATCGAGCCGCAGGTCGGGCACATGCGTCCGGTCGGGCGGTCCCACGAGACATACGTGCAGGCCGGGTAGTTGGCGCACCCGTAGAAGACGCGGCCCTTGCGGGTGCGGCGCTCAACGACTTCGCCGCCGTCGAGCGGGCACCGCACGCCGATGCCGACGGGCCGCGTGTACGAACACTCCGGATAGCCTGAGCAGGCGATGAACTCGCCGTAGCGCCCGCGCCGCTTGACAAGCGGCCGGCCGCACCGCGGGCAGGGCTCGCCGATCTCTTCCGGCGTGATCTCCACTTCTTCGATCGCGTTCTCGGCCTTCGAGAGCTCGGTCGAGAACGGCCCGTAGAACCCCTGGAGCAGGCGCACCCAGTCCTGGTCGCCCTCTTCCACTTTGTCGAGGTTTTCTTCCATGCGCGCCGTGAACTCCACGTCGAGCACATTCGGGAAATGCTCGACGAGCAACGCGTTGACGAGGATGCCGAGGTCCGTCGGGTACAGCCGCCGATCTTCCAACTCCACGTAACCGCGGTGCTTGATCGTTTCGATGATCGGCGCGTATGTGCTCGGACGGCCGATCCCCCGCTCTTCCAGTGCACGCACCAGCGTCGCTTCGGTGTAGCGCGGCGGCGCCTGCGTGAAGTGCTGCGCCGGATCGAGCCCGAGCAGGCGCAGCACCTCGCCGGCCGTAAGATCGGGCAGCCAGCCTTCCGGAGTCTCTTCTTCGCCGTTGTCGCGACCTTCGAGATACACGCGCAGGAAGCCCGGGAACTTGACGCGGGATCCCGTCGCGCGGAAGAGGTACGGCCCGGCTTTGATGTCGACCGCGAGCGTATCCATGACGGCCGAAGCCATCTGGCTCGCGACGAATCGCTCCCAGATCAGCTTGTACACCTTGTATTGATCGCTCTTGAGGTGCGGCCGCACGGCATCTGGCGTGCGCTGCACCGACGTTGGCCGGATCGCTTCGTGGGCCTCCTGCGCTCCCCGCCGCGACGTGTAGCGTCGGGGCTTCTCGGGGACGTAGTCGGCGCCGTAGGTGCCGCCGATGTATTCGCGGGCCTGCTGCTGCGCCGCCTCCGCCACGTTGACGGAGTCGGTGCGCATGTAGGTGATGAGGCCGACGGTTCCCTCCGCCCCCACGTCGAGGCCTTCGTACAATTGCTGAGCCACGACCATCGTGCGGGCCGCGGAGTAGCCGAGTTTACGGTTGGCTTCCTGCTGCAGGGTGCTCGTCGTGAACGGCGCCGCGGGGTTCCGCTGCTGGTCCCGGCGCCGCACTTCACCGACGACGTAGGACTGCCGCTCGAGTTCCGCGACGAGCGACTTCGCCTCGGCTTCGGTGCCGATCGCGATTTTCTCGGCTTCCTTGCCGATGAGTTTCGCGGTGAACGACGCGTCGGCGGGCGCCGGGCCGCCGTTCCCGGTGTTTTGGGCGAGCCGCGCCGTAATCGACCAGTACTCCTGAGGCACGAACGTCTCGATTTCCCGTTCGCGCTCGCAGATCAGGCGGACGGCCACCGACTGCACGCGTCCCGCGCTGAGGCCGCCGCGGACCTTCCGCCAAAGCAGCGGACTCAATTTGTAACCGACGAGCCTGTCGAGGATGCGGCGCGCCTGCTGCGCGTTGACCAGGCTCGCATCGATGTCCCGCGGGTGCTGAAGGGCGCGGCGCACCGCGTCGCGCGTCACTTCATGGAACTCGATCCGCCGAATCTTATTGTTGACCGGGCCCAAAATCGTGGACAGATGCCACGAGATCGCCTCGCCTTCGCGGTCCGGGTCCGTGGCGAGATAGACCGTGGAGGCCCTTTTCGCAGCCGATTTGAGCTCTTTGATAATGGGCCCCTTGCCCTTCGGGACCAGGTACTTCGGTGTAAACTCGTGCTCAACGTCCACACCGAGCTGGCTGCGCGGCAAATCCTTGACGTGGCCCATCGAGGCCATGACGTCGTACCGGCCGTCGAGGAGCTTCTTCAGAGTCCTCGCCTTGGTCGGCGACTCGACTACGACCAGTGATCGAGCCACACTGTTCCTCCAGTCCTCCTGCAATCCGTCGAACGCCTCCGGCCCTCGGGAGCCGCCCCGTTCCGCACGTACAGCCCGCCGGCCACCCGGCGAACGGCCCCATGCACTTCGAGCGCCACAAGCGCCGCGGCGACGGCCGCTACGTCCATTCCGGCTGCGGCAGCCACCTGATCGACCGAACGCCCTTCGCCTGGGTCCACCGCGGTCAGCACCCGCCGCTCGACCGTCCACATACCCCCGGACGTCGGCGGCTCCAGCGCGCGGTCACCCGTGCACCGTCGGCTTTCCTCGCCCGCCGAGGGCGCCCCGGCCGAAGGGCCCACGCCGTCCAATACGGCGAGGACGTCTTCCGGATCCGCCAGGATTTTCGCCCCGGCGGCGAGCAACCGGTGCGGTCCCCGGCTCCCGGGCGCGTAGACGCTGCCCGGGACGGCAAAGACGGAGCGGCCTTGCGCCATCGCATGCGCCGCCGTGATCATGGCGCCGCTGTCCGCGCCGCCTTCCACTACAACCACCGCGTCCGCGAGTCCGCTGATCAGGCGGTTCCGCGCCGGAAACGATCCCGGGCCGGGTGGTGTACGCATCGGAGCTTCCGCGATCAGTGCTCCGCCGGTTCGTATCATTGCTTCCATTAAAGAGCCGTGCTCCGGCGGGTAGACCACATCAACCCCGCATCCTAATACCCCGACCGTGCATCCACCGGACTTCAGCGCGCCACGGTGGGCCGCCCCATCGATCCCCCGGGCGAGGCCGCTTACGATATTCACGCCCCGGACGGCCAGCGTCCCCGCGAGACGTTCCGCGACACCCAGCCCATAGGGTGTAGCGCGCCGCGTGCCGACGATGGCAACCGCCGGCCGGCCTTCCCGCCCGACCGCCCCACGAATGTAGACGACGGGCGGGGAGGCGGGAATTCCCCGCAGCCGGGCGGGATAGTCCGCGTCCAGCCACGTCAGAACCCGGGCGCCGCACGCGGCCGCTCGCGACAACATCGCATCGGCGCGCCTAACGGCATCGTCGCCGCGCGCCGCCACGATCGCCTCCGCCGCGCCGCGTCCGAGGCCACAGACGTCCAGCACTGCGGCCGTCGGGACCTGCCACACGGTGTCGATCGATCCAAAGTACTCGAGCAGCCGCGCGATGCGCACGGCGCCGACACCGGGTGCAAGCGACAGCGCCACGAGACGGCGCCGTGTCCGGTCCGCATCGTCCAAGGATTCTATACCCCGCCCTTTGTCATTGTCAAATTACGCGGGTTCGCGATGTACGCGGCCGCGTGCCGGCGGCACGGTTGTCGCGGCGCGCCACGGTTGGCGCGCGAGTACGATCGCATCCACCGCGGCAGCGCCGCCGTCGTCGAGGAGCACGCGCGCGCATTCGTTCACGGTGGCGCCGCTCGTCATGACGTCATCGACGAGCAACACCTGCGCCCCGCGCAGCGTCCGCGTCGGAAATCCGAGCGCCACCGAACCGCGCGCGGACCACCATCGGGCCGGCTCGGATTGCGCGCGGCGGGCGCGCTGCGGAACCGTCTGCACGAGCAGCGGCGGGGCGAGATCGTCGGCGGGAATGCGCGGCCATATGGCCGGCCGCGCGTCGAGATAGATCGCGGTCAACGGGTGCGCGGCACGGCCGCGCAGCGACGCGCGATGAAACGGAACGGGGAGGATCGCGTCGTAGGCCCGCGGTGCGGCCACGTTCAGCAGCCATCCGGCGAGGATGCGGGCCAGCGCCGCAATCGCCCATGCGTCGAGGCGCTTGGCGGCAAGGATGAGGCGCTCTACGTCGCCGCGCTTGTAACCGAGGACCGCGTCGATCCGCCGGATGCGGGTCCAGCCCCGCGCGCAGCCGAGGCTCGCGCACACGTTCCCGCACCGCGGCTGCGCGCAGCGGGGACACGCGTGCGTCGGAATCGCCGCAAGGCACGGGGCGAGGCACGCCGGGGCAACCGGAAAGGTGCCTGCGCAGCGGGGGCACGCAGGCGCGGGCGGCGGGCCGTGGGTGCGCAGCACCGTCCAGAGATCAGGCCGTACCGGCGGGCTCGAGGGACCGATCGAGGATCCGATAGCCAATCGCCTCCGC
>Ga0066903_100005845_pt1 | contig 10778 bp, 11 predicted proteins | sample PanSoiMetaGPlot1_FD_67491 | JGI IMG/M metagenome (GOLD analysis project Ga0066903, IMG submission 67491) | Tropical forest soil microbial communities from Panama analyzed to predict greenhouse gas emissions - Panama Soil - Plot 1 (version 2) | ecosystem: Environmental > Terrestrial > Soil >...
GAGACGCTCCACGAAGGCAGTATGACCCGGGTGCGAGCGCATTCGAGCGTCGAGGGCTGCGCCGCACTAACCTCCCAGCCGTGGAGGGAGAGGGCGCAGTCGCGACCGCCGAGGGCTCCGAGGCCGTCGACCTGCTGCAGCGGCTGCTCCGGATCAACACCGTCAACCCCCCGGGGAACGAGCAGCCCGCGCAGGAGCTGCTCGCCGACACGCTCACCGACGCCGGCTTCGAGTGCGAGTTCCTCTCGGCGGAGGAGGGCCGACCGAACCTGGTGGCACGCCTGAAGGGCCAGAGCCCCGGGCCGACCCTCTGCCTGCTCGGCCACGTCGACACGGTGCCGGCGGAGCCATCGGAGTGGAGCTTCGACCCGTGGGCCGGCGACGTCGTCGATGGCGAGATCCGGGGCCGGGGCGCACAGGACATGAAGGCCCAGGTGGCCGCCGAGGCCGGCGCCGCTGCGACGCTGGGGCGTGAGGGCTGGCGACCGCCCTCCGGAGAGTTGCTCGTGATCGCCACCGCGGACGAAGAGATGGGGGCCGCGGCCGGCGCTCAATGGCTCTGCCGAGAGCACCCCGAGCGGGTGCGGTGCGACTACGTGTTGAACGAAGGCGGCGGCGTCGCGTTCGAGCTCGACGGGCGGCGCTTCTACACGCTTTGTGTCGGCGAGAAGGGTGTCTTCAGGTTCCTGGTGCGGACGCACGGCCGCGCCGGACACGCGTCGACGCCGGCCCTCGGCGACAACGCGCTCCTGAAGCTCGCGCGGCTGCTCGAGCGCCTGCACTCACAGCCGCCGGTCGCCAAGACGCAGGAGGCGATCGAGTTCGCCTCGGCGCTCTGCCGCGAGGACATCGCCGCCAACCCCGACGCCCTCGACGACGCGATCGCGAGGCTCCGCGCGAAGGCGCCAGAGGTGGTCGCGTACCTCGTCGACCCGATGCTCGGGGTCACCCTGGTGCCGACCAGGGCCCGCGCCTCGGAGAAGGACAACGTGATCCCGTCGATGGCGGAGATCCTGGTCGACTGCCGGGTCCCGCCCGGCATGGGCGAGGACGACGTCCGCAGGCAGGCTCTTGAGATCCTTGGACACGAAAGTGGGTCGAGCCCCGCCGCCCCCGGACGCGAAGCAGAGGAAGCGGCGGGTGGTGATTTCGAATTGGAGTTCGTCGATCACGTCGTCGGGAACCGCTCGCCCTCACGGTCGCGGCTCCGCGACCTGATCGAGGACTGGCTCGGGAACAACGACCCGGGGGCGACGCTCGTCCCGATCGTCATGGCGGGCTTCAGCGACAGCCACTGGTTCCGGAAGGCATTCGACGCGGCGACCGTCTACGGGTTCTGCCCGCAGCGGGAGCTCTCGCTGCTCGAGGCGGCGCCGCTCGTGCACAGCGCCGACGAGCGCGCGGCCGTCTCCGACCTCGAGTTCGCGGCGGGCTTCTACCGCGACACGATCCAGAGGGTGCTCGAGTGAGCGGCTCCGAGAACGGCGCGTCGGCGGAGCGCATCGTGAACGCGCCGGGCAACGGCGGTCCGCCCGAGCCGCCCCTGCGGCTCGGCGGCATGGCACTTCGCAACGGGCTCCTGATCCATGGGCCGACGGCCTGGGCGGCGGCGGCCCGCACCCCGGAGGGGACGATCGAGGTCGCGTCGGGACCCAAGCCGACCTTCGCCCGCGGGCCACTCGGGGCGGTGCCGCTGCTGCGGGGGCCGCTGCGCCTCGCCGAGGCGTTCGCGGTGATTCCGATCGCCCGGCGCAGCCTGCCCTCGGCGCGGCTGCCGATCGAGGACTCACGCGTGCTGGCGATCGGCCTCGGCACCGCGGTGCTCAGCAGCGCCCTCCGCCGCCTCGGCCCCTCGACGGTGGCGCGGGAAGCGCTGATCGCGACCCTCGGCGTTCTCCCTGCGGCGACGGCGCTGCAGGACCGCGACCTAGCCGCCTACCACGGAGTCGAGCACAAGGCGATCGGTGCGTACGAGCGCGGCAGCTTCGACCCTGCGGATGCTCCCAAGGAGCACGAGCGCTGCGGCTCCAACCTGGTCCTCCCGCTCCTGGTGCTGTCCGTGGCTGGACAGCTGTTGGTGGAGCGGCTCGTCAGTAATCCGGGGCCGACTGTACGCGGGCTGGCCGGGTTGGCGAGCGTGTCCGCGGCGGTCGAGCTGTTCGCCTACGCGGAGCGGGCGCCGGATTCCCCATTGGGGCGCGGGATTCACGCCGCCGGCCACGAGATCCAGCGGCTTCTGTCCACCGCGGAGCCGACTGACGAGCAGCTCGAGGTCGGCTCGGCCGCGCTACAGGAGATCCTGAGGGCCGAGAGCGGCGACACATCCCTTTCAGGGGCGGTCTGAGCCTGCCGATACCTTTACCGGAGCCGGTCCTCGCTCAGGCAAGGCACAACGGATGACTCTTTTCGGAATCCTCGGAATCGACTGGTACGAGTTCCAGGGCTACGTCCAGGTTTGGGGGCCCCTGCTCCTCATGGGCGTCCTCGTATACCTGGTCTGGCGGACCCTGAGGCTGATGCCGCGGACCAAGCCGCAGCAGATCACGCCGAGGTCCGCGAGCTCGGTGACCTGGGAGGACATCGCGGGGGTCGAGGAGACCAAGGACGAGCTCCGCGAGGTCGTCGAGTTCCTCCGCACGCCAAAGCAGTTCAAGGCCCTCGGCGCGACCGTCCCCAAGGGGATCCTTCTCCACGGCCCGCCGGGTACCGGAAAGACCCTCCTTGCGAAGGCCGTCGCACACGAGTCGGGCGCCAACTTCTTCGGGCAGTCCGCGTCGTCGTTCGTCGAGATGTTCGCCGGCCTCGGCGCCGCGCGCATCCGGCGGCTGTTCAAGCAGGCGCGTGAGCACGCGCCCGCGATCATCTTCATCGACGAGCTCGACGCAGTGGGCGCGCAGCGCGGCTCGGACATCTCCGGCGAGCGCGACCAGACGCTCAACCAGCTCCTTGTCGAGATGGACGGGTTCGACTCGCGCGACAACGTGATCGTGATGGCCGCGTCGAACATGCTCGAGAAGCTCGACAAGGCGCTCCTGCGACCGGGCCGCTTCGACCGCCAGGTGTTCGTGCCCCCGCCGGACATGCGCGGCCGGGAGCGGATCCTCCGCGTGCACACTCGCTCGAAGCCGCTCGCGCAGGACGTGGACATGCAGCGGGTGGCGCAGCACACCGCCGGGCTCACGGGCGCCGACCTCGCCAACCTCTGCAACGAGGCGGCGATACTCGCCGGTCGCAACCAGCGCGGCTTCGTCACCCAGGGCGACTTCGACAATGCGTTCGAGCGTGTCGTCGCCGGGCTCCAGTCGCGCAAGGTGATCACGGACCACGAGAAGCGGGTCGTCGCCTGGCACGAGGCCGGCCACGCGGTCGTGTCCGAGCTGCTGCCGAGCGTCGACAAGGTCCAGAAGGTCTCAATCGTCCCCCGCGGCAAGGCGCTCGGCTACACGCTCAACCTTCCGCAGGAGGACCGCTACCTGAAGTCCCGCGAGGAGCTGATCGACTACATGAAGGTCCTGCTCGCCGGCCGCGTCTCGGAGCAGATCACCTTCGGCCGGATCACCACCGGGGCGTCTGACGACCTGAAGCGGGTGACCGACATCGCCCGCTCGATGGTCTACGAGTACGGGATGGGCACCTCCATCCGCTCGCATCAGGTGCCGGCCGACGACTACAACGTCTCCGAGTCGCTGCGCCAGACGCGCGACGAGGAGGTCACGGAGATCTCCGAGGAGGCCTACCGAGGCGCCTACCGCCTGCTCGTCGACCATCGCGACCTGCTCGACGGGATCGCCGAGCGGCTGCTGTCCAACGAGGTCATCGAGCGCGACGAGATCCGCGAGATCATGGACCAGGGCCGGGCCCAGAGCGAGCGCCCCGCCGACGCCACCCCGGCCGAGCGCGAGCGGCCGCCAGCCGGCGACCGCGCCGCCGCACTGGCCACCAAGCCACCCGAGCCCGAGCAGCGTTAGGCCGCGCAGATCGGGGCGCCGCCGCGGGCAAGTTTCAAGCCCCCGGCCGACCGCATCCCTGCAAAGCGGACCGACCGGGGGCTCTCCTCTCCCTGAGCTCCTCCTGGCTACTCAAATCGTTGCGCTGCTGTGTTGCTGTCAGTCTATGGATGAGTGAATGCATATGTCCGAAGTCATATGCTTATATGCATACTCCCACGGCATGAATTGGTTACCCGTCCACCCCGTCGATCGCGCCGGCGTGCCCCGACCCGCCGGTCTCCGGTAGATACTTCGCCCATGGAGGCCGCTGATGTCCCCCGACCATTTCTGCCCTGGATCGGCAGGGCGTGCCGTCAGGCCCGCAAGGACAAGGGCATCCATCAGGTCCAGATCGCGGCCGACCTGAAGGTCAACCAGGCGACGATCGCGCGCTTCGAGGACGGGACCGGCTGGCCTCGCCGCCCAGAGGAGCTCCTGATGGCGTACGCGACCGAGTTGGGGGTGGACGTACGGGTGTTGTGGCTCCACGGGCTGGTGCTCTGGCTCGAGCACGAGCCGGTCCTCGACGAACAGAGCCAGGTGGACGTTCAGGCGGCGCTGAGTCGCCTGGCGCCCAGTCCATAGACTCACGCGCGGTGTTCGGACTGATCGACCACGTCGGCGTCGCGGTGTCCGACCTCGACGCCTCGATCGCCCTGTATGAGGGAACCTTCGGGATGCAGCTCGTCCACCGGGAGACGGTGGAGGAGCAGGGCGTCGAGGCCGTGCTGCTGGGGGTCGGCGACGGCCACGTCGAGCTGCTCGCGCCCCTCGGGCCCGAGACGGTGGTCGGGAAGTTCATCGAAAAGCGCGGCGAGGGCCTTCACCACGTGGCCTACCGGGTGGACGACATCGACGCCACGCTGGCGCAGCTCAAGGACGCCGGTGTCGCCCTCATCGACTCCGAGGCGCGGATCGGGATTCGCGGAAGCCGGGTCGCGTTCGTCCACCCGAAGTCGACGGGCAGCGTGCTGACCGAGCTGGTCGAGCCTGCCGCAGATCACGGATAGGAGGCGAGATGCCGGATATGAAGCGGATCGAGGTGGGCTTCACAGGCGGACAGGTGATGTCCGCGCGCGTGACCGAGGACGCCCTGCAGACGCTGCGCGATGCCGTCCAGCGAGGACAGGGCTGGCACGATCTCGATGCCGAGGACGGGCCCGTCACGCTCAACGCCGGCAAGGTCGTCTTCGTCCGCACCGCGGCCGCCGCGCACACGATCGGCTTCTCCAATAAGTGACCGAGGGCGTACTCAGCTCCGCTTCCGCCGCCCTCGGTTCGCAGTAGCTCGGTGAGCAAGCGAGGGATCCTGGCCGGGGCCGCCCTGGCGGTCGTCGGCGTTGCGCTCTGGTGGCGCAAGAACCCGTCGGCGTGTCCGTACAGCCAGCGCTTCTGGGTTCAGGCGCCGCACCCCGGGATCACACGTGACCGGCTGCGGGAGATTCTCACCCCGGCGCCGGGCGAGCGGGTGCTCGAGATCGGCCCCGGAACGGGCTACTACACGCTCGACATGGCCGGCTGGGTCGGCCACGAGGGATCGATCGAGATCTTCGACCTCCAGCAGGAGATGCTGGACCACACGATCCGGCGCGCCCGTGAGCGCGGCCTGTGGAACGTCAACCCCACCCAGGGCGACGCTCAGGACCTCCCCTACGAGGACGACTCCTTCGACGCGGCGATTCTGATCACGGTCCTGGGCGAGATCCCGGATCAGGAGGCGGCGCTGCGGGAGGTTGCCCGGGTCCTGCGCCCCGGCGGGCGCCTGATCGTCGGCGAGCTGTTCGGCGATCCCCACATGGTCGCCACCGGCGCGCTGGACCGCCGCGCCGAATCAGCGGGCCTGCGGAACGCGGGCCGCGTGGGGAATGCGCTCGCCTACTTCGCGCGCCTCGAAGCCTGAGACCCCGCAATAGAGTGCGGCCACCCCCGCCACCGCACGGAAGGAGACGCGAGTTGTCCGGTTACGCCGTGAAGAAGATCGACGACATGGAGGGCATCTACCTGGGCTCGTTCAAGCTCGCCAGGGCCGAGATGGGAGTGACTGCCTTCGGCATGGCGGTGATGGACATCCCGCCCGGCTACGCCGACTACCCGGAGCACGACCACTCCGAGGACGGGCAGGAGGAGGTCTACCTGGCGCTCGGCGGCTCCGGCGAGATCGAGATCGACGGCGAGCGCCATCCGCTCGACCAGAACACGATGGTGCGGGTCAGCTCGGGCACGAAGCGCAAGATCTGGCCGGGCGACGACGGCATTCGCGTGCTGGCCATCGGCGCCGTCCCGGGCAAGCCGTACGAGGTGCCGGAGTTCACGGAGCTCGGGACGCCCGACCCGATGGCGGACGGGAACAGCTAGCCAGCCACTAAGGGGCGAGGGCGTCCCACAGGCGCTCCTCCGCATCGAGGACCGTCGCGGCCTCGGCGGCGACGGCCTCCCACAGAGCGGGGGGCGGCTGCTCCGGCTCGCTCGCGGCCTGCGCCGCGCCGGCCAGCGCCGTCCACGCTCCGGCGGCCGCCCCGGCAAGCTCACTCTCCTCGTAGCCGACCTCCTCGAGGAACCGTGAGTACATGAGCCGGAAGTTCCCGCCGCCGGTCCCGCGGCGCTCGATCACCTGATAGAGGAACCGGGCGCACCAGCGCGAGTCCTCCGCCTCCTCCGGCCAGGCGCCGACCTCGGCGGCGAAGCGGCGCAGCGCGGGCAGCCCTTGGAAGTCGCCGAGCTCCGGCTCGAGCATCCCCTGGGCGCAGCGCGCGATGGCGCCGGGCGCGGCGGCGGCCAGCTCCTCCAGGGCCGCCGCCGGGTCGACGGTGAACATGTGGCCCTCGAGCGGGAACACCGGATGGTCGCCGTGGCGGGCCTGCTTGAGGCCCTCGAGCCGGGTCGTCTGCAGCTCCTCGAAGCCGGTGTCCGAGAGGTAGGCGACGTCGGAGTCGTATCCGGCGAGGACGACCGCGTGCCCAGGGAAGTGGGCGGAGCTGCCGTAGTGGTCCAGGTAATAGAGGTCGGTGATCAGGATCGCCGGCCGGCCATCGTCGACCGTGCCGCGCGCTGCGTCCCATGCCGCCTCCGGGTCGTCGAACGTCGCAAGCCTGAGCGGCGCACCTGTGAGCTCGACGAACTGCTCCTCGAGCCGCCCGGTGCGCCCGTTCGTGAAGCGCGAAGGCGAGGAGCCCTCGAGGACTACGTAGTAGAAGCTCACCCCCGCGCCGAGGCCGAGCGCCATCTCCTCGGACATCTCCAGCCCGTGGAACGCCAGCAGGTTGCGCAGGGCAGTGGAGCCGCAGTGGTTGCCGGGGACATGCCTGTATCCGGGAACCATCCGGGCTGTCGTGGCCGCCATCGGTCGGATTCTCTCGGATCGCCGAGGCATGCGTCCCTATCCTCACGCCGGTGAAGGAGCGTGTGGAACGAGCGGACCGGGGCGTCCTGCGCTTCATGCGCACCCGCGGCCACCCCCCGGCCGCCGAGACCGCGATGAAGGGACTCGGAATGACCGGCGAGTGGGGCGCGGTCTGGATCGCGCTCGCGCTCGCGGCCGCGCTCATCGACGGTGACAGGCGGGCCCGCTGGCTTCGCACCGCGCCGGTGGCGCCGACGGCGGTGGGACTCAACTTTCTGGTGAAGGTCGCCGTGCGGCGGGACCGTCCCCGGCTCCGCCGCCTCCCTCCGCTGGCCAGCGCTCCGAGCCGGCTCTCCTTTCCGTCCGCGCATGCAACCGCGTCGCTCGCGGCGGCGACTGCGATGGGCAGGGTGAGCCCCGCTGCTCGCCTCCCGCTCTATGCGCTTGCCGCCGCGATGTGCCTGACGCGGCCGTATCTGGGCATGCACTATCCGTCCGACGTTCTCGCCGGCGTCGCCCTCGGCATCGCGATCGGCGCCGGCTGGCCGGGCCTCAGCGGCCGCGGCACCGAGGACCGCCTGATCGACCTGGTGGTCGACGCCGCCCGGGAGAGCGAAGACGGGCACCCGGCTGCCGGAGCCAACGGCGACCGGCCACAGCCGGCGGTCGCGACCGGCCAGGATCCCCGGCCCCAGTGAGGATCGGCATCGTTGGCCTGCCGAACGCGGGCAAATCCACCCTGTTCAACGCCCTGACCCGGGGGGGCGCCCAGGTCGGCAACTACCCCTTTACGACCATCGAGCCGAACGTCGCCGTGGCGCCCGTTCCCGACGAGCGCCTGGGCGAGATCGCGCGCGTCGTCGGCTCGAGCGAGCTCGTGCCGGAGACGATCAACTTCGCCGACATCGCCGGCCTGGTCAAGGGGGCGTCGGAGGGCGAGGGCCTCGGCAACCAGTTCCTCGCCGCGATCCGCGAGAGCGATGCCATCTGCCACGTCGTCCGCTGCCACGGCGACGAGAACGTGGTGCATCCCGACGGGAGCGTCGATCCGGTGCGCGACATCGAGACGATCGAAACCGAGCTCCTGCTCGCCGACCTCGACCAGGCGTCCCGCCGCCTCGAGCGGGTCGAGAAACAGGCCAAGCGCGGTGACCCAGAGGTCATCGCGGAGGCCGAATGGCTGCGCGAGGTCGTGAGCGCGCTCGGCGAGGGCCGCGCCGTGAGGACGGTGCCGGCCGCGGGAAGGGCAAAGGACGCGCCCAGGCGACTCCAGGCGCTGACGAGCAAGCCGATGCTCTACGTGGCCAACGTCGCCGAGGGCGAGGACGAGGTGCCCGCGACGGTCGCCGAGCATGCGAGGTCGGCCGGCGCCGAGGTGATCGCGCTTTCGGCCCGGATCGAGAACGAGCTCGCCGAGCTCGGCGCCGACGAGGCGGCGGAGATGCGCGCCGAGTACGGGATCACCGAATCGGGCCTGGAGCGCCTCACGCTCGCCGCCTACTCGCTCCTCGGCCTGATCACCTTCTACACCGCCGGCGAGGACAAGGAGGCCATGGCGCGCTCCCTGACGCGTGGCTCCACCGCGCTGGACGCCGCGGCAGTAGTGCACACCGAGATCGCTGACGCGTTCGTCAAGGCGGAGGTGGTCGCCTGGGACGCCCTGATCGCCTCCAACGGCTACAACGGGGCCCGCGACCGGGGGCTGTTGCGGATCGAGGGTCGTGATTACGTCGTGCGTGACGGCGACGTGATCACGATCCGGATCTAAGGCGCGGAACGGCGCGAGCAGGGCAGCCGCTCAGCCTCGCTCGGTTGAGTGAACGATTTGGTGACGAAGGCCGCGAAGCGGTTTGTTAGCCTGTGATCGCTCGTTTGTGAGCAAGCCTTAGCAATGCCGAGTTCCGGTGCGCGCAGCGCCCGGAAGCGGGGGAAACCGAGGGGGCGTGTGGCCCCAGGGGCGAATCGGCGGATCAACCGCCGTAGCGCAGCTCTTTCAGCGCGAGCCCGACAGCTAACTCCGTAGGCCCGAGAAAGAGGAGGCTTCCGAGTTGAGCCGCAAGACGTACCGAACGCGCCCGGCGGGTGCCTGGCGCAAGGCAATGATCGTGGTCGCCTCCACGGCCGCAATAACGATGGCGGCGACCGCCGGGCTGGCGTTCGCACAGGACGGCACCACCACCGGTGCGTCCACGACAACCACGACGACCACGACCTCCACCACGGAGACGACGCCGACCGGCACGACCACCACTCCGGTGGCCACGCCCGCCAAGGGCGGCGGCGGGGGCACCTCGACTTCCGGCGGCGGCACCGGCCGCAGCGGCGGCAAGTCCGGCGGCAGCTCGATCCGCCTCAAGTCCGAGTCCGCGGGCCCGGGCAAGGTCTTCTTCTACGGCAAGAGCAAGGCGACCTACCGCTACGCGATCAGCGGCGACCGTCCGCGCAACATGAAGATCCAGCTCGTCAACCGCAAGAACTGGCGGGTCATCCACGTCTGGCGCAAGGACGACCTGGAGCCCGGAAGTCACAAGGTGACCTGGGCCGGGAACAACCGTCACGGCAAGGCCGCGAAGAAGGGGACGTACCTCTTCCGCATCCGCACCAAGCGCGGCGCGGACATCGATCGCAGCCGCACCAAGGGCGACGACCGCTCCGTCAGCTTCTATCCCGACAAGTTCCCGGTGCGCGGCAAGCACAGCTATGGCGACGGCTACGGAGCACCCCGCGCCGGCCACACCCACCAGGGCCAGGACATCCTGGCGGACTGCGGCAAGCGGATCGTCGCCGCACGCGGCGGCCGCGTGCAGTACAGCGGCTACCAGGCGGGCGGCGCCGGCTACTACCTGGTCGTCGACGGCAAGTCGACCGGGCACGACTACGTCTACATGCATCTCAAGCGCGGGCAGCGCGCGAAGCAGGGACAGCGTGTCAGCACGGGCCAGCAGATCGGCGTCGTGGGCGACACAGGTGACGCGACCGCGTGCCACCTGCACTTCGAGCTCTGGTCCCGACCGGGCTGGTACTCGGGCGGCCACGCGATGCGGACCGTGACCAAGTACCTCCGCAAGTGGGATCACTGGAGCTGACGGCCGGATAGGGTGGCGCCGTGCGAAGCGCCCCGCGGTTCGCCGGCGTCGAGCGCGGCGCCGGCCACTACGAGAGCTACTACATCAAGGCCACGCGGCCCGGTGGAGGGCAGGGGATCTGGATCCGCCACACCGTCCACAAGGGGCCTGACGCCGACCCGACAGCGGCCATCTGGCTGACCGTCTTCGACGCCGACGAACCCGGACCGCGCGCCGCGAAGGCGAGCTTCGGCGCCGACGAGCTCTCGGCGCCCCCGGGCGCGTACATCCATGTCGATGGAGCGGAGCTCGGGCCCGGCCGGGCCACGGGCAGGCTCGAGGCGGGCGACGTCAAGGCCGACTGGGACCTGACCTTCACGGACG
>Ga0066903_100005847_pt1 | contig 10777 bp, 14 predicted proteins | sample PanSoiMetaGPlot1_FD_67491 | JGI IMG/M metagenome (GOLD analysis project Ga0066903, IMG submission 67491) | Tropical forest soil microbial communities from Panama analyzed to predict greenhouse gas emissions - Panama Soil - Plot 1 (version 2) | ecosystem: Environmental > Terrestrial > Soil >...
CAGGAGCGTGCCGCGGCCAGCGGCGCTGCGCTCAACACCCTGCAGGCCCTGCTGGAGCGCGAACTGGTAGCCGGGCGTGTTGCGCAGATAGTCGGTCGGGCTCATGCCGTTCAGGCCGGCGAGCGAGCCGCCCCCAGCCGCACCGCCGCCATAGCCGCCACCAGTGGGGGCTTGCGAGGGATCGCCGAAGCCGGGCGACATCTGCCCACGTCCCTGCCAACCGCCCGGCCCGAAGTCGTACACCTCGCCAGACGGCAGACGGAAGCGCGGCCGGAGATCACCGCGGGCCTGATTCTGGACTTCGACGCCGGCCGCCTGGAGCTGCGGCAGGATCTGTTGTAGATGTTGCGGACTCCAATCGGTGCCGACGAGCTGCTGCAACTGTTCGTAGGTCATACCGCCCTGTTGCGGCGTGGCGCTCGCGGCGCCCGACGTACCACTCTGCGCCGTAATCGTGTCGTCAGGCCCTAACGGGCTGAGCAGCGACGTTGGTGCCTGCGCCTGCTGATTCGGATCGGTGAGGCCGAAATCATTGGGCGGCATCGTCGGCGGTTGATCCGGTGCCGTGTTGTCGTCCCACCAGCTCATGACAGCACTCCTTTAGGATCCATAGCCCGGCTGACCAGGCTGTGGCGTGGTCTGCGGGGCCAGCGGCACATAGGGGCCAGGATTCGTGGGCGGCCGGTTCGGCTTTTTCGTGACGCCCTGGAATTGATAGCCGGCGCTCTCGTCAAAGACGCCTTTGGCCCCTTTGGCGACGTAGAAGTTGTAGAGGCTTTGCGGGATCAGCTTCCGACTGCCGTCCGGGGCTTCCATCATGATTGGCTGATCGGGTGCCTGCACCACTGGCTGGCCGGGATGACTCACGGTCGCATCCCAGGCCTGCTGCGCCTGCGGAAAGTCTGGCGTGGCTGAAAACGACGACAACGGTTGCGCCGAGGCGGCGGCTGGCGCCGGCAGCCCGGTGAGCGCCATCAGGCCGGCCAGCGAGGACGTCCCGAGCTGCTTGTACGGACTCAGGTCGGCGAGCCGCTGCTGATAGACCTGCTTGGCAAAGTCGAGCGCTTCATGCGCCGATTGTGCCTGCGTCTGGGAGGCCTGCTCAGCGGCCCCAGCCGCTTGTTTGCCGCCAATGAGGCTCGTCGCCGCGCCGACACCGGCACTGATCAGCGGGATAAACGGAACAACAGCAGGCATAGAGGCACTTCCTTGCTCACCGGCGCGTATCGACGTACCAGCTCCGATGCCGGGACTGATTCCAGGAGCTGCGCTCGTTCCAGGCATTTAGGTGTCTTCGACAGAACGCCGACAGGGCCAGATATAGGGAATGTAGGGCACACGCGCCGCTCCCAGCCGTGCCAGCAACTGCTCGACTTCGGTGGTCACGGCACCCGTGAGGACGGCGCGCACACCGAGCGAGCGCAGACGTCGCCACATCGCCCCAAGGAGCTGGCGGGCGACTGCGCCATGCTTCCGATGCGCCGGATCGATCCACACGCCTTCCACATGCACGAGCGTGAGGATGCTCCAGCAGCCAATGATCTGATCGCCATCTTCGACGACGAGCACGGCGAGGACACCATCTGGCTGGTCGTGCACATACGGCTCGAGCTCGGTGCCGGCCAGGCGGTGCCATTCCTCACGCGGGAGTTCGCGCGTCGTCATCGATTAGCTCGGCGTATCGATCGACGCGAGCGAGTTCCAGAGCGTCTGTATCTGCGACTGCAAGTCGATGTCGGCGATGGTGCAGCTCGCGGTCTTGCTGTTCTCGTCATACACGGTCGTCTGTACGACGTTGACACCCATACAGACCATCGGCCCGGCCTGCGAGGTCGTCGGCACCGGCGTGTTAATGACCCGCTGCGCATAGCTGGCGCGTAGGCCATGCTGCAGCGTCGTGCCGGCTTCGGTGAGCACGGCTCGCGCCACGAACACCATCATCGCTTGCAGCCGTTCCATGAAGCCGCCAGGACCGATATCGCGGGTCAGCGCCATCTGCGCGACCGATGTCTGCACTGCCATGTGGAAGACTCCTTAACTCGCAGTCGGATACGCGAGGACGCCGCGGAGCACCGAGCTGTTCGTTAGATCGGTCACCGCCAAGCCCGACGCAAACGACGACGTGCCGGCCGCTTTCATGCCGTAGATCGTTCCAGTTGCACTACTGCCACTGACCGACAGATAGAGTGCGATCCAGTTAGTCGCCAGCGCGTGAAAGTAGATCGGCATTTCGTAACCGACTGATCCAGGTAATGTGCCAATGGTGAACGGCAGCGTGATCGTGAGAGTCGTGCCGGTCAGCGTGCCCACGCTCCCGAGCGTGATCTGAAAGACGGCGATCAACAATCGGCTGCCTTTCACGTATTCGCCGGTTTGCACGCTATACGTCGGCGTCCCGCTCGATCCGGTCAACGTCGGCGTCCACGTCCCTTCCCGGTAGTCATCGAAGACATTGGCGCCGGCGCTCGCGATTTGCGTCGCCGGGAAATTGATCTGACCGCCGGTCACAGCGAGATACCCGCCGATATTGAGATTGCGAACGATGTTCTGATCGCGGCCGACGTAGAGATCGCGCAGCCGTCCACTCGCCACCGCCCCGATGTCGTTGGTCGTATCGGGCGTGAACAGGAGCGTCTGATCTTTCCGCGCGACTTGCGCCGCCGGCACGCCGCTGTCGGCGAGCACCTTGCCGGTCGCGTCGGCGAACTGCGCGAGATCGCCGCTCGTCGCCGAACCCGGCCCGATCGCGCCGCAACAGGCCCACGCTGCGCCGGTCCAGCTCCACAACAAGCCGGTATCGGTTTCGTACCAGACATAGCCCGCATCGCTTTCTGCGACGATCGGATAGGGAAACGGCGTATATGCCGCCCGTTGCGCGGCGGTGCCTCGCTTTAACTCGCGGACGAGTGTTCGATCAGCCACAACCATCAGGGCATGCCGTAGAGACTGAATTTGCCGGTCACGTTGCCGGCTGAAGGCGTGATCACGATCGAGGTGATCGCGGCGGCATTGCGCCAGGAGAACGCGAACGTACGGAACCAGACATTTGTGCTTGAGTTCGCGAGCTTGTAATGGTTGTGACAGATCGCGCTCTTTTGCAGACTCGTGCCCCGGTAGTCGTAGAACGTGCAATCGCCCACGCCCGGCACATTCGCGGGTGCCGTCGCCGCCGCAATCGTCGCCATTACGGCGCTCGTCGTGCCGATGCCTTCCGTCGATCCCGGCGTCGTGCCCGTGAACTGCGAGCCGATCCGATCGTAGTTCGATCCGGTATCGCCGTTGAATTGCACGTTCAGGTTGGCGCTCGTGGCCGACGTATCGCCGCGCGCCGAAAACAGCAAACGCAGATGCGTATAACTGCCGAGCGAGGAGAATGTGACCGAGGCGGCGGCCGATGGCGTCTGTTCGGTGATCTTGATCAGGCCGGGATTGCCGCCGATGGTCGTCCACACGCTGCCGGTCCACGTCCAGAGCAGGCCGGTATCCGTCTCATACCAGATGTAGCCCTGCGCCGGTCCGCTGGCAGGCGTCGCTGGAGAGGGCGTGAATGCCGCACGTTGTGCGGCCGTGCCACTTGCGACCACGCGATTGAGCGTCGAGTCACTCATACAGCGACCAGAATCAGCACACCGGCTCCATCGGTGATCAACGTCGGTGGTTCCGCACCATCGGTTAGCGGAATCCAGCTCCCGCCGCCACCGCCGCCCGTTCCCGAGCTCGCCGCCGTCACGCGCCCCTTGCTGTCCACCGTCAGGTTCGTATTGGTGTAGCTGCCGGGCGTCACCGCAGTGTTTGCGAGCGTGGTCACGAGCGCCCCGGCCGTCGTCACATCGCCAGAGAGATCGCCGTTGGTGATCGACGTGGCCCCGGAGAACTTCGAGAGATTGCCCGTCGCCGGCGTACCCGTGGTCGTGACCGTGCCGCTCCCGCCAGTCGCGTTGAGCGTCGACCCGCTCATCGACAGATTCGTACCCAGCGTGATCTCGACCGGCGCCGCACCACCTCCCGCCGTGCCGCTGCCCAGCAGCACACTGTTCGCGCTGACGTTCTGGAGCTTCGCGTAGGTGACCGCACTCGCCGCGATCTTCGTCGTCGTGACCGCCGACGCGGCAATCGTCGCGACCTGGGAACCCGAGCCCGGGCCCGCGGTGACATCGCCGGTGAGTTGGGTGATGCCGCTGCCGCCGCCGCCGCCGGGCACAGGACCGCCATCCTGGATAACGCCGTCGCCCTGCCAGGTGGCGAGATGGCCAGGCGTGACCGCGCCAGCCTGCGACACATCGCCCGTCCCGGCGCCATCCGCGGGGACCGCTTTCACCAGATTCTGGAAGTACGACAGCCACGGCGCCGTAATCGCGCCGGTCTTCACTTCCGCGATCGGATGTGTACTCGGCAGGAATAGGTGCGTCTTCGTCGCCATCAGGCGGTGCCCACGTCGTAGTCGACATTTGCCTGCAGCAGCCCAATCAACACCGGATCGGCGGTGCAGACTTCACACACCGGATTGCGCACCTTGCCCCAGCGCAGGCTGTAGACACGGCGCAAGTAGTCACCGGCCGCGCCAATCGGCACGATGCGGGTGATTGCCCAGGTCTGGCCGCCATCCTTCGACAGCCGAATGCGGAGCGTCGGCGCCGGAGCGTCCGACGTCCCGACGCCGCTCTTCATCACGATCTCAAGCCGGTTGATGAACTGCCAAAGATGCTGATCGAAGGGCAACATGAACCGGCGCATCCGTAGCAAGGGATACGTCGTCGTGGTGAACGGCGCATTCGTGAACGTGACTGTCACCGTCTCGCCGCCGGCGACGGTGATGTTACTCGGCGGACTCCCGTTGCTTACAGTGACGGTGGCCGACCAGCCCGTCGTCGGGGTTTCGGTCACCGCGTACCCGCTCCCCGCGCCCACCGTGAACGACTGCGAGCCGCCATGGGCCAGGAAGAAGCTGGTCGGACTCATCCCGGTCGTCGTGAAGGCGAACAGCGTCGGATCACCGGCCGCCGTCACTTTGTTCACCAGGATCGTGCTCAGGGCCGACGACTCCAGGCTGACGTACCCATCACGGCCGGGGAGCTCCGGCCACGGGGGCGTGGTCAGCTCGAGGTACAGGTTCGGTGTGCCGCCGGCGGTGTCGGTGTAAGCGACGAAGAAATAATCGGTGCCCGGATGAAACACCTGAAAGAACTGATGAATGGCCACGCCCGACTGCGCGTGGGAAATGGACATGGAGTCGATCTCGTTCAACCCCGCGCAGCTGCCTTGATACCAGTAGACATGCAGAAACTGCCCGCTGGCCACCACCGCGGTCGCGTTGACGCCGACGAGCACCAGGTCGGTGGCGTGCCATTTCAGCCAACGCGCGTTGTAGAGCGTCGAGCCGGGGACATCGGTCGTATCGTTCGTGTCGCCGGTGGTGTCGAGCGTCACGCTGTACGGGATGGCCGAGACGACGGTCGCGCCGCTGCAGTTCATCAGGCACACCGATTGTGGTGATAAATGCAGTAGCGCCCGGTGCCGACCGTGAAGGGCTGGAGCACGCCGAGCTCGTCGTACTGGCCAGTGATATGCGCAACAAACTGGGTGTCAGCGCTCGAGACTGCGGTATAGCCCAACTGCCCGCCGCCGGGGCCGTAGATCAAGAACTGCTCGCCACTCGTCGCAGGGGCCGGACCGCCGAAAAAATGGGTGCCGAGCAGCGTCAGGTTGTTCGCGCCCGCGTCGGGAATCACCGCCGTCACCGTCGCCGGCTTCCAGCAGGTATCGAACGAAAGCGGCGTCGTACCGCTGCAGCCGCTGTACCCCGTGATGCTTACCGCGTTGTCGAGCTCGACCCCGTACGTCGCACTCATCCCATGGACGTAGCCATGATTGCGAACTGGATAGTCCGTGCCCGGCACGTTGTAGGCGCCACAGAGCGGGCTGCGCGTCGCCCACCAGTAACACCGGCCGAAGGCGGCACTATGGCTCGTCGGCGCGGTGAAGGTCCGCGAGGCGCTGAAGACCATCGAGCCATCCACACCGACCTGATAGGTAACGTGATGCGTATCCAGGATCTGTTCGGAAAATTGCAAGCCATGCGGGAGACCATCGATTGGCACCAGGCCGGCCGCCGAAATATCCGTATAGAATCCGTAGCGGAGGCCCACGACCACCGCGCCATCGTCGCGGACGCCGAAGGTATCCTCCGCGCCGACGCCGATCGTATTCGCCGCCGCTTCCACGCCGCACACCGGAAAAATCGTGCCGCCACCGTCGCTGTAAAACGCGGCGCACGTCCGCACCGTCATGGTGGCGATGTCGCCACCCGCAAAGGTTTCATAGACGTAGTTGCCGTGACAGGCGAATGCAGTGCCGCCGCTGCAGCCGATTCCCGGCACCAGATGCACGATCACCGGCATGACATCGCTGCCATCCGGGTATTTGCCGGTGAAGGCCCCGAGGTCGCTCATGTCGGCGGTGAAAAAGACGCTCATGGCACCGTCACGTCAAAACACTGCAGCGTAATGAGGGGGATCGGGCGCCCACACTGAGCGCAGCGGCGCCGTCAGCCCTCACCGACGATGACCGCCCGGCAGCATTTCGAGAGGATTTGCATCAGCCCACGATCTGCTCGTCCGCGTAGTCATGACTCTGATCGTAGATAGCCCCGCTGAAGCGATCGCCGACCAGATGTTTCCCGAACGCGAACATGTGCGTGTTGACGACGCTGGGAATGAGCGCACTGTCACAGGTGCCACGCGCCCGCTCGTGCCACATGTCGGGGAGCGTGAGATCGGTACACAGTGTCGTTTGCGCTTGCGGCACCATCAGGCAATAGAACTCGTGGCCGTGCTCCTGATAACTCCAGCCGACGGTGGTCGTGAGATCGCCGGCCGCAGTGACGCCGGCCGCGCGCACGAAGCGATCAATCGCGTAGGTCGAGATTCGCTCCGGCGTATAGCCGTTGGCAATCACCACCAGGCCCTGGCCGAGCACGTTCTGGTCGCACCAGATCAGCGTGTTCGCGACGCGCTGGACGCTGAACGGTGCCGCACTCCCATGTTCGATCAGCGTGTTGCCCGTGGGTGCGAAGGGAAAGAGCGGATCGCCGGCGTCGTACCACACTTCGCTGGTGTGCGTGCCGAGAAACCACAGCTCGCGCGACCGGCGAATCATCGAAACGATATTGTCGGAGGCAATCGAGCGCTCAGCGACGTCGAGCGCATCCCAGCTCGTGCCGTCCTCGAGCGCGGAAATCTGCCAGCTGCGCGAGTCGGCGACGCTGACAATGAAATAGCCATCGATGAACTCGCCCATGCGAACATTCGTCGGAAAATCGGGATCGCTGATGGCGCCGAAGCTGCCACTATTCAAATCGAAGATGTAGCCGTGGCCGCCACTGACCACGAGGATCTGATGGCCGGCGGTGCCATTGGAGGCAATCGACGCCAGGTACGAATCGCTCGCCACCGAGCCGCACGCCGAGGCGCTACTGCCGTGGAGCTCGTAGAAGACGCCGCCGCCGACCGCGAACGCGCGGCCATCCTGCTCGAAGAGCCCGCGAACCGGCGCCGTCGGCAATACCACGAAGGGCCGAAGCCCAGGCGTATTGCGCAGCCAGCGATCGGTTTTGCTGACACCAGGCGCAATCCGTTCCAGATACAAATTGATGGTTCGTTCGGACTCCGCGGTGTACGCCTGGAGCTCGTTGGTCGGGCCGAGAAAGCCGGGAGCCGTAACGCGCGGCATCAGACCATGTAAAGCGCTTGTAGGAGCGTCGCGGTCGTACTCGCATTGATGCGCCGTGCCGCGACCGGCACCGTCACACCGGCCGCCACCGCGGTGAACGTGGCGGTCGTCCCATCCTGCTGCACGACGATGAGATTGCCGGCGCCTCCGACCCAGATGGCGTCCGTGAGCCGCCCGGTCGCGGTGAAGTCTGGCATGTCGACGGTATCGCTGGTCGTAATCGCGCGAATCTTGTTGTAGATGGCAGGAATGGCCATTTAGCTGCCTCCCGCGAATTGATCGGTGAACACGTTGTAGCCACCCGCTGTCGGCGTCAGCGCCGCATCGATGGCGAGCAGGCCGGGTTCGGTATTCGGGCGCTTCAAGCGCGCGTAGGCCTCCGCGGCCTGCTGCGGCAACAGCGGCGGCGGCTGACGACCGAAGGGCGTACACAGCCGCAGCGCCAGCTGATACATGAAGCCTTCCTGATACCCCGGCGGGCCGACGAGCGTGGAGCTCAAGGCCGCGGGCGTCCCCAGCGCAGCCGGATAGTAGAGCACGAGGCCCACGCTCCCGGTCGGCACCGGCCAGAACGTGAGCGTCCCATCCGGCGCCGTCGGCTCGTAGTGGTAGCCGGTGGGGAGCGTCGACGTCATCGCCTTGATCGCAATCGCCGCGTACTGATCTTCGTCGTACTCGGCGAGGGCGGTTTCGACGTTGCCCGTGATCACGCGATTGATGGCCGTGAACGTCGTCGGCCGCGTCGCGGCGATGTCGGCGACGCCACTGAGGCCAATCGTCACACTCGAACGCCCACCCGTCAGCGTGTAGGTGACGCGGTTGCTGATAGAGATGGTGAGGCGATCGGCGCCCCACGCATCGATCTGGTTCTGCAGGCGGGTGAGACCCAAGGCGAGATCGTCGGTCGAGGCGGTCTCGCCAGGCGCCAGCGCCCCGATTTCCATCAGGGCGTCGGTGATGATCGTCTGGGCCGTGGCCACGGCTTACTTCTTTTTGCTGGCGGATTCGTGCTCCTCGTGGAGATGGCTCGGCGGATGCGACGCGGCCGAAGCCTTCTCGGCCGACTTCGGCGCGGGCGGTGTCGGTCCATACGCCGCGCCGTAACTTTCTTCATCGGCCTTCGACTGCACGGTGATTTCCTGGCCGGTCTCCTGGTTGAACAGGAGCTTCGGGTATTCCTGGAAATTCGGATCTTTCGTCGGATCATCTTTCGTCGTGCTCATGGCAGCTCCCTGGCTATGCGGACTGGGAACGGGTAGTTCATCGAACGGCTGCGAGAGACCAGGTGCCCGATAGGGATCCTGGCGCGGCGGCTCCGGTCTCGGCATGGTCGGCTCCTCCTCCTCAGGCGGCGGATTTGTCGGGGCCCGGTTTCGTGGCTTGACGTTTCGCGGCGCTGAGCGCGGCTTCGAGGTCGGTTTCGGAGAGCGCGGCGAGCTTCGCTTGGAGCTGCTGGAGCCGCGCTTGCCGCTGGAGTTTTTCGACTTGCTTGCGTTCGTCATCGCTCAGCCCTGCCAGCGCTTCGTCGAGCCCGTGCCACGCCGGTGGCGGCGGCGCCTGGCCCGGTCGGGTCGGTGCATAGGCCTCGCCAAACGCCTGCTCCTCGTCCTGCGAGTGCGCCGTGACTTCGTCGCCGGTCTCACGATGAAACAGCAGCTTCGGGTACTCCTTGAACGTGGGCGGCGCCTGGTCACGCGGTGACTCGGCCGACCAGACGAACAGCGGCCGGGGATCGTTGTGCTTCGGCTGAAGCGTCAGGTTCGTCAGCTGCCGGCCGCGAATCGGCGAGCGCCCATCGCTGCCCACCTGCCCGTCACGAATGAGTTGCTGGATCTGTGCAAGCAGTTCCGGGGTGAGTTGCAAATCCGCCATCAGGGCACTCCTACCGGTTCGGGAATTGACCAATCCTGCGCCGCAAACGGTTCAAAGCCACGGGCAAAGATCGTGGACCATCCATGCTCAGCCGTGTGAAGCGGCCAGATGGCCATCGAGGTCAGGTGGCCGTAGCGCACGTCGGGATCCCCCCACACCGTGAACCCGGCCCGTTGCGCCCGCCAGAGAAAGTCGATGTCTGCCGACGTTTCAAAGACGTCATCCGGATGCTTGCGCCAGTACGGCTCGCCAATCGCACGGAACACCTCGGTGCGCGTCAGCAAGCCTCCGGCCCCGCCACCACCAAGCCGCATCAAGCCCTGCGGCTCAGGGCGGATGGCCCGCACCTGATCCCACAGCCGGCCACTCTCGGGACCGGCGTGCGACCAGATGGGCCAGAACTGACCGTCCTCCGGACGGCGAAAGAGACTCAACCCCAACACAATCGCCTGCGACCGAGCCAGCGTCCGCACGAGCACATCGGGGCGAAAGAGCAGATCGTCGTCGAGCCAGAAGATCCACTCGGCGCCCCGCTCGAGCGCCCACGCGGTAATGCGGTGCCGGTTCTCGGCCTCACTGCTGCCGTGCGCTTCTTTCACGACAGTGCCTGGCGGCCGCTCGAGCTGTTCCAGGCACGGGCGGAAGGCGGACCAGCGACTATGCACGGTCGCTGGTACGCCGATCACACCGCGAATCGTCACTAGCCGAGGGTCACGTTCCGCACGGCAATCACATTCCACACACCGGCCTGGGCACGCACCTCGAAGTTGTCGCCGACGGCCCCGCCGAACGTCGCCACGTCGGACGCTGTGCCGCCGTTGTTGAAGCCGGGCGTGGTGTTCGTGACCGTGTGCGCGTTGGCGGTCCGCGCTTGAATCAACACGCGATTCGTCTGGTCTTTGGCCGGCGCGGCCAGCGTCATGGCGGCGACCCCGGACTTGACCAGAAACACCGTGGTATCGACCGTCGGCAGCGTAATCGCCCCGTTCACGCTGTAACTGATCGTGGATGGCCCGGCCGGCGTGGTCTGCTCGGTCCGGTTGCCGAATGTGGCGTCTGCGAGCGCCGCATGCGCCACGGCGAGCGTGCCTTCGGCGCCGCGCACGACCTGCACGGTCGGCGCGAGGCTCACATCGGTGACCCATTCGAGCTCGCCATCGACGAGCAACCAGTTGTC
>Ga0066903_100005848_pt1 | contig 10776 bp, 23 predicted proteins | sample PanSoiMetaGPlot1_FD_67491 | JGI IMG/M metagenome (GOLD analysis project Ga0066903, IMG submission 67491) | Tropical forest soil microbial communities from Panama analyzed to predict greenhouse gas emissions - Panama Soil - Plot 1 (version 2) | ecosystem: Environmental > Terrestrial > Soil >...
TGCAGATCGGTGGTGCGGGGTACTTGCGCGCTCCGCGTCCGCGCTCGCCCCACTGCATCACCGCGATGAAGGGCTTGCCGGCGTTGGTGTAGCGTACGACGAGCCCGGCGCGATGCAGCTCCTCCAGCGGTGGCGCGTCGATGCGCCCGAGCGGGTACGCGCGCGATGCGATGATCGCTGGCCGACCGTCGAAGCACCCGTAGTCGTCGACGACACTGATGAGCCGGTAGAAAAACTCGCGCGCATCGAGCGAGCACGCGTTCCAGCGGTCTGATCTCAGCAGCGCTTCGCGCAGGTAGCGGTCGGGCACGATCGCCTCACGCCGCCGCGGATTCAGGAATGTCTGAGGTGATCTCGATGTTGCCGAAGCGCTCGGGGACGTGCAGGTCGAGCAGTGGATCGGGCTTCGCCTTCACGCCGCGCAGCTTCGCGTAGTGCCAGTCGAAGTCCTCGCACAGATCCTCGGCGCGCACGAGCCCGTAGCTCGCCTGCTCGATCCTGATGGCGATCGCCGGCTGCGCCTTGCGGATCCCGAGGGCGAGCTGCACGAGGTACTGGACGCTCGTGCCACAGCGCTTGGCGAAGCGCTTTCTCGCCTTGACGGTGTTGCCCACGCCGGCAGCTCGGCTCTCCTCGCGCAGGTAGCGATGCAGCGACTCGACGCGTACACGTTCACGTGGGGCGATGTCGCTGTTGATCTTGGCTTTGCGCTTGGGCTTGATCATGGATGTCGCTCCTGCTCGAAGCCGATTATTTAGCGCTCGTCGAATCAAGATTGCAAATTTATTTTGTTGGTTCCCGAACACTCCCGAGCCCTCCTTACGGCTCCCGAGAACTGTTAGCCATGGCTATTGACATTGGCAAGGGATGAAGCGCATGCTTGCGCCCCATGTCGAAGCAGACGCAGTACGGTTATACGCTTGGCGGATACCGAAGCTCTCGACATCCAGCCGAGGCAGCGGCGCAGTTCACAGCCGCTCTCAATCCTGTTGTCCGCACTACCACCCGGGAGGTAGGTCCACCATGAGCAGATCAGCGGCAAAGCGTCGACCGACGATGAGGGCGATTCACGCCATTCGTTTGGAGAACCTGAAGAGACTGATCGAAGAGCTGTACGATGGCAATGGAGCTGCGGCTGCAAAAGCGATCAACCGCTCGACCACGTTCCTGTGGCAGCTGGTGAACGAGAAGCGCATGATCGGCGAGGAGACTGCGCGGCATATCGAACAATCGCTCGGGCGCAAGCACCTGTCGCTCGACAACGATCGCGGTGGCGTGCTCAAGCAGAGCGTCGAGCTGACGGTCGTTCAAGATGATGGTGCGCGGCAAACATTCCGGTTGACACCTGTAGTCGAGTTCACGCTCGGGCTCAACAAGAAAATCCGGGGCCGCTATCGGCCCTGCCCAATACCATGCTCAGGAGGGACTGTGGCAACCCGAGTACCAACCGATTCACTCTCGCCCGTGCTCACCAAGGGCGACTGGGTCTACATCGAGCAGGAGATCGACAAGTCGCAGATCAAAGATGGCAGCGTGTACCTGATCGAAGTGCGTGGGGTGAAGGTGCCCCTGTTTCGCATCGCGCAGCGTCGCGAGGATGGTGAGTGGCGCTTCATCGTGTTGAAAGGTGATGAGCCGGCGATCGACAGCGAGCGCGTCACCTCGGTGAAGCCGGCGATACAGATGGGGCGAGATCTTCCATGACCTATTACCCGCAGCTGCCCAAGCGCAAACCCGTGAGGATGAAGAAGCGCAAGGGCAAGCGCGGTGGTAAAATGCTGGCCGCTCAATTGAGGTGCGTTCGCGCACTTCTCCTAGGTTGAGCACTGCGCCCGGGGCTCACCGCCTCGGGCGCTTTCACGATGACCTACCAGATCAGCGGACGAGACTACAAGGGGCGAGAGTTCACCGCCGGCATTGTCACGTCGATGGGGATCGTGACTCGCGCCGCGCCGATTCTGAAGTTCATGCGCGGCTGGCCGGCGTCGAAGGTGCGCGAGCACTGCCAAGTGTGGGGCTGGGCGCTGCGCGATGCCGGCGTGGTGGACGTCGAATGATGGCACGCGGTCGACGCGACGAGGAGCCGCGCACTCGCGTTGGCATCTGCTGCGGCGCGAAGTGCCTGAAGAAGTACAATCGCGAGGGAGCGCATCATCCCGACGTCGCGCTGTATCGCGTGTGGCCGATGTACCGCTACCGCTGCCGCACCTGCTACAAGCTGGAGACGGGAGGTTACCCGTGAAGATGAAGATGAAACCCGAAGAGCACGAGCGCGCGTTGATCGATCACCCGACGAGCGATGCGGTGCTCGCGCACGCTGCGCTGCTGATCGCCGGGGCGATTCAGGAACAGACCGAGCAGCTCGTGTGCTTGGGCGGCGACATCAAGCTCGTGCGCGAGCAGCTGGAGAGTCTGAGGCTCGAGATCAGCCGCGGGACCGACGTCAGAGCGAAGCTGCCGCGATGATCAAGGTCTTCACCATCTCGCACATCCCGAAGCACCTCGCGCAGGAGTGGCTGCAGCACCTGCGCAAGTTCGACGCGACGCACCCGGGCTGTCACTTCGAGGTCGGGATGGACGCGCCCGAGGTGTCGATCGCGGAGGCGATCAGCGCCTGCAGGATCGATCCAGCTCTCACCTTCACCGCGGTCTACAGTCGAAAAAAAAGGGGCCCGTAGGCCCCTAGGATGCGCGGCGAGCGCGTTACTTCAGCTCGACGATCATCACGTCGTTGTACTCGACCGCGCCTTCCCAGCGCTCCAGCTTCTTGCCGATGCGCGCCTTCGCGCTGGCGAGTTCTTCGAGCGCGGCCTTGCGGTCGCTGCCAGTGTACGGGTGCCAGCCGGCGCGCACGTAGTTCGGGTCGGCGGGCTCACGGTTTTCGGGCTTCTCCTCGATCTCGCGCGTCACGGAGAGTTCCGCGCCCGGGTTGTTCTTCTTGAACAGCTCCCAGCTGAAGCGCGAGGCCTTGCCGCGGTACGCGAGGATGTGCGTCACCGGGCGCTCGCCTTCGAGGTAGGAGCGCACGATCTCGACGCCCCACGCGCTGCCCTTCACCTTGATCAGCTTCGGGGCCTTCGCGAGCTGCTCGCACGGGATGTTCCCCGGGAGCATCTTGCTCGACCAGCTGCCGCTCGCGACGTTGTACGAGACGTAAGCCCGCGAGGCGCTCTGCCGATAGATCGCGACGCCGTTGACCACCACCTTGTGCCAGTTCTTTGCCATGTCACTTCTCCTAGTAAAGTTGAGGTGCTACAGTCGAACAATAGCACAGGATATGTGTGTGGCACAAGCATTTTGTCACGTTCCCGGAGGGGGTAAAAACCTTTATAAATCAGGGCACAGGATACGTGTGGAACCGTGACTTAATGCTTGCCCGACACACATGATACGTGCTATCATTCTCCTCGTAGTTTGATCAATCAACCTAGGAGAAGCAGACATGGGCAACAGGAACCTACTGGCAGCAGCCAAGGCGTGCGGCAAGCTCGTCGTGGTGCGCGTCCCCGAGCAGCGCGTGAAGACTCTTCGCGAGGCCTGCATCGCGCGCGGCATCGACCCGGACAACACCGGGGTGAAGTCGACCAAGCAGCGCTGGCTCACGATCGACCGCATCATCCCGGGCGTGCCCGACCGCGTGTCGCCGTCCGAGCAGCTGCGCGCTCTCGGTCGCAGCTCGTACGCGCAGAGCAACGCGCGCCGGATGTACACCCGGCAGAGCGCGGCGAACGACGCGGCGCAGATCGCCGAGGGCGGCATGGTCGCGTATCTCGCGGCGTTCCACAGGTTGAACAACCTGAAGGAGGTCGCGTGAACGCCCCGCTGTGGCAGATCAAGATCGAGGAGGGCCAGTACATGGCCGGCCTGCACACCTTCCGCTCGAAGCAGACGGCGGTTGCGTGGGCGAGCAACTGGCTCCGCGCGCGCAGCTCGTTCGGCGGGCTCGGCAGCAGCGCGCGCCTGCTGAAGGACGGCAAGCAGATCGCGCTACTCTCGATCAACAAGAAGGAGGCATCATGAGCAAGAAGCAAGTGCAGGAACCGCTACGCTCGCGCGAGCGCGCCGGGCAGACTCAGGTGCAGGCTGCTGAGTCGCTCGGCGTCGCGTGGCGTACGTGGCAGGACTGGGAGCGCGGCGTGAACCAGATGCCCGAGCAGATGCTGATGCTGTACCAGCACCTCGTCGGGCTGAAGCGCATTCCGTTCAAGGGGGCGAAGTCATGACCGAAGCTCAAGCGCAAGCGCTGATCGCGAAGCTCGCGGTCATCGAGTCGTGCCTGCTGTTCCTCACGTCCGCGGTCGCGGGCGCGTTGGTGATGTACATCGTGCTGTAACTCAACCTAGGAGAACACCGTGAACAAGGACTTTGAAGTGCGCAATGAAGGCAGCATCTTCCTGCTGCGCCCGATCACCGAGGCGGCACAGATCTGGTGCGACGAGCACCTGCCCGAGGACGCGCAGCTGTGGGGCGCGTCGTACGTGATCGAGCACCGCTACATCCGCCCGATCGTCGAGGCGCTCGTCGCCGAGGGCTACAAGTTCGACGAGCGGAGGCCGTCATGATCGTCATCGTCATCTTCACCGCGGTCGGGTTCCTGATCGGCGGCTTCACTGGCGCAGCGATCGGCGCGATCATCGGCGCGATCCTCGTGGCGGCTAACTCATGAAAACCGTCCCCATCAAAGGTCTGCCTCCGATCGAGAAGCGCCCGCGCTGCCCGAACTGCGGGAAGATCCTCGCACCGTGGACTCACGAAGAGCGCGAGCGTCGCGAGCTGCCCTCCGGCAATCCGATGAAGTCATTCGGCAAGGGAAGCTCGGGTGAGCTGATCACCTCCGGCGGGTACGAGTATGTCACCGTCAGCAAGGAGTTCAAGGGCTATCGTGGCTATGGCGCGTTCGACACGCTGCGCTGCGCCGCGGAGTTCGCGAACGCAGCGTACAAGGCCGGCTATCGCCTGACGAGGAAGTCATGAGCAAGGTCATCAAGTTCTACCTGTCCGCGCCGTACCTGCGCCGGCTCGCCGAGAGTATGAAGCCGCTCAACATGGGCGCGCGCATCGCCGACGTCATCCGCCGTGTCGAGGCGGCGAAGGAGCGCGAGCGCGAAGCCAAGCGCATCAAGCTGGTGGTCGACAACGAGAAAGAACCGTAGCTTCGCGATCGATCTCGTTGTTAACGCTGCACCAACGGCCCCGATGTCTGGGGCCGTTGACTTTTATCGCCCGCTAAGAGCAGACTAGCGCTCCGTTTCGGGAATTCGCTGTTGCTTAATTTCGCGCGGCATCGTCGCGACAGGCCAACGATGCAGCGCCTCACTCAAGGAGGCGTGATCATGTTGTCAGAACAGCAGCTCGCCGCGCGCCATTCTGGGCTCGGCGGAAGTGATGCAGCACCAGCGCTCGGGCTGTCGCCATACAAGTCGACCCTCGCGCTGTTCGTGGAGAAGCGCGATCGCCCTGAGCCAGCTCCGGAGATGCTCGCGGCGTTTCGCTGGGGCAACAAACTGGAACCGCTGATCAGGCAGGAGTACTGCGACGTCACCAAGCGCACCGTGCACTTGCCGATGGAGACGCTGCGACACAAGGAGCACGCGTTCATGCTCGCGCACGTCGACGGCATCACCAATGACGGGCGGCTGTTCGAGGCGAAGACAGCGCGCACCGCGGAAGGCTGGGGCACGAGCGGCTCAGACGGGGTGCCGCACCATTACATGCTTCAGCTGCAGCACTATATGTGCGTCACCGGGATCCCGGTCGCCGATCTCGCGGTGCTGATCGGCGGGTCCGACTTCAGGATCTTCGAGGTGCGTGAAGACCCCGAGCTGCAGCAGCTCATCGTCGAAGGCGAGTCCGAATTCTGGCAGCTGGTCGAGAAGAACCAGCCGCCGCCACCGGACTTCGACGTCGACGGGCCGATCATCGAGAAGCTGTTCCCCGGGACTGACGGCAAGATCATCGTCGCCGACGAGGGCGACCTGTCCTACTGGCGCACGTACTCGCACGCGGTCGAGTTCGTGAAGCGCTACGAAGCCGTCGCCGAGAGCACCAAGGCGCACCTGCTGTTCAGGCTGGGCAACGGTGCGCGGCTGATCTTCCCGCAAGCCGAGGTGCAGCTCGTCCGCAGAGAAGTCAAGCGCAAGGAGTACGTCGTTCCCGCGAGTTCTTACATCGACAGCCGGTTCACCAAATTAAAGGAGGTATCGTGAAGAAGAAGCAGCACTCGAATGCGTTGAGAAGTGTTCGGAAATTTTTCCCCAAGGTCGAGAAGGTCGTCGACGCGGACGAGCAGATTCTGTTCCACGTCACGAAGAGAGACGCGAAAGAGGGAGCGCGAAAGGACCACGCGAACTGCGCGGGGGCGCGCGCGCTGGTGCGTGAGCAGCATGCGGACGGTGCCGTTGTTGGCAAGAGCGTCACCTTCGTGGTTCACGAGAACGTCGCGACGCGCTACCTGACCCCGGTGTCGGTGAGTCGCGAGGTCGTCTCCAACGATCGCGCCAGTGAATTCGAGCCGGGTGAGTATCATCTCTCGCCGCCGACTCCCACCGCACGCCTAGGACACTTGCGCGAGCGCGATCCGCATCGCAAGCAACACGGCAAGACGCAGCGCAACAGCAGACACATCCACCTGACCGACAACGTCCGCACCAGTCTCGGAGCAAGGAACTGATCATGACAGAAGCTCAAGCAGTAGCGAATCCCTTCACGAGCGCGCCGATCGCCGCGCGCCCGGGCAACGAGGTCACCGCGTCGATGGGGTCCGCGCGCGAGATCGCAGAGGTCCAGAGCGCGATGGTGATGGCGCGTCGCTTCCCGCGCGATGAGGTCGCGATCGTCGATCGCATCCTGCAGGCCTGCACGCGCCCGAGTCTCGCGGCTGGAGCGCTGTACGAGTATGCCCGCGGCGGCACCGACATCCGCGGGCCGTCGATTCGACTCGCGGAGTGCATCGCGCAGTACTGGGGTCACCTCGACTTCGGCTGGCGCGTCCTCGAGGAGCGGCCCGGCGCGACCAAGGTGCAGGCCTTCGCGTGGGACATGCAGACCGGCACGCGCAGCCAGATGGTCTTCGACGTCCTGCACGAGATGAGCCTGAAGGCCGGCGGGAAGAAAATCCTACACGACCAGCGGGATGTGTACGAGCACGTGGCGAACGCTGCGAGCCGGCGCATGCGCGCCTGCATCCTGCGGGTGGTGCCGTCGGACGTCGTCGACGCCGCGGTCGAGCAGTGTGAGAAGACGCTCACCATCAAGGCCGAGGTCACGCCCGAGCGGATCCAGTCAATGCTCGCCCAGTTCGCCGACTTCGGGGTCACCAAGGCGATGATCGAGAAGCGCATGCAGCGCCGGGTGGACGCGATGACCCCCGGGCTGATGTTGCAGCTGGGGCGGATCTACACCTCCCTGCGGGACGGCATCAGCCAGCCGGAGAACTGGTTCGACCTGCCCAAGGGGCCGACAGGCTCACCAGATGAGCCTGTGGCAGCCCCGGAGCCCGCCGGCAAGCCCAGTGCCCGGGCCGCTGTCCGATCGCGGCTCCAAGCGCGTCGTGAGCAGGCTGCGGACCCTACCCCGGTGCCGGCGGATCCAGCCCCGGGGGATGAGGCCGTGTCCGATGCCCTGCGGGACGTCGCCCGGTTCGCCGCCGCCGCCAAGACCAAGGAGGAGGTCGACCGGGCAGCGAAGATCGCCCAGCACATCACCGACCCCGATGAAGCCGTCATCGCGCAGGAGCACCTCGACGCAGCTCGGGAGAGGATCGGATGAAGCTCGCGACCCGTGCAGCCCTGATCGATCGCTACGGCATGCGCCTGACGATGGAGCAGGTCGCCGAGATCCTCGGCTGGTCGACGCACACGGTCTACCAGCAGGCTGTCAACGGCTCCTTGCCCATCCGTACCTATAAGGAGGGCTCGCGACGCTACGCGAGCTACGAGGCGGTCGCAGACTACCTCGACGGCAAGGATGAGGAAGCGATGCAAGAGCAGAAAAGAAAACCGGGGCGCTAGGCCCCGGTTCGAGGGAGAGCCGCGATGCTACGCGGCGACAAGCTCACGCAGGGTAAGGCCGGGCAGCTTCACCGAGATCTTGCCGGCCTCCTTCTTCTTGTCGACGTAGGTGTCGAAGTGGATGTCGGTCTGGTGCCCGCTCACGGCCTTCGCCGCCTCGCGCCCGACCACGTCGACCATGTTGGAGATCGCCTCGCGACGCATGTCGTGAAAGCGCAGGTTGAGGAAGATCTTCGGCTGCGCCTCCAGCAGCTGCGCGTACCGCGGGTCGGTGGTGACGAGCTTGCGCAGCCGCCGGCACGCGTCGGTGAAGCGCTGCGAGATGGTGTCGGCCTTGAACGGGAAGTACAGCTTGCTCGCCCCGTGCACGACCGGCTGGCGCTCAAGGATCTCCTTCACGTCGAGCGCGACCGGCACGAGGTCATCGCGCCTGCCGTTCTCTTCGGTGCAGTCCTTGCGCGACAGCTCGATCGCGAAGCCGTTGTCGATGAACTTGATCCCGCCGCGCTCAAGGCGGACCAGCTCGCCGCGCCTGAACGCGTTGCACACCGCGACGTTCAGGATGTCGACCATCGGGATCGCAACCCGCGCGATGCCCTTCGCGTCGACCCAGCGGCCCCGGCTGCGCTTCTTGCCCGCCTTGATCATCGCCTCCTGCTCGGCGAAGAACCAGCGCAGCAGGTCCAGCTCCGCGTCGCTCGGGCGACGATCGCGAGTCCTGCTGTCGGAAATCAGCTTCAGCTTGCGCAGCTCCTTGCGCGCACCGTTGAGCGGATCGAACGGGCCGACGACCTGCCCCTTGTCGTTGCGGAGGCCCCAGCCGTTCGCGGCACCGACCGCGGTCAGCGCGAGAGTGATCCGCGCGAACTCGCTCTGGATGGTCGAGATGTGCACGCCGGCTCCTCCCTCGTTGTACTGACCGCTCTTGCGCGCGGCGCAGTACGCGCGCACGTGGGTGAAGTTGATCTCGTCGACCCGCACGGGCGCGAGCAGCGGGTGCGCCGACAGGCGATCGAACAACATCCTCATGCTCTCGGACACGGGGTTCGCCTCATCGATGCGCTGCTGCACGTACGCGCGGAACAGGTCGGGCATCAGCATGTCGCCCGGGGTCGCCTGCTGAACTTCGACCGCGGGCTTCGCCTCGACCAGCATCCGCGCGATGTACTTCTCGGCCTCGTCCTGAGTGTCGAAGGACATGCTCGGAACCTTCACGCCGTTCACGAGCCCGCGGAGCTGCGCCTGAAAGCGCACGCGCCCCTGCGGAGTCACGTACCGACGCCAGCCGCCCTTCGCGCGCCGGCCCGCCTTCTTCTTCGGCTCCTTCTTCGGCTCGACGACCGCGGGCATGTTGACGTACCGCGGGAAGTGCTCGGGCTTCGCCTTGCCGAGGTACTCACCTTCTCTTGCGACTTCGACCAACGCAGTGCTTTCGCTCTTTTCCATTGCAGTTCTCCTAGGTTGAATTACGTGTACCATGCACTGAAGACTCTCCGGACGGCTCCTTACGGCTCCTTATCCCTCGGTCTTCCACCACCTCAGGGCTGGCCCTAACTACCTGACCAACCGTGATAAACACCAGACTACACTGCCTAATTCTCGAAAGCAAGCTCAAGCTACACATCCACGTTCCGTACAAGCGCTCCCAACGCCTAACCTGCTGATTGTTAAAGAACACCTCGGAAGTCATACACCGAGCTGTGCACTGGGGCACATAGCACGCGCTAGCGGGGGCATCCTACAGGAGGTACTCTACCCATGTCCAACCGTTCAGGAGAGCACGGCATGCAGCCACTGAGAGCGGTCACACCTCTGCGCGACTTCCCAGTCGCCGAACAGCCGATCGACGACATCAAACGACCCTATCGATTGTGGAACACCGCGGAGAAGAAGCAGCTCCAGTGGGCCTTCTTCAAATCATTGAGACACGCCCACATGCGCGCGCTCTGCGAAGCAGCGTGGGCCCACGAGGACACCGTGATCGAGGTGTTCGACCTGCGCAACGGAGGCCTGCGCGGCCAGTACGCGAAGCGCGGGCAGACCATCCAATTCTGGCGCAGCAGCCACCACCTCGAAGAGAACTAACCGATGGCGAAAAAGCCCCGCACTAAGGAGCAGGTGCTCGCAGCCATCAACAAAGTCGTGAAGCTCATCGAGGGAGGGATGCAGGTTGAGAAAGCGAAACGAAAAATCGGCGTGTCGAACTCCAGCTGGGCAGCGCACCGACCGCTAACCATAGGAGGCAAACCAGTGATGAAGCGAAGAACGAGCGCAGAAGTGGACAAGCTGGTAATGAAGGCGCACGCACTCGTGAGCAGCGGCACGATGACAGTCGAGGGCGCTGCCAAGAAGTTTGGCCTCGGTCGCTCACTCTACGACAAGGTGAGGAAGCGACTTAACCTCGCGCCGCGCGGAGCGATGTCCGGATCTATGAATGCCGACATGCTGCCACCGCGGCCAGAGAAGAAGAAGCGGATGGGCTACGTGCCGATCACCGAGATGCCCGACATGAACAACGTTCAGGCGCTCGCGGGTCGCATCGGGCTGCTCGACAAGAAGCTCGCCGGAGTTGACGGCCTGCGGAAGCAGCGCAAGATCGTCGCGAAGCGATTGATGCAGCTGCTCCGCGGAGGTCGCTGATGCCGCCCAAGGGATGGAAGAAGAAGCACGTCGCCGCGGTCCCGCTCGACGATGCGCGCCGCTACAAACTGACGTCAGGGATCCCGATCCCGCCGACGTTCCACAACAACATCTTCATCCCGATCCT
>Ga0066903_100005849_pt1 | contig 10775 bp, 6 predicted proteins | sample PanSoiMetaGPlot1_FD_67491 | JGI IMG/M metagenome (GOLD analysis project Ga0066903, IMG submission 67491) | Tropical forest soil microbial communities from Panama analyzed to predict greenhouse gas emissions - Panama Soil - Plot 1 (version 2) | ecosystem: Environmental > Terrestrial > Soil >...
GGCGTCAGCATGACGCCGACGCCGAGCCCGATGAGCAACAACCCGGGCACGAAGGCCCACACGCTGGGCGAGCCGGCCGCCAGCGCGAGCAGCAGGGCGATCCCCGCGATCGTGCCGACGAAACCCGCCATGATCAGGGTCCGCTGCTCGTAGCGCTTGGCGAGCCGTTCCGCCGCCAGCGACGAGACCAAGATGCCGGCGGTAGCGGCGGTGAAGATTGCCCCGGTCTGGATCGCGTTGTAGCCCCGCACGACCTGCAGGTATGCGGACACGGTGAACGAGGTCCCCAGCAGCACGGCCCACTGGACGTTCTGCGTGACGAGAGCCAGGTTCGAAGTGCGGTTCCGGAACAGGCCGGTAGACAGGAGCGGCTCCTTGTGGGCGCGTTCTTCGGCGCGCACATACACGAAGAACCCGGCGAGGACGAGGGCGGCCACGGCGAGCAGGATCCCGGTCAGGACCAGGTTGTTGTCCGCGGCGAGGATGCCCATCACCAGGATGACGAGGCCGGTGGCGGACAGGATCGCCCCGACGGTGTCGAACGGACGGGTCGGATCCGGCGGCACCGGGTCTTCGACGCGGCGGCCGAGCACGAAGATCACGACGATGACGGCGGCCTGGAAGACGAAGGCGGCGCGCCAGCTGATCGCGGTGGTGATCAGGCCGCCGATCAAGGGCCCGGCGGCGGCGCCGACGCCGCCCATCCCGCTGATCAATCCGAAGGCCCGCGCCCGCGACTTGAGGTCCGTGAACAGCATCGTCGTGAGGATGTACACGGGCGGTATGAGGAGCGCGGTGCCGACGCCCTCGAAGATCGAGTTCCCGAGAATCAGCACGCCGAGACCGGGCGAGACGGCGCTCATCAGCGCGCCGATCCCGTAGATGAACAGGCCGAGCTGGAAGCACCGCTTGCGACCCCAGCGGTCGGTGAGCTTGCCGCCCGGGATCATCAGCGCCGCCATCACCAGCAGGAAGACCGTGATCGCGACCTGCACGCCCTGGACGCTCGTGTCCAGGTCGTGGCTGATGTCGGTGATCATCACGTTCATGTTCGAGCCGGCGAAGCTGCAGATGAACTGCGCGAGCGCCAGCGGGACGAGCACTCTGCGCAACGCCGCCGGCGGGCGGCTGACCGCCTCCGTCACGCCGAGACGACGTTGACGCGGCCGGCGCCGTGATCGAGCTGGTAGTCCAGGTTGATGGCGGCGTTGATCAGCGCGAGGTGCGTGAACGCCTGCGGGAAGTTCCCGAGCTGCTCGCCGGTGAGGCCGATCTCTTCCGCGAACAGGCCGACGTGGTTGGCGTAGGTCTGCATCTTCTCGAACACCATCCGAGCTTCGTCGAGGTGACCGGAGCGCGCGAGCGCGTCGACATAGAAGAACGTGCACAGGGAGAAGGTGCCTTCCGACCCCTGCAACCCGTCGGGTGAGGCCTTGGGATCGTACCGGTACACGAGGCTGTCCGACACGAGCACCTTGTTCATCGCGAACAGCGACGACAGCCACTTCTCGTCGGACGGTGACACGAAGCCGACCAGTGGCATCAGGAGCAGCGAGGCGTCGAGCACGTCGCTGCCGTCGTGCTGCACGAACGCCTTCTTCGAGTCGTTCCAGCCCTTCGTCATGATCCAGCGGTAGATCTCGTCGCGCTCCTGCCGCCAGCGGTCGATCTCGGCGGGCCGGCCGTGATCGAGCGCCATCCGGATGGCGCGGTCGAAGGCCACCCACCCCATGAGCCGGCTGTACGTGAACGGCTTGCGACCACCGCGGGTCTCCCAGATCCCCTCGTCGGGCTGGTCCCAGTGCTCGCACAGCCAGTCGATCATGCGCACGATGTCCTGCCAGCCGCGATCGCCGACGGGCGAGTGCACACGGTCCACGAAGCGGATCGAATCCATCGCCTCGCCGAAGATGTCGAGTTGGAGCTGGCCCGCGGCGCCGTTCCCGATCCGCACCGGTGCCGAGCCGCGGTAGCCCTCGAAGTGGTCCAGCGTCTCCTCGGTGAGATCGGAGCTCCCGTCGACGCGGTACATGAGGTTGAGCGGGGCGCCGTCGCCGGCCAGGTTCTGCTCCAGCGCGTTCCGGAGCCACATGGAGAACTGGGCGGCTTCCTCCGTGTATCCCAGCCCGAGGAGCGCGTACACCGAAAACGACGCGTCGCGGACCCAAGTGAATCGGTAGTCCCAGTTGCGCTCCCCGCCGACCTGCTCGGGGAGGCCGGCGGTGGGCGCGGCAACCAAACCGCCGGTCGGCGCGTACGTCATCAGCTTGAGGCTCATCGCCGACCGCGTGACCGCCTCCCGCCAGCGGCCTTTGTACGTGGACTGGTGCAACCACGACTTCCAGAAGTTGACGGTGTCGAAGAACAGGTTGACCATCTCACCGTGGCCGATCTCGCTCTTCTGCGCCGACTCGATGACGAAGCCGGTGAAGTCGCCCGCACGCACGCTGAACCGTGCCCGAACGTCCGGACCGTGCTGTTGCAGCGGGATGGTGCCGTTCAGGTGGAGGGTCAGTGACGGGGCTTCGAACACGGCGCTCGTGCCGTTGACCGTCGTCTTGTGCTCTTCGCGGCTGTAGTCGAAGCGCGGCTGGACCAGGGCCTCGAAGTCCAGCTGGCCCCGGACGCCGCGGACGGCCCGGCCGATGCGGTGATGATCGGTGACGGTGCCGGGGTTCTCTATCGGCATGAAGTCGATCACCTCGGCCACGCCCTCTTCCGAGAGGAACCGCGTGATGAGCACGGCGGTGTCGGGCTGGTACATCTGCTTGGTCACGCACTTGTCGTCGACGGCGTGCAGCTCGAACTTGCCGCCCTTCTGGTGGTCGAGGAGCGAGGCGAACACGCTCGGCGAGTCGAACCGGGGGCAACAGAACCAGTCGATGGTGCCGTCGGTGGCGACGAGCGCCGCCGTCTGCAGGTCGCCGATCAGGCCGTGGTCGGCGATGGGGGGATAAGCGTCCGGCATCGTGGTCGTCTCCCTCCTGGGTGGCTCACCCCGATGCTCGCTGCCCGGGCCGCGGCTGTCATCACCCCTGTCGGGTGATGAGGACCAAATCACCCCGGCGGGATGACGACGCCGGAGGCCGGATTGCCACAGAATCGACCCCGAGCTCTGGCACGATGCCGCAGGCAAGGAGGGCGGGATGACGCTCGAAGGCAAGGTCGCGATCGTCACCGGCGGGAACAGCGGTATCGGGAAGGCGATCGCTCTGGCCCTCGCCCGCCGCAAGGCCAACATCGTCATCGACTACGTAGCCCAGGAGCACGCCACCGAGGAGCTCGAGCACGAGATCGAGGCGCTCGGTGACCAGGCGACCGGCGTCAAGGCCGATGTGAGCAAGGTCGAGGACCTCCAGCGACTGATCGACCGGGCCGTGAAGTCCTTCGGCCGGCTCGACGTCATGGTCAACAACGCCGGCGTCGAGACTCGGACGTCGGTGCTCGAGACCACCGAGGACCAGTACGACAAGGTCCTGGCGATCAACCTCAAGAGCGCCTTCTTCGGCACCCAGCTGGCCGCCAAGCAGATGATCGCCCAAGGCCGTGGAGGCCGGATCATCAACGTCAGCTCCGTCCACGAGGACTGGCCGATGCCCGGCAACGCGCCCTACTGCCTGTCCAAGGGCGGGATGCGAATGCTCACGCGCACGGCGGGCGTCGAGCTCGGCCCGCACAACGTCCAGGTCGTCGGCGTCGGCCCGGGAGCGGTCGAGACGCCGATCAACGTGTCGACGATGGATGACCCGGCGAAGATGGCGACGCTCGACAAAGCGATTCCCCTCGGCCGCATGGCCAAGCCGGAGGAGATCGGGAACGTCGTCGCCTTCCTCGCCGACGACGAGTCCAGCTACGTGACTGCGACCACGGTCTTTACCGACGGCGGCCTGATGCAGACGAGCCCGGGGCTGTAGGAAGCGCATCGCGATGCCCACAACCGATCATTACGACGTCGTCATCATCGGCAGCGGCGCGGGCGGAGGAACCCTGGCGTGGAAGCTGGCGCCGTCCGGAAAGCGCATCCTGCTCCTCGAGCGAGGCGGTTACCTCCCGCGCGAGCGCGACAACTGGGAGACGACGGCCGTGTTCCTCCAGGGGAAGTACACGACCGACGAGGAGTGGCGCGACCGCAAGAGCGACGAGTTCACCCCCGAGCAGAACTACTACGTCGGTGGCAACACGAAGTTCTACGGTGCCGCGCTGTTTCGCCTGCGTCCCGAGGACTTCGGCGAGATCAAGCACCACGGCGGCATCTCCCCCGCCTGGCCGCTCTCCTACCAGGACTACGAGCCGTGGTACGCCGAGGCCGAACGCCTTTACTACGTCCACGGCGCTGCCGGTGAGGACCCGACCGACGGCCCCCGCAGCGGCGACTTCCCGTACCCGGCGGTGAAGCACGAGCCGCGCATCCAGCAGCTGCACGACGACCTCGTAAAGCTCGGCCTGCATCCGTCACACCTGCCCGTCGGCGTGCTGTTCGAGCAGGACCCTGACGGGAACGCCACCCACGCCAGTCAGTGCATCCGGTGCGACCGTCTGGACGGTTTCCCGTGCGTCGTGAACGGCAAAGCGGACTCGCAGGTCGTGTGCGTCGACCCCGCGCTCGCGGCGCACCCCAACCTCGACCTCGTGACCGACGCGCGGGTCAACCAGCTCGAGACGGACGACTCGGGCCGGCAGGTGACGGCGGTGGTCGCGACGATGGGCGACGGCTCCGAGGCGCGGTTCTCGGGAGACGTCGTCGTGGTGTCGTGCGGGGCGCTGAACTCGGCGTTGCTCTTGTTGCGGTCTGCGAACGACCGGCATCCGAACGGGCTCGCCAACGGCTCGGACCAGGTGGGCCGCAACTACATGCGCCACAACAACATGGCACTCATGGCGATCTCGCGCGAGCCGAACCCCACTCGGTTCCAGAAGACGCTGGCGCTGAACGAGTGGTACCTGAAGGGCGACGACTGGCAGTACCCGTTCGGCGGCATCCAGATGCTCGGCAAGTCGGACGGCATCCAGCTCCGGGCGATGGCACCCCGCCGGGTGAAGTGGGGCGCAAAGCTCACCCCCGAAGCGTCCCTCGACGACATCGCGCTGCACGGCGTCGACTTCTGGCTGTCGGCGGAGGACCTGCCTCTGCCCGACAACCGCCTCACGATCGACGACGACGGGACGCCCCGGCTCACGCTCGCCGACGAGAACAACATGGAGCCGCTGAAACGTCTCCGGAAGAAGTTCGAGTCCATGCTGAGCGACCTCGGCTTCGAGCAGGGCACCCACCGTCGCAACGTGTACCTGCACGAGGGCATGGCCATCTCGGCCACCGCACACCAGTCGGGCACGGCCCGCTTCGGGAAGCACCCGACGTCGTCCGTGCTCGACCTCGACTGCAAGGCCCACGAGGTCGACAACCTCTACGTCGTCGACTCGAGCTTCTTCGTCTCGATCGGCGCCGTGAACCCGACGCTCACGATCATCGCCAACGCCCTGAAGGTCGGCGAGCACCTGCGCGAACGGTTGGGGTAACGCGCTCGTGAACCCCGGGATCCTCGCGTCCGACGCGTCGTCGACCCTCCTCGCCGCGCGCGAGCAGATGGCTTTCACGCTCGCGTTCCACATCCTGCTCGTCCCCATCGGCGTGGCGCTTCCCACGATCACGCTGATCGCCAACTGGCGCGGGCTCCGCAAGCGCGACGACGTCGCGCTGCTCCTCGCCCGACGGTGGTCGAAGGTGATGGCGGTGACGTTCGCGGTCGGCGCCGTGACGGGCACTGTCCTCTCGTTCGAGCTTGGGCTGCTCTGGCCGGGGCTCACGGGCAAGTTCGGCAGCGTGTTCGGATTGCCGTTCGGGCTCGAGGCGATCGGGTTCTTCCTCGAGGCGATCCTCATCGCCGTCTACATCTACGGGTGGGATCGGCTCAGCCCGCGGGCGCACTTCTGGACGGGAGTGCCGATCCCGTTCGTGTCCCTCCTCGGCGCCATCAGCATCCTGGCCGTGAACTCGTGGCTGAACACGCCGCAGGGCTTCACGTTGTCGTCGAAGGGGCTTCCGAAGAACGTCGACGTCTTCAAGGCGATGTTCACGCCCGCGTTCCCGTGGGAGGTCACCCACTTCGTCATCGCCGCGTACCTCGGCGCCGGCTTCGTCGTCGCCAGCGTCTATGCCGTGGGCATGCTGCGGGGCCGTAACGACCGCTATCACCGCCTCGGCTTTCTTATCCCCTTCACGGTGGCGGCCGTGCTCGCCCCCGTGCAGCTTGTCGTCGGCGACCAGATCACGCGCATGATCATCCGGGAACAACCGGTGAAGTTCGCGGCCGCCGAGGGTGTCCAGCAGACCGACACGCACGTACCGGAAGCGCTGTTCGGCTACCTCCCCGGGAACGGCCAGGACGACAACGCCAAGATCGAGTACGCCATCGAGATCCCGAACCTCGCGTCGTTCCTCAGCGGCGGCAGTGCCGACACGAAGATCACGGGCCTCAACAGCGTGAAGGCCGACGACCGGCCACCCGTCAACATCGTGCACTGGTCGTTCGACATCATGGTCCTGGTCGCGTCGGCGCTGGCGCTGCTTTCCGTGTGGTTCGGGTTCGTCTGGTGGCGTAAACGGCGGCTGCCCAAGACGAAGTGGTTCTTGCGCGCCGCCGCCGTCGCGGGCGTTGCAATCCTCGTGACCATCGAGTGCGGTTGGTTCGTGACCGAGGTCGGCCGGCAACCGTGGGTCGTCTACAACACGCTGCGCACCAAGGACGCGGTGACGAGCCACGGCGGCATCTGGCTCACCTTCGCAGTCATCGTCGCCTTGTATGCGCTCGTCGCCATCGGGCTGATCACGACGCTGCGCGTGCTCGCGCGGCGGTGGCGGTCGCAGGACGAGGGCGACTCCGAAGTGCCGTACGGGCCGCGGGGGCCGCTTCGCCTCGGTGAGGAGGGCGCCGCGACCCCGACAGGTCAGAAGGTCGGCGTCTGATGGCGGTCGCGTGCGCGTGCATCCTGTGGTTCGCCGTCATCATGTACTCCGTCCTCGGCGGCGCCGACTACGGCGCCGGGTTCTGGGACCTGCTCGCCGGCGGCGCCCGTCGCGGCGAACGGCCACGCGGGCTCATCGACCACGCGATGGCGCCGGTGTGGGAGGCGAACAACGTCTGGCTGATCTTCGCCGCCATCGTGTGCTGGACGGCGTTCAGCGAGGCGTTCGGGTCGATCATGAAGACGCTGTTCATTCCGGTGATCTTCGCCGGGGTCGGCATCGTCGTCCGGGGCACGGGCTTCGCCTTCCGCAAGGTCGCCCAGAAGGACCGGCGCAAGCGCGTGCTGTCGGCGGCGTTCGGGATCTCGTCGCTCATCACGCCGTTCATGCTCGGCGCCGCGCTCGGTGGCATCGCGTCGGGACGGGTGCCGCCCGGCAACCAGCAGGGCGAGCTGTGGTCGAGCTGGCTCAACTCGACGTCGATCGCCGTCGGGATCTTCGGGATCCTCATCTCGGCCTTCATCGCATCGACGTTCCTCATCGCCGACGCCGATCGCTACTACGACGACGTCATGGCCGGGTACTTCCGGATACGTGCGTTCGCGCTCGGCATCGTGACGGGCTTGTGGGCGATCGCGGGACTGCTCCTGATCCGCGCCGACTCGCCGTACATCGAGCATGGTCTGCTGCACGAGGGGCTGCCGTTCGTCATCGCGTCGGCCGTGTTCGGGCTCGCGACGATCGGCGGCTTGTGGCGCCAGCTCGGTGGTCCCCGTGTGCGGGCACTGACGGTCGCGACGGTGGTGTCGGTGCTCCTCGGCTGGGGGGTCGCGCAATACCCGTACATCCTCCCGACGACGCTGACGATCGATCAGGCCGCCGCGCCCGGCTCCGTGCTCTTGTGGATCGTGATCGCCTTCATCGTGGGCGTCGTGCTGGTCGCGCCCGCTCTGCTGATGCTCTGGAGACTCGACCAGAGCAACCGGCTCGACGAGGGCGCCGAAGGAAGTGCGCCCCGGCGGCATCGCGTCGTCGTCGTCGGCGGCGGGTTCGGGGGGTTCTTCGCTACGAAGGCACTCGCCATGGGAGCGGTCGACGTCACGCTCGTCGACCGGCACAACTATCACCTGTTCCAGCCGCTCCTGTATCAGGTATCGACGGGAATCCTCTCGGAGGGACAGATCGCGCCCGCTCTCCGTGAAGTGACCCGCAACACGCGCAACTGCAGGGTCGAGTTGGCCGAGGTCACGGGCTTCGACCTCGACAAGCGCAACGTCCTGGCGCGCGATCCCATCGGCGAGCGCAAGCAGATCCCGTACGACAGCCTCATCGTCGCCGCCGGCGGTCGCACCTCCTACTTCGGCAACGACCAGTTCGAGCCATTCGCGCCGGGCATGAAGACGATCGACGACGCGCTCGAGCTGCGGCGTCGCATCTTCGGCGCCTTCGAGCTCGCGGAGCTCGAGGACGATCCCGAAGAGAAGCGCCGCTGGCTCACGTTCGTCGTCGTCGGCGCCGGACCGACCGGCTGCGAGCTGGCGGGCCAGATCCGCGAGCTCGCCGAGCGCTCGTTGCGTCACAACTTCCGGACGATCGACCCGACCACGGCCAAGGTCATCCTGATCGACGGAGGCGAGGAGCCGCTGGCGAGCTTCGGCAAGAACCTGTCGGGCAAGGGGCGCAAGGAGCTCGAGCACATGGGCGTCGAGCTGCGGATGGGCCTGCGCGCCACGAACGTCGACTTCGACGGGATCGACGTGAAGACGGCGGACGGCACCGACCGCATCCACGCCCACACCGTGATCTGGGCCGCAGGCGTGTCGGCATCGCCGCTGGCCAAGATGCTCGGCGACGCAACGGGCGCCGAGGTCGACCGCGCCGGCCGCGTGTCTGTGAATCCCGATTGCACCCTGCCCGGCCATCCGGAGGTGTTCGCCATCGGCGACTTGATGAGCCTCGACCACCTTCCCGGGGTGGCCGAAGTTGCCATGCAACAGGGCTTGTTCGCCGGTCGCACGATCAGGCGGCGGCTCCGGGGGGATGACACCGTCAAGTCGTTCAAGTACATCGACCTCGGCAGCATGGCGACGATCGGACGGTTCCGTGCCGTCGTCGAGTTCAAGCGCATCAGCGTGAGCGGTTTCGCCGGGTGGCTCATGTGGCTCGGCGTGCACCTCGTGTTCCTCACGGGGTTCCGGAACCGGTTGGGCGCCCTCCTTCGATGGAGCGGCGCGCTGCTCGGACGCCGCCGTGAAGAACGTGCCTTCCTGGTGAGACGCGCGTCCGTCGGCGACGACAGCTACGCGTCGGTGCTCCCACCCGACTCCGCGTCGCGCCGCGGCTGACGGGGCCGCCTACTTCTCGAGCAGATGGCGCTTGGCGGCGGTGAACTCGTCGTCGGTGAGCTCGCCGGCCTGGTGGAGACGATCTAGGGAAGCGAGCTTGTCGACCAGCTCGTCCTCTCCCCCGCTGCCCGGCATCGCATTCGCCGCCGGGGCCTGCAGGACCTGCTCCCCGCTCGGAGCGAGACCGAGCTGACGCCAGAAGCTCGCCGTCTGCGCCTGGTAGGCGTCGGGCGTCATCCGCCCGGCGCGGTACGAGGCCGTCGCCGCCTGCATCGCGCCGACGGGGGCCTGTTGCCCGTCCTTCAGCTGGAGCCCGCGATTGCAGATCGGGCACAGCAGGTACTCGTCCGTGCCGTACGGCACGACGGGCACGAAGTACAGGCGCACCGCTTTCTTGCTCTGGAGGTGGTGCAGGAAGACGTTGTTGTGGCAGTTCGGGCACGTGACGGGCGCGACCTCGCCGAGGTCCTTCGCCTCTCCGGGCCCGAAGCCGAACAGCAGCACCACGGTTGTGAATCCTAGGTAGGCGCGGCCGCGCGCTCGGCTGCCACGACGCGGGTCGCGAGGAGCGCCATCACGCCGGCGAGGACCGCCGCCGACGCGAAGATCACCGACAGCGAGAGCACCCGGTCGAGCGCGCCGGCCCCGAACGCGGCGATGCCGTAGCCGAGCTGGTAGGCGGCGATGAGCCACCCGGCGGCGATCGTGACGAGCTCGGGGAAGGCAGTCTCGCCGTATCCGATCGTCATCGGGAAGAAGCCGGAGCACGCCAGCCCGGCAAGGCCGAAGACGACGATCCCGTTCGTCCGATCGAACAAGGCCGCCACCAGCAGCAGCGCTCCCGCGATCCCCCACGGCAGCACGAGGTACACGGCTGCCGACGGGACGCGCCTGGGCGCGATCGAGATCAGCAGGCGCCCGACCGTCACCGCGGCCCAGAACGCCGCGAGCGCGTAGTTGGCCGTCGTTGCGGCGGTGCCGCCCTCGCGCAACAGCGTCGTTCCCCAGTTCCCGAAGAGCGTCTCGCAGATGCCGTACGCCACCAGGGCCGCCGCGAACAGCCAGAACACGGGCGGGACGTGCACCCGGCCCTGAGGCTGCGGTCCGGCGCCCGCGGCCACGAGCCGCTGGCCCGAGGCCACGAGCAACAGCGCAAGCAGCCCGGCGCCGGTCACCAGCGGGAGGTACCACCATTCGGCGAAGTCGAGGAAGAACGCCACGAGCAGCGGCGACAGCGCCGTGCCCAGGCCGAGGAGGACGTTCAGCGTCGTGACCGCGACCTCGCGACGGTCGGGGTTGAACCCGCCGGCGTAGGTACTGAGGCACGACAGGGTGACGCCGAAGCCGAGGCCGAGGAAACCGGTCGCGACGAGCAGCATGGGAAATGCGGCCGCGCTTCCCTCGACCGTGACGCTCGCCACGAGGATCGCCATCGACGCCACGTCGGCGGCGATGCCGGCGAGGAG
>Ga0066903_100005850_pt1 | contig 10774 bp, 6 predicted proteins | sample PanSoiMetaGPlot1_FD_67491 | JGI IMG/M metagenome (GOLD analysis project Ga0066903, IMG submission 67491) | Tropical forest soil microbial communities from Panama analyzed to predict greenhouse gas emissions - Panama Soil - Plot 1 (version 2) | ecosystem: Environmental > Terrestrial > Soil >...
CTAAGGGGATGCGAACACCTGCATTAGCTGTCGTTGACAAGGCGTTCTGAACGCGAGATAACAATAAAGAGACTTTGCGTGGAAGGGCGATCTGTCCCATGCAATTTAGCATCTATTCCGAACTTCAGAGCTGGCCGGGCAAGACACAGAAGCAGATCTACGAAGAAGCGCTAGAGCAGGTCGTGAATGCAGACCGTCTTGGTTACTCGGCGTACTCAGTCATCGAGCATTTCTTTTTTGCGAAATTCGGGGTGTCGCCGAATCCGTTCGCATTCTTCGCGAAGTCTTCGGAGCGCACGCGAAACATTAAACTACGCACCCTCGTGCATGTTTTGCCCTACCACAACCCGGCCGTGTTGGCCTCGCAGATCGCCGCATTCGACCTTCTGGTCGATGGTCGCTACGAGTTCGGCGTGGGGCGCGGGCACGCTTGGCTCGCGCTAAAGGCGGGCGTTCCCGTCGAGGAGACTCGCGCGCGGTACGAAGAGTCGTTGAGGATTCTACTCGAGGCTCTTGACAACGAACGCTTTTCGTATGACGGCTTGTACTACAAGATCGAGGACTCGCACATCGTCCCGCGGCCAAAACCCAATCGAAAGTTTCGTATCTTCCTCGGCGGTACCAGCGACTCGACCTACGAACTCGCGGGGGAGCGTGGGTACGCGATGGTCGTTCCCCCACTGCTGCCCTACGAAGCATTGCGCGGCCAGCTCGATATCTACCGCGCGTCCTGCGCCAAGCACCATAATGAGCCAGACATCGTCTGGATCCACGCCTGTCATCTTGATGAGGATCGTAACACCGCTCGCCGTGAAGCGGAACGCACGATGCGGGGCTTCCTGAAGGGGAATGCGTCAGTCCTGCTTGAGCACGCCGATGAACTCGCGTCCAAGGACCGGCTCAACGCATCAGGCTTTGGGTTCTATGCATCAGGCGTTATGGAGGCGCTTTCGGATATGCCGTATGACGAGATGATCGAGAAGGACATCGTTTGGGTTGGAACGCCGCAGGATATTATTGAGCGGATCGAAGCGGTTAACGAGCTGTGCGAGGGGCTCACTGAGATTGCAATCACGGTCAATGCCGGTGGTGTCGAGCATTGGAAGGCGATCAAGACGCAGGAACTGTTCGCAGCTCAGGTGATGCCGCATTTCGGAGCGAACGCCCGGTAGCCGTCGCAAGTGCCACGGAGAAAACGCGCTGCTATCGGCAAAAGGTTGATTGGAGCGGATAGGTATTTGATCGAGCCATGCTTCGGCTCCTTGGCCCGAGGGCCGAAGCTAAGGAGCGAGAGCGCCCATGCGGAGTTGCTGGCTGCATGGATGTCTCGCAAGTTTCATGGCGAGCTGATCGACGGCCGAGAAAAAGCAACAGCGATAACGTTGCGACCGCATCGTGCGTGCGGTGCGCTAAATGATAAAAATCAATTACTGACATCAACCTCGGCCATCGGCGCACGTCCGGTGCATTTCTAGGCAGGGCCCCGGTTACCGCTTTGATCCCGGCTGCGATCGGCGAGTAGCGGAAGCTGTTCGGGCAACCTGCCTTGGCGTGGTTACACCGGCCCCGAACCATGTATTTGCCCCCGAGGTTCGGAATTTGCATAGCGCACACGCCGCTGCCTCCTCATGATCTGTCTGCCTTGAAGGCGGCGTTGCCCGACAACGGGGACGTGGTTCGATATTAAGGCATGGCCGATGACTGGGTGCGGCACCGTCACCCTTACCATTCCTGATAAGTGTCAAGTGACGGTGCCGGGGGCGAGCATCAATTTTGTTATCACCGGCCCCGGTGATTTCAGGGCGCGACAGACCTGGGTGAAACTACGCCGGCTTGGTCTGGTTCATTGCCAGGAAAACGTGTCGCGCGTTGCATTTGTGGCGTTAACTGAGGGGCGGGTCGTCGTTGCGTTCCCAACGCTTCTCGATTCCGCTCCGGTCTGGGGCGGAGTCAAGCTCAGGGTGGGCGATATCGTGCTCTACAGTCCCGGCGAGCGAATCCATCAGCGAGCCAGCGGAGAGACCCATTGGGGGTTGATAGCGCTCGCTCCCGATGATCTTGCGGCCTATTGCCGAGCCGTGGCGGGGCTGGATTTAATGGTCCCGATGGCGGCCAGGATCCTACGCCCGCCGCCCGTTTCGGCTGCGTCGCTGTTGCGCCTCCATGGGAAAGCTTGTCGTCTCGCAGAGACAAAGCCTGACATGATCGCGCACCGGGAGGTCGCGCGGGCATTGGAGCAGGATCTGCTCCATGCCCTGGTCAACTGTCTGACTGCAGACGACACCCAAGACGACGCGGTCGCGAATCGACGCCACGCCGAGATCATGGCCCGTTTCGAAGCTATCCTGGCATCGCACGACGACCGACCGCTCTCCATGGCCGAGGTCTGCTCCGCCGTCGAAGTGGGGGAACGGACATTGAGGGTGTGTTGTAGCGAGTTCCTCGGCATGAGCCCCGGCAGCTACGCTCGACTGCGTCGGCTTAACCTCGTCCGCGCAGCGTTGCAGGAGGCTGACCCAGCAACCACAAGCATTGCCACCGTCGCCAGACGCTACGGGTTTTCGGAACTCGGACGGTTTGCTGTGGTCTATCGTAGCGTATTTGGGGAAATGCCGTCGACCACCTTGGGCAGTCATTCAAAGATTCGTGAAGCGGCGCTGCCGAATTTGCATAGACAGCAAAACCCGATTTCTTCCAGCCTCACCCTCACACAAACAGTCGGCCAAAAGACTGCGCGGCGGCGCCGACGCATTCACGATCCGACGCGTCCGTCACGCGCCTGACCACTCGTTGTTGTTGACCATTAGGAAGGAAGACACGCGCAAGTTCGCACCGAGTCACCTGTCGATCAGTGCAATCGCTCTTGGGCGCATGCTGCCCGCCCATCTCGGGCAGCCGATAAGGAGGAAACGAACTGTGAGCATGACCAAAGCTATCTGGCTCGGCATTCTGGCGTCGTTTGCCGCGGTAGCGGTGACACTCACGCCGGCGTCCGCGCAGCAGCAGAAGCCAAACATCGTCTTTATCATGGGCGACGACATCGGTTGGATGCAGCCGAGCATCTACCACCGCGGCCTGATGGTCGGTGAAACGCCGAATATCGACCGCATCGGCAACGAGGGCGCGATCTTCATGGACTACGTTGCCATGCAGAGCTGCACCTCTGGGCGCAACGCGTTCTTCACCGGCATGTATCCGCTGCGCACCGGCATGATCCCCCCGCAGCTTCCAGGCAGCCCCTCGTACTTGCGGCCTGGCACCCCGGCGCTTGCCAAGTTCCTGATCGATCTTGGCTATAACACCGGCGAATTCGGTAAGAACCATCTTGGCGACCACACGGCGGCGCTGCCGACAGCCCATGGCTTCCAGGAATATTGGGGCTATCTCTATCATCTCGACGCCATGCAGCAGGTGAGCTTCCCCGATATCAACAAGTCAGCGATCGATCAGACCGTCGCGCCGCCCTGCAAGAACACACTAATCCCTGGAATCCCAGAGGTGCCGGGGGCCGTCGACCCAAAGACCACAATTTGTCTGACGCCGCCGCGCAATATGCTGTGGTGCAAGTCCTCGGATGGCACGGAGGCAAATCAGAAATGCAGCGATGAGGGGCCACTGACGCTAGAACGCTCGAAAACAGTCGATGAGGAAATTTCGGCCAAGGTCGTCGATTTTCTCGACCGCAATGACCCCAAGAAGACCAATAAGCCGTTCTTCGTCTGGTATAATCCAGCGCGCATGCACGTCACGACCGTGCTGTCACCGAAGTACGAGGCCATGCTGGGCGAACGCGGTGGCAAGGACTGGGGCATCCAGGAAGCCGGCATGAAGCAGCTCGACGACAATATTGGCGTCGTGCTCAAGAAGCTGGAAGACATGGGCCAGCTTGACAATACGATTGTCGTGTTCACGACCGACAATGGCGCCGAAGCGATTACTTTTCCCGACGGCGGCGTGACCCCATTCAAGGGGCAGAAAGGCGAGGCCTGGGAAGGCGGGTACCGCGCCCCAATGGTGATCCGTTGGCCGGGCCACATCAAGCCGGGGACGGTCAAAAACCAGCTGTTCGCCGCCCTCGACTGGGTGCCCACCTTCGTTGATATCGCGGGCGGCCCCAAGGCCGACGGGTTGAAGAAGCGGATCGAAGCCGGCGAATATCCCGGCATTGTCAAGACGACGCTCGACGGTTTCGACCAACGCGACTACCTCGAAGGCAAGTCGGAGAAATCGGCCCGCGACTTCTTCTTCTATTTCTCCGGCGCAACGCCATCGGCGGTGCGCTACAAGAACTGGAAGATGTATTACACCATGTCACAGCCTGGACCCGCGGGCTGGATCATGCCGCTCATCCCGTTCCACTTCACCTTGGTGCAGAACATCAAGCGTGATCCCTTCGAGCAGGCCGTGGGCATCGACCAGAAGACGGCGCTTTCGATCGGCGGCGCGCTCGGCGCCCCGAGTACTGCGTTCCTCTACGACTGGAACATGCTGCCTATCGGTCAGCAGCTGTGGCTGGAGCACCTACTGTCATACGAGAAATTCCCGCCGCTGCAGGCTCCTGAATCCTACAACCTGAGTGGGATCCTCGAGCAGGTCAAAAAGGCCGCCAATAGCCATGTGAGCGATTAGCCGGTTGAGGCGCAATTCTCCGGAGGCCGCGCCGTTACTACAGTAGAACGGCCCGGCCTCGCCTTGCCGTCTTTCCGACAAGGAGACCGAGTCATGCATCGTCTCTTGCACCCGTCGAAACATCTCGCTGCGGCTACCTTGGTCGCTGCGTGGATCGGCCTCCTCTTAAGTCCGCCGTCGTTCGCCCAACAGCCCGCGCCGGTAACGCCCAACATCCTCGTCATCATGGCCGATGACATCGGCTACTGGAACGTCAGCGCTTACAATCGCGGCCAGATGGGGTACCGCACGCCCAACATCGACCGCATCGCCAACGAGGGCGCGATCTTCACCGATTACTATGGTCAGCAATCGTGCACTGCGGGCCGCGCCGCGTTCATCACCGGCCAAAGCCCGATGCGCACCGGTTTGCTGAAAGTGGGCCTGCCCGGAGCCAAGGAGGGGCTTTCGGACAAGGACCCGACACTTGCCGAGCTGCTCAAGCCGCTCGGCTACGTGACGGGACAATTCGGCAAGAACCATCTCGGCGACCGCAACGAGTTCCTACCGACCGTGCATGGCTTTGATACGTTTTTCGGCAACCTCTACCATCTCAATGCCGAAGATGAGCCAGAGCACCCCGAGTATCCGAAGAACCTGGAGTTCAGGCTTCGGTTCGGGCCACGCGGCGTGCTGAGATGTACTGCGTCGCTGACCGAAACCCCGGGGGAAGATCCGCGCTTTGGCAAGTGGGGCAAACAGAGCTGCGAAGACACCGGTCCGCTCACCAAGAAGCGCATGGAGACGGTGGACGAGGAATTCCTCAAGGCCACCATGGATTTCATCGATCGCGCCCATCGCGACAAGAAACCATTCTTGGCGTGGTTTAATTCGACCCGGATGCACATCTGGACCCGGCTCAAGCCCGAATCGGAGGGCAAGACCGGTCTTGGCATCTATCCAGACGGCATGGTCGAACATGATGGTCAGGTCGGCCAGCTCCTGAAGAAGCTCGATGACCTGGGCATCACCAACGACACGATTGTGATCTACACGACCGACAACGGCGCCGAGACATTCACCTGGCCCGACGGCGGCGTCACGCCATTCCGCGGCGAAAAGAATACCAACTGGGAGGGCGCCTACCGCGTGCCCGCGTTGGTGCGCTGGCCCGGTCTCGTGCCGCCGCGCAGCGAAATCAACGGCATTTTCTCTGCCGAGGACTGGGTGCCAACCTTAGTGGCGGCAGCGGGCGACCCTGAGATCAAGAGCAAGCTGCTGCAGGGCTATAGCGGCGATGGTAAGAGCTTTAGGGTACACCTCGACGGCTACGACCAGCGCGAGATGCTCGCCGGCACAGGCCCCGACAGACGCCGCGAGTTTTTCTACTGGACCGACGACGGCGACTTGGCCGGGCTGCGCTACGACCAATATAAGGTTGTGTTCATGGAGCAGCCAGCGCACGGCCTGGAGGTCTGGATGCAACCCTTCGTGCGGCTACGGGCTCCCAAGCTATTCAATCTGCGCGCGGATCCGTTCGAACGCTCGGAAATCGAGGCCGGGGCCTATGACAAGTGGTTCGTCGAGCACGCGTTTGTCTTTGTTCCGGCGCAAGCGATCGTGGCGCAGCACCTGGCGTCGTTCAAGGAATTCCCGCCGCGGCAGCGGCCCGGCAGCTTCTCGATCGGGGAGGCGATGGAGATGCTGATGAAGCAGAAGGGTAGCAATTAGCCGCTGCAGTCGGCCGCGATTAACGAATTGCGAAAAGGGAGAAAATGACCTGCCTTTCGCCCGTCTTGGAGGGCGCAGTAAGCGTGAGGTTCACGCTGCCGCCATCGCCATTTCGAGGACCAGCGCGCTCGGTTGAACGGATCGCCTGTGGCTGGATTTTCGAACCCCCTTGTCCACCACAGACAAATGTCGGACGAGAATGCTCGCGTTGCATCGAGCGATCACGGGCCGGTCACCTTCAGGTGGAGAGGCACTCTCCCCCGGTCCGAATCGATGACGTAGAGCTGCGCCTTCGGTAGGATTTTCTCCATAGCTTCCAGATATAGCCGAGCCCTCGTGATGTCAGGAGCCTTTGCGTACTCCTTCTGAAGCGCAAGGAAACGGCTGGTCTCCCCGACAGCATCGGCGATGCGTTGTTTCTTGTAAGCTTCCGCCTCGCTTAGCCGGGCGCGGGCCTCGCCTCTCGCCTTCGGGACGAGATTGCTCCTATAAGCCCGTGCTTCGTTCATCATATTCTCGCGGTCAGCCATGGCGTCCGCGACGTCCTTGAAAGCCTGCGCGACTGACCTGTCGAGTGTCATCGTCATGATATTCGCCGAGATGATCGCGACGCCGCTGTTGCGGCGGTCGAGTATCTCCTGGGTCTTGGCCTTGACGCGTTCTTGCACGGTCACCCGCCCTCTGGTTAGCACCTCGTCGATCGGCATGCCTAGAACCGTTTCGGTCAGCACTCCCTCGGCGACGGCTTCTACGAAGCTCTGGGTGTCCTCGACGTCGAAGAGGAATTGTGCTGGATCGCGTATCACATATTGCAGCACCAGGGCGGCGTTGAGAATATTCGTGTCTCCGGTCAAGAGCTCCATGCCGGAAGGCGCTTCCGAATCGCCAGTCGGCAGCGCGAAGCCCACTCCGACTTTCATGACGCTCGTCGTTTTGACGATGTCCACTCGATCCACCGGCCATGGAAGGCGATAGTGCATGCCGGGCCCGATCCGTCCGTCGATGGCACCGAATCGGCGGACCACCGCGCGCTCGTCGGCCCCGACAATGTAGAATCCAGAACTCAGATACGCTCCAAGAATGCAGAGGAGGGCGAAGGGCAGCCAGTACCTACGGCCACGCCGTAGCAGTCGCGTGGGGCGTCGTTCGGCTCCGCCTGGGTCTCCCCCGCCTTGCCTCCCTTCGCCTGCGCGATGCGGCCCGGCCGTCAAGCTCATTGCACCCCCTCCTTGGGCTTTTCGTTGGACTGCAGATGGGCACCAGTCGATAAGCTTTGTTCAGGGGGCGGCGGTTCGGAGGAGGCGGGTCGTGCCTCGAAGTGCAGCATGCGCATGACGTCGGCATCCGCGGGAAAGAAGAGAGTGGTTTTATCGTCGATGACCTTGTCATAGGCACGCAAGGTGCGGACGAATTCGTAGAACCTGGGATCTTGCCTGAAAGCGGTTGCGTAGGTGCGCGATGCGTCCGCGTCCCCCTCGGCCTTGACTCGCTCGGCCACTTCGGCGGCATCGGCATCGATGCTGCTTTTCTCGTGGTCGGCCTCAGCGATGATTTTCTTAGCCTCGAGCTCGCCCGCCGAGCGGTTCTCCTTGGCGATCTTGGCTCGTTCGGCCTTCATGCGATCAAAGACGTGCTCGCGGTTCTGCTCCGGCAGCGCCATGCTACGGAGGTCGACGCTGAGCACCTCGATGCCATAGGTGGGTTTCGCGAAGTCAGAGATCCGACGGCCGATTTCAGACAATATTGCCTGATAACGGCTCTCCGCTGGATCTGTCGAAATCAGAACGGATGCTGGATAGCGCCCGATAACCGCGCCGATCTCGGCAAGAACCACGTCCGCAAGGCGCGATTCGGCTGCATCTCGGGTGGCGAATGCAGCAATGAAACGTTCAGGATCAGCGATCCTCCACGTGGCCAGGGTATCAACGACGACATTCTTCTTATCGGCAGTTAGGTATTCGGAACGGGCAGGCCGGGAGAACAATATGCGTTTATCGAGCCGGACCACGCGATCGAACGGCGCGGTGATGTGAAAGCCGGGCTCGACGATCACTCTCACGACCCGACCGAAGCGCGTGACCAACCCATACTCGGCAACATCAACCGAAAAGCACGTAGCCGCAACCGCCAAACCGGCGATGGCCAACGTTAGTGCGGGGACCATGATCCCCCGTCGCAGACTCGATGTTGGCGTTTTGGCCATTCTTGTTTGCTATCCGCTTGCTACTTGCCCTGGCCTGCGCCGAAAGGTTGCAACAACCACATGTCGACGTCCTTGACTTCGCCCGTCCCCGGCCGAACAAATTTTCGCACGCCCGGCAGAACGTCTTCGAGCGTTTCGACCTGCAATCGGAACTTGGTGAGTTCCGGGGCCTGACTATAGGCCTCGAATCGCAGGGCGAACGCGGTCGCATCCCCCTGAGCAGATTTGATTCGCTGCTCCTTGTAGGCCGCTGCTTGCTCCTGCATTGCAGCGGCAGCACCTTTCGCCTGATTGACCTTCTCAACAGCGAACACGTTCGCTAGATTGATAGTGCGCAGCTTGTCTTCCTGTGCACTCGCGACATCGCGAAAGGCGTCGTGGACCTCTTCCGGGGGATGGACGTAGAGCAGGCGCACGGTGAGGATCTCGATTCCAGCCTGATATCGATCGAGCATTGCCTGAGCGGCTTCGCGCGTCGAGCGCTCGATCTCGTCTCGGGCAGAGGTGTAGACCGCGTCGATGGCGTGCATTGCCACCACGCCACGAAGCGCCGAAAGGATCGTACTGCGCACCAAGGGTTCCGGTTCGGCGATATCGTAAGCAAAGGCAAGTGCATCCTTGACGCGATATTGAACCGCAGATCTAAGGTCGATGAGATTGCTGTCGCCGGTCAGCAGAGAGGGACTCTCCGGCGCTATTTCTTTCTGGAACCAAAGTCCGCTGGTACGTTCTGGCGCCTGACTTGAACCGAAGGTTGGTCGGTCGCGAATTTGCGCACGCGTTGCCGCCTCCCGCGAGAGTGATCCGGGCACGCCGAACTCAAGCCGTTGGACCCGGTCGCGAGCAACAAGGCGGTGGTTCTCGACCGGCCACGGCAATCTGAAATGCCAGCCGGGTCCCAGATCGGACGCTACGACCCGCCCGAACCGGAGCCGTATGCCGACCTCGCTGGGTTCGACCATGAAGAACCCGCTGGTGAGCCAAAACAAGGCCAGCAAGCCCAGACTGGCTGAGGCGAGGCCGCGTACGGTAAGGCGTAGTCCGGTATAGTCGGCGATACGGTCGCGCAACCACATCCACTCGTCGGGAACGCGAGTCCGCATCATGCTGGCAATGAGCAGGCCTACCAGCAATGCGGCCGCGACAGTCTTTACCGCGTCGGGGATGAACTCCGATGCGGTCCCGAATGTGGCCCGCGGATCGAGGCCCCAGGCGCTGTAGAGCGCATTGAGGGTGAGCCCCGCAGCGAGCGTGACGATCGCAACGGCCGCAAGATAGACGAAGACTGCGCGCCGGCCGAGAACCTTCAATAGCACGATGACGCTGCCGAGGTTCGTCGCCGGACCGGCGAGGAGGTACACCAGCGCTGCACCCGGGCTCAGGCCCTTGAGAACCAGCGCGGCCGCCATCGGCGTCGAAGAAGAGGCGCAGTTATAAAGCGGGATGCTCAGTACGAACATCAGCAGGATGGAAACAATGCCGCCGCCCCACATACTCATGAGCAGATCTGCGGGAACCGCGATTTGCGCCACGGCCGAGAGCACGATGCCGAGGGCGAGCCACCACACGATGTCGTCGAAAAGTTCGACGAAGCCATAGTGGATGACGCGGCGCATGGTGTCGATCGCCGAGTTGACAGACTTCGGTCTGGCGGCCTGCTGCGAAGAACCATGGTCATGGAGGTGGCCGTGCCCGTCGCCATGGTCATGGTGATGGACGTGGTCGGGTGCGTGATCAGACCCTTCGTTAGCCTCCGACGCCTCGCCATGAAGCGTATGCGCTGATGTCGTTCCTGGACGCGACGCACCAAAGAAGTTCGTGGCCAGACCCGCCGCGATGGCCGTCACGATCCCGGCAATCGGCCGGAAGATCGTCATGGTCGGGTCGGTTAGCGCATAGGTCAGACTGATGCTGTCAATGCCGGTTTCCGGGGTCGCGACCATGAACGCGACCGTGGCGCCCGGCGTCGCGCCTTGCTTGCGTAGACCGAGTGCCGTCGGCAGCACGCCGCATGAGCACAGGGGCAGTGGCGCACCCAGTGTCGAGGCCCAGAGAACCGATTTCACCTTGCTGCTTCCAACGAAGCGGGTTAGCAGCGCCGCGGGGACGAGCACCGCGAGCATCCCGGCAAATAGGAAGCCGACGAGGAGGAAAACGGAGGCGTCTTTGAGGATCTCCCAGGTCACCCACAAGACGTCTAGTAGCCAGCCGATCATCGTGATCCCTTCGCGG
>Ga0066903_100005851_pt1 | contig 10773 bp, 9 predicted proteins | sample PanSoiMetaGPlot1_FD_67491 | JGI IMG/M metagenome (GOLD analysis project Ga0066903, IMG submission 67491) | Tropical forest soil microbial communities from Panama analyzed to predict greenhouse gas emissions - Panama Soil - Plot 1 (version 2) | ecosystem: Environmental > Terrestrial > Soil >...
ACCAGTCGGGCGGCATTTTCATCAAGTTTACCGCTGGGATTGGGCAGCTTAGAGGCCAACTTCCGTGCAGCGCTTCGGTTATAGGTGTTGATGAAGCTCGCACCTTCCAGGGCCACGTTGAACATCGGCTCCAGCGTACCGTCGAACAGGCTATCGGAAGTATTGTTCTGGAAATCTGCCACCAGCACTGAAACCGCAGTGGACGGGACAGCTGCGGCTCTCGGGACAAAGAGCTTATTGCGCAGAAGGAAACCAGTAACCGCGAGAACGAGCACTACGACGATAACGGTAATTGAACGCCAGCGAATATCGCTCGCCCACGCCTTTACTTCGGGAGAATGGAGGGTAGTCTCAGTTCCGCTCTGCCCCTCGACCACCTTTGCCGCCAACGAACGTCCGCTATCCGTGTCACGCTTCAATCGTTGAAGGTCTGCGCGGAGTTCCGAAGCATGCTGATAGCGCAAATTCCGGTCTTTCTCCAGGGCTTTATTGATGATTTCTTCTAGTTTTGGAGGAAGGTCGGGATTGAGCCGGACCGGAGGTACCGCCGCTTTTTCAAGAATGGAATTAAAAATGACACCGGAACTCGCTCCCCGGAAAGGCAAAACGCCCGTTGCCATTTCATACAAAACAACACCAAAGGAAAACAAATCTGTCCGTGCGTCCAATTCCTTTGCCCGAACTTGCTCCGGTGACATGTACGTCACTGTTCCTATAGTGCTGCCGGGGCTGGTCAGCTGGTCAGGGTCTACATCTTGAGTAGCCAGTGTTGCGGTATCACCCGACATCGGCTTTACAGAACTGACCTTCGCAAGTCCAAAATCCAGAATCTTGGCGTGGCCTCTCTCCGTTATAAGGATGTTCGCTGGCTTGATGTCCCTATGAACGATACCTTTTGAGTGGGCAGCGTTCAGGCCATCAGCCACGCCAATCGCCACGTCGATCAACGCGTCCAGTTCCATAGGCCGACCAGCGATGGTGTGTTTCAGGGTCTTGCCTTCCAGAAATTCCATTGCGATGAAGGCCCTGCCGTTGTCCTCGCCGATGTCGTAAATCGCGCAAATGTTCGGATGGCTTAGGGCTGAAGCCGCTTGTGCCTCTCTCTGAAATCGAGCTAGCGCCTGAGCGTCCTTCGCCACGGCATCCGGTAGGAACTTCAATGCCAAATTGCGGTGAAGGCGGACGTCTTCGGCCTTGTACACTACACCCATTCCGCCACCACCGAGTTTTTCGAGAATGCGATAGTGCGAGACGGTTTGGCCGATCAGCGTGTCGGTATCCGCCACAGTGCGGCCATATTAGGTTGCGTGCTTCGACTAAGTCAACGAATCGCAGTCGACAAACTAAACACCAGGTCCTGGGAAACGACATTACCGCCCAAATGGATTTGGCGATAGGCAAGTTGCCGATTTTCCTACTTCCGGGGACCTTCCTGAATGATAGCAGGAATTCTTAGCTCGGATTTAAGATCTGGCCGAGGTTTGCCGCGAGCTGCTGGTCTTCCGTCACGAAGAATTGGTTTGCATGCCTTGCAAAGAAAGTACGCCGAGCACAGTCCATATCTCGGCTAGGCACCCGTGGACTCCCCTCAAAGCGATAAAGGTATGTACCGCCGTCTGCATGCTCGATCAATCGGACGGAAGCGAATGTACGCGGCTTTGTTAGAAATAGTGCTTCAAAATCGCCGCGGTCGGTTCGATAGAGCGCAGCACCCAATTGCCCGTCGAAAAAGTTCGCAAACTTCGATTGGAGGACGCACCGCACAACATATCCGCGATTTTTCAAGTCTTTCGTTAAGGCCACGGTTTCGGGGTACGCAGCGTCGCTGGTTCTGAGCACCGCCCGCAAGTCCTCAGAACTACATCGCTGTGACTGGGGAGACGAGGTGGACTGCGCCCTGGCACAAGGCATCGCAGGGAAGATAAGAACGCAAATCGAAAGGATTCGTTTCAACACTTGGAGGCCACCAAACGTTCATGGTAACAGAACGGTGGACTGCGGCAGTGCTTGGTTAACGGGAAATCCCAAGTGGATTGGTGGGAGGGCAACTTACCGGTTTGCACGACAAATCAGGCACTTGCCGCGAGTCCTTGGCGAATCACAAGCCGGTGTTTTGAGCGGGCCTCTGGTCGTCACTATTCCTTAGTGCTAATGTTCACCTGAATCCAAAGCGGGAGGTTTTTTATGCGAGGATACATCTTCTCATGTCTCTTTCTTGTCTCCGCCCTCATGGTGGCTGACGGAGGGGCCCAAATTCCCGCAGACACCGACAAGCCAGTCTGGACGATGGAGGTCATTAAAGTGAAACTTGGGAAGTTCGGGCCAACTCTCAGCTATTTGGACGACAATTGGGTGCGAATCCTCGAAGAAGCGAAACGCCAGGGCGCAGTTCTGGATTATCACCGGATTGCAGAGGAAGGTGTCTCGGAAAGGGAGGCTGACCAAAATATTATTCTGTTGACGGAGTATAAGAATCACGCCGCCTACAACAGTCGCGAGAAACTCTTTGCATCAATTGTCAAGAAGTTGCCGAATAATACTGCAGGCCGGATTCTGCTTTATCAGCACGAAGATCTCTTCGAAACAGTCAAAACAGGCATTTACAACGATTATACTGAGGCCAATACTCCGCGTTTCCGCCTGCTCGCGAAGAATTAGTCGCCATTTTGGTTCGACAAGTTGCCTCGACGAGTCCGCATTTGGCAACTTGCCGCCCGGGAAACGGCCTAATCGGAAAGTGTTGCAAGTGCTCGTTTATGTGGCTTGCGGGTAATTTCAGTCCCGGTGATGGCCAAGTTGCCTAAGCCCATAAAGGTTATCCCATTCCACCCAAGCCTCAGCAATGCGTCCTCCTTCCAGGCGATAGATCGCGAGGGCAGTCGCAAGGAGTACCTTGCCGGACGGTGCGTATGAGCCCATGGAGCCCAACTGCGTCCCGCAAAAGTGAGAACGCACAGCCACCTTTTCACCTTCTGCGACCAAGTCTAATAAAGTTTCCTGCGCGTCTGGAAAGGTTGCGCACTCGTTTCTGAGGTAGTCGATAAGTTCATCCGCGGAACGGACCTCGGGATCACCGGCGGCATAACTATGCCGAACAAAACGTGGCGCGAGCAGTATGCGTAGGTTCTCCCAATCCCGTGAATTCACCGCGTTAATAAAGCTGCGGATCAATGTTTTGTTTTGTTCGGACATGGGGCTGAGCCTGCCAAATCGAATGTCATGCGACAAAGTATATTGCACCGGTCGTGTAAGGTCGTTGGACTAACACCGCGAACACGCGTAGTCCCGGCAACGCAGAAAGCAATCGGCAAAATCTCGGTAAAGTGATACAAGGCTATATCGTGAAGGGCAAATACTCAACTCGCGAAGCCGCCAAGAAGCTGGGCCGCACGCTGGTCACGCTCCAAAGGCACATTGCGGCAGGTACGATTGAGCCGCCGCCAGTGGTAGAGGTCGGAACCATCAAGGTACGGCTCTGGTCTGATCGCGATATTGAGAAGGCCCGAAAAGTTCTTGCTGGCGTCAAGCCAGGAAGGAAAAAGAAGAAGTAAAAGCGGGACGCGCGGTGCAGCAACACCGAACGCGCCCCTAACCTCGGGACAGTCGCATCCGTTAAACTCAGTGTGTCGGATAATTCGTTCCGGACGCCGCGATGATAGCGCCTTCAGCCTTGGAGACCTTCCTGCCTTTCGCGTCTACGATAACCAAAGCATAGAAAGCTCCCTGACCCTTGCCTGTAAGGCTCATCGCAACGGACTGGTTAATGGGGGAAGTGGAGTCGGGTACAACTGCGTTGGCACCAACCCCAAGAACCCCGCGGAGAGTTACTGCGTCCCCTTGAACAATCTGTATCATCGTTGAGCAACTCTGCCTGAATACGCCCGTTGGCAGATTGGAGGAGCAGTCAAGCGAAACAATGGGAATAGGAGTAACAGAATTTGTCAGGTCAGCCCCTGCGGTCAATTCTGCTGAACTCACCCCGTTCAGGAATGTTCCGGTTACGCTGCCTACTAGCGTCACAATTAGCTTAAGGTAGTAAGGCGCATTCGAGCGGAGTCCCGGAAAACTGAGTATGTCACCAAAACTGGCTTGCGCTCCACCGCCACCTGCTGCGGCGCCCGCGACACAAGGAGCAAGTTGACACACTGTAACGGCGTTAGCACTAGCTTGCAGAAATCCGTACTCGTCATGTGCGGAACTGGCTGCTGAGCCGGTGAAAGCTATGTCAGAACCAATGTTTATGGACCAGTTTTGCCCAGGACACTCCGCGATCGGATCTTGACTTGGGGTTTGGCAAAGGGTCCCTCCGGTATAGCTCGTACTGGCGAAGCTGCTCTTGGTTTGTGCCGCGAGTTGGCCGCTCAGAAGACCCAACAGAACTCCAAATAGGAACACTCTTCTCATCTCTTTATCCTTTCTATTTTTGATCAGAAAGACCCGGTTAGCTCAAAACGATGGTGTCTGCGCATCTGACCTAGTAAACGGACATATGTGCTTTTTTTCCGGGAGACGCAAAAGTAGAAGTGATTGATTGTTCTCTAGCTGCGCTTCGTTAATAGCTCGTGCCGTCCCTCGGCTTGCGAGTAGGAAGGATTCTTGATTTTCAGCCATGCAGAACGGCTTGCTCGATAGCTGCTGCGGGAGCGCTTGGCGACGATACCTTCCAGGTGGCGGGAACAAACGTCGCAGAAACGCTGCTTACCGTTAGCTTCTATATGTTGCGCATCGAGGAGACGCGGACATCCGGCGGTCTTAACGAGCTGAGCAAGTCGGCTTTTTCTTTCGATAAGAGGAACGTCGCGGAAATCGGAGCCGTCTAGCCAGAGCAAATCGAAAGCGTAGAATACGGGCTCGGCCTTGCCGCCTAGGAGCTGATTAAACTGGCTCACTCCGTGCTCGTTCAGGCAAACAATTTCTCCGTCTAGGATCGTGCTTTCGGCGGGAAGTTTAGCGAGTTCCGCCGCGAGCGATGGAAATCTTAGCCCGCGGTAACGCCGTGAAACCAGCCGGCACTCCTCGTTCTCAATGTAGGCAAGCCCGCGGAATCCGTCATGTTTCAGCTCGAAAATGTACGCTGGATCATCGAAAGCGTCGCGGACGAGACGCAGCTCCATTGGCGCGATTTTGGGAAGCATACGAAATTAGATTACTTCCCTGACGGAGACGCAGTCTATTGTTTCTGCGCGACAAACTTTGCCGTGGTTCCGTGCAGTTTGTCTTCAACATCAAAGATCATGCTCTTCCCGTCAGCAGAAACCGTTATATGAGCAATGCTGATTGCTTTCCCATCGCGCTTGTCGGTTTCAACGATCGAGTTTGGCCCAGTTTTTTTCACTGAGACACTGGCTATACCCGGATCACCCTTATAGGGTGCATCCGTCCCATCGAGTTTCGCCGTATAGCTCTGTCCCGTAAGATTGGTCATCGTCAAGCTATCGCCTGAAACTTTAAACGTAACATGGAGCCCGTTTTCGGACACCGTTTCCATCTTGCTAGTTCGCCATGAGCCTGAAATGGCGTGAGCCCCTTCTGGTCCTTTCGCCACTCGTGTTTCTTCTCCCTTTCCGGTTACGGGATCGGCGTTGGTATTGCTGCTGTCGGTGAATTCGAACATCATCGTATTGCCGTCTGCGGAAATCTGCGTTTTGGAGGTTGCGACTACCCTTCCATCTTTTTTGTCGGTTTCTTCGATGGTGTGGTCGTCCACAACCTTGACACTTACCGTGTCGTAGTAGGGGTGGCCGCTCACTTTCTGGTCTTGGCCATCGGCTTTGATGTCAATCGCGGGAACGCATGTCTTGCAGTGGTACATGCCATCTTGTAACAGGTAGACGTCAGGTTTTTTGGGAAACTGGGCCGTTTTCAAATCAAATTTCCACGTCCCGTCGAAGGCGCTCTGCGCCGTTGCTAGGGCGGGTAAGAGCAAGGACAACAAGAATGCACACCATAGTAGCTTCCTCATCGCTTATCCTCCTTCAGCGGTTTGACCGAAATTTTTTGCGGGGGCCTGCCGAAATGCAGCCACTATACATCTCGGTCCTCCAACCCACAAGACACGCATCCCTTCTCGGCGACACCAGAATTTTGGATCTCGTTTTATGGTAGTTCGACGTCGAGGACGTAGATCTCGTCGGTGCCTTCGTCGCGGACGAAGAGGGGCGAACCTTCAGGAGTGAGGCCAGCCCAGTTGGTACCCCATTGATGTAGATCCTTCAAATCAACAGCCAGTTGAGAGTGCGTCTCTCCGAGTTTGACGCGTCGATAAGCCGGGCTTTTCGGGAGGACATTTTGATAATAAATGTAACGCCCATCAGAAGACCACGTGGGCCAACTGACGCTGCCAGTTTCATTAATCCAATCGGACCATTTTTGTGTTTTGAAATCAAAAAGCATTAGCCTCTTATTGTCGGAGGTAATCGCTGCGACGTGCTGGCCGTCAGGAGACCATCGAGGAGAATAGAGGCCGTCCGAACCGTTGATTGGAGACACCTGCTTGGATGCGAGATCCAGGACCTGAATGGTGATCTTCTCCGACCTTGGAAGGCGACCAAAAACAATTCTTTTGCCGTCGGGGGACCACTGTGCATCGGTCTGGGGTTCCTTGTCGGAAAGCATCTCCTTGACTGTTCCGCCCTGGGCCGAGATCAGAAAGATTTTCCAATGGTCAAGGTATGCGATCTGCGTTCCGTCGGGGGACCAGCGCGGTAGAGAAGCGTAGACCGGAGGAAATGTGAGCTGGAGCCGCTCGCTACCGTCCACCCGGCTGCGCCAAAGAGCAAAATCAGGGTAAGTCACGTAGGCAACCCATTTGCCATCTCGCGAAAAATCAACTTCGCCCGCAGAAATTCCCGAAAGGAAGGGAAGAAACTGGCGGACTTTATTGTCATAAACAACGAGTTCAGTGCGTGCAATTCCCCCATCTGCGAAGAGTTTCTTGCTATCAGGACTAGAAGTTAAGAAGCTAAGAGACATGGGACCAGTCGTCAGCTGCAATGGCTCATGCGGTCGCCTCCCGAATAGTCTTTTCGGCTCACGCAACGCCCATATATTCGAACCCACAGGGAGTTCATTTTTCGTGAAGAAGTAATAGCGGCCATCCCCGCTCCAGCCACCGCAACACACATACGAATCGCGCCAGGAGGGAAGTAGTGGATGTAAATCGCTGCCGTCCGTCCGAACCTCCCAAAGCGAAGTGAAGTAGGTTTGAGGGTTGTGCAGCGTGAACCGGAGGCGTCCGACGTCGGGTGAGAAACGGATGTCCTCTGCCCACCCGGATACTGTGACTAGTTTGGCGACATCCGCACCGTCGGGCTTAGCAAGGAAAATGTCCGAGCCCTTGGCGAAAACCAGTCGCCGGCCGTCTGGGGACCACGCCGCCGAATGAGCCACAATATTCGAAAGGGGGCGCGGACTTCCTGTCGGCAGCGGCAGCACCCAGAATTGGGCCTCAAAACTGACGCGATCGGCTACCAAGAGCTGCGACCGATCAGGCGAAATATCAAATACGTTGATAACGCTGAACGGAGTTGGAACGATCGAGGTCTCACCGCCGGCTACAGATGCCTGAACGAGGGACTGGTTCGGCATTCCTTTAGTCTCCGTGATGTAGAGCCGCGCACCGTCAGTCAGAAATCCGGTCTTGGAAACGCCGTCGTGGGTAAGCTGCGTTGTGCTAAGTAGCCTGGGCTGTGGAAGAGGTCGAAACCAAACGAGGACTCCGCCAAAGGCGACGACCAGCAGTGCAGCCGGTACGAGGAATTTTCGGGACTCTCTGGCGGACTGCTGCGGTTCTGAACCCTTTGGAGAAACACTGGAAGGTATGGCAGGCGTTGAACCTGGCCGTTTTAGTCGCAGCAGATCGGAACGAACTTCTGCTGCACTCTGATAACGCAGCTCACGGTCCTTCTCCAACGCCTTATTGATGATGCGTTCGAGTTCTGGGGGCAATTCGGGATTCAGGCGCACCGCGGCAACAGGAGCTTGGTTCAGGATGGCATCGGTAATCAGCCCCGAACTCTCACCGCGAAATGGCAATGTGCCGGTTGCCATCTCATAAAGCACGGCACCGAACGAGAACAAGTCTGTACGCGAGTCAAGCTCCGTCGCACGCACCTGCTCTGGTGACATGTAGGCGACCGTGCCAACCGCCGCACCTGGGCTCGTGAGATGCTCTTCGGCAAAGGTCGTCGCAGTTTGAGTGTCTTCCGAACCAATCGGCACGGCAGAAAAAGTGGGTGTTGCAATCTTTGCCAGACCAAAATCGAGAATTTTGGCGTGGCCTCGCTTTGTTACGAATACGTTTGCCGGTTTGATGTCGCGGTGAATGATATGCTCACCGTGGGCCGCGTCCAGTGCGTCGGCGATCTCGATACTCAAATCCAACACCGGCTCCAGCGCCAGTGGCGTGCCTTGAATGCGATGTTTCAGCGTCTGCCCATCCAGAAACTCCATCGCAATGAACGCCCTGCCGTCCTGCTGGCCGACGTCGTAGATCGTGCAGATATTCGGATGGTTTAGCGCGGAAGCTGCCTCAGCCTCACGCTGAAATCGGGCCAGCGCATGAGTATCTTGGGCGACATTTTCCGGAAGAAATTTCAGGGCGACGAAACGATGCAGGCGGACGTCTTCGGCCTTATAGACCACACCCATTCCGCCGCCACCAAGTTTCTCGATGATTCGGTAGTGCGAAACGGTTTGGCCGATTATGGATTCGAGCTCGGCCATTTCGAGGTCATCTTAGGTTGCACCGTAAGGCAAGTCAACGGATGGGTGACACGGATGGGTGACACGGATGGGTGACTGGCTGGATGGGTGACTGGCCGCTGTGCGTTGGCCAATACTCGGACGGACCAGCGTCGCCCCCTCACGCAGGATTAGTCTTTAAGACCCCGCTCACCGGTTCCAGCCGGGTAGCGATAAGCCCATCCCCCGTCCCCGAACCAGCGAACTTGCTGCTCTTGGGTGGTGGCTTGACAGGCTTACTGGGTTTGCGCCGGAAGAGGATTGGGTGGGCAATCTGAGAGTTGGGCCGGACTTTATGAATCGCCTCCAACAAATCCTCGCAGGATCGTGCGTTGTGTGTCTACTCATCTTTCTATCGCCAAGAGGATTGGGCCAGGGCGGTCCTGTCACGGCCAAGGCCAAAGCAGACTTCATGAAGGGGCAGCTCCTCAAAGTCGAAAAGGTATCTGACATCGGGAAGAACGCAGAAAGCGGCCTATCTGCTGACGATCCAAGGAGGAGCGCAGCAATATTTTGCACATGAGATGACTTAGTTCACCCACGATCGGTCTTCGGAGCTGGAAGTTGGCAAAGACGTTGAGTTTCGGATTGACGGCAAGCATTTGATCCTTCTGGCGAGGCCAACCGTAGCTACCACTCGGCGTCGCTCGAAAAATCTATGGACCTGGCGCACCGACGCCACGGGAGAAGGCCGAGCTCCCGCATTTAATCCAGTATCCCGTTAGCTGGCACAGGCGCATTTTCAAGGCATTTGTCTGGAGGAAGCTGATCGGGTGTTAAGAGGACTGGCTACTTGGACTTTGGGTGCGCTGGCAGACCATCGCGATAGTCCTTGAGATTATTCTTGTCCACTACTATCGTACCGGTGTCCACGAATACTGGGGTGGGCGGTGCGTGAGCCGTGCGCCAATCTTTCGATGGATGTACTGCGTTATGGTGCAGGTCGTCGAGGAGCTTTAGCGCGTAATAGCTCATGACGTATGGCTTTTGCACGATCGTGGCGACGACTGCGCCGCGCTCAATCCAATCTAATGTTTCGGGATCATCGTCAAACGCCACTATGGGTAGCTTCCCCTCCATGTTTAAGCGATGCAACGCTTCGGCGGCCCCGGAACCCCCTGTTGCTTCCACGCAAATGATTCCATCTATTTTTTCTTTTTGCTGCATCAATTCGGACACCTGGTCAAATGCGCTTCGCGCGTTGCCTTTATCATCTAGGATCTTTGTCACCTTGAGGACAGGAAAGTAATTCAGCTCATCCACAACTCCGGCGACTCGATCGTCCAGGTTCCTCTGTCCCTGAATGGTGATAACCGCGATGCTCCCTTTATTGGAAAGGACTTCCGCCATCCTCCTCAGGCTCTCTCGTCCGGCCTTGACGTTATCCGTGCCGATGTATAGAACACGCTTCGAACCTGGCACATCCGCATCCACGCAGATTACTGGGATGCCCCGTGCAATTGCTTGATCAATTTCCGCTTGGAAAATTTCGGGTCTCGCAGCGGACAGGCAAATTCCCGCTGGATTCTGCTCTAACACCTGGCGGAACATTAGGAGTTCGGCGTTCGGCTGGTACGCGGGCGGGCCGATCAGTTCAGCCTTTACCCCCAGAGCTTTGGCCGCCTCCAGGAACCCCTCTTCGGCGCTCCGCCAATACGGCAAGTTGATATTCGTAGCCACGAACACATAGCGTTCGTCTTGCTGGTGGTACGGTTTTGTACACGATCCGATCAGCGCTGCCACACATAGAAGAACGGCGGACACCAGCGTCGGTCCATATCCTTTCATTGAAATCCTCCTTTCGCATAGCTGGCTCGCGCATCGAAAATCTGGCTATCAGAATCTTCTAGCCTTCATCTTGATGTTAACAGGTGACAACCTGCAAGCGGTTAACGCGCAAGCGGCGAGCCCATCCATCCAATGCGGTACGCCCGATTTGGAGAGCACTGTCGTATCTTTCTGGCGTATTTTTGCGGTGCGTTAAATTGGGCCTAGTCGTTTGGAGGGACGCTTACGAGCGAAATTGTAGAG
>Ga0066903_100005852_pt1 | contig 10770 bp, 7 predicted proteins | sample PanSoiMetaGPlot1_FD_67491 | JGI IMG/M metagenome (GOLD analysis project Ga0066903, IMG submission 67491) | Tropical forest soil microbial communities from Panama analyzed to predict greenhouse gas emissions - Panama Soil - Plot 1 (version 2) | ecosystem: Environmental > Terrestrial > Soil >...
CAAGGCATGACGCAGATCGAGGCGTATGACGGCAAGGAAGGCTGGAAGGTTTCTCCCTTTTTTGGGCGCAAAGATCCGGAGCGCATGTCGGCTGATGACGTGAAAGCGCTGGTGGAAGATACCGAGATCGATGGCCCGTTGGCCGATTGGAAAACAAAGGGCAGCAATGTTGAATATCTCGGAAGTGAGGATGTCGATGGCACACCCGCGCACAAACTGAAAGTCGTGCGAAAGAACGGCGACGTCAGTTTTGTTTATTTGGATCCTGATCACTTTTTGGAGATCCGAATCGTGACCCAACGAGTGCGACATGGTGCGCATGAAGAAATAGAAACTGATCTCGGCGATTATGAAAAAGCTGGCGGTGTGTTTATTCCGACTTCAATCGAAGTCGGACGCAAGGGCTCGACGGACAAACAAATGGTCGTTGTCGATAAAGTGGAAGCTAATGTGCCGGTGGACGACACGATCTTTCATTTCCCCGGTCAAATAAATGTCCCCGAACCAAAACGCTGATCACTCGATGAGAATATTGAATGACCAAAAGCGACGCGAGGACGCTTGTACACTCCCAACGATTCCGCAAAACCGAATTAGCATCTCTATGAATTTCGCACGTAATGCTTTTGAAGTGCGATGCGTCCTCGCATCGCTTTTTCTTTGCGCTATTCCCGTTTACGCGGCTGACGCTCCATTTAATTCGGCGAGCATTTCCGGACTCGGGGCGCGAAACATCGGCTCAGCGGCAATGAGCGGGCGCATCTCGTGTATCGCGGGAGTGCACGAGCCATCGGGCAAGATCACGCTCTTTGTGGGTTCGGCCAGCGGCGGGGTCTGGAAGTCCGACGACAGCGGAACGCGGTATCGCCCGATATTTGATGAACAACCTGTGCAATCGATCGGCGCCATCGCGCTCGACCCGAAGAATTCTCAAAACGTTTGGGTCGGCACTGGTGAATCGTGGACGCGCAACAGCGTGTCCGTTGGCGACGGAATCTACAAGTCCAGCGACGGTGGCGAAACGTGGTCGCGCTCTGGCCTCGAGAAATCGGAACGCATCGCGCGGATTGTGGTTGATCCAAGAAACGGTGACACGGTGTTCGCCGCGGTGCCCGGCGCGTTGTGGAGCGATTCCCCCGACCGCGGTCTGTACAAAACGACCGACGCGGGCAAAACCTGGCAGCTAGCCCTCAAGGGGGCGAATCTTTCGACAGGTTGCACCGACGTCGAGATCGATCCGAACAATCCCGATATCATGTTTGCCGCGATGTGGGATTTCCGGCGCAAAGGCTGGGAATACCGCTCGGGCGGCACAATGCCGACGGCGCCTTCAGCCAGTGGATTGTTTCGTTCGACCGATGGTGGCAATACCTGGACGGAGATTACGGAGCAGGCTAACAAAGGTTTCCCGAACAAGCCGTATGGACGTTTGGCGGTGGCGATCGCGCCATCGAAGTCGCAACGGGTTTACGCGTTCGTGGAATCGCCGGAGAGCGCGCTGTTCGTGTCAGACGACGGCGGCGCGACATGGGAGAAACGCGACAAAAGCCAGTGGATGGTGTGGCGGCCGTTCTACTTCGCGAACCTGATTGTTGATCCCAAGAACCCAGACCGCCTGTTCAAACCCGATGGTTCCCTGATTGTCAGCGAGGACGGCGGGAAGAGCTTCGCCGTAGTGGGCGGTTTTCAAGGCGCGCACGGTGACGCGCACGATGTGTGGATCGATCCGACCAACTCACAAGTCGTATTCGTGGGAGACGACGGCGGGATGTGGTACTCGTACAACGGCGGCAGCAAATGGTGGAAAGGAGAAAATCTGCCAGTCTCGCAGTTCTATCACGTGAGCGTGGACGAGAACGATCCGTACCAGGTGTATGGCGGATTGCAGGACAACAGCTCGTGGGTAGGCGATTCGCAGTATCCTGGCGGCATCACCAATTCTCGTTGGGAAAATATGTACAACGGTGATGGATTCTGGATGTTCCAGGACCCGGCTGACCCTGATTACATTTATGCCGAGTACCAGGGCGGCGAGATTGGCCGGGTCAATCGCAACACGCATGCGGCTCGTAACATCAAGCCGCGACCAAATTACAATGAGAAACTCCGGTGGAACTGGAATACGCCGATCGCGCTTTCGCCTAACGAGAAAGGAACAATCTATGTCGGCGCGCAATTTCTGTTTCGCTCACGCGACCACGGCCAGACGTGGGATCGCATTTCGCCGGACCTGACCACTAACGATCCGGAAAAACAAAAGCAGGAGCAATCTGGCGGAGTGACGGTGGATAATTCGTCGGCGGAAATGCACACGACAATTTATTCCATCAGCGAATCCCCCAAGGAGAAGGGACTGATCTGGGTCGGCACCGATGATGGGAACATTCAGCTCACGCGCGACGGGGGTAAGACATGGACTAACGTCGTTGGCAACGTTCCGGGGTTACCGAAGAACTCATGGGTGAATTGGATCCAGGCGAGCAACTTTAGTCCGGGCACGGCGTACGCCGCTTTTGATCGGCATACTTTTGGGGACATGGCGCCGTATGTTTTCAAGACAACTGATTTCGGCAAGACTTGGATGCCGCTGGTCACTGCTCAGGACTCGAAGAGCGTTCGCGGATACGCGCACGTGATTAAAGAAGATTTGCTCAAGCCCGATCTTCTTTTCCTCGGCACGGAGTTTGGACTTTGGGTTTCGATTGATGGCGGAAAAAGCTGGGCGCAATTCAAGGGTAACCATTTTCCGGCCGTTGCAGTGCGCGACCTGGCGATTCACCCGCGGGATAACGATCTGGTTCTCGCCACGCATGGCCGCGGGATCTGGATAGTGGACGACATCACGCCGCTGCGCGCGTTAACGCCGGATTTGTTGAAGCAGGATGTGGCCTTCGTTTCGGCGCGGCCGGTCCAACAGCGCATCGACGGCCAAGGTGGATGGGCTAATGGCGACGCCGTTTTCGTTGGTGAGAATCCGCCTGACGCTGCGGTGATCAATTATTATCAACGCGAGCGGCATTTGTTTGGAAAGATGAAGCTCGAGATTTTGGATTCATCCGGGCGTGTTGTTGACCAGTTGCCGGCGAGCAAACGACCGGGCTTGAATCGGGTGATGTGGACAATGCGGGCAAAACCGCCGCGTGTGCCGCCTGCTGCGCAGGTTGCAGCCTCTTCCATTCTCGGCCCGCGGCTCGTGCCCGGTGATTATACTGTGCGCCTAACGAAGGCAGGCAAGGTTTACGATACGAAAGTGACGGTCGGTCTTGATCACCGGGCGAAATTCAATTCAGCTGATCGCAAGGCGCAGTTCGATGCGGCGATGCGTGTAGTTGCATTATTTGGGGACGAAAGCGCGCTCATGGGTCGGATTATCGGCTTACGACAGGCGCTTGCGCAGACGGGTGCCGCGTTGCCAGAAGGCGACCCGCTTCGCAAGAAGCTCTCGGATTTTGATGGGAAAGTCGATGCGGTCCGAAAGAAAATCGTCGCTACGACAGAAGGCGGTGCAATTACCGGCGAGGAACGTTTGCGTGAGCACACCGATCAGCTTTACGGAGCAATTCTCAGTTACGAAGGAAAACCTGCCGCCTACCAAATCGCTTACATCGACACTCTCCGACGCGAACTCGATGACGTTACAAAACAATTCGATCAACTCCTGATGCAGGAGTTGCCCGCATTAAACGACTCGCTCAAAGCCCAGGGCCAACAGCCACTTTCGCCGCCATCGGCGAAAGTCGGTGCCAATGGTTCCGCAAGCAGCGGGATTGACGGGACGGGCCCGACCGGCTCGGTGCCAGCGGACCTCCGTATTTCGTACTAGCCCGGCCAGAATTTGAAGTGCGAGTCACGTTCGGAATATTCGAGTGGTTCTGCGGAAGATTGGAAGTTAATCTTTTGTGCGCCAATGGAGCGCAAGCCTGCTGTTGCGGTTGTTTTTCATCACATCGGTCCTTATCACCATGCGCGGCTGAATTCTGCCGCTGAGAGCTTGTCGGTGACCGGAATTGAATGGTCAGCCAAAGGCTATGACGCATGGGGCGCAGCAGTCACGCCCGCGCGGTATCACAAAGTTCCGCTCTTCTCCGAAGCAACAGATGACTATCCGGAGAAAGCGAAGCTTCGCTGTGCGTTCTGGTCGGCTTTAGAGCAGACGAATCCGGATGTGGTGGCCGTCAACGGCTGGAATAATTTCGGATCGCTCATTGTCGCGAATTGTTGTGTGCGCCGGGGAATACCAATGATCGTTATGTCTGAGAGCTCTCGCCATGATGAACCTCGCACCTGGTGGAAGGAAGCGATCAAGCGGCGGATCGTCGGCTTGTACTCTGCCGCGCTCGTCGGCGGGCAGCGTCACGTCGAATATCTGGTTGAACTTGGAATGCCAGTAGAGCGGATTTTTACTGGCTATGATGTTGTGGACAACAATTACTTCTGCCAGCGCGATTGCCGAATTCGAAACTCGAAATCCGAAATTCGAAACTTGTATGGCCTGCCGGAAAATTACTTTCTTGCTTCAGCGCGGTTCATCGAGAAGAAGAATCTCACGCGGCTGGTCAGGGCTTACGCGGAGTACCGGCAGAAATCGCAAACCAGTGGGAATGCAACGTGGGACTTGGTACTGTTAGGCGACGGGCCGCTGCGGGAAACTCTCAACTCTCAACTCTCAACTCTCAACCTGAATGAGCACGTGCGTCTGCCAGGCTTCAGGCCGTATGACGAATTGCCGGTTTACTACGCTTTGGCAAAGGCGTTCGTGCATGCCAGCACGACTGAGCAATGGGGGCTGGTTGTGAACGAAGCCATCGCGTCAGGGCTACCAGTGATTGTGTCGGAGAGGTGCGGATGCGTGCCGGAGCTCGTGCAAGGCAACGGCTTTACTTTTGATCCAACTAATGAGCACGAATTGGCGGCGCGATTACTGAAGGTGGCATCGCTGTCAGATGGTGAACGAAGACGCCTTATGGATGCGGGCTACAGAATTGTGGCAAACTTCGCGCCCGAGCGTTTCGGTGTAGGCTCGGAGCAAGCCGCGGAACTAGCTTTCAATCAGCCGCGAAAGGCTTCGCTGTTGGGTCGCGTGTTGGTAGAATTGCTTTAGGAGACGCGCGCTGCACATGACGATCGGTGTTACTGAGGTCAGGTCGTCTCCGTTCGTTTAACAACGTGAAAGTCGGTTTTCTGGTTAGCAGCATTTCGCGCGAAGCAGGCGGAATGTTTCACAGTGTGCGCGGACTTGCCAAAGCGGTGGCCTCCACAAATACGACCGTGAGCGTGTTTGGCATCAGCGATCCAAACAGCGCCGTAGATTTGATGAAATGGTCGCCTCTTTCCGTTCACACATTGCAACCGCAGTTCCGCGCGTGGGGTTACTCAAATCAACTCGTGCCGGCTTTGCTTGCCACTGAAATCGACATCTTGTCCGTTCACGGCTTGTGGAAATATTGCTCCGTTGCTTCGCGCCGATGGCATCGACGGACAGGTCGAGCCTACGTCGTGCATCCAGAGGGGATGCTGGAGTCGTGGGCATTGCGAAATGGAAGATGGAAGAAACGCATGGCCTCACTGCTCTACGAAAATGAACATTTGCGGAGGGCCGCTTGCCTGCGCGCCTTGTCAGAAGTGGAAGCGCACTCGATCCGCGCCTGTGGATTGCGCAATCCGATTTGCGTGATTCCCAATGGGGTTGATTTGCCGGACCTGCCCGTGAACAATGCGAAAAGTCAGTCGGTTAATCGAAAAACTCTTCTCTACCTTGGCCGACTTCACCCGAAGAAAAACCTCTCGAATCTGATCCGCGCCTGGAACGAAACCTTTAACTCCCAGCGAGGCAGCGGCGAGCGTTGGGTGCTCACAGTCGCGGGATGGGATCAGGCCAGGTACGAGAGCGAACTCAAGCGTATTGCATCCAGCGCTTCGGTCGTTTTTCTCGGCCCGAAATTCGGCGCAGAGAAAAGCGAATTCTATCGGACGTGCGACGCATTCATTCTGCCGTCATTGAGTGAAGGTGTACCCATGACGGTGCTTGAAGCATGGGCGCATGCGAAGCCCGTCCTGATGACGCCTGAGTGCAATCTGCCGGAAGGGTTCGAAACGAATGCAGCGGTGCGAATCGGAACGAGTTCAGACGAAATTAGCGTAGGCCTGAACAGACTAGTTCAAATGAGTGATGAGGATCGGAGAGCAATGGGTGCTCGTGGACGCGATCTCGTCTCAAAGAAATTTTCGTGGCCGCGGCTCGGCGAACAGATGCGAGCGGTTTTTGAGTGGGTGCTCGGCGCGAAAATGCCCGATACTGTACGATTGTGAGAACACATCGGTGATAATGTTGTTCTGAGCGGAGTGATAAAATCTCGGATCAATTGGTATCGATTACGAACGGAGATAACACCACAGATGTTTCGCTTCGCTCAACAAGACAGTGGCATTTATAAATTCGATTCTCAGATGTTTTTTCTGATCGCTACCGGCACTCGACATCTGACCTGTGACTTCTGGAACGACTATGCTCGATGTTAAACAAAATCGCCGCGCCAGAAACTACACATCGGGCGAGATGCTGCGCCGTGTGGTATGGACCCTAACGCAGCCGCTTTTCCGGTTTAGTCCGAGGTCATGCTTCGGTTGGAGGCGATTTTTGCTTCGTCGTTTTGGAGCAGAAATTGGTCGAAGCGTGCATGTGTATCCATCGGCGACAATTTATTTTCCGTGGAATCTCGAGGCCGGAGATGAAAGCGCGATCGGCGAGCACGTGTTTATTTATAATCTTGGGCGCGTCACGCTAGGGTCGCGCGTTACGATCTCGCATCGCGCACACCTTTGCGCTGGAACACACGATCATACCAAGCGGGATTTTCCGCTGTTACGTCCGCCGATTGTGATTGGCTCCGACGCGTGGATCTGTGCCGATGCGTTCGTAGGCCCAGGTGTCACAATTGGCGAAGGAGCAATTGTTGGTGCACGGGCAGTTGCGATGAAGGACGTAAAACCTCGAAGCATCGTTGTCGGAAACCCGGCGCGCGAGGGCAAGAAGCGCCAGAGCACCCAATGAGTGAGCGGTCCGACGCGCGGGCGCCGTTATCCGTGCTTGTTCCGGTCAAGAACGAAGCGGCGAACCTGCGCGATTGCCTCGCCAGCGTCTCGTTCGGGCAAGAGGCCGTTGTGGTTGATTCAGGCAGCACAGACGGTACCCAGGCAATTGCGGGGGCAGCTGGGGCTCGTGTTATACAGTTTGCTTGGAACGGAAAACTGCCGCGCAAGAAGAATTGGGCGTTGGAAAATGTTCCCTGGCAACATGAATGGGTCCTGATCGTCGATGCCGATGAGCGGATCACGCCGGAACTGGAACGCGAAATTCGCCAGGCCATTTGCCGCGCCGACGCGGACGGATTTTATCTCAACCGCCGGTTCTGGTTTCTGGATGGTTGGATAAATCATTGCGGTTATTTTCCGAGTTGGAATCTGCGCCTGTTCCGGCATCGACTTGGCCGATACGAACAAATTGAAATCGGCAACGATATTCCTTCCGGAGATAACGAAGTCCACGAGCACGTATTGCTAAATGGCCATGTAGCATATCTATCGACACCAATGGAGCATTACGCCTTTCCAGACATTGCTACGTTTATTGAGAAGCATGATCGGTATTCTTCATGGGAAGCGGCCGCTCGGAGAAAACTGGATACGACAGATGAAAAATCATTGCGAGCAACGCCTTTTGGAACAGCGCTGGAGCGCAAGCGTTGGCTAAGAAATCTTGCGACGCAGGCACCATTCCGTCCCAGTTTGCGATTTCTGTATCATTACATCTGGAAACAAGGTTTTCGTGACGGCTACCGCGGCTGGGTGCTCTGCCGGCTGTTAGCCGAGTATGAGCACATGATTGTATCGAAGGAACGCGAATTCAAAAAGCGAACTGCTAAATCAATCGCCGCATCGTAGGGCGCCCGTGTGAGACACCGAACGTGAGAATCTGTTATAGCCACCGGTCTATGGCCGGTCATCTGAATTGGTTTTCGCCTCCGCAGACGGCCCATAGGGCCGTGGCTGCAGCAGTGCACGCTACATCCCTTCCACCAGAATCATGTTTGTTCTGGCAGTGCGGTGGCGCATCTTGCGTGGCTCGCGATATTCTTCGCAGTTCAGCCACTCTTTGGCGCGCTGCGCTGATTCGAACTCGAGTACAACGATGCGCTTGGGTTGCCAATCGCCTTCGAGCACTTCGGTTTTGCCGCCTCGCACGATGTATTTTCCGCCGTACTTCTCAACGCTAGCACCGGCAAGCTTTTTATATTCTTCGTACCCAACGGGGTCGAGGATTTCGATTTCTACGATCATGTAAGCGGGCATGGCGTGTTGGTAAAATGGTTAAACAGTTAAAGGGTTTAAGCGGAAGACGGCGTCAAGTTCGCCGGGGCGAATCGGTCCTTTGGCTGGACTGTCGCGCTCCAAACCGCGCTGCGCGCGAAAAATTCGCCGAGCTGCCGATTCCACGACTCGCCATCATTCGTTATTCGTCATTAGTCAGATTCAGTGGCCCTTGTGGCTGCGGTCTTTTGCGGCAAGCTCCGGAATTTTCCTTCGCCGCCGCAGTCGCAACCAGTTGTTCCATGTTTTGCGCAAGCTGTCGCGCGGGGTCTGGTATTGCTGGTTTAGTTCGTTGCTCTTGACGATCTGCGCGAGAATTCCTTTCACGGAGAAGTCGTCCGTATTCACGATCGTATAAGCCGTCCCAACAGCGGCAGCATGATGTGCGTCGCTGGCGGCAGTCATCGGCAGACCGCGGATCTGCGCATATTTGAAAGCGTAACGGTTGTATCGGCGGAGTGTGGTTGCCGCATTAAAAACTTCGATCGCATCGACAGGCAGCGTCTCGAGAGTGGAAAACCGGATTCCGGCACGGAACAAATCATAGGGGTGCGGCGGAATGGCGAGACCGCCGCGCTCGTGAATGATGTCGCAGACTTCGCGCGCCGGTTTTCCTTTCAGGTATGGCAATTCGGCTCCGATACAAAGCAGATGCCCGTCCGCGGTCGTGACCTCGACTCCCGGCAGAACGAGGAAATCGTTGACTGGCATACCATCAAGTCGCATCAGCCCGTTCTCGAGCAGGTAATTGACCACGTCACAAGTGTTGTGATCGGTGATGGCGATGCCGCTTAGACCTTTGGCGCGCGCGGCCGCGATCATATCTTCCGGGCTGGAAATCCCGTCGCCTGAAAAAAAAGAATGCGTATGCAGATCGATGTTAAGGGGCATGGCGCACGGCACAGTTAAAATAGTTACAAAAGTTCAAGGTGAAAAAGGAAGATACGTTCTCACACTCCTCACCCATTTTTAACTATTGAACGGTTTCACATTTCAACCTTGTTGTTAGACCAGCTCTTCAACAAGAATGCCTGTTCCGGCTTCGCTTTCTTTCGGAGTACGGTTGAACTGGTGATCGTACAAGCGGCGATAGTATCCGGACTTGTCCAGCAATTCGGCGTGTGTGCCGATCTCTTTAATCCGGCCGGAATCCATCACAATGATTTGATCGGCAGACAAAACCGTGGAGAGCCGATGAGCGATGGCGATCACCGTGCGTCCCGCGGCAAGTTTCGCCAGGGCCTTTTGAATTTCCTGTTCCGATTCAGAGTCGAGAGATGACGTCGCTTCGTCGAGCAAAAGAATCGGCGCGTTCTTCAAAATAGCGCGTGCGATAGCCAGGCGCTGCTGCTGACCACCGGACAGCAGGCAGCCCTTGTCGCCAATCACCGTTTGGTAGCCTTTTGGCTGAGCCAGGATGAATTCATGCGCGTAGGCGGCTTGAGCGGCTTCATGAATTTGCTCTTGTGTCGCGAGGAGCCGTCCGAACTGGATGTTGTTAAAGATCGTGTCATGAAACAAGAAGGTCTCCTGAGTGACGAGCCCGATCTGATCGCGCAAGGATTTCTGCGTAATCGAGCGCAGATCCCGGCCGTCGATCTTTACCGCGCCGGAAGTCGGATCGTATAAGCGCAGGATAAGCGAGAGAATGGTGCTCTTACCAGCTCCGCTGGCACCGACCAGTGCAAACGTTTTTCCCGGCTCGATATGGAGGCTTACATTCCTAACGGCATCTCTGTGAGTATTTGCGTAGCGAAACGTGACATTTTCAAAGTCAATTCGACCGTCGGACGATTTTAGCTCGACTGCATCGGGCGCGTCTTGTACCGTTGGTTTTGAATCGAGGATGGCAAAAATTGCACCCGTCGCTGCGATTGATCGCTGCATAACGATGTGGATCCTGCTGAGTGTTTTGATCGGATCGTAGAGAATAAAGATTCCCGAGATCAAACCAAAGAAACGACCAACACTCAGGTTTTCGGCGTAAACGTACAGTAACGCCATGCCAACGCCGATGGCCGCAATGATCTCGACCAGCGGGCCTACGATTTCCATAGAACGGATCATGCGCATCATCTGCGAAAACTGCATTTGATTGCTGCGCTTGAACTCCTTTACCTGGTACGGTTCGCGCGCAAATGACTTGATCACGCGAATGCCAGCAAAAGTTTCCTGCATCGTCACAACCATTTGCGCCATGCCTTCCTGTTCGTTTTGCACCGCTTTCTTGGCGCGCCGTACGTAAATGCGGAGTGGCAATAGACAGGTTGGAAAAAGAATCAGCGTGACTAACGTGAACTTCCAATCCATGACAAGCAGCACGATAATTGCGCCAATGATGGTGATCGGTTGTTTGAAGACGTCGCTGCTGACGCTGGTCAAAGCCATCTGCATGATGCGGGT
>Ga0066903_100005853_pt1 | contig 10770 bp, 9 predicted proteins | sample PanSoiMetaGPlot1_FD_67491 | JGI IMG/M metagenome (GOLD analysis project Ga0066903, IMG submission 67491) | Tropical forest soil microbial communities from Panama analyzed to predict greenhouse gas emissions - Panama Soil - Plot 1 (version 2) | ecosystem: Environmental > Terrestrial > Soil >...
CCGGCCGGCAGGTCGAGGTCGACCGCGGTCAGCGCCTGCACAGGACCGAAGCTCTTGTCCAGGCCGCGCACCTTCAGCAGGGGCTCGGCCCCGTTGTCGTCACTCACGAGGCGACGGCCCCGTACAGGCGCTGTCACGCATGTCGCTCTGTCCGTCTACCCGTTCGGCGGGATGTTGTACTGCTGGCAGACGCTGGCACCGACCGCGGAGCAGATGGCCGGCGCCTTCACGAAGCCGTCCTTGATCACGGTCGAGGCCACGTTCGAGGTGTCCACCCACATCGGGGTCATGAGGATGGCCGGCTGGGTGTTGCCGGTGGCCCCCTTGGGCGGCGACGTCGTGCCGTTCACCAGCGCGGACGGCGGGGTCTGCCCGGCGCGCAGGATGGTCGCCAGCGCGACCGCGGCCTGGGCCTCGAGGTAGATCGGCTTGTAGACGGTGCCGCACTGGTAGCCCTGGAGGACGTTGATGATGCCCTGCTGCGTCGCGTCCTGGCCCGTGGTGGGGATCTTCTTGGCCGCGACGCCGCTGTTCTTGAGGACGTTGATGACGGCGTTGCCCAGCCCGTCGTTCGCCTCGACCGTGGCGTTGATGTTGGGATGAGCGGTGAACTGCTGCTGGAAGATGGTGCCGCCCGTGGCGTTCACCCAGCCCGGGGTGATCTGGTCACCGACGAGCGTCCAGCCCTTGCTGTTCGTCGTGCCGGCCTTCTGGGGAGTGGTGTCGTTGCCCCAGATCACCGAGTTGTAGCCCTGCGCGAACGAGACCGCGTTGGGATCGGTGTCCTGGCCGCCGTTGAGCACGAAGACCTGCGGGTTCGCGACGTTCCACGCCGAGACGCAGGACGTGAACCCCTGGCCGATCAGCTTGCCCACCTGGACGTTGTCGAAGCTGACGTAATACGTCTTGTCGCCTGTGAAGGTTGCGCGGTCGTAGCTGATCATCTTGACGCCGTGGGACTGCGCCAGGGCCTGGATCTGCGAGCCCACGGTGCTGTCCAGGGGGGCGACCATCAGCACGGTGGCGCCGAGCGAGATGTCGGCCTGCGCATCGGCCAGCTGGGTGGCGTCGTTGCCCTGGGCGTTGTCGATCTTGAACTGCGACGACGGGTACCCGGCCTCCTGGAAGGACTTGGTCAGGTAGGGGGCGTCGAAGTCGACCCAGCGGGTCGAGCTCGTGGTGTCGGGCATGATGACGCCGACCAGGCCCTTGCCCGCCCCCGTCAGGCCCTTGAACTGGCTCATCACCGAGAAGCTGCTGTCGAAGGACTTCACGCTGAGGCCCGACGGGACGCTGGCGCTTCCCGACGACGAGCCGCCGCCTCCCCCTCCGCCGCCGCACGCCGCCACGACGAGCGCGAACGCGGCCGCGCACCCTGTCGCGGTCAACCGATGGAGCTTAGGTCGCTGCATTCGAACTCCTCTCTCGATGAACGTTTGTGGCAGGGACTCCGCACGGGGCGAGTTCCCGCCATGACGCGCTCGACAGCGCGAGCGCGAGCGCGCCCAGCACCTCGGCTCGCTCACCCAGGTGCGCCGGGACGATCTCCACCGACTCGGCGGCCGCTCGCACAGCGTAGCGTAGGAACGAGTCGCGGAGCGGCGCCAGCAGGAGCTCGCCAGCCTGGCCGAGCGCGCCGCCGACCACCACCCGCCCGGGGTTGAGCAGGTTGCAGAGGTTGGCGACGGCCACGCCGATGTGGCGGCCGGCATCGGCGATGGCACGGCGGCAGGCCTGGTGCCCGTCCATGGCCTGGGCCACGACCTCGGGGAGCGTCAGCGACCGCCGCTGGCTGCGCTCCAGCATCTCCACGATCGCGCAGCCGCTGGCGAGCGTCTCGACGCAGCCGCGGTTGCCGCAGTAGCAGAACGCGTCGCCGTCGTCGACGCGCAGGTGGCCGATCTCGCCCGCGGTCCCGGCCGTTCCCCGGTACGGCCGGCCGTTCACGATGAGGCCGCACCCGATGCCGCTCGAGAGCTTGAGGTAGGCGAGGTCGGAGCAGCCGCGGCCGGCCCCGAACGTGTGCTCGGCGAGGGCGCCGAGGTTGGCGTCGTTGTCCATCTCCACCGGCAGACGGAGCCGGGCGCCCAGCTCCTCGGCGGCGCGCACGCCGACCCAGCCGGCGAGGACGGTCGCCGACCCCACGACGCCGCGGGCGCGGTCCACCGGCCCCGGCACGCCCATTCCCACGTCGAGCACCGTCGAGCGCGGCACCCGGGCCTCGGCCAGCACCTCCTCGACGAGCTCGGCGGCCAGGTCCAGCGACACCTTGGCGTCCGGGTCCACGTGGAGGCTCCGCTCGCGCTCGGCCAGGACGGTGTGGCCGAGGTCGGCGACGGCGACCCGGACGTGGCTGTGGCCGAAGTCCACGCCCACCACCGCGCCCAGCGACGGGCTGAGGCTGATCGGCACCGGGGGGCGGCCGCCGCGGCCCTCGGCCCTGGCGCCGTCGTCGGCGGCCTCGACGACCACGCCCTGCTGGCGCAGCTCCGCGACCACGCCGGACACCGTCGTCCGCGACAGCCCGGTCTCCCGCGCGATGTCAGCCTGGCTCACCACTCCGCGCGCGCGGAGCAGCGCGATCACCCGCGCCCGGCTCCGGTCGCGCCCCGAACCGCGCACCCGCCGAATGTCCAACCCTGACCCAACAGCCCGACTCACGACGACATATTTGTTCCGTTCTTGAGGAATTCTGTCAAGGGGTCGCTCCCGCGGCCCGCGCCAGGCGCCGACTTGACATCAGGGCCAGAATCCCGATGATCGAGGCGACCACGCACGGCACCGGGTTCGAGGAGGGATGGACGATGTCACGCCGACCGCTGCTCCGGGTCTGGACGGCGTCCCGGAGAGTTCTGCCCACGGCGCTGGCCGCGCTCCTGGTGATGGCGTCGGCGGTCGCCGTCGCCGCCAGCGGGCAGCCCGCCTACCTCGACTCGCACCGCCCGGTCGGCGACCGTGTGGCCGACCTGCTGGGCCGCATGACCCTGCCCGAGAAGGTCGGCCAGATGGACCAGATCGAGGTGGTGCAGGTCACCGACCCCAACGCGGCGTGCACGAGCCGGGGTGCGTTCGGGCTCCCCAACCCCGCGTGCGAGCAGAAGATCCTGGTCGACGACCACGCCGGCTCGCTGCTCGCGGGCGCGACCGACACCCCGCCGGACACCACCGGGGCGGGCGGTCCCGGCAACACCGGCCGCGACTGGGCCAACGAGTACGACACGATCCAGCGCTTCGCGATCGACAACTCGCGGCTCCACATCCCCGTGATCTTCGGCGTCGACGCGGTGCACGGCTTCGGCCACCCCTTCCAGGCGCCGCTGTTCCCGCAGGCGATCGGGATGGGCGCCACCTGGGACCCGGCCGCGGCGCAGGCCGGGGGCGCCGTCACCGGCGCCGCGCTCAGGGCGACCGGCTGGAACTGGGACTTCGCCCCGGTCCAGGACCTCGCCCGCGACAACCGGTGGGGCCGCTACTACGAGACGTGGTCCGAGGAGCCGGCGCTGGCGGCCGCGATGGGCGCCGCCGACGTGCGCGGGCTCCAGACGCCCGGCGCCGTCGGCACGCTCGGGGTCACCGCCACGGTGAAGCACTTCGCCGGCTACTCCTCGTCGATCAACGGCCACGACCGGGTCGCGGCGCAGGTCCCCGTCCGGTACCTCCAGGACACGTTCCTGCCCTCGTACGCGGGCGGGATCGACGCGGGCGCCGGCACGGTCATGATCGACTCCGGGTCGGTGAACGGGATCCCGGCGACGGCGTCGCACTTCCTCATGACCGACGAGCTGCGCAGTCGCCTCGGCTTCCAGGGCGTGATCATCAGCGACTTCGGCGACGTCCCCGCCCTGGCCAGCACCTACCACGTCGCCCCCGACCTGGCCGGTGCGATCGCGATGGCGGTGAACGCCGGGCTGGACATGGCGATGCTGCCGTTCGACGCCGACCAGTGGCAGACGGCGATCCTCCAGGACGTCGCGGACGGGAGGATCTCCCGGGAGCGGATCGACCAGTCGGTCCGCCGCATCCTGACGCTGAAGTTCCGGCTCGGGCTGTTCGACCACCCGTTCGTCGATCCGGCCGCGGCCGACGCGGCGGTGAACGCCGGCCGGGACGCGACGCTCCAGGCGGCCAGGGAGTCGATCACGCTCCTGCGCAACCGGGGCGGCGCGCTGCCCCTGGCGCCGGGCAGCAGGATCGTCGTCACGGGACCGAGCGCCGACTCGATGACGAACCAGCTCGGCGGCTGGAGCGTGAGCTGGCAGGGCGTGTTCGGCGCCGGTCACGTCTGCTGCATGGGCCCGGCCAACCAGATCCCGCCCGGCACGACGGTGCTGCGCGGGCTCCAGGCGGCCGACCCCAACGTCGTCTCGGCGCCCGACCAGGCCAGCGCGGTGGCCGCGGCGGCCTCGGCCGACGCGGTCGTGGTGGCCGTGGGCGAGAAGGCGTACGCCGAGGGCCTGGGCGACAGCCCGTCGCCCCAGCTGCCGCCCGACCAGAAGGCGCTGATCAGCGCCCTGGAGGCGACCGGCAAGCCCGTGATCGTCGTGGTGATCGCCGGACGTCCGCTCGGCCTCGGACCGGCCGAGAGCGCCGCCGGCCTGCTGATGGCCTACCAGGGCAGCACCGAGGCCGGCGCGGCCGTCGCCGACGCGGTCTTCGGCACCGTCGACCCCGGCGGCCGGCTGCCCGTGACCTGGCCGTCGGACGCCCCCGCGGTGGGCGGCGACTTCCAGACGGGTGCCCCGTCACCGCTCGGGGACCAGCCCAAGACCTTCGACCAGCTCCCCGGCACCAACTCGGGGCCGGGGTCGGGCTACAACCCGCTGTTCCCGTTCGCGTTCGGCCTCTCGTACACGACCTTCGCGACCAGCGGGCTCACCGCGACGGCCAGCGTGTCCCGCCGCGGGACCGTGACGGCGACGTTCACCGTCGCCAACACGGGGAGCCGCCAGGGCACCGACATCGTCCCGGTCTACGTGAACCAGCCAGTCAGCGCGGTGCTGGTGCCGTCGCAGCGGCTGGCCGGCTTTGCCAGGGTGACCCTGGACGCGGGCCAGTCACAGACCGTGCGCGTGTCGTTCCCCGTGTCAGTGCTGGCGGTGACGCCCGGTGACGTCGACTCCACCGCCAGGCCCGCGGTCGAGACTGGCGCGTACCAGGTCCAGGTCGGCGCCATGTCAGCGCCGCTGACTGTCACCTGAGAGGGATCCCGACTGGTGGCGCCGGCGGCACAGCGCCGCCGGCGCCACCTCCCACCCGCCGGCCGGCCACGACGAGCACGGAGCAGCAGACGGTACCGAGGCGTACAGTTGGACGCTGACTGCGTGGCGGTCGTTGAGCATGAGCGGTCGGGGGATATTCATCGGCTATCGGCGTGAGGACAGTCAGGGTGAGGCGGGGCGGCTCGACGACCGCCTCCGGCCTCGCTACGGCACGTCGCGCGTCTTTCGGGACGTCTACAGCAGCCCGGCCGGCGTTCCCTTTCCCGAGAGCCTCCTGCGCACCGTCGCGTCCTGCCGTGTCCTGATCGTGCTGATCGGCAAGCGCTGGCTCGAGCTGCTCGACGCCCGCCTCGACGCCCCGGACGACTGGATGCGGATGGAGCTCCGGACGGCGCTCTCCACCCGCGGCGTCACGGTGATCCCCGTGCTCGTGCAGGACGCGACCATGCCCAGGGCCGGCGACCTGCCCGCGGACATCCGCGCCATCTCCAGCATCACGGCCCACGAGCTGAGCGACAGCAGGTGGGAGTACGACATGGAGCGGCTCCTCGCGCTGGTCGACACGCTGGTCCCGCCGATCTCCCGTCCTCCGGGCCCGAGCGCCGCCGGGGCGCGTGACCAGGCCGGCCCCTCCCCGGCCCCCGACCGGTGGCACGCCTGGCCGCCGGGCGCGGGCGGCCTCAGGACGGTGGCCGTGGTGGCCGCGATCGTGTTCGTGGGCGGCGTCGGCGTGGGACTGGTGCCGGGCCTCGTGATCTCCCGTGACCGCGTCCCCGCCGCCGGCGGGCCGCCCGGCGACGGCGGTCCCCCTCCACGCCAGGACGGCCGTCCTCCACCACGGTCGGACCCGCCCGACGGCCCGCTCCTCATCCAGTCCATGGTGACCGGGAGGTGCGTCGACCCCGGCGCCCGCCTGGCCGCCACGTCCGTCGTGCAGGGCGCCTGCGCGAACTCGCCCGGCGACGGCCAGTGGCGCCTGGTCGACGCCGGTGGCGGGCTGTGGGAGATCAGCTCGGACGGCGCCGCCGGATGCCTGGCGGTCCCGAACGCACCGTCCGGCGCGGACGCGCCGATCGTCGACCGCCCGTGCGGAGGCCGGACGTTCCACCGCTGGCGCCTGGACGAGCTGGGAGAGGATCGCTGGCGGCTGGTCCTCCCGGACACCGGGCAGTGCCTCGACCTCCCCGGCGGACGCCCGGCGGACGACGTGCGGCTGGCGCCGGAGTCGGCGTGCATCACGGGACCGGACGAGGTGCTCTGGCGCCTGCTGCCGCCGGCGCCGCCGCCTCCGCCGCGGTAGCCGCCGGCGCCGCGAACAGGTCGGCGGCCGGCGCCCCGCCGCACGGCGCGCCGGCCGCCAGCACGAAGTGCTCGAAGCCGCCCATGGCGTCCACGAACTGGCCCACCAGTCCGGCCGCCGGGTCGCGCGGGAGCTGGCTGACGTGGGCGCCGACGGCGGCCAGCTTGCGGTCCAGCAGGTCGCGCACGTCGACGGCGGTCGTCACCTCGCGGTCGGGGACGCCTACATCGCGCATCGCCGGGTGCGCCCGGTCGCCGAGCCGCTCGACCGCGCTCCGCGGCATGGCGTGCCAGAACACCCGCCACGGGCTCCAGCCCTCGCGCCGGAGCACACCGAGCGCGGCGACGGTCGCGTCGTGGGCCCTCCGGTGGTCGGGGTGGCCGTACGTGCCGTCCGGCGTGTACGTCACCACCACCTCCGGCCGCTCGGCCCGGAGCAGGAGGACCAGGCGGGCGGCCACCTCGTCGATCCGCGCCCGGCTCAGGCTTCGGGGGTGGTCGTTCGCGGGAGCGCCGGCCATCCCCGAGTCGCGATAGCCGAGGAGCTCCAGCCGGTCGACGCCCAGGATCGTGCACGCCTCGCGCAGCTCGCCGGTGCGGACGGCTCCCAGCCGCGGGCGGAGCGACGGGGCGAGGTTGTGGATCTCGCCCTCCTCGCCGGCGGTGCAGGTGACGACGACGACGCGGTGTCCGGCCGCCTTCGCGCGCAGGATGACGCCGCCGGTGACGACGGACTCGTCGTCGGGGTGCGCGTGGACGAGGAACAGGGTGTGCGTGCGCATGCGATCTCCTCCGAATGGGGTGTCGAGCGAGTGGTGGAGGTGCGTCTGTCGCGGCCCCGGCTGGAGCCACGACCGGCGGCGCTGAGGCCGCCTACCTACATGCGCAGTCGGTGAGCGAGCACGCGCGGGCGGAGCATCCGGGACGAGACGTCAGGCACCGCACGGCCGGTCGACTGTACCAGACGACCCCGCTCGACCGTGCGTCCTACGATGGCGGCGTCGTGCCATACGACCCCACGCTGTACCTGGGCGCGGCCGCGCACTACGCCCGGGGCAGACCGGCGTACTCACGGTCGCTGGCGCCGGCGCTCGAGGCCGAGCTCGGCCTCGACGGCCGGGGCCGGCTGCTCGACGTCGGCTGCGGTCCCGGCATGCTCACGGTCGAGCTCGCCGGCTGCTTCGCCGAGGCGATCGGCCTGGACCCCGACGCGGACATGCTCGCGGCGGGCGCGCGCCGGGCGGCAGAGGCGGGCATCGCGCACGTGCGCTGGGTGCGGGCGGTGGCCGAGGACATCCCCGCGCTGGGGCTGGGGACCTTCAGGCTGGTGACGTTCGGCCAGTCCTTCCACTGGACGGACCGGGAGCGCGTGGCCGAGGCGGTGTACGACATCCTGGAGCCGGGGGGCGCGCTGGCGCTGGTCGTCCACGACGTCGATGCCGGACCGAAGCCACAGGGGCCCGGCCATCCGCCGATCCCGCACGACGCGATCCGGGACCTGATCACCGCCTACCTCGGACCGCGGCGGCGCGCCGGCCAGGGCTTCTCCAACCCGCATCCGGACCGCTACGAGGACGCGCTGGGCCGCACCCGGTTCGGCCGGCCGTACAGCATCGTCGTGCCGGGGCGTCCCGACATCGTCCAGGACGCCGACGGCGTGCTCAGCAACTTCCTCTCGACGTCGTTCGCGGCGCCCCACCTGTTCGGCGACCGGCTGGACGCCTTCGAGCGCGACCTGCGCGGGGTGCTGGCGGCGCGCTCGCCCGGCGGCCTGTTCTGGGACTGGCCCGGCGACACCAGGGTCGACATCGCCCTGAAGCCCGGGTGATCGTCGAGCCACCTCGACCGTCCCACGTCGCCGGCCGCGTCCGCCGTGTCGCGTACGACCGCCCCTTTCGCCGCCAAGAGCAGGTCTCCCGAAGTCCTGTGCGGAATACGCTGGGCCGCGTGAGCTGTCCTGAGCTGTTGGAGCACGAAGGCACGAAGAGCACAAAGACGCACGAAGCAGGCGAGAGCGACCCGCCAGTTCGACACCTGGCCCTTCGTGCGTCCTCGTGTCCTTCGTGTCTTCGTGCTTCAACTCACTGAGGACAGACCGCAGCTGGCCCATGGTTCCGGACATGACCTGTGGCCGCATGCTCAGGCGCAACCGCGTCGCTACGCCCCGACCTCGTGGGCCGCGAACCGGAAGCGGAACGGGCCGGTGTCCGGGAGGAACACCTGCATCAGCGCCTCCTCGGCCTGGACCAGGTGCTGGAGGTCGTGGGCGGCCCACGTGCTCAGCACCACGCGCAGCGTGATCGGGCCGTATTCGGGATGCCGGCCGCTGCGGTCCAGGTCGGCCGGCGTCAGCCGGTCCAGCATGGCCAGGTTCTCGCCGCGCGCGGCGGCCAGCGCCGCCACGACCTCCCGCGGCGAGCGCACGGGGCCCGGGTCGCGCGGCGCGGCGGGGTCGAACGCGACCAGGTCGCGCCCCTCCAGGATGGCCCGCAGGCGCGAGCCGAAGACCATGCGCTCGGTCAGCAGCATGTGGTCCAGGCACATCGAGGCGGACCACTCCCCGGGAGCCGGCGGCCGTTCGAGCAGCTCCTCCGGCGCGGCCTCGACCAGGCTCCGCCAGCGCCCGGAGGTGGTCGAGAGCAGACGCCGGGCGGAATCGAGGTGGTCGGTCATCGGCACATGATTGCAGGCGATGATGAAGCTCGCCCTCTTCGGGCTGCACCGGGGCTCCAGCGCTGAGCCGGACACGCTGGCCAGGCGTGCGCGAGCGGCCGAGGAGGCCGGCTTCGAGTCCCTCTGGGTCGGCGACCACGTCGCCCTCCCGGCCGACGCGGCCGACCCGCCTGCCCAGCCCCGGCTGGAGGCGGTGATCGCGGTCGCCCACCTGGCGGCGCTGACCAGCCGCGTGCGGGTGGCGATCGGCGTGATCGTGCTGCCCCAGCGGCAGCCGGTCCTGCTCGCCAAGCAGCTGGCGACGATCGACGTGCTCTCCAGGGGACGGCTCATCGTGGGCATCGGCGTCGGCTACGTGGAGCCGGAGCTGCGCGCGCTGGGCGCATCGCTGGCTGACCGCGGCGCCAGGACGGACGAGTACCTGGCCGCGATGCGGGCGCTGTGGGACGAGCCGGTGCCGTCGTTCGCCGGCCGGTTCGTGGGCTTCGACGGCGTCGTCCAGCGCCCGCGGCCGGTCCAGCGACCTCACCCGCCGATCGTGGTCGGCGGCCACTCCCCGAGCGCGCTGCGCCGCGCGGTCCTGGCCGGCAGCGGCTGGTACGGCTGGGAGCTCGACGTCGAGCGGACGGCGCGGGCGCTCGACGACCTGCGCGAGACGGCCCGCCGCCACGAGCGCCCGGCCGCGCTCGGCGAGCTGGAGATCACGATCACGCCACCGGGGGTGCCGGACCTCGACACCGCCCGCCGCTACGCCGACCTGGGCGTGCACCGGCTGGCCATCCAGCCGCACACGATGGAGGGTCGCGCGATGGACGAGCTGATCGCCACCGCCGGCGAGACGCTGATCGGCCGGGTCTGACGGTCGCGCAGAGATCCGCGCATCTGCACATTCGTTCGGTTGCCAGCTCCAGGCCCGCCGGTCGGCGGCCCGGTCGGCGGCCGTTGACACCCCCGGTGGCCCGTGCCAGAGTGGTCTCCCATCGTCGGCGAGGCTCGGAGGTCATGAGATGTCACCACGCATGGCGTTCGGATCCCTGCTCGCAGCGGCCGGTCTGGCCCTCACCGCCGGCAGCGCGTTCGCCCAGACGCCGATCGGTCCCAACCAGCAGTTCGCGGGCGCCGTCAACGGGAGCGAGGTGAACGCGAACGTGTACGTCATCTGCCCCGGCCCGGTCGGGCCCGGCTCCACCGGTCATCCCCGAGCCGGGCAGGGCGTGCAGGTGATCGAGAACAGCGGCAGCGGGTTCACCGGCTCCGCCGCCAGGCGCATCGTGGCGACGCTCAACCCGGCGTCGAGCGCGGCGACCGCCTTCGTCTTCACGGAGTACGGGGTGGCGCAGGACATCCCGACCACGGCGCTGCTTCCCTGCGGCGGCACCAGCACGGCGGTGTTCGCGCCGCAGCCGGGCAGCACGACGGCACGGAACGCCACGGTCACGCTGCACTACATCAACATCGCCGTGTAGCACACCCGGAGCGGAGCTCAGCCCGGCATCGTCACGAGTCATCGGCCTACCGTGGGCTGGACAGCACCTCGCTGGCGCCGAGCGCATGCGGCTGAGGAGGTCCGGGCCACGGT
>Ga0066903_100005854_pt1 | contig 10769 bp, 8 predicted proteins | sample PanSoiMetaGPlot1_FD_67491 | JGI IMG/M metagenome (GOLD analysis project Ga0066903, IMG submission 67491) | Tropical forest soil microbial communities from Panama analyzed to predict greenhouse gas emissions - Panama Soil - Plot 1 (version 2) | ecosystem: Environmental > Terrestrial > Soil >...
CGCGCTCCATCCGCGCGTACGCGCGGATGATCGCGCGCCGCGCATCCGGCTCGTGCTCGATGTCGTGGATCGACTCGTCCACGGCTTCGATCAGCTCCTCCGGGAGCGGCGGTGGCTCCCGCTCGAACGGCTGGTGTCTCCCGCGGAAGAGCACGAACGCCGCCGCCGCCGCCCCCGCCGCGACGGCGAGGACCGTCCACGCGGACGGCGTCCTCGGCTGGCGTGGCGGCAGCACGCCGGGCGACACCGAGGGGGTCACCGTCGAGGGGTTCGGCACCTCGTTCCCGTTGAAGGCCCGGCCTCGGATCAGGGCGATCGGGCCGACGATCGTCGCGAGGATGATGAACGCGGCGAGCCAGGGGAGCCACCACGCTTTCCGTGGCTGCCCGGCGTCGGGCTCCTCCACCTCTGCCTGACGGCGCCGGATCGTGATCACGACGTAGATCAGGACGACCCCGCCGGCGCCCCACAGCGCCCCGACGATGACGTTGATGACCCCGGTCGCGTCGGGGGCGGCCCCGGAGCCGCCGCCGGACCCCGTCCTCCCCGTGATCCCCGGCGCGGCCCACGCCACGACGCCCAGCAGCACCGCGACCAGACCGAGCAGCGCGGGCCCTCTGCGTCCGCTCGTGAACGACCCTCGGAACCCCTTCCGCGGAGAGATCTTCGCTCCTTCGTCGTCCGGATCCCACCAGCATCTTCGTGACGGGCCGACGGAGGCGTCAAGGAACGCCATCGCACCGCTCCCCACTTCCCGTCGAGAACCCTGTAGGTTGCCCCGGTCCCCGGATATGGCCTCGATCCACCGCGCCACCCCGCTCGCTCGGAGGATCGGCCGCGCCGCCGCGGCCGGTGTGATGGCGCTCGGCCTCGTCGCGGCCGGGATGCCGGGGTCCACCGCAACGCCTTCGTCGCGGCTGCACACGGCGAAGGGCCGCCTCACGGCGCTCACCAACCGGATCACGTCCGAGGAGGCGGTAGCGCGTCAACTCGAGGATCGCCTGACCGAGCTCGACGTCCGGATCGCGGACGCTCGGAGCCGGATCGCCGGGATCGACGCGCAGATCACGGCGACGCAGCGGCAGGTCACCGCCGCGAACGCGCGCATCGCCTCGCTCCAGCGGCGGCTCGACGCGATCGCGCGTGGCCTGTTCATGCAGGGCGCCGGGAGCGTGCAGGCCTCGATCATCGGCCAGCTCCTGGGGTCACCGTCGATCGGCGACCTGAACGATCTGCTCACCTACGGGGAGGAGCTCGGCCGATCGGACGTCGATCTCGGCGACCGGATCGGCCACCTGAAGGCGTCGCTGGGGTTCCAGCTCGGCGACCTCCAGCGGCTCCGCACCGAGCAGGTCCAGCTGATGGCGCAGCTGGCGGACGAGCGGGCGACGCAGGCGGACGCCCTCGCGGCGCAACGCACGGCGCTCGCCGCGCTCGACCGCACGAGGGGCCGGATCGTCGACCTGATCGCGCACCTCAATCAGGAGATCCGTGCGGAAGCGCTCGCGGCGGTCGGGACCGCGTTCCAAGGACAGGGTCACGTCACCTACGGAGCGTGGGCCGGCGCGTTCGCGCGGACGATCGGCGCGCCCACGTGCCGATCGAACCTCGTCGCCCTCGTGACCTGGCAGTACTCGGAGTTCACGCAGGCGGGGTGGAACCCGCTCGCCGACACGCTCCAGATGCCCGGCTCGACCGTGTTCAACTCCGCGGGCGTGCAGAACTACGTGTCGCTCGGGCAGGGGCTCGCGGCGGTGCGCCACACGCTCACGAACGGGCCGACCCTCGGCTATCCCGCGATCGTCGCGGGGCTCCGTGCCTGCGCCGACGCGATGACGACGGCCCGCGCGGTCAACGCGTCGTCGTGGTGTCGTGGCTGCGCGGGCGGGCAGTACGTGACGGGCTGGATCGCGAAGGTCGAGGCGAACTACGACCTGTACGCGCGCCTCTAGGTCCCGTCACCAGGAGACGGAGACGACCGTCACCGGGTCGGGCAGACCCTTCAACGTGGCGTCGCGCCGGTTCGTCGCAGGACGTCCTCCGGCGCTCGCGACCGTCGAGACCGTCGCGAGGATCTCGTCTCCGTCGGCGAGCGAGCCCACGCGGGCGGCTTCGTGCACCCCGAGCCCCGCGTAGTCGTCGCCGATCGCCGTCGCGTCCGCTTCGTGTACGCCGATCCGTACCTTCGGTGCGAACCCGTGGAGGCGCCGATGCTCGGCGAGCCGCCGCTGGATCGCGATCGCGCAGTCCAGCGCCGCCCCGGCGTCGTCGAACGAGGCGAAGACGCCGTCGCCCGTCGTTCGGACCACCTGTCCTCGATGCGAGCCGATCACCGAGCGGAGGGTCTCGTCGTGCCAGTTCACGACGTCGTTCCACGCTTCATCGCCGATCGTTCCGATCAGGTCGGTCGATCCGACGATGTCGGTGAACATGAAGGTCTTCGTCACTCGCCGTTCGGCCCCGCCCTCGGCCTGACCGATCAGCTCGTCGCAACGCTGGACGTCGCGGCGGGCGCCGAGACGCTCGAAGGTCTCCTTCGCCGCTTGCAGCTCCAGGAGCGCCGACGCGTCGTCGCCGGATCGGAGGTAGGCGACGGCGAGCCACCGGCGTGTCTGTGCCGCCTCGAACGGCGCATCCAGCTCCGTCCAGTGGCGGAGCGCCGTGCGGAGCTCGTGGATCGCCGGAGCGGGGTCGTCCTCCTGCGTGAGGGTGGCGCCTCGTGTCTGGTGTGCCATCGCGTGGAGCACCGGCGCGTCGACGCCGGACGCGACCTCGTCCAAGGCGTCCGCGGCGGCGTGTGCATCCGTCGCGTCGTGGGCGACGATCGCGATCTCGGCACGCGCGGCGAGGAGCCGAGCCCGGCCGATCGGATCGAACGCGTCGGCGAGGGCGGCCATGATCGCGGTCCGAGCGGCGTCGGTCCGTCCGCGCGCGAGGTGCACGAGTGCGAGCCCCGGCTGCGGGTCGTGCCCCAACCGATGCGCGGAGGTGAACGCCGCTTCCGCACCGTCGAGGTCGCCGAGCCGGAGGCGGACCTCGCCGATCTCGTAGGACCCGGCACCGGCCTGCGGCAGTCGACCGAACGCGGTCAGCTCCTCGAGGGCCCGGCGTGCCTCCTCCTCAGCCTCCGGGAGCTCTCCGCGCAGACGCAGGATCTCCGCACGCTGGACGCGGCAGACGCCCGGGTACGCGGTCACCGACTCGCGCTCGCACCATCGGGTGGCGGCGGCGGTCCACTCGCCGGCCCGGCGGAAGTCGGCGACCGATCGACACGTGCTGATCGTGATGCAGTAGATCGATCCGGCGGCGTACGGCGTCAGCTCGCCCCCGACCGCCGCGACCGCTCCCTCGTCGATCATCCCGAGTCCCCGCTCGACCTCGCCCTGGATCACGAGCGTGACGCCGCGGAGCGCCAGCCCGAGTGCGATCAGGTCCCGATCTCCGAACCGGGTGCCCATCTCCTGCGCGCGCTCCGCATGGACGGCCGCCTCGTCGATGGCCCCGTGCTCGAAGCTCGACCGGGTGAGCGCGAGCTCGACGTAGCCGGTCTCGAGGCACTCCGGCTCGTCCTCCATCACCCGGACCGCTCGCTGGAGCCACCCGCTCCAGAGCGCCGACTCGCCGCGGTCGCCGTGCTCGATCGCGAGACGGAGCGCGACGTAGGCGGCACGTCGGACGTTCCCGCCGGACGAATAGGCCGCGTACGCGCTCTCGAACGCCTGCAGGCTCTCGTCCGGGTGCGCGCTCCACCACGCCGCCTCACCGAGCAGCTCCCAGTCTTCGGCGCTCAGGTCGCCGCGATCGCGGAGCGAAGCGAACGCGGCGTACGCGTCCTCCCACGCATGGCTCTCGAGCGCCATGCGCCCCTCGTCACGGAACTGCGTCTGCGAGACCGCCACGTTGCCCAGGATGATGGCACGTCCCGGGAGCGCTCGCGCCGGCGGGGAGGACTACCCGACCGTGACGGTTCCGCACATCCCGCTGCACACCCCGTTCACGAGCGTGGAGTGGAACCGGCAGCGGAACTTGTAGGTGCCGGCCTTCGTGAAGGTGAACGAGGTCGACTGGCCCTGGTTGATCGTCGCGTCCTTGGTCCAAGGGCCCTTCCAGGCGGTGACGGTGTGCTTGCCCTGAACGGCCTTCCAGGTGACCTTGGCCCCCTTCGCGACGCTCTCGGTCTTCGGCTGCCAGCGGTACCCGGACATCGTCAGGGTCCCTTTGATCACCGTCGCCGCCGCGGCCGGCTGCGCCGCAGCGCCGCCGATCAGCGCCGCAGCGAGGGTGAGCGCGATCAGGTGTCGTCGCATCGAACCGTTCCTCCCCTTCGCTCCGCCCGTGGTTCGGGCCGTCTCCTGGCGTCTCCTCCGAACCTGGGTTCTACGGGCGGGCCGGGATGCCGGTTCACCCGGTTCGCGGAGCCATAGCCTGGCGTCATGACCACGATCGATGTGATCGCCGACGAGACGGGACGCCGCCTGACCGTGACGATCGAGGACGAGGACGGGACCTCCAGCCGCCACGTCGTCGGCGTATCCGATGCCGACTGGGACCGATTCGGCGGAGGCTACGGTTCGAGGTTCGACCTGATGCTCGCCACCTTCCGGTTCCTCCTCGAACGAGAGCCGAAGGAGTCGATCCTCGGATCGTTCGAGCTGCGCGACATCGCGCGCTACTTCCCGGAGTACGGCGAGCGGTTCACGGAGCGAGGGTCGGCATGACGGAAGACCGGATCGAGCGCGTGCCGGTCGAGGAGCTGGCGCGTCTGCGCCGGATCGAGGCGGCCGCTCGCGAGCTGCTCGAGCGGGCGCAAGGGCGGCGTTCCGCGACCTCGATGCTCGAGGGGATGGCCGCTCTTCGTGCGGCGCTCGACGGGAGAGCGCCGCCCACGGATCGCGGCGCGGCGTGACGTCCGCCGACGTCGGCGTTCACGCGATGAACCGGTAGAGCTGCCACGGCTCGGGGACGCCCTTGAGCTCGTGCTCGCCGAGATCCTCGAAGACCAATCCGGAGCCGGCCGTGAGGTCGCGCACCGTCCGGGAGCAGCGGATCTCGCCGGGCCCCGAGCCCGCCATCACACGCGCTGCGATGTGCACCGCGATCCCGCCCACGTCGTCGCCCTGGATCTCGTACTCGCCGGTGTGGAGCCCGATCCGGATCTCCAGACCGATCGCTCGAACGTTCGCACGGATCGCGTCGGCGCACCGGACGGCGCGTGCAGGCCCGTCGAACGTCGCGAGGAACCCGTCACCGGTCCACCGGATCTCGCGGCCCCGGTACCGCGCGAGCGCGAGCCGGATCGCGTCGTCGTGTGCCTGCATCGTCTCCCTCCAACGCCGGTCGCCGAGATCTGCTGCTCGGACGGTGGAGTCGACGATGTCGGTGAACATGATCGTGGCGAGCACGCGATCGGGCTCGCGGACCGGAGGAGCTCCGGTGAGGAACTCCTCGGTCAGGTCCAAGACGGCGTCCGCATCGCCGAGGAACGGCAGGTCGTCGGTCCCCGGCAGCTCCACGAATCGCGCACCCGGGATCCGCTCCGCCATGTACCTGCTCGCACCGACGCGGGCGGCGATGTCGTCGGAGCGATGGAGGATCATCGTCGGCACGCGGACCGATCCGAGCGTGGACCGGATGTCGACCGGCCCCAGGCGCGAGACCTCGTCGGCGCCCTCGGCCGGGCTCACCGCCGATGGCATGAACCGTCGCCACCACGCCTCGGTCGCCGCATCGGCGTCGGGCGCGAGCTCGTGCAGCCACGTCGTCTGCGCGTCGTCGTCGTATCCGTTCCGGATCTCCTCCACGATCCCGGCCAACGCCTGCGGCGGGATCCCCCATGGATAGTCGTCGTCGGCGAGCGTCGTGGGGTGACCGGCGAACGTGACGATCGCGCGGGTCCTCTCGGGATAGGTCGCGGCGAACAACAGGGCGAGCCGGCCACCCAGGTGGCAGCCGAAGAAGGCAGCGGTCTCGGAGCCCACCGCGTCCATCACACACACGATGTCGTCCAGTCGGTCTTCGAAGACCTGGCCCGTCGGCCCCCGGTCCGACACGCCCGTGCCGGGGCGGTCGAACAGGATCAGGCGCGAGAAACTCGCCAGGCGTTCGAGGAAGCGCGCGAACGCTCGGAGCTCCCACTGCATCGCCAGATGGCTCGGCCATCCGAGGAGGAAGAACAGGTCGGGCCCCTCCCCGAGGACCTGGTAGCCGACGTGGAGACCGTCCGGACGGAGGGCATAGCGGATCTCGGCGACGTCGGACGACACGCGCGCGAGTCTAGGTCGTGCTGTACGAGCCCTGCGGGTGCAGCACCACCACGTCGAGCGGATGTCCCTTCAGCGAGACGTGGCGCCGTTCGAGCGCCCGATCCGTGAGACCCGCGGCCTCCGCGGCCGAGGCGCCGACGAGGATCTCGCCCGCGGCGGCCGAGGAGGCCAGGTGCGCCGCCAGGTTCACCGGGTCCCCGAGCGCGGTGAAGTCGCTCACGCCGCCCGAGGCGACCATCCCGACGAAGGCGACACCGGTGTGCACACCGATCCCGATCGGGAGCCACGGACCCTCCTGGGAGCCATAACCGACCGCCAGGAGCAGTCGCTCCGCCACCTCGATGGCGCGCCGCGCGTGTTCCGGCCCGGTCATGAACGGCAGGAAGAGCGCCGCGACCTCGTCGCCGATGAACTTCTCGATGATCGCGTCGCCGTCGACGAGGACCGAGCGCGACACGGCGTAGAAGCGCTGCATCAGGTTCGTGAACTCGCGCGTCGAGATCTGCCGCGCGAGCTCGCTCGAGCCGCGGACATCGGCGAACAGCATCGAGACCTCAACCTCCGCGCCGCCGACCTGCCCGTCCTCCTCGGCTCCGGGGCACGAGCGAGCCTGGACCGACAGGCCCTTGAAGCATCGGCCGCAGACGTTCGGGTTCTTCTCCCACGGAGCGAAGCCGTAGCGGCGCATCACGGCGCCGCCCAGCCCCCGGAAGGGTGCGGCGCAGAGCCTGCAGCGGGGGGAGGACGGGATGTGCCGGTAGGGCTTGTGCTGGAGGTGAGGATGCGTGCCCGTGAGGAGCGCTCGCCACTCCTCCTCCGGCGTCATGAGCTCCGCCATCGCACCCGGAGTATGCGGGGGCGGCGGCCCGACGTCAGCCGGGCCGCCCTGCCCGTTCCGCGGTGATCGTCCCGAGGCGGTCGGCGAGCACCCGCATCACGCCCAGGGCGACGTCGGGCCGTTCGGCGATCATGCTCTCGAACTCCCGACGGCCGATCGAGATCGTGCGGACGTCCCCCTCGACCACCAGCGAGGCGACTCGGGGGGCACGCGAGATGATCGACATCTCGCCGATCACGTCGCCCGCCGTCCGGCGCGCGATCACGTCGTCGTCCGGGCGACCGTCGTCCCGCCGGACGACCAGGACGGTGCCGGCGAGGATGATGTGGAGCTCCTCGCCGATCTCCCCCTCCTCGGCGATCACGTCGCCGTCGGCGAAGGTGCGCTCCTCGGCGATCTCGGCGACGCGCAGCAGGTCGGTGGGGGAGAGGCCGGCGAACAGCGGGATCCGTCGGAGCTCGAGCACGCGCTCGATCGGCGACATCGACGTTCTCTCGGTCATCTGATCTCCTCGTTCCTGTCGTCGTCGGACGAGCTCGGCGGACGACCGGATCACCGGATCATCGTCCGCGAGGGCCGTGGCGAGCCAGCCGTCGGTCGGATGCGTCCGCGGGGTCGACTCCCACAGCGCCACGAGTCGACGGGCGAGCGAGACGTGTGCGGCCGACTCCATCGTCTCCAGTGCGGTCGCGAGCTGTCCTTCTTCTCGGGCCTCTCGGGGGTCGAGGTTCTCGATCGCCGCGCGCATCGCGGCCCCGTCCTCGATCACGAGCGAGATCGCGGAGAGCGAAACGAGGGCGTGCCGCCGGGCTCGGTCGCGGAGCGCCTCCCGAAGGAGCGTCGTGGGGTCGCCGTCGGTCGGGATCGACGTCGCCAGGTCGTGGTCCGCGAGCGCGAGCCCGGCGCGCACCTCCGCGAGCGCGTGGACCGCGGCTGCCTCCCGACTGAGGTCGACGCCCGACAGCGCTCCGAGCGCGGCGGCGCGAACCGAAGCGTCCTGGTCGCCGAGGGCGTCGAGCGCCGGCTGGACGAGGGCATCGGGCCCGGCCGCCCCGAGCGTGCCGAGCGCGGCGACGCGCACGCCGGGGATCGGGTCGGTCGCGAGCGATGCGACGAGTGCGGCGTCCTCCGCGTTCGCGATCGCGAGTCGGCGCGCCGCCGTCGCTCGGACGTCCGCGTCCTCGTCGTGGAGGAGGCCATCGAGCACGTCGATCGCCGCGGCGCGGCCCGGGGTGTCCAAGAGGGCGACCGCCGCCGCGGCCCGGACGCCCGGATCGTCGTCGCCGAGCGAGGGCTCCAGCCGCTCGTATCCGTCTCGCCCGGCGAGCGCCGTCACGGCCGCGAGTCGGACGGCGGGATCGGGGTCCGCGAGCGAGTCCGCGATCTCCGCCACGTCGTCGCGGGTCGCCATCGCCCGGACGGCCGTGGCTCGGACGAGCGGGTCCTCGTCCCCGAGACCTCTCCGCATCGCATCGGTCGCCTTCGGATCGTTCGAGGCGGCGAGCATCTCGACCGCCAGCCGGCGGATCCGGACATCGGCGTCGCGCGCGGCGCGGAGCGCCAGGTTCATCGCCTCGCTCTCCCGGTCGAGCACGATCGGCGTGCCCTGCAGGACGCCGACCTCGAAGACGCTCGGTCGCCCGCTCCGGAGCGCGTCGATCAACGCCCCGGTGTAGCTGCGGCGGATCTTCGCCATCGCGTAGATCGTGAACGCCGAGCATCCGAGCCCGATCAGGGCGAGCTGACGGGCCGAGAGGACGTCCTGACCCACGAGCTGCACGACCCCGGCGATCGCGGTCCCGACCTGCGTCGGCCCACCGTTCAAGAACGCACGCGTCTGGTCGCGCCGGGACTCGGGCACGACGTTGATGAGCGTCTCCCACGATGGTGAGGCCACGCCCTGCAGCCAGACGTTCACGACGAAGCGGATCACGACGAGCGTCGAGAGCGCCGAGCTCACGAGCAGGACCGCGAACGACCCCGCGTACAGCACCGGGAGGACGAGCACGAGCAGCCCGGCGCCGAGCCACCCGAGGAGCCGGTTCGTCGCGACGATCGCCACGATGAACGCGGCACCGGTGACGGCGGCCCAGAACGCGCCGAGGAACCCGGCGAGCGCGTCTGCGTCCTGGAACCGGACGGACGCGGCATCGGCGAACGGGAGGAACAGCGAATAGAACAGGACGGAGAACAGGACCGCGGCGATCATCATCCACGTGAGCAGGGGGGAGCGGAGGACGGATGACAGTCCGTCCTTCAGGTCGCGGGCGCGCGACCCGCGCCTCCGGCGCGTGGTCGCGCGCCCGCGACCCCCCCGGAGGATCCGGACGCACAGGGCGGCGGCGCCCACGAGCGCCGCCGCCCACACGAAGAGCAGGTTCTGGGCCCCGAACGTCCGCGCGAGCACGCCCGTGAGCAGCCCGCCGACGATCGCCCCGGCGATGTTCCCCGCGCCGAAGATCGGGAACAGACGCTTCGCGCGCCGCGTGTCCGTCACGAGGCCCGCCGTCCCCCAGACGACGATCGCCTCGAGCAGGGTGCCGAGCGATGCCGTCAGCCAGAGCGCACCGTAGACCCAGCTCGCGTCGCCGACCGCGAGGGCCCGCAGCACCAGGACCCCCGCCGCGAGCCCGAGCAGCAGTCCCGCGTAGGTCCGCCGGCGGTCGCCGTGCCCGAGCGACCCGGTGAGCACGAGCATCGCGGCGAGACCGGTCGCGCCCTGCAGCAGGTACATCAGCGGCAACGCCGAGGTCCCGACCCGGTCGAAGAAGAGCGCGCTCACGCCGCTCTCGCCGATCGTCTGGCCGGAGACGGTGACGAACATCAGCGCCACGACCAGCGCGACCGTGCGTCCCTCGCCCGGCTGGACCCGGAGCATCCGGCCGACCGTCCCCACTCCGCCTCCGATCTCCTTCAGGATCGACCGCGAGCGACCAGCCCGTCGACCGACGCGCCACAGGATATGCGGGCCCGACGAGGTGGGCTGCTCGGCCGGCGTCGAGGCGTGGGCGTATCGTCAGCGCATGTCGGTCTGCGCCGCATGCGGTGAGGAGAACGGTGCGCGAGCTCGCTTCTGTCAGGCGTGCGGCTCGCCGTTGGCCGAAGGCCCCTCCGACCACGAATCCCGCAAGACCGTGTCGATCCTCTTCTGCGACCTGACGGACTCGACCGGGCTCTCCGAGCGACTCGACCCGGAGTCCCTTCGGCTCGTGCTCGCGCGGTACTTCGAGACGATCCGCGGCCCGGTCGATCGTCACGGAGGCACGGTCGAGAAGTACATCGGCGATGCGGTCCTGGCGATCTTCGGGATCCCGCGTGTCCACGAGGACGACGCGCTCCGCGCCGTCCGTGCGGCCGACGACATGCGCCGGGCATTGGGCGACCTGAACGAAGAGCTCCGAGGGGAGCGCGACGTCACGCTGCGGATCAGGATCGGGGTCAACACCGGGCCCGTGCTCGCGCGGAGGACGGAAGGCGCGTCGGACCGAGACCTGATGGTCACGGGGGAAGCCGTGAACGTCGCGGCGCGCCTCGAGCAGATGGCGAGCCCCGGACAGATCGTGATCGGCGAGGACACCTATCGCCTCGTCCGCGAAGCCGTCGTCGCGGAGCCGCTCGGTCCGGTCGTGGTCCGGGGGAAGACCGATCCCTTGCCCGCGTACGCGGTC
>Ga0066903_100005855_pt1 | contig 10767 bp, 9 predicted proteins | sample PanSoiMetaGPlot1_FD_67491 | JGI IMG/M metagenome (GOLD analysis project Ga0066903, IMG submission 67491) | Tropical forest soil microbial communities from Panama analyzed to predict greenhouse gas emissions - Panama Soil - Plot 1 (version 2) | ecosystem: Environmental > Terrestrial > Soil >...
GTTTGTCTTGCCGGAGACTTCCGATTTTGCCGCCGGTGCAGGATCCGACGCGCTTGGTGCGCTTGGGGCGCTCGGCGTGTTTGGGGATTGTGCAAATGCGGCACCAGCCATTGCGGCGCTCAATGCCGTCGACAGCAGCAATTTTTTGAGCATATGGGCCTCCTCTCCTACGAATTGGTTCATCGTACTCAACGCGCGGCCGGGAGCGCCGTTCCCGACAGCGGAACATTGGCTGCAATTTAGAAGCGGAACTTACGTGTGTTCCCGTTCGCCGCTGCTTGTCTCTCCACCGGACGAACGCACAACGGTCACCGTGCAGGGCGCGTCGGCGACAACATGTGCCGACACGCTGCCGAGACGTCGACGCAGCCTCGAACCTCCGCTCGCGCCAATCACAATATGATCGACGCGATTGTGGCGGGCGTAGTCGATGAGTTGGCGAGCGGGGTCGGTGGATTCCATTACATGATAGGTGACGTGCCCGGGCGCAACTGGAATCGCCCGCGCCCAATGCTTGAGTTCGGCAAGACGGCCGAGATGAGGATTTCGTCCCTCGCTATCTTCGAGCTTGTCAAGCGTCAAACGCGCAATTTTCAGCACGTTAATGCAGGCAAGGCGTGCATTCGGCTCGGTCGCGAGTACGCGCCGCACCGCTTGAGCGAGCGCCTCGTTCACGGACTCATGGCCGGCCTCAAAATCAACCGCTGCCAGGACGATCGGTGCATCGGCAAGATATCGGGTCAGGGCGCGACGCTGCTGGGTCGGGCGATTGCGCGGTCGCCGCATCCAGCGCCACGCGGTCGTGCAAATACCCTCCCGGCGAAGGCGGGCGGCGCGGCGCGTGAGGTTGACCTGGTCCGGATGTTGCAAATCGAAGGCTAATTGGGCAGCCGTGGCGTAGCGCGCCTCAGGATCAACCTCCAAGCAGCGGAGGATAATTTCTTGCAGCCATGGTGGGACCGAGGGATTTAGAGCGCGCGGCGGCGGCGGATCCCACCAAAGTCGCCAGCGCCAACTGTCGGCGTGCTGCGGTTCCCCGAACGGGCGCTTGCCCGTCGCAAGAAAATACAAAATGACCCCCAGGGCAAAAAGATCGCTGCGGGGATCACCGCGGTCGCCGAGGACCTGTTCGGGCGCGATATATGCTCCGGTTCCAACCGGTCCTCCCGCGTCCTCCTGTATCAGATCGGGCAACTGGTCATGCCGCGACAGTCCAAAGTCGATCAGAACCGCATTCTCTCCACGCAGGATCACGTTGCTTGGCTTGAGATCGAGATGGATCACATGCTGACGATGGATGTCATGCAGAGCGAAGGCGATCTTTGCGCCGATGCGGGCAACCTCGTCGGGCGGAAGCGGTGTTTTCTCCAGCAGTGATTTCAACGATGGACCGTCGACGAATTCCATCACGACATAAGGGCGCTCAAAACCGCCGGCCGCAATAAAGCGGGGCACGTGCGGCCCAGAAAGCCGCGGCAGGACCATCTGCTCGACTTCGTACCCGATGATTGTGACGGGATCTTCGCCGGGCCGCAGCAGTGGTAGCTTCATCAGCATCGGCATGTCGGCGCCGTCACGCGAAACGCGCCAGATGCTTGCCATGCCGCCAGACGGCAATTGCTCGACAAGGCGAAAGCCGTCTATTGCCTCTCCCGGTTCGTGCCCCCGTTCCACCGCTCAGGTCCCTTCGATCAGACGTCGGCTCAATAATTCGGGAAGGCCGGCCTGGCGTATCTTGCGTGCGGTTGTTTCGTTGTCATAAGGCACGCGCACATAGGTCAGCGCATTCCTTTCAGTGTCGAGGGCACCGTAGCAGGCAGCTGGATTATGATCGCGCGGCTGGCCGACTGCGCCCAACACCGCAAGCCAACGCCGCTGAGGTAGTAGGGGGATCTCAACCGACTGCACCGGCTGAAACCCGGCGATCTTTCCGGTCGACGACAGATGGTAAAGCTGCGGCACGTGCACGTGGCCGCAGAATGTCGCTTGCGCGTCTGTCGCCAGGAAGCTTCGCGAGGCGCTCTCAATGCTGGTGATGTACTCCCAGTGTTCCGGATCATTCGCGCTGGCATGGACAAACAGCCGGGGACCGTCCTCGAAAGTCATCGGCAGCCCGGCGAGAAATTCCCGCTGGCTGCTGTCAAGCCTCGGCCTCGTCCAATCGAGCGCCTCTGCGGCGACGGAATTCATTCCGCCGGTCCCCACGGCAATGGCAGCATCATGATTTCCGCGCAAAGCGACCGCGCCCGCCTCGACTTCGCGCATCACGGTGTTAATGGCGAAAGCGGGGTCAGCGCCATAACCGACATAGTCGCCAAGAAAGACAAAATGACTGATACCGGCGCGGCGGGCGTGCGCGAGCGTGGCCTCAAGCGCCTCGCGGTTGGCGTGAATGTCGCTGAAAAGTCCGATCCACATTGAACTCACCTCGGTACGCCGGAACGCGGATTCGGCAACGTTTCTTTAAGTTTAACCGCCGCTAATGGCGTTGATCTGCCGCAGGCGCGTTTCGTGGAGGATTTGGGCCGATTTCTTGACGGCCACATAATCCCATGATATCCCAAAATTTCCCAATATGGGACAAGTCCCCGTCGGGCGCACGTCGGCGCGAAGACCGAAGCGTCAGGTGTGTCAGGACGGGCGCTTTCCCGAAGGCGCCTGTATGCGTCCAGTCAGAGTGGTGTGGGTATGACCCGCTTCGTGGCGAATTTCACGCTGCGGCTCGATTCCAAAGGACGGGTTTCGATCCCTGGTCCTTTTCGTGCGGTGCTCGGCCGCGACGGCTTCGAGGGTCTTTACTGTTATCCGGCACTGGATCGCCACGCGATCGACGCCGGTGGAAGTGCGCTGATGGAGGAGATCGAGGCGCTGATCGCAGGATACGCCCCGTTTTCGGAACAGCGCGAACAGCTGGCCTTGGCGCTGTATGGGACCAGCGAGACGCTCAAGATCGATGGCGAGGGCCGCGTGGTGTTGAGCGAGAACCTCAAGCGTCATGCCGGGATCAGCGACGTCGTGGCGTTCGTCGGTCTCGGCCACAAATTTCAGATCTGGGAGCCTGGCCGTTTCCAAAAGGAGCTCGCGGAGGCCACCGAAAAGATGCGAGCGCTCAAGGAGCAGCTGGGTTCCCGGGTGGCGGCGCGAAACGCGCTAGGAGCACGGGAATGATGGCGGGCGGCGGCGGCTCAGCTGTCGCTGGCGGACCAGCCCTCCATATTCCCGTGCTCGGCGGCCCCGCAATCGATTTTCTCAACGTTAGTGACGGTGGCGTTTACATCGACGGCACCTTCGGCGCCGGCGGTTACACGCGCGCCATCCTGGAAGCGGCCGCTTGCAAAGTAGTGGCCATCGACCGTGATCAGAGCGCCATTGCGCGAGGCGCCGACCTGGTTGAGGCGGCGAAGGGACGGCTGATCCTGACCGAGGACCGTTTTTCCAATCTCGAAACGATTGCACGCGAGGCGGGATACAAGGCCGTCGACGGTGTGGCTCTCGATCTTGGCGTCTCTTCCATGCAGCTCGATACCGCGGGGCGTGGTTTTTCGTTCCGCCTCGACGGACCGCTCGACATGCGCATGAGCGGCGAGGGCCCCAGCGCCGCCGACGTCGTCAACGCGGCAAGCGAGCGCGATCTCGCCGACATCATCTCTACTCTCGGAGAGGAGCGGCATTCACGCGCGGTTGCGCGCGCGATACTGAAGGCACGTGCCCACGCGCCGATCGCAACAACTGGAGCGCTCGCTGACATTGTGGCTTCCGTCGTGCGCGCACGTACCGGCGATATTCACCACGCAACGCGTACGTTCCAGGCCCTCCGCATATTCGTGAACGACGAACTTGGTGAGCTTGCAAAGGCGCTGCAAGGCGCCGAGAGGATCCTCAAAGCTGGTGGGCGGCTGGTAGTAGTGTCGTTTCATTCGCTTGAAGATCGCATCGTAAAATCATTTCTCGCCGATCGTAGTCAGGCTCGCGGCGGCTCGCGCCACGCGCCGGAAGTCGAACATCCGCCGGCGACGTTTCGCTCGCTTACAAGGCGTCCCGTCGCAGCCGGCGACGACGAAATTGCGCAGAACCCGCGTGCCCGTTCAGCCAAATTGCGCGCTGCCGAGCGTACTGACGTACCACCTCGTAGCAACATGCCAATGGACTTGTTGCCGCATCTCCCATTGCTCGCCGACGCATTGAAGGGAAGGTGAGCCATGCGCCTTCTCAACATCTTGGTGATCGGCGCGCTGATCCTGGCGGCTTCTTTTGTTTACAAGATCAAGTTCGATTCAACTCTGCAGGCCGAGCGCGTCGCCAAACTACGCGGTGAACTACGTCGCGAGCGCAATGCCATCGCGGTATTGCGCGCTGAATGGGCGAAACTCGATACCCCCGGCCGCATACAAGGGTTGGCCGATCGCCACCTGGCACTGCAGCCGGTCAAGCCAAATCAATTCGACAAGCTCGATCGTTTGCCGGAAAAACCTTCGCCGGTCGTTCCTTCGCCGGACCGTGATCAGATCGGCGTCATGCTTGCACCGGGTCCGGATACGACCGGCAGCGTGCCGCGGACGGGGCGGTGATCGCAATGCATGAAGCGAGGAAACATTTGGAAGGCCGCTGGCAGCGCCTCTTGCGTTCGCTGCTGTACGGTCACGATGTCGATCGCAACGTGAAAGCGAAAGCGCGCATCGGTCTCGCGATTGTCGCATTCGCCGGAATCTTTTCGATCATCGCGATTCGCCTAGTGATGTTCGCGACCACAAGCGAAGGTCATGGCGGCCGCCGGAGCATCACGCAGGATGCGGTTGCAACTGCGCGCCCCGACATTCTCGATCGCAACGGCGAAATCCTCGCAACCGACGTGAAGACGCCGTCGCTGTTTGCCGAACCGCGCAAGATCATCGATGTCGACGAGGCGGTCGAGTTGCTCACCGCGGTGCTCCCCGATCTCGATGCAAACGAAGTCCGCGAGCGCTTGTCGTCGAAGCGCGGCTTCGTCTGGCTCAAGCGCGAGATCACAGCGAGCCAGCAACACGAGATTCACCGACTCGGTATTCCCGGCGTGGGCTTTCTAACCGAAAACAAGCGCGTCTATCCCAATGGACCGGTCGTTTCGCATGAGTTGGGTCACGTCAATATCGATAACCAGGGCATTGCCGGCATTGAAAAGTGGCTCGATGGCCAGGGGCTTGCCGCCTTGCATATGGCGGGATTAGCCACCGATCAGTTGCAGCGCCCCGTCAATCTTTCGGTCGACCTGCGCGTGCAATTCGCATTGCGTGATGAGCTCATCGCCGCGCGTGACAAATACAAGGCCAAGGCTTCAGCCGGCATCATCGCTGACGTCAACACCGGCGAAATCATCGCAATGGTGTCGGAGCCTGACTTCGATCCAAACAACCCGCGCGAAGCCACCGACCCCAACCGCCTCAATCGCCTGACGACCGGCGTTTATGAAATGGGCTCGACCTTCAAGGCGCTAACTCTGGCGATGGCGCTAGACAGCGGCCGTGTTTCATTGTCGTCGTCGTTCGACGCACGCATGCCGCTGCGCTACGGCAAGTTCGAAATCCATGATTACCACGCTCAAAAGCGCGTCCTTTCGGTGCCCGAAATTTTCACCTTCTCATCGAACATCGGCACGGCCAGAATGGCGCTCTCGCTTGGCGTCGACTATCACAAAGCATTTCTGAAAAAGCTTGGGCAGCTTGATCGCCTGCGTACTGAATTGCCGGAAAGCGCCGAGCCATTGGTGCCCAAGCATTGGGGCGAACTCAACACGGTGACGATTGCCTTTGGCCACGGCCTTTCGGTGGCGCCGCTTCAGGCGGTGATGGGGATTTCCGCGCTGGTCAACGGCGGGAAATTGGTCCCGCCGACTTTGCTCAAGCGCGATCAGCCGGAGGCCGACCGTTTGGCGCAGCGTGTCATCAAGCCAGAAACCGCCGAAAAAATGCGCTATTTGATGCGCCTCAACGTCGAAAGGGGCACCGCCACGAGGGCCAATGTCGCAGGCTACTATGTCGGCGGGAAGACCGGCACCTCAGAAAAGGTTGTTGGCGGCCACTATTCCAAGACCAAAGTCTTGACCAGTTTCACCGCCATATTGCCCGCCGACAAGCCACGCTATCTTTTGTTGGTCATGCTCGACGAGCCGCAGGGATTGCCCGAAACCCATGGCTTCGCCACATCGGGCTGGAACGCGGTGCCCGTGGGTGCGCAAGTGATCGAACGTGTGGCCCCTTTGCTCGACATTTCGCCGCGGTTCGATCTGCCCAAGGCAGACCAGATGTTGCTGGTGAGTGCGAAGGAAATGCGGTGAAGCTGCGCGATCTTCTGCCCGAGGCGAAGGCCGACGTGCGGCAGGGCGCGATCGATATTTCCGGCGTCACCGCTGATAGCCGTAAGGTCAAGCCGGACTTTCTGTTCGTTGCCATCGCTGGGGTGAAAGCTGATGGTGCACGGTTCGCGGAGCAAGCTGCCGCGGCCGGCGCAGTTGCCATCGCCGCCGAGCAAAGGCCCGCAGGACTGTCTGACGCCATCGCGTTTGTCCGTGTGAAAAATGCCCGCCGTGCGCTGGCGCTAGCGGCGGCGACAGTTTTTCCTCTTCAACCGCAGACGATCGTCGCCGTAACAGGCACCAGCGGGAAGACATCGGTTGCCGCGTTCACCCGACAGATCTGGCGCGTTCTCGGATATCGGTCGGCGAGCATCGGTACGGTCGGTGTGGTGTCGCCCAGGGGTGAACAATACGGGTCCTTGACGACGCCGGATCCGGTCGATCTGCACCGCATACTTGATCAGTTGACAGGCGAAGGCGTCACTCATCTCGCGCTGGAAGCCTCCTCGCATGGTCTCGATCAACACCGGCTTGATGGCGTGCGTATCGCGGCAGGCGCCTTTACAAACCTGTCGCGTGACCATCTCGACTATCACCCGACCATTGAAGCCTACTTCGCTGCCAAACTTCGCCTGTTCGAGGATTTGATTTCTCCCGGCGGGACGGCGGTGATCGGCGTTGACGACTGTTACGCCGGCCAGGTTATCGAAGCCGCGAAGAAGCGTGGCTTGAAGACCGTCACGGTTGGCGAGCGCGGCGAAGACATTCGGCTCGTCGGCGGATCGATCGAGGGTTTTGCGCAAATCCTCACCATTAGCCACGGCGGTCGGACATACAAGATCAAATTGCCGCTCGTTGGCGCCTTCCAGGTGCAAAACGCGGCCATGGCGGCGGGTCTTGCGATCGCAACCGGAGCCGAGCCGTCGCGTGCTTTTGCGGCACTGGAAAAGCTCGTCGGCGCCAAAGGCCGGTTGGAACTTGCCGGTACCAATAATGGCGCGCCTATTTTCATCGACTATGCCCACAAGCCTGACGCGCTCAAGAAAGCGCTCGAAAGTCTGCGGCCCTATGCTAGCGGCCGGCTTATTGTGATATTCGGTGCAGGCGGTGACCGCGACTCTGGCAAGCGACCGATCATGGGCCGAATAGCAGCAGAAAATGCAGATCGTGTTATCGTGACCGATGACAATCCGCGCAGCGAAAATCCGGCCGCGATCCGTGCCGCCATTCTCGCCAACGCACCGGGAGCCACCGAAATCGGTGACCGCGCCGAGGCGATCCGCAGGACGATCGCTGACCTCAGGACTGGCGACGTGTTGCTGATTGCGGGCAAAGGTCACGAAACTGGTCAGATCATTGGCAACCGGATTGTGCCGTTCTCCGATCACGACGCAGTGACCGACGCGCTGCCAGGCAACGTCGCATGAGCCGCCTCTGGACCGTCGATGCAATGACAGCTGCGATGCGCGCCGAGCGAAGCGGTGCGCTACCGGCGGACTTGAATGGAATCTCCATCGACAGCCGCGCGCTGGCAAAGGGTGATGCATTTTTTGCGATCAAGGGCGACCATCGCGATGGGCATGAATTTGTCGAAGGCGCATTGAAGGGTGGGGCAGGCCTGGCGGTGATCGCGCGGCAGCAGCGTGCCCGTTTTATCGATGCTCCGCTGCTGGTCGTCCCCGATGTGCTCGAAGCCTTGCGGGAGCTCGCGCGCGCGGCGCGACTGCGCATGCATGCGAAAATCATCGCCGTGACCGGCTCTGTCGGCAAGACGGGCACTAAGGAAGCGTTGCGGCTTGCGCTGTCGGCGGAAGGACCGACGCATGCTTCAGTCTCCTCCTACAACAATCACTGGGGGGTTCCGTTGTCGCTTGCGCGGTGTCCGGCGGATGTCAAGTTTGCCGTTTTCGAAATTGGCATGAACCACGCAGGTGAAATCACGCCGCTGACAAAGCTGGTCCGTCCGCACGTGGCGATCATCACCGGCATTGAACCCGTTCACCTTGAATACTTTGGTTCACTGGAGAAGATCGCCGACGCCAAGGCGGAAATTTTTGTGGGCGTTGAGCCGGGGGGCGCTGTCGTGCTCAATCGCGATAATGCTCAATATGAACGTCTGGCCGCCGCCGCCAAAGCGGAACGCATTGATCGTGTTGTTTCCTTTGGCGAGCATGCGGCGGCAGACGCCCGACTGATGAAAGTCTCGCTGCAGGCCGAGTTTTCAGCCGTTGAGGCGCGGATTCTGGGGCAGCCCGTCACCTACAAGATCGGTGCGCCCGGGCGGCATCTCGTTCTGAACTCACTTGCCGTCCTGGCGGCGGTATCTCTTGTCGGCGCCGACCTTGCGTTGGCCGCGATCGCTCTCAACAATTTGAGGCCCGCCAGTGGGCGCGGCGCGCGAATCACGCTGGCGGTTCCCGGCGGGAATGCACTGCTGATTGACGAAAGTTACAACGCGAATCCTGCATCCATGCGGGCCGCAATCGCCTTGCTCGGCCAGGCGCCTGTCGGCAAGCGCGGCCGGCGAGTCGCGGTGCTGGGCGACATGCTGGAACTGGGCTCAACAGGTGCTGAACTGCACTGCGCGCTTGCCGACGCAATTGAGACCGCCGGAATCGACGTCGTTTTTTGTTCTGGACCACTGATGCACTCTCTGTGGGAGGCTCTTCCCTCGCGCGTCCGGGGCGGCTATGCCGGGACCGCGGCCGAACTGGAACCGGGCGTAATGGCCGCCGTCAGAGCGGGCGACGCGCTCATGGTGAAAGGCTCACTTGGTTCCAAAATGGGTCCGATCGTCAGGGCTCTAGAGCGGCAGTTCCCCAAGCTGGCCGCGCTCAATCAGGCGTCCGCGCAGGGGTGACTATTCAGGGTTCGACCCAATGTTCTACTGGCTGACCGAACTGTCTGACAAAGTCTCGTTTTTCAACGTGTTTCGGTACATCACGTTTCGCACCGGCGGCTCGATCGTTACGGCTCTGGTGTTCGTTTTTCTGTTCGGGGGTCCCATCATTGACCTGCTGCGCATCAAACAGGGCAAAGGCCAGCCAATTCGAGCCGACGGGCCGCAATCACACCTGGTGACAAAAAAAGGCACGCCGACAATGGGCGGCCTGATGATTTTGTCCGGTTTGCTGGTCTCGACGCTGCTGTGGGCAAACCCGAAGAGCCCGTATGTCTGGGTCGTGCTCGGCGTGACTCTTTCGTTCGGGATGATCGGCTTCTATGACGATTACCTTAAGATCACAAGGCAAACGCACGCCGGCTTTGCTGGGGCTACGCGACTTATAGCAGAAACGCTGATAGCCGTGGCGGCGTGTACGGCGCTCGCGCAACTTGGCCGCGGCACCATAGCGACGTCACTGGTGTTTCCCTTCTTCAAGGAATTGGTGTTCAACCTTGGCTGGGCCTTCGTGCTGCTCGGGGCGTTTGTCATTGTCGGCGCCGGAAATGCCGTCAACCTGACGGACGGTCTTGACGGACTTGCGATTGTCCCGGTGATGATCGCTGCCGCCAGCTTCGGCCTCATCTCCTATCTCGCGGGCAACGCCGTCTTTGCCGAATACCTGCAAATCCACTATGTGCCTGGCACCGGCGAATTGGCGGTGCTGTGTGGCGCCGTCATCGGGGCAAGCCTTGGTTTTCTCTGGTTCAACGCGCCGCCTGCTTCGATCTTCATGGGTGACACCGGTTCACTGTCGCTGGGCGGAATGCTTGGTACCGTCGCCGTTGCCATCAAGCACGAGATTGTGCTCGCTATCGTCGGCGGCCTTTTTGTGCTCGAAGCGGTATCGGTGATTGTCCAGGTGCTTTCGTTCAGGCTAACCGGCAAGCGCGTGTTCAAGATGGCGCCGATCCATCACCACTATGAGCAGCTCGGTTGGACTGAGCCCCAGATCGTTATCCGCTTCTGGATCGTGGCGGTGGTATTGGCTCTCGCCGGGCTGGCAACATTGAAGCTGAGATGATTCCGGTCACCAGGTTTGCCGGGAAACGGGTTGCTATCTTTGGCCTCGGCAGTTCGGGCTTGTTGGCAGCGCGCGCTCTCACAGCAGGCGATGCCGAAGTCATCGCTTGGGACGATGACGAGAAAAAAATCACGGAAGCGCGCACGGCGGGGCTGAAGGCGGAAAATCTGAGTGAGCTAGACTGGTCCAACATCACCGCCCTCGTGCTGACGCCGGGTGTACCGCTCACTCATCCGAAGCCTCATTGGTCTGTGAGCCTTGCCCACAAGGCCAATGTCGAAGTTATCGGCGATATTGAATTGTTTTGCCGCGAGCGTGATAGATCGGGTGTTCGTTGTCCTCTTGTTGCGATCACAGGGACCAACGGCAAGTCGACGACGACAGCACTTACGGCGCACCTGCTCAAGAGTGCCGGCATCGACACACAGATGGGTGGCAATATCGGCGTGCCCGCGCTCGCGCTCGAGCCGTTCA
>Ga0066903_100005856_pt1 | contig 10766 bp, 6 predicted proteins | sample PanSoiMetaGPlot1_FD_67491 | JGI IMG/M metagenome (GOLD analysis project Ga0066903, IMG submission 67491) | Tropical forest soil microbial communities from Panama analyzed to predict greenhouse gas emissions - Panama Soil - Plot 1 (version 2) | ecosystem: Environmental > Terrestrial > Soil >...
CGTTTCCCTTGTTGAGTTTTTGGAGGAATTCAAGGAAAAGGAAGCAGATCAAGCACTTGTCCGCCTCGCGCTGTATGCCGATGAGAAAAATGTCCGATCGGCCGCACTGAAGACTCTTGAAAATCGTTCGGCGGATATTGATGGCCTTTTGCTCCAAGGTTTGACTTACCCATGGCCGGCGGTGGCCAAGAATGCCGCCGACGCCATGATCCACCTGAAGCGCACGGAATTGGTTCCGGACCTGGTTGATTTCCTGGACCAGCCGGATCCTCGTTTACCAACAATCAAGGAGATTAAAGGCAAGCGGGTGCCGGTGGTTCGTGAGCTGGTCCGCATCAACCACCATCGCAACTGTCTGTTGTGCCATGCTCCGGGTAACGCTTCGGATGTGACTCCCCAAGTTTTGATCGCCGCCATCCCTTTACCTGGCAATCCCATTCCTCGTGATCTCCCGACTTATTTTGAACCGGCGCCGCTCCGTCTCCTCGTTCGCGTTGACGTCACTTATCTTCGCCAGGACTTCTCACGCATGCAAAAGGTACCCGACGCCTGGCCTTGGCCGGAGATGCAGCGGTTCGATTTCCTGGTCCGCACTCGTATCCTGACGGAAGCGGAAGCAAAGCGCTACCAGGCCGAGTTCGCTCGCCTGGAAAAGACGTCTCCTTATCGCCAGGCCGCCTTGAAGGCTCTTCGTCGTTTGACCGGGCTCAATGCTGAACCTACGGCTGCTGCATGGCGAACGCTGCTTGCTAATAAGAAGCCGCGATGAAGAAGAATCGGCATTGATGGCCCGGCAATCACCGCCGCAAAAAGCTGGGGCGTGACAGCAGCGGACCCAGAGTTTCCTTGTCCTTGCGGTACTGTCGTTTCGCAGCTTTCATGACGGTACCCCGACCAATCCCAAGGCGGCACTATCTCGTCTATTAGGCAGACGGACAAGAACCTGCTCAAAATGAAAGGGGTTTCTCATGCGTCGTGCATTGGCGATGATGTTGGTGGTGGCCGCTGCGCAAACCAGCCAGGCTGCCGGGCTCTTGATTCCCAAGGAAAAGTCCGTGCCCCCCCTGGCCATGCTCAATCACCAGGTGACCGTCACCATCAACGATCAGGTGGCCGTCACCAAGATCGAGCAGACGTTCCGCAACCACACCGATCGCCAGCTGGAAGCCACCTATGTTTTCCCGGTTCCCAAGGGCGCCAGCGTCAAGGAATTCACCATGGAGGTGAACGGCAAGATCGAGAAGGGCGAGTTGGTCGAGGCCGACAAGGCCCGGCAGATTTACACTTCCATTGTGCAGCGCACGCTCGATCCGGGTCTTCTGGAATACCTGGGCAACAATCTATTCCAGGTGAAGGTCTTCCCGGTGCCCCCGAAATCCGTGAATAACGGCGATCAGAAAATCACCATCACCTACAACTCCATCGCCAATGCCGACAACGGCCTGGTGGAATACGTTTACCCGCTCAAGACCGACGGCAAGGCGGTCAGCACGCTGGAGAAGTTCACCCTCAAGGTCGATGTGAAAGCGCAGCACGCGATTCAGAACATCTACAGCCCGTCGCATGCCATCACCATGGTCCGGCCCGATGAAAAGTCCGCAAGCATCACGTTCGAAAAGGATCAGGCAGTGCTCGATCGCGATTTCCAGCTCTTCTACACTGCCGGCGCCAAGGACGTCGGTGTCACGGCGCTCGTGCATCGACCGACTGCCGACCAGAACGGCTATTTCATGATGCTGGCCTCGCCGCGCGCCAAGCTCTCGCAAGACCAGAAAATCCCGCGCGACATGGTTCTGGTGCTGGACACGTCCGGCAGCATGCGCGGCAAACGCATGGTCCAGGCCCGCAATGCCCTCAAGGTGTGCCTGGCCAACCTCGGTCCCAACGACCGCTTTGCGCTCATCAACTTTGCCACCACGGTCAACAAATATCAGGAAGGATTGCTGCCCGCCAACAAGACGGAGCTCGACAAGGCGAAGAAGTGGGTCGATGCCCTGGAAGCGACCGGCGGCACCGCCATCGACGACGCGCTGGCCACCGCCCTGAACTACCGGCCCAAAGACGACGGCCGCACATTCAACATCGTCTTCTTCACCGATGGCAGGCCCACCATTGGCGAAACCAACACCGATGTCATTCTCGCCAACTTCGCCAAACGCAATACTTATGCTACCCGCGTTTTCACTTTCGGAGTTGGCGACGATGTCAACGCCAGCATGCTCGACAAGCTGGCCGAAGACAGCCGGGCCATCGCCACGTACGTCCGCGAATCGGAAGACATCGAGACGCGGGTCAGCAGCCTGCTGAGCAAGATTTCCAACCCGGTGCTGGCGAATTTGAAATTGAGCGTCGGCTCTGGAGTCAGCCTCAACGAAGTCTATCCACCGCAGCTTCCCGACCTGTTCCACGGCACACAGCTCGTGGTGCTGGGCCGGTTCACCGGCAACGGCCACGCGGCCATCAAGCTGACCGGCAACGTCGGCAAGGAAACCAGGGAATTCGTGTATGAAATCAACTTCCCGAAGAAAACCGCGGAGGACAAGAACTTCGTGGAAGACCTGTGGGCCCGTCGCAAGGTCGGCTACTTGCTCGACCAGATTCGCCTCAACGGCGAGAAGAAGGAGTTGAAGGAGGAAGTGATCACCCTGGCCAAGAAGTATGGCATCATCACGCCCTACACCAGTTACCTGATTGTACCCGATGCGGTGGTGCCGCTGCTCGGTCGCAAGCATGGCGAGATGCCGAACGTGGGCTTCGATGCCCCGGCGGCATTACGCGGTCCCGAAGGCCAGCAACAGAAGCTTGCCGATTTCGTCAAGGGAATCAAGAAGGATGGCGGCAAGGGCGCCGGCGCGGGCGGCATTCGCGCCAAGCTCGAAGACGATCGCTTGAACAAGGCTCCCGATCCCAGGAGCGCTCCCGCGGAGAGCAAGGCGATCGAGAAACTCAAGGAGGCAAAAAAGGCTCAGGAAGCCGCTGAGGAGCTTCTCAGAAGCGGCGATCTCGACAAAGTTCAGGCCGGAAAGCTGGGCGTCGATCTGTCCGTCCTGAATGACCGTCTCCGCAACCAGTCCCGTCTCACCAGGTCAGCGACCCGCAACATCGCCAGCCACACGGTGCTGGAAGTCGGCGGCCTATGGATCGACGAGAAGTTCAACTCCAAGCTGCAAACCGTTACGGTCAAGGCCATGAGCAAGGCCTACTTCCGCATCCTGGAACGCCAGCCCAGCATGCGCGACGTTTTCCGGCTGGGCAACCACCTGGTCTGGGTCACGCCCAGCAACACGGCATTGCTCATCGATCTGAACGATGGCCGCGAGGAAATGTCCGACGCCGACATCGATCGCCTGTTCAAGGCGCCGGTGAAAAAGTAGGTCCGGGCTTTTCGGCCAGACTGCATTCGGCCCCCGCGCTGAGAACATCGGCGCGGGGGCTTTCAATTGCGCCACCAAGGGGGATCTCGCCGCGTCCTCGTGGCCTTGCGGTCGCAGCCAGACTGGAGATTTTTTTCGCCCCGGCCCCTCGAATGGCAATACATCACCAAAATGATAATTGGAGTGATCAATGGAGGGTCCAGAAACTTGGCTCCTCGATTCGTTGCACAGAGGGGTGAGTGATTGGCAACCAATTTGCAACGAATAGCCCAACCTCTCAGTCAGGCCCACGCGATTATTGAATCAGATCGCCGACTTCTTCCTTGAGGCGGCGCAGGACGCGGGCTTTGGCCTGGCGGATGGCGGTGGCGGTCATGCCCAGCTCTTGGGTCAGGGTGACAGGGGAACGGCCATCGATGACGGTGCGGCAGAAGGCTTGCCAGGTGCGTTCTTCAAAGTCGCCACGCAGCTGGTCCAGGGCGCGATGGTAGAGCTGGCTAATTTGGGTTTGCTCCTGTTCATCCGGATTGCCCAGCGGATCGGGAACGTCCTGAAGGCGGTCCCAGCCCTCCGAACCGCCCTGGCCGCGAGTCTGGTGCTGGTTTTTGCGCTGATACAAGAGGACTTGATTGCGCGTGATGCCGCGCAACCAGCCACGGAAGGTGTCTCCCGGCTGGTCACAGTGGAACCGTTCCAGTCCCCCGGCCGCCCCGGCAAAAACTTCCTGGCTGACATCCTCCGCGTCCGGGCCGGTAATGCCTCCGCGCCGGCACCAATACAGGACCAGGGGACGATACAAATCAATCAGCCGGTTCCAGGCCGCCGGCTCGCGGCGCCGGGCTCGTTCCAGCAGGCTCAGCGATGTGGACTGAGGTGTTTCGCTGTCGTCCTTCATACCCGTTACCTACCCGGTGTCACGGGCGGAGCAATACCTTACTGTAGAAGATGGAGGGGGCGGGTGCAAGTTGCGCCCGGTGCCGAATTATGGCTAAGCTCGAATGTGTCACCGACCAGGACCTGAAAGCCTTTCTACTCGGCGATTTGCCCGAGCGAGTGGCCGACACCATTGCGCGCCACCTCGAAAGTTGTGCCGATTGCTTACAACGGGCCAGCCGCTGGGACGACGTGACCGACGGCGCGGTCCAGGCCTTGCGCCGCTCCGGCAACTGGGAGCCGCTGGCAACTTCTATCGGTTCGGGCAGCGAACCCAAGAATTCCGGGACGCCCGAGGTTTCGGTCCGCGAAATGTCTGCTCCCGAAGGTTTTATCCTGCTGGAGGAGCTGGGGCGCGGGGCCGCTGGAATCGTCTTTAAGGCCAGGCAGCACTTTCCCGAGCGCGTGGTGGCTCTCAAGTTCCTTGTGACGGGCGTCCATCCCGCCGAGCAACGAGCCCGCTTTCTGGCAGAGGCCAACGCCATCGCCCGGCTCAATCATCCCCACATTGTCCAGGTCCATTCCGTCGGCGAACACCAGGACCGGCCGTTCTTGTGCCTCGAGTATATCGCGGGCCATCACCTGGGAAAGCAGATCGGCGGTCGTCCTCAGCCGCCCGGCGAAGCGGCCGTGCTGCTGGAACTGCTGGCCCGCGCCGTTCAGCACGCGCACGAAAATGGCATCGTTCACCGTGATCTCAAGCCCGCCAACGTGCTGTTGAGCACTGACGGCACTCCCAAGGTAACCGATTTCGGCCTGGCCCGATTCGGTACGGCCGATCTGACGGCCACGGGCGCTGTGCTGGGAACACCGGCATACATGTCTCCGGAGCAGGCGCGGGGGGATAATTCCGCCGTCGGACCCGGGTCGGATGTCTGGGCCTTGGGCGCCATTTTGTACGAGCTCTTGACCGGGCAGCCGCCCTTTCGCGGCGTGCAGGCCCTGGACACTTTGAAACTAGTCACCGAACAACAACCGGTGTCGCCAGCTCGGTTACAGCCCGGCGTTCCCCGCGATCTGGACATCATTTGCCTCAAATGTCTGGAAAAAAGTCCCGGCAAACGATACCCTTCCGCCAGTGAACTTGCCGATGATCTGAAACGCTTCCGGGAAGGCTTGCCCATCAAGGCCCGCCCCGTGGGCCTTGCCGGGCGAAGCTGGCGCTGGTGCCGGCGCAAACCAGCCCTGGCCCTGGCCGGCATCCTGTCCATCACCGGGGTGCTTGCCACAATTGTCCTCTCGACCTGGTTCGCGCTCTTTCAGTATCAGGCCAGAAAGGAGTTGGACCAGGCCAACAGCGACCTGATCCGTAAGCAGAAGGAACTCGAGGCAGCCCTGTATCAGTCACACCTGGATTCGGCGCGTCTGGCCAAGGAGCGCGGCCTGGCTTTATGCCGCCAGGGCGATGTCAACGCCGGCATGCTCTGGCTGGCCGAAGCCCTCCGTCTTGCTCCCCAGGAAGCGGAAGATTTGCAAACAGTCATCCGCGCCCAACTTGCACAATGGAGTCCCAAGGTCACACCGATGCGACTGGCCCTCGTCCATCCCCAGAAGGTGACCGCACTGGCCTTCGCCCCGGATGGAAAGTCGATCTACACCGGTTGCGCCGATGCCAAATTTCGCCGCTGGGATGCCCACACCGGCAAGCTACTTTATGAATCAACCTCGCTGGACAACTGGCGGGTTCGAATCACACCCAGCACCGACGGCAAGTTCTTACGGGTCTGGACACAAAAAGAGTCACGTGATCTCGATGCGGCAACGGGCGAAACCCTCCCCAAGAAGCAGGGAGAGTTCAGAGAAGTCACCGGCGAGAACTTTGCACAGCTGATGATCAGTGCCAACGGGAAAACAACAGTGCACATTCCCGTGCCAAATCCACCGAACTTTCGGCAGGGTCTGATAATCACTGAAGTGGCCGGCAAACAAAGGCAGGTGCCTTTGAAGTCAGCCCGCACAGACTTGTGCCAGGTATTGAGCCGGGACGGTCGTTTTGTGCTCATTTTTGCCTTGCCGGGCGGGTTCCGGGTGCGATCCTGCGAAACGGGAGCGGTGGTCGGCGCGCCCTTGCCCCTATGGGATACCTTTACCAAAACCATTTTTCATCCCAATAACTCTGCCCTGTTCATTGCCGACGCCCACCACCAGGCCCGAGTCTGGAGCATCCATGACGGCAAGTGGATCAGTCCGCCCCTGGTTCATCCGGCGGCGATTACCGACCTGGCATTCAGCCCCGACGGCACGAAGCTTCTCACCGGCTGTGCCGACGGCACGGCGCGGTTGTGGGATTGGCAACGTCCAGCCAAACCCATGCGTGTTCTCAAGATCGCCGATATTCTGAGCATTGCATTCAGCCGGGATACGCGCCGCACGTTCTTCGGCTCGCCCTGGAAAAGCGGCAGCCAATTATGCGAAACGGCTACTGGCAAAAAACTGATATCCCTCCCTCACGACAGAGACTTTAGCGGTCTGGCCATGACCGCCGACGGCCTATCCCTCGCCACGATTACAAACACCGGCAAGAAAGGGGAGCCGGGAAAAGTCATCCTTTGGAACTCGGACACCGGCAATCCAATCGGACCAGTGCTCGCCCACCCGCTCGCGGTTTCCGGCCTGGCTTTCAGCCCGGACGGAAAAACTCTGGCGACTCTCTGCGGCGACGGCAAGATTCGCTTTTGGCAAACTGCAACCGGGACGCAGTCTGGAACCGTATTGGAGCAGCCCGGGTCCGGGAGGCTTACTTATAGTCCCAATGGGCGCTTGCTCCTGACCGGTTGCGGCGACAAGCTCGCCCGGTTGTGGGATCTGGAAAAGGTCCAGCTGATCGGAACCTATCCACATCCCCATCTTATTTATGCCGTCGCGGTTGCTCCGGGCGGAAAGACAATCCTCATCGGAGGCCATGATCGGGCCGCGCGTCTCTGGAATGTGGCCACCGCCAAACCGATCGGCCCACCATTGACGCACCCTCAGCCAGTGAACGCGGTCGCCTTCAGCCCCGATGGGCACATTGCCGTCACGGGTGGCGAAGGAAAAGTTCAGCTTTGGGAAGCTGCAACCGGCCAGCCGATCGGCCCAACCGCCGATTCGTTCAGATATGCTGCCCGTGCCATCGCATTCGCACCCGATGGCCAGAACATGGTTATCGGCGCCCAAGAGGCCATTTGTTTCTCATCCATTCCATTGACGATGCCGGGAGAACCGAGAGCAGTCACCTTGTCCATGCAGGCGCTGACCGGGCTTGAACTGACTCCGGACCGGGAGATCCAGGCTCTGGACGGCAAAACCTGGAACGAGCGTTGCCGGGAACTTGGTAAAGATGGCATTCTCCAATTGCCGCATTAACAATCGCTACCGCGACCCATCAGCGAAGGACTATGAATTGCCAGTTTCACCACAGAACTGTTCTGGTTGCGCGGCGATTTCGGCCGCAACGGGAATCATCCTTGAACTTCCTATCGATACCGATTACCATCCTCCCGATGCCAATCAAGCACGCGATTGCGAAACAATACGCAATAATCACCGATCGTAAGAATGACTGCCACATACTTGACCATTACTGATGCCGAAAGAATTCTGGCCCGGGTGCCAATGCTGACCGTGGGTGTTCTCGGCGATCTGTTTCTCGATCGCTATCTGGACATCGATCCGGCACTGACCGAGCCATCTTTGGAAACCGGGCTCGATGCCTACCAGGTGACAGGAGTGCGTTCCTGCCCTGGAGCGGCGGGAACTGTGATCAACAATCTCGTCGGCCTGGGAGTGAAGGAAGTTTGTGCGATTGCCGTGATCGGGGCGGACGGTGAAGGCTACGAGTTGGTTCAGGCCCTGGACCAGCAACATGTGTCGTCCCGCTGGCTGTTCCGGGAACCTTCCCGACGGACTCCCACATACACGAAGCCCATGCTCGGCGGCCGTGAGCTGAATCGGCTGGACATAAAGAACCGTAGCCAACTTCCCGCGTCGGCCGAGGATGCCATTCTCTCCTCCCTGGTCGAGCTCTGGCCCAGGCTGGATGCCCTGATCGTGGTCGATCAGGTGAGCGAGGCGGATTGTGGCGTGGTGACTGCCACGGTGAGAAATCGGCTGGCGGAACTGGGCGCCGAAAACCCGCAGCGGTTGATCCTGGCCGATAGCCGGGAACGCATTGGAAAGTTTCGCTGCGTCTGGCTCAAACCAAATCAGAGGGAATGCGTGCAGGCCGTTCCGGGAGAGCTTGCCGACGGTGTGCGAACGCTGGCCCTCCAATGTGGCCGTCCCGTCTTCTGCACCCAGGGCGAGAAAGGCATGCTGGTGATCGATCCACGGACCGATCCATGCGGCGAATGGTCAATCCCCGCGGTTTCCGTGAGTGGTCCGATTGATCCGGTGGGCGCCGGGGACAGCGTCAGCGCCGCCCTGGCCTGCGCCCTTGCCGCGGGTGCTTCGTCGGCCCAGGCAGCGGCTTTCGCCAACATTGTGGCCTCGATTACCATCCGACAGATCGGCACAACGGGAACTGCTTCGCCGGAACAAATTCGCAATACTGTTCGGGATTTATGGCCGGCATGTGTACCATAGAATACACAGACTTCCGAAGTCTTGGAGACTTTGGACCCAAAAGCGAGGTTCCGCCAACCACCTGGCGGAACCTCTTTTGTGACGTAACAACTTCAGGGCGCAGCGACTTGCGGCGACAGAAAACGAGGTTCCGCCACTTCTTGGGGGTCACCACCCATGGCCGCTCCCGACAATTTTTCCTGGATCGACAAGCCTTTACTGGCCGCCATGGCCCGGCCGGAGGCGCTGGAAGAATTGACCTGGCTGCGGCAGCAGGGAATCGAGCTTCTGATTTCCTTGACCGAGGACCCGCCGCGCCGCGACTGGATCAATGAAGCCGGCTTGTTCCTCGTGCATGTTCCTGTGGTGGACATGGAACCGCCCACGCAGGAGCAGCTCGACGAGTGCATGTCCGCCATTGCCCGCGCTCATGAAAAGAGCATGGCGGTGGGCATTCACTGCGGCGCCGGCCTGGGCCGCACCGGCGTCATCCTCGCCTGCTTTTTTGTCACCAAAAACCTGAACGCCAAGAATGCCGTTGCCCGCGTTCGCCGGCTGCGTCCCGGCTCCATCGAAACCGAAGCCCAGGAGGAGGCGGTGGCCGAATTTGCTCAGAGACAGGGTGCACAGTAGCCGGTAAATGGAAAATATCCGTGCCTGGCCCAGCCGCGGATGGCATTATCCTTGTACGGTGACCGGGGAATCATACCAAGGAGCAAATCATGTGGACAAGCAATCGCAAGTGGTTGGGCTGTCTCCTCGTGGCGGCGGCGGGGTTTGTCTGGAGCCAGGCGGCTGCACAGGAGCGAGGTGGACGTGGTCCCGGAGGAACCGAGATTCGCGGCGCGGTGAAGTCGGTGGATGCGGCCGGCATGAAGATCACGATCGCCGTCCCGCCGGGCCGCGATGAGGGGCGGGATGCGCCGCACAAGGAAGCCACCTTCTCGCTGGCCAAGGACGTGGAAGTGGCCGTGGGCAGCAGTTTCGGCCGGGGCGCCGGTGTTTTCCGCGAAGGCAAGCTGAGCCAGCTCGTTCCCGCCACCATGGTTACCCTGACGCTGACCTCCGACAAGAAAACGGTGGATAGCATCCTGGCCGAAGAACCGATCGTGCATGGCAAAATCAAGTCGGTGGACGGCGGCAAGAATACCATCACGGTGCTTTCCGGCGGCGGCCGCGGATCTCGCGAGCAGCCGCAGGATGGCGAGGAGCACACCTACACGGTAGACAAGAACGCGGAAGTCGTCGTGGACGAAGGCCGTGGCCGGTTTCTTGCCTACAAGGAGATCAAGCTCGGCGACCTCGCCGAAGGCGCTCTCGTCAGGATGATCTTGTCGCTGGATAAGAAAACTGTCCACAACATCCTGGCGGAAGGGCCCACTGTTTCGGGAACCGTCAAGGAACTCGATGCCGGCAAAAAGACGGTCACCCTGGTGGTCCGTGCCCCGCGCGGCGATGATGCCGGCGAAACCGTGACCGTGAATGTTCCGGAAGGAACGCTGATTTTGCTCGACGACGGCCGCGGCCGGCGACTGTCGATCAAAGCGGGTAAGCTGGCCGATGTGCCGGTGGGCGCCGCCGCCGTGGTGCGCCTGACCCCCGACCAGCAATTTGCCACCACGGTCCGCGTGCAGGGTCCGACTCTTGCCGGCCTTCTCAAGAGCGTGGATGCCGGCAAGGGAAACATCACCATCGCCATCCCCAGGAGTCGTGGCGAAGACCCCGAGGAAAAGTCCCTCAACCTGGCCAAGAACATCCGCACCATCATCGACGGCCGCGATGCCAGGCTCGCCGACCTGAAGATCACCGAAGACGGGCCGGCCGTGCAACTCCGCATGTCGCTGGATCAGAAGACCGTGCAAGCCATCATGACCTCGACTGGCGGCGGACGCCGGTAATGCAAAATGATGAACGATG
>Ga0066903_100005857_pt1 | contig 10766 bp, 9 predicted proteins | sample PanSoiMetaGPlot1_FD_67491 | JGI IMG/M metagenome (GOLD analysis project Ga0066903, IMG submission 67491) | Tropical forest soil microbial communities from Panama analyzed to predict greenhouse gas emissions - Panama Soil - Plot 1 (version 2) | ecosystem: Environmental > Terrestrial > Soil >...
ATGCGCGCCCACAACCGCGGCGACGGCGGGATCATGGCGCTGGCGGCGCTGCTCCAGCGAAACCGGGTGGCGCACGGCGTAGCGCTGGTCACCCTGGGCGTGTTCGGGGGCGCCCTCTTCTTCGGCGACGGGATCATCACCCCGTCGATCTCGGTGCTCGGAGCACTCCAGGGCCTCAAGGTTGCGGCGCCGGGCCTCTCGCACCTCGTCGTGCCGCTCTCGGTGGGGGTCCTCGTCGCCCTGTTCGTGCTCCAGCGCCGCGGGTCGGGGGCGATCGGCTGGCTGTTCGGGCCGGTGATTCTCGTGTGGTTCGGCGCGATCGGACTCTTGGGCCTGAGTCAGGTCATGAAGGACCCGGCGGTCCTCCAGGCGCTGTCGCCCGCGTGGGGAGCGCAGTTCCTGTTCAACAACGGGATCGCCGGCTACCTGACACTCGGCGGGGTGGTCCTCGCCGTTACCGGCGCCGAGGCGCTCTACGCGGACCGGGGTCACTTTGGCGCCGCGCCCATTCGGCTCGGGTGGTTCGGCATCGCGCTTCCCGCGCTGATGCTCAACTACCTGGGGCAGGGAGTCCTGATCCTGCACGATCCGTCAGCCGCCGCGAACCCCTTCTACCTGATGGCCCCTGGCTGGGCCCAGTACCCGATGCTCCTCCTCGCGACCGCGGCGACGATCATCGCATCGCAGGCGGCGATCTCGGGCTCGTTCTCGGTCGCGAGGCAGGCGATGCAGCTTGGGTTCCTCCCGCGGCTCACGATCCGCCATCCGTCGAAGGTCGAGGGGCAGATCTACGTTCCGCTCGTGAACTGGGGACTGTGCGTCGGCGTCGTCGCGCTGACGGTCGTGTTCCAGTCTGCGGACCGGCTTGGCGACATCTACGGCGTTGCGGTCACGGCGACCTTTGTCCTCAACACGCTGCTCTTCCTGGCCGTGGCCCACTATCTCTGGGGCACGTCCAAGTGGAAGCTTGCCCTCATCGGCGGCCTATTCCTCACGGTGGAACTCGCGTTCTTCAGCGCCAACATCGCGAAGGTCGAGCACGGTGCGTGGCTGTCGCTCGCGATCGCGACGGTCCTGTCGCTGGTGATGATCATCTGGAAGCGTGGCCACGTGATCGTGACTCGAAAGCGCACCGCCAGGGAGGGACCGCTGACGGGGTTCCTCCACGGCCTGCCGCTCAAGGATCCGCCGGTCATACGCGTGCCCGGAGTCGCGGTCTTCCTGAGCCCGTCGAAAGCGACCACACCGTTGGCGCTGAGGGCCGAGGTCGAGTACACCAACACGTTCCACGACCGAGTCCTGATGGTCACGGTCGACCAGGTCGGCATGCCCCAGGTCGACGACCACGAGCGGTTCACGGTCGAGAACCTCGGGGGCCGATTCACCGTCTGGCATGTGACGGTGAGAATCGGATACCAGGAGAAGGTCAACGTCCCGGCGGCTCTCGGGCTCTGTCGCAAGCAGGGTCTGCTCGAACGCAACCTGGACCTCGAGAACGCGAAGTACTTCCTCTCCCGGATCACCATCACGCCGACCGACGACACGCCGTTGCGGTTCTCCGGCAAGAGGCTCTTCATTGCGATGGCGCGCAACGCGGCGAGCCCGGTGGAGGCGTTCAGGCTTCCCCGGGAGCGCACGGTGATCATCGGATCGCAGGTCGCCCTCTGACCCGCGGGCGACGCGCGGTCCGCGGTCAGTCCTCGCGCAGCCGGTAGCCAACCCCGGGCTCGGTGACGAGGTACCGCGGTCGCGAGGGCTCAGGCTCGATCTTCGCCCGGATGTGGGCGACGTGCACCCGCAGGTAGTGGGTCTCGTTCTCGAAGCCCGGGCCCCAGACCTCGTGCAGCAGCTGACGGTGGGTCACGAGCTTGCCGCGGTGCCGGGTGAGCACCCGAAGCAGGTCGAACTCGATCGGGGTGAGGTGGATGACCTCTCCGTTGCTCGAGACCTCGCGCGCCTCGAGGTCGACCTCCAGGTCGTCGATGCGGACTCGCGGCTCACTCTCCTCTCCCACGCGCCGGAGCGCCGCGCGAAGCCGGGCGAGGAGCTCATCCGTGCCGAACGGCTTCGTGATGTAGTCGTCAGCGCCGGCGTCGAGGGCGCGCACCTTCTCGCGCTCGTCGCCCACCGCGGAGAGGACGATTATCGGCAGGCCGCTCCAGCGTCGGATCTCCTTGCACACCTCGACCCCGGATCCATCGGGCAGGATCAGGTCGAGGACCATCGCGTCCGGGGGGCGGACCGCCACCGCGTCGAGCGCCTCCTGCTTCGTCTCGGCCTGCTGGGTGGCGTAGCCCGCGCCGCGGAGGATCACCTTCAGTGCCCGAACTATCTGGGGCTCGTCGTCGACCACGAGGACGCGCTGGCCGTCGGTGCTCACCTCGCCTCCACCGGCTGGGCGACCAGCGGGAACGTCACGGCGAACGTGCTGCCCTTGCCGGCGGATCCCTGGAGGCTGATCTCGCCGCCGTTCGCCTCCACCAGGCCCCGGCAGATCGCGAGGCCGAGGCCCGAGCCCTGGCCGGGCTCGGTGCCCCGGACGAACGGCTCGAAGATCTCGCTGCGCCTCGAGGACGGGATCCCGGGGCCGGAGTCCGTGACGCGAACCGTGACCCGTCCGCCTCCCGATCCGCCGCTCACCCTGACGGCGGCGCTCTCCGGGGAGAACTTCACCGCGTTCTCGAGCAGGTTCGAGAACACCCGCTCGAGCTGCGCGGCGTCGGCCCGAACCAGCGGCAGGTCCGCCGGCACATCCAGCTCGATCTGATGCGTCCCGAACCGCCGCTCGACCTGCTCTGCGGCGCGGGCGACGGCGTCGGCGAGGTCGCACCAGTCGGTGCGCGGGTTGACGGCGCCGGCCTCGATCCGCGACAGGTCGAGAAGGTCGTCGACCATCCGCGCGAGGCGCTCGGATTCGGCCTCGATGGCCTCCAGAAGGGCGGTGTGGTCCTCTGGCGGGAGACCTTCCTGGCGCAGGCCGCTCGCCGCAGTCGTGATCGCCGTGAGCGGTGATCGCAGATCGTGCGAGATGGCGTGGAGCAGGGCGGTCTTGGTCGCGTCGGCGCGGCGCGCCGCCTCTGCCGCCGCCGAGCGCTCCGCGAGGAGCTCGCGCTCACGGGCGAGGTCGATCAGCCGGGCCAGCGCCTGCGCCAGGCGCTCCAGGCTGGCGCGGTCCCAGCCCGCGTCGGGTCGGCCGTAGAGCCACCCCGGGCGCGTCGAGGGGATCCGCACGGCGAGCTCGCCCCCCTGCGTCTCCGGCGCCGCGGTGATGCCGGCCCGGATTGCCCGGGGCGTGGACGTGGTCTGGCGGTCCGCCATGCGCTCGAGCTGCGTCGCCACGTTCTCGCCCGAGAGGAACGAGGAGGCCGCCTGCGCGAGGATCATCGCCTCGCGCTCGCGTGCGGATGCCAGGAGGGCGCGCCGCTCGGCCTCGGCGGTCTGTGTGCGGGCCGTCGCCGCGAGCCGTCCCACCACGAGCGCAACGACGAGGAAGACGAGGAGCGCGACGAAGTTGTGCGAGTCCGCGATCGTCAGCCGGTAGCGCGGCTCGATGAAGAAGAAGTTCAGCGCCAGAACGCTCAGCACCGCCGTTGCGAGGGCCGCGATCTGGCCGCGGCGGACCGCGATCACGAGCACGGCCAAGATGTAGAGGACGCCCAGCCCGGTGACCGGCGCGACCTCGTCGAGCAGGGCCACGACGCCGGTGATGGCGGCCACGGAGAGGACGATCTCCGCGCCGACGACGGCTATCCGAGCCGCGTCGATGCGATGTCGACCTCGAGCGTCCATCGCCGATTTGAGTGTAGGTCCGCGAGGGGCCGGATCCGGCATGGCGGGCCTCAGTCCGTCACCGGCTCCCCGGTCTCGGCGAGGCGCTCGATCAGATCCGCGGCCCTCACGTTCCCCTGGTTTGCCTGCAGCCGCTTGGAGATCTCGCCCAGCTTCGCGTACACGGCGTCCTCTGCGAGGAGGCCGTCGATTGCGCCGGCGATCTCCTCATCGGTGAACGAGTACGTGGCGAGGCGCTCGCCGAAACCTGTCTCGCGGACCCGCTGCGCGTTGTCGTGCTGGTCCCAGAAGATCGGCAGCAGCACCATCGGCTTGCCGTGGTGCATGCATTCGGTGACGGTGTTGTTGCCGCCGTGGGTGATGACGAGGTCGACGTGGGGGAGGACCGAGACCTGCGGCAGGAACTCCTCGCCGGCCATGTTCGGGGCGAGCTCGTAGGCGTCGTGCTGCGGGCCCTTGGATACGACGTAGCGATGCGGGGTCTTGCCGAGGGCCTCGACCAGGCGCTCCATCAGCGCGACATCGGCCGAGCCCAGTGAGCCGAGGCTCAGATAGATGAGCGCCCCGTCGCCGTCGGCGATCTCGTCCGGCACGCTCCAAGGCGCGTCGCTGCCGCGGACGCTCGACTCGAGGTTGTGCCAGGTGGGGTGGAGGGGCTCCGGGCGCGGGTAGTCGAGCTCGCGGGGATAGAGGTAGAGGTTGAGCCAGTCCGAGCGGTGGATCAGCTCGCCCGCGGAGAGCGGCGGCGCTCCCCGCTCCTGGCAGAACTCGTCGAAGTCCGACCGCAGGCCGGCGATGGCGCGCGCGTACTCAGCTCGGAACGCATCCCACTCGGACCGGTCCTCGAGGGGGAGGCCGGAGTAGGGAGGGGGGAGCTCCGCGTCCTTCAGCTCGAGCGGGTTGCACGAGGCGATCCGCACCCACGGGCGGCCGCTCGCCGGGAGGGCGGGGAACGCGCAGACGTTGTCCTCGACGATGACGTCCGGCTCGACCTCGCCGAAGATCTCAACGAGCCGATCGTCCACATACCGCGCGCCGTCCAGCAGGGCCTCCCAGGTGGGCGCCATGAACTCGGCGAGCTGCTCGAAGGTGCTCTTGCGGAAGACCGGGGCCGTGTCGCGGATGAAGTCCTTCCAGAACTGGCCTGGCTCCTCGTCCTGCTCGGGCGGCGGGCCGAGGCGCATCAGCCGCTCCTCGAACCCTTTCGCCTCGAGGGTGCCCGCGAACGACTCCTCCACGACGAAGATCACACGGTGGCCGCGGTCGCGCAGTACCTCACCGATCCCGACGCAGTTGTTGGTCGGCCCGAACGCGCCCTCGGGGAAGAAGATGACGGTCTTCTCAGGCATCGCGCCAGCCTATCCGCGCTGCCCGGATGCCTCTATCGTTGGCCTGTGGAAGCAACCGGGAAGACCGAGGAGGAGATCCGCGAGCAGGCGATCCAGAGCCTGAAGAAGAAGCGGGACTTCCGGACCCACCTCGTCATCTATCTGATCGTCAACGCGTGCCTGGTCGGCATCTGGGCGATCACGAGTCCCCACGGGTTCTTCTGGCCGGTGTTCGTGATCCTGGGATGGGGCATCGGTGTGGCGGCAAACGCCTGGGACGTCTACGGGCGCAAGCCCATCACCGAGGACGAGATCCGCCGCGAGTCGGACCGCCTTCGCGGCCCCGGCGGCTAGGGCCGAGGGCTCCGGGACTTCGGTCCGGTGGGCAGCTCGTACCGGATCAGCTCGTGTGCCCGCGCGGCCCAGGCGCATAGGAGCGGTCGCGTGTCGCGCGGGTCGACGATCTCCTCGATGGAGAAGCGCTCGGCCGTCCGGAATGGCGAGCGCACCGCGTTGAGGCGGGCCTCGATCTCGTCTCGCAGGGCCTTGGGGTCCTCCGCGGCCTCCAGCTCTCGGCGGTAGGCGGCCTCGAGCCCGCCGGCGATCGGCAGCGATCCCCAGTCACCCGACGGCCAGGCGTAGCGGAGGTTGAGCCGCGACCCGTCGCCGTGGCCGGCTCCGGCAACTCCGTAGACCTTGCGCACGAGGACGGAGACCCACGGCACCGTCGCCTGATGGACCGCGTACAGCGCCCGCGCTCCGCGACGGATCGTGCCCGCGCGCTCGGCGTTGGATCCGATGAGGAACCCCGGCTGATCGACGAAGTTCGCGACGGGGAGGTGGAACTGGTCGCAGAGGTCGACGAAGCGGGTGAGCTTCTCCGATGCGTCCGCCGTGAGGCTGCCGGCGTAGTGGTTCGGGTCCGAGGCGAGGACACCCACCGGGCGGCCGTCGAGGCGGGCGAGAGCGGTGATCAGAGAGGGGCCGAAGCGCGCGCCGATCTCGAAGATCGAGCCGCGATCGAGCACGGCCTCCAGGATGCGTCGCATCTTGTACGGGCGGCGCGGGTCGCGCGGGACGATCCCGATCAGCTCCTCCTCGCGCCGGTCCGGCGGGTCAGTGGCGGCGAGCAGCGGGGGCGCCTCCCACACGTTGTCCGGCATATAGGTGAGGAAGCGGCGGAGCTGCTCGAAGGCGTCCTCCTCGTCCTCGGTTTCGTTGTCGACCGCGCCGGCCTTCGTCTGCGTGCGGGCGCCGCCGAGCTCCTCCTTGTCGGGCGATTCGCCCATGGATGCGGCGACGACCGGCGGGCCGGCCACGAACATCTGCGCGGTGCCTCGGACGATCACCGAGAAGTGCGAGGCGACGACCCTGGCGGCGCCCAGGCCCGCGACCGGCCCGAGGGCCGCGGCGAGCACCGGCACGATCGCGTGGTTCTGCGCCACGAGGTCGAAGCCCGGGAGTGGCGGCACGTAGGTGAAGCCCATCTGCTCGAGCGTCTTGACGCTGCCCCCGCCGCCGGTGCCGTCGACGAGCCGGATCAGGGGCAGCCGCAGGTCGTGTGCCATGCGCTCGGCGTAGATCGCCTTCTGCCAGATGGCGGCGTCTGCGGCGCCGCCCCGGACCGTGAAATCGTCGCCCTGCAGGACCGCCCGGCGCCCCTCGACGCGGCCCTGGCCGACGACCACGTTGGCCGGCAGGAAATCCGTGAGCTCACCCTGCTCGTCGTAGGTGCCTTTGCCCGCGAGGGCTCCGGTCTCGTGGAAGGTGCCGGCATCGAAGAGGCGGTCGATGCGCTCGCGGATGTTCAGCCGGCCCGTCGCCCGCTGGCGCTCGACGCGCTCGGTGCCGCCCATCTGCCTGGCGAGCTCCTCGCGGCGCCGGAGCTCGGCGATCTCCGGCTCCCAGTCCTCCTCGTCTCGAGGCTCCTCCATGTCGGGCGAAAGCTAGCGGTGTGCTAGCCGGCGTGGTGCTCGGGGGGCAGGAAGTCCTCGTGACGGACGCGGCTTCGTCCCTCGCCGTAGCTCAGCGTCTCGTAGGCGATCATCGCCGCGAGCGCGCCGGTGAGGATGGCCAGGGTCACGAGCGCGGGGGCGTTGGTGGCGACCGGGAACAGGACGAAGACCAGGAGGGCCATCGCGAGCCGCTGGCGATTGATCGTGTGCACGTGCCGGTAGCGGAACGCCACGAGCCCGAGCAGATACGCCGACACCCCGCCCAGCAGTGCGAAGGCCGGGATGGTGCTCAGGGAGTGGTCGACGTGGCCGAGCGTGGTCTTGAGGCCGAGGGCGGCGAGGACGATGCCGGCCACCATCGGGAGATGGATGTAGGAGTAGGAGTCGCGCGCCAGCGTGTTGCGCACCAGTCCCTCCGGCGCGTTGATCAGGCGACGCCTCGACACCAGTGCAACGACGTCGAAGTACATCCACCACAGTGCGGCCGCGAGCGCAACACCGAGGGTTGCGGCGGCGGCAATCCCCCAGGTCAGGTGAGCGTGCGCGCCAACGCCGATCGCGACGATCGACTCCCCGAGGGCGATGATGATGATCAGGCCGTGCCGCTCGGCGAAGTGCCCTGGTTCCAGCCGCCAGCCCCCCGCGTCGATGACGAAGAGCGGACCGCCCATGTCCAGGGCCAGAGCGAGGACCCAGAGCGCGCCCTGGGCGAGCCCGTTGAGAAACGACGCGCCGATCAGCAGGCCCACGCCGATTGCGCTGCTGACGGCGAGGCCGGCGACGGAGTGCCGGAGCCCGGGGTCGTCGCGGCTGGCGAGCACGAACAGCGCGATGTGGGCCGCTCGCACCGCCCCGTAGGCGAGGGCAAACGGCAGGGCCAGGTCACCGAAGGCGTCGGGTACCGCGATCGCGGCGATCAGGAAGCCGGCAATCGCGGCGAACATCGCGAAGCGCACCGCGCCCTCCTCGGGATCGACCACGCTGGTCAGCCACGCGTAGCCCGCCCACGACCACCAGAGGACCCCGAGGACGAGCATTCCCTGCGCGAGGCCGGACCAGGTCGGGTTCTGCGACATGAGCGCCGTGCACTGGGTGATCGCGAGCACGAAGACGAGGTCGAAGAAGAGCTCGAGGGGAGTGACCCGCTCGCCCTCTCTGCGCACAGCGGAGAGCCGCGGCGCCCGCGTCCCCGTTGCAGTCGCCATCAGCGGCGGCCTTGGACTACGGCTCAGCCCTGTTCGGGCTCGGACGCGGCCGACTCGAGCACGCCGAGGAACTCAACGACCCGGCACACGAGCAGCCGTTCCTCGTCGACCTCGATCCACACCCCTGCCGATGCCGGGAAGACGACGTGATCACCCGGCTGCACCGGCATCTCGACCCCGGCCTGCTCCCACCAGTCCAACCCGGGCCCGACGGCGAGCACGATGCCCTGCTGAGGGGGCGGGTCATGCGTCCCGGCCGGGACGACCAACCCGGAGCGCCGCATCCGATCGGAATCGAGCTCCTTGACCACGACCTGGTCGAACAGCGGGCGCAGCTGATGCCGCACGGCCTCGACGGAGTGCCGCCTGGACTGCGTATCCACGGCGTTGAGGATATCCGGGCCCGGGTCGCCCCCGGAGCAACGCAATCCACGTCCGGAAACCGGACGCAGATTGCGTTGACCTGTTAGTCGGGTGTGCCGCTCAGCCCTTTGGGGGCAGGCGGTTCTCGAACCACGGCAGCACGTCCGGCTCGGCCGCGCTGACGATGTGGCCGTGGTCCACGCCGTGGAACATCTGGTAGCGGACCTGGTCGCCCAGCCCCTTGAGCTCGTTGCTCAGCTGGGTCGTGAACTGCGGGAACACCGTCGTGTCGGCGGTACCCTGCGCGAGGAACACCGGCGCGTCGGTCGTCACCGCCGGGTTCTCGCCGTCGAGCACCCGGTAGATCGGCCCCTTGTTCGCCTTGGTAAGCATGTCGGCGGGAGCGATGCCGCCCAGGCGTCGCGTCTGTCCCAGCTGCGGCAGGCAGGTCTGATCCAGCAGTGGATAGAACTGCTGGACCTGCGGCGTGAGCAGCTTGTTCGGGTCCACGTTCTTCGAGGCCGTCGTGGTGCCCTGCACGATCATCGTCGCGAGCGCGGTCAGCGAGCTCGGGGTGGTGAGCGCCGGCAGCGCCTTCGCCTGCGTCAGCAGGTGCGATGCCGGGGCATACGACACGGTGCCCTTGAGGTTCAGGTTCGGCACCCAGCTCGATGCCTCGCCGGCCGCGAACAGCGCGGCCTGGCCGCCCTGGGAGTGACCGGCGATTAGGTACCGGTGACCGATCCCCGGGAAGACCTGCTGCGCGGCGCGCACGATGTCCAGCACGCTCCTGCCCTCGGCCTTCCCGATCAGGTAGGGGTGCGGACCCGGCGTGCCGAGGCCCTGGTAGTCGGTGCGAACGACCGCATAGCCGGCCCGGACCCAGGCATTGAGCTGCGGGTCCACGTACGTGATCAGGCTCTCAGCCGGGGAGCCCGTGTGCACGCGCGACGGTGCGCAGATGTCGGCGCTGCCGGTGGTGCCGTGGGCGTAGGTGATCACCGGCCAACCGCCCTTCGGGGGCTTGCCCTTCGGGATGCTCACGGAGCCGGAAACCGCGTCCACGTTGCCCTGCGGCGTACGAGACGTGTAGAGGACCAGCTTCGTGTGGGCGGCATCGGTCAGCGGAACGAGGCCGCCGGCCGGCCGCTGCCAGATCAAGGTTCCATGCGGCCCCGAGGGCAGGTTGCTCGGCGGGTTGTAGAAGGCGAGCCCGCTGGGGCCGCGCGGTGCGCTGACTGTTCCGGCGCTCGCGAGGCTCGCGAACGCACCGAACCCAACCGCCGCCACCGCGGCTGCGGCAAGGCTCGTCAGGAGTCGCGATCGCGGTGAAGCGGGGCGTTGCCACGTCCTGGGCACTTGGTGGACCTCCATGTCTGTATCGAGGACGTTCCCCCTGCGTTCCCCCGAACCCAGGAGTGTCATCCACGTGACTCCCTCGGCAATGACCCTAGCGGATGGCCCTCGCCGCTACCCTCAGCGCCCGTGATCAGCACCAACCAGTTCAAGAACGGAACCCACATCGAGGTGGACGGGACGATCTACCGGATCATGGACTTCCAGCACGTGAAGCCGGGCAAGGGCGGCGCCTTCGTCCGCACGAAGCTGCGCAAGATGGACGACGGCAGCGTGATCGACAAGACCTTCAGGGCCGGGGAGAAGTTCCGGCCCGTGCGGACCGAGACGAGGCGCATGCAGTACCTCTACGACTCGGGCGAGATGGCTGTGTTCATGGACAACTCCGACTACTCGCAGCTCGAGGTCGGTCGCGAGGTGGCCGGCGACTCGATGCAGTGGGTGGTCCCCAACTCCGAGGTCGAGGTGCTGTTCGTTGACGAGCGACCCTCTGGGGTGCAGGTGCCGAGCGCGGTCGAGATGTCCGTCACCGAGACCGCACCTGGACTCAAGGGAGACACCGCGTCGGGCGGCGGTACGAAGCCGGCGACGCTGGAGTCGGGCGTGCGCGTGGAGGTCCCGCTGTTCGTCAACGAGGGCGATCGCGTGCGTGTGGACACCCGCTCCGGCGAGTACGTCTCGCGCGCCTGAGGCCGCGCGCACCGGCCGCCGCCATGCGTCGCTCCGACCAGCGCCGCGCCGCCGTCTTCGCGCTCTACCAGGAGGAAGTG
>Ga0066903_100005858_pt1 | contig 10765 bp, 8 predicted proteins | sample PanSoiMetaGPlot1_FD_67491 | JGI IMG/M metagenome (GOLD analysis project Ga0066903, IMG submission 67491) | Tropical forest soil microbial communities from Panama analyzed to predict greenhouse gas emissions - Panama Soil - Plot 1 (version 2) | ecosystem: Environmental > Terrestrial > Soil >...
ACCGCGAATGTACCGCAAAGCAGATTTGGATCGGGACAACCTGGTTTTCGCCACGCATCATGATGGCGAGTCGCTAAGCGGGGATCACCGGTATCCAGTGCGGTTGATCGTGCCGCATTGTGTATGCGTGGAATTTTGTCGGTGAAGTGGGTGCGAGGCATCGAGTTTCTTGATCATGACGAGCCGGGATTCGGGGAGCAGAACGGGTATCACATGTGTGGGGAACATGGAAAGAGCAGCGGTTCGATAGGGATTAATGTCCGATTCTGTCCGTGCGAGAATCCGTTTACTTCGTGGAGAAGATGACGGGACCAGTGATATTGCATACATGCACGGGGTCCTTCGACTAGGTTCGGCTTGCGCCTTACTTCGTTCAGGATGACAGTGGGGAAGGTTGCGATTTCGGATTGAAAATGAGATGGCTCGGTTCGGTAGAAGTGCGGGAGGTTATGGAGGGTATCGAATGAGTTTTACTCGTCGTGATTTTCTTGCTACCACCGCGATCGGATCTGTGGCGCTGAGCCTGGATCTCGATGCGCAGTCTGCGCAAAAAAAGCCCGAAGCTGCAGGCATTGGGCAGGGAACCGGGAGCGGAAAGCGTCCCATCATTGTTTGTGCGAACAATGGCCTTGCTTATCTCGATCGCGCCCACGAGCACCTCAGCAAAGGTGGAGACACGCTCGATGCAGCGATCCTGGTGGTCACGGGACCGGAGGACGATCCGAAGGATGATTCCGTTGGACTGGGCGGGTTGCCGAATGAAGAAGGCGTGGTGGAACTCGATGCCTGCTGCATGCATGGGCCAACGCGGCGTGCGGGTTCGGTCGGCGGCGTTAAGAACATCAAAAATGTTTCCAAGGTTTCCAAGGCCGTGATGGAGCATACCGGGCACGTCATGCTGGTCGGCGAAGGCGCGGAGCGGTTTGCGGTGGCGATGGGTTTTCCGCGCGAGAACTTGCTCACGGAAAATTCTCGCAAGGTGTGGCTGCTGTGGAAGGAATACCACTCGGGTCGAGACTGGTGGGGGCCCGGCCTGGCGGATCCGAACTGGAAGGCTCCTGATGATGCAGAGACTCAGGCAAAGCCGAAGGCCACGTTGTGGCTCGAACGGGTTGAACGTTTGGCGAAACGTGCCCACGAGTTAGGCATCGACCAGGACTTTTGCCTGGCGGCGGCGCACCGCGTGATGTTTCCGCCCACGGGCACGATCCATTGTTCGGCACTAAATGAGAAAGGCGAGATGTCGGGGATTACGACCACCAGCGGACTTGCGTTCAAGTTACCCGGTCGTTGTGGCGATTCTCCGGTGATCGGTGCTGGCTGTTATACCGATCAGGACGTCGGTTCGGCGGGGGCCACTGGTAGCGGGGAAGAGAACATCAAGGTCGTGGGTGCACACACGATCGTTGAAAACATGCGTCACGGCATGTCGCCGCAGGAGGCGGGCATGGACGCGTTGAAGCGTATCGTCCGCAATTACAACGGCGACATGAACCGGCTGCGCTTTATGGATATGACGTACTACATCCTGCATAAAGATGGGGCGTACGCGGGAGTGTCGCTGTGGGAAGGGTATTCGCAGGGCAATCCGCATAAGATTGCGGTGCACGACGGAACGAAGCGGTCGGAGGAGTGCGCGCATTTGCTGAAAGGGTACTCGCAGGAATTCCCGCCGTTTCCGAAGATTCCTGAGGAGTTGAAGAAGGATTCGGTGTATCTGAAGTAAGAAGCGACAGTCGCCATCATGGCAGTGCGGCCACTGTAGAAAAGGTCGCGATGCTGCTGGCGTACATCAGCGTACGCGGGGTTCTTCGACTGCGTTCGGCTTCCGCCTCACTCCGTTCAGGATGACAGGGTTGGGGAGACGTAGCCTGGGGCGGGGGCTTGCGAGACCTGCCGCAGATCACTTCGTTGGATGGCTTTAGCGTTGAGTCTCGCCGGCGCCACCCTCCGCAACTACAAGAATCTCACCTTCACGTCTGCACCTTTTTCCAGGTGAATGCTGTCGATAAAGCGCACTCTTCCTGTCTTCAGGGTCATGATCACCGACGACGTGCGGATGCCTTCTCCGAAGAAGCGGACGCCTTTCATGAGAGCCCCGTCGGTGACGCCGGTAGCTGCAAAAATCATCTGTTTGCCGGGCGCGAGATCCTGGGCTTCGTAGATGCGGTCTTTGTCTTTGATGCCCATTTTTGCGATGCGCTCTTCGAGTTCGGGCTTGTTGATGACGAGGCGTCCGAGCATGTACCCGTTCAGGCAGCGGATCGCCGCTGCAGTGATGACACCTTCGGGCGCGCCACCCGACCCCATGACGCAGTGCACGCCCGTGCCAATCACGGCGGCGGCGATGCCGGCCGATAGGTCGCCGTCGCCGATGAGCTTGATGCGGGCTCCCGCCTTTCGAATGTCAGCGATGAGTTTTTCGTGGCGCGGGCGATCGAGCACGATGACGACCAGGTCGTCAACTCCACGTTGCAGCCGGCGGGCAATGTTCTTCAGGTTGTCGGCTACGGGCGCGTCGAGGTCGACGGCGTGCTTGCACGAGGGGCCGACGACGATCTTCTCCATGTAGCAGTCGGGCGCATTCAGCAAGCCTCCTTTTTCGGAGGCAGCGAGTACGGTGATGGCGCCGGGAGCGCCGGTTGCGCAGAGGTTGGTGCCTTCGAGGGGATCGACCGCGATATCCACTTCGGGGACCTGGCGGCCGTCGGGAAATTCGGCGCCGACTTTCTCGCCGATGTAAAGCATGGGGGCTTCGTCGCGCTCGCCCTCGCCGATGACGATGTTGCCGCGCATGGGCACCGTGTCCATGGTCTGGCGCATGGCTTCGGTAGCGACCTGGTCGGCGAGCGGACGGTCTCCGGTGCCCATGGTGCGCGCCGAAGCGATAGCGGCTTTTTCGACCACGCGCAAGAATTCGAGCGCCAGGTCGCTTTCCAGATTGACGCCGAAGCTCTTGACCTTGGCCTCGGCGCGTGTTTCGGTAGCCATGAAATGCCTCCAGAAAATGAAACCGGGTTGAGACTATACCGTTAAGTGGGTGAGGAGGGAAGGACACGGAGGGTGCGGTGGGGGAAGACTATGATCGCCGTTTCGCAAACCACTAGTCCGTGTTTAAGATGCGGGGTGGACGCATCGCGATACGTTCTATTCGTATCGTTTCCCAGAGCGTTAGTCCGCATTGATTTGTGCCTGGCTTGCTTTTGCGTCGATGTGGTTTCCGAACGGATCGCCTGTGTTGCCATGGTATGTGTACATTGCCAGCGCGTTCACAACCATCGTTGTCGCTGGTGGTTAAGAAAGTCGAAAAAGAATCTCGAGAAATAATTCTTTACAATTTGACTTTCCATCATCCTCATTGCTTGTCTTGGCGCTTGGAGTGCGTCCACAAAATCTCGCCATCATCCGATCCATCATTTCGTTTCTGTATCTGGTGGGTGCATTTCTTTCCTTCTGGATTGCAACTGACATTGGCCGCCCGCTTTGCCCGGAAGCGCGATTGCAACGAATTGCGCGAAGTCCAGGCAGTGGTCTGAGCAAAGGCGGCCCCGATTCAGGCTGATCCCCACCCTTTCTGCTACCCTTGCGCGCATGAACATCGAGCGGAAAGAACCGACCTACGCCTTCACAGAAAAGCAAGTTGCCGAAAAGAGTGAGATTGCACGAAGGTTTCTGGAGATGCGCACGCGTTTGAACATGAACGTCGACGAGGCCGATAATTTTCTTGAAACGGTTCTACAACATCGATCACAACACGTATCTGGAGGGTACGGTTCCGGCGAAGTACAAGGAGTTGATGGGGTTAGTGGTCTCGGCAGGCTTGCGCTGCGATGACTGCATTAACTATCACATCATCCAGTCGTACCGTCTGGGAGCCACTCGGCCGGAGCAGGAGGAGTCGCTGAATGTCGCGCTGGTCGTGGGCGGGAGCATTGTGATCCCCCATCTGCGTCGGGCTTATGAATTGTTGACCGAGTTGTATGGGTAAGGCCGAAGAGCATTTGACCGCGAAGATTGCGAAGAACATCTGAAAAGGGCGCTTAGAAATATCGCGGCTTTCTCGGTCGTTTGGAGACGTGAGAGTGCCCGCAATCATCCATCGCAGCTGACGAAATCGTTATAGACTAACGCGCCATGATGGGGCTCCGGTTGCGCCTGAGTTGGTATGCGGTCTTGGCCGGCGGGTTTGGACTCGTCGCGGTGACTACTCGAGGCGCACAGAATCCTGCCGATCCACAAACCACACTGACCTCTCACACCGAACTCGTGTCGGTGCCGGTCGTTGTGACCGACAGCTTCGGCTCTCACGTGCACGGGCTTACGAAAGACGACTTCACCATGTACGAAGAAGGAGTTGAACAGTCGATTTCGGTTTTCGAAGAGGTCCAGCCTTCGAAAGCCGCGCCGATCCCGAGTACCGATCCGCACGGCCAGTTCACCAACATACACCCTGACGACGCGAGCAACCGGCAACTGACCATCGTTCTGATCGACATGCTGAACACCCCTGTACCCGATCAGGTGCATGCCAAAGATGAGGTCGTGAAGTATCTGAGCGATCCTGTGAATGCCGGGCATCCCATGTCGCTGCTCGCTTTGAATCAAACTGGCCTGAAGCTGGTTCATCAATTCACGCACGATCGACGAGAGCTGACCAAGGCGTTGAACGGCACACAGCGAAGCCAAACGCCAGTCACCGAGGAGCCATCGGAAGCTCTGCTTCCGGGTGCGCACGACAAGCTTTCGAAGATTATCCAGAGCTTCGGAGAGTTTCAGGTGGCGGGCGAGCAGGCGGCGCTTTCCTTTGAGCGCAGGCGGATCGTCACGCTCACGCTCCAGTCGATGGAGCAGGTGGCACAAGCATACGCGGGCTATCCCGGAAGAAAGACGCTCGTCTGGGCGAGCGCCGGGTTTCCGTTCGCGCTGAATGAAGAGGCGATGGCGCTGAAGGAGGGAGTAGCTCCTGTCGACACTCCTGCGAACATGCAGCCGCTTTACGAGAAGACATGGGCGGCGTTGAACCGCGCACAGATCAGTGTGTATCCCGTGGATGTTCACGGGCTGGGGGATTTACCTGGTCCTGCAACGGCTCCGGTAAAGAAGCCTTTATCGGATCCGTTCATGCACGGGCAATGGCTGCACGCCGAGACGAACGCAACCTTCGAGGCGTTCGCGAGGGCGACAGCTGGACGAGCCTACAGGAACGGCAACAGCATCGGTCAGGCGATTCATCAGGCCGTCGACGATAGTGCCAGCTACTACATGCTTGGCTACTACATTCATGGCGACGTCAAGCGTGAGGGCTGGAGAAGGCTCCAGGTGAAAGTGCATCACGAGGGTGTACACGTGTTGGCACGCACGGGTTTCTTTCTGAAGTCGGCTTCGACGAAAATGGAAGACAAAGCGCCTGACCCTTTGCAGGCCGCTCTCGATTCACCGCTGGAATACACGGCGATCGCTGTCACAGCCAAATGGCAAGAGACGCAGGCTGCGCCTGAGGCTGGGAAAAAGAAAGCGATCTTTACACTGACCATGCCGGCCGGCTTTGCTCAGGTCGACGAGTCCGACCGCAACCGGTTTGCAATCGACTTCTGGGCCTCGGCGCGGACCTCTTCTGGGGGACCCGGTGGCGATGTGGAACAGACCATGGAGGGGCACTTCAAGCCGGACACTTATGAGCGTTTCCGGAACCAGGGCACAGACTATCGTGGCGCGATCACGGTGGCTCCGGGTAGCTACACGGTGCGTTTTGTAGTCCGCGATCGACTGAGCGGCAGGATTGGAACGGTCACCGCTCCATTGAAGGTGAGTCCTTAACGGTTGCCTATCCGGCGAGTTTGGGAGCAGGGTTAGCTTCTCGCGTCGGTTTTGAGCATTCCATAAAACTCCAGGTCGTGAAACTCGCCCCACTTACAGACGTGACCACGCAGGTATCCTTCGCGACGCATGCCAATCTTTTGTAGAATCCGCCCGGATGCGACGTTCTCGGGAATATACGAAGCATAGATGCGATGAAGGCTGAGGGTTTCGAACCCGTACCGGATCATCGCGCGCGCGGCTTCGGTAGCGAAGCCTTGTCCCCAGTAGGGAACACCCAACCAGTAGCCGAGCTCCGCATGTTTGTGGGGCTCGTCCATGCCAAGACCGATGCCTCCGTAAAGCTGGCCATCGGATGTGAGCGTGATCGCGAAACGCGTTTCCGGTCCCGACTTCCCGGCGCATGCCTCAATGAAGTTCCTGCCGTCCTGCTCGGTGTAGGGGTGAGGAATGCGCAGGGTGGTGGCCGCAACCTCGCGAGCTCCCGCAAGGCGTATCAGGTCGGGGATGTCGGCGGCGGAGTAGGAACGCAGGGTGAGGCGCGCGGTTTGCAGCGAATTCGATGGCATATGTTGGAGATGATGATACGCGTTTGGTCGATTTCGTTCGCCACCCGGCAGCGCGTCACGCAACGTCAGTTCACCGCGTTTCGAGCCATCCCGAAGAATGTGTCACGCTCGCTTCATACGTGGGGCCACGCGCTTGAAGACCAGCCAAAGTCTACCGAGTCGAGGTATTGCATGAATTCTGAAGTTCGTGAACCGGGGGGAAGCCTCTGAATCGCAAAGAAAGGCCGCAAAGCTCGCCAAGAAGGTCGCATGGGCCTTTGCGCCCTTGGCGGCAGCTCTTTGCGGTGAAAAGCTGCTCAACATCAGCCCTGCGTGTTCATCGCAATCCGCATCAGCGCATGAACGCCGTTCCAAGAGATCTGCACGCCGATACACAAAAGAACGAAAGCGATGATGCGGAGGATGCCGTGTGCGCTCTGCGGAGAGATGCGTCCTGTGATTTTGGGGGCGTAGGCGTAACAGAGAAACACGATCACGCTGAGCACGACGACTGCCGCGAGGATCGCCGCATGTGAGGTGAAGTTGTCACTCAAGCTCCTCACCGAGGCATGCGCGCTGAGCGTGAGCATCACCACAATGCAACCCGGATCCACGGTGACCGGGAAAGTCAGCGGGTAGAAAATCTTCTCCTGAAGTGCTCCATAGGTAGTCTCAGCAACCGCTTCCGCATTGGGGTTTGGCCGGGCGGTCTGCTGATTCAGCAAACTCCATCCCATGGAGGCCAGCACCAATCCACCGGCGACCTGCACTACGGGAAGGGATATGCCGAAGAACGTGAGGAGAGCTGTTCCCACCAGCTCGACGACCAGGAAGAACAGGACCGTACGGATGGCAACCTGACGCGCCAGACTGCGATAGATCTCGTCCGGCGCCGAGCCAACCAGGCCGAGGAACACGAGGGCGGAGCCCAAAGGATTCACAACCGGCAGCAGGGCGCTAAAGGCGAGGCCAAAGAATTTTGCAAACTCGGAAATGTCTCGCATGGAGCGCAACAGCATAGCACTGGGATGGAAGGATCTCGGGGTAGAGACCGGGATGTACGTGCGACGTCTGGCTTGCCCACCCTCGCGCACTCGAGCAAGCGGAACATTTCCGCCAAAAAGACGAAACGCCCCGGATTCAAATGAATCCTGGGACGCTCGCCCAAACAGCCCTCCCCCAAGTGCTGCTCGAAAAGGAATGTAAATGTCGCGCCAAAAAGTTGGAATGGCACGAACGTGCCACATCCAGAACCAAGCCGACCGACCGGTTTATTCTGGAGGGGCAAGCCCTGTTTCGAAGTCACAGCAATTCCCACTATTGACAGTAATAGACAGCCAGCACAATAATGCTCGGGCCAAAATGCCGACCCTACGGGATGCGCGAGATCTGGCGTCTGACAGGCAGTTTGGCGATTTCCCACGTTGCCTTCCGCAGCACATAACAACACAAATTCAGGTGCGTCTTACAGGAGTGTTATGAAACGAGTTGTGGTAGCAATGAGCGTCTTGGCGCTGGTGTTGATCGCGTTCGGCCTCATGGTCGCAACGCGACAAGCCGTTTCCCCCGATTCCCTCGCGAGAGGAGCGCACGCCGTTAACAATGATCGTGATCGTTCGTACGACAATGATGCACTCGAGGCCGCCCGCTCACAACAGGGAGATTCCGACGGAACGGAAAATCTGCCGTCGGCATTGCGCAGCCACATCGAGAAGCTGATGCGGACGGTACCGAATGAAGGGCCCGTCGGATCGGCAGCGGATTGGCGTTTTCTGGCGCGCGCCTATCCTGCCGCGGATATTTCCGTCACCAAGATTGAGAACGCTCGCGCTGCGCACGAACAGCATCTAGCGAATTTTGCCGCTGTCTCAGCGCAGGCGGGCGCAGCGGTTCGCGGCGCTGCGGCAGTGGCGCCGGCGACCTGGGTATCGCTGGGACCAACCCGCGCGCTTTATCCGCTGTCTCCGTTCCGCGGATACTTCAACTACGTACCGAACGCGTACGAGGCGGGTGGCCGCACGACGGCGCTGGCCATCTCTCCCACTTGCGTGCCGGGCAATTGCCGTTTGTGGGCGACTCCGGCGGGCGGGGGTGTATGGCGTACCGACGATGCTCTGAAAGCGTTTCCAACCTGGAAGTATTTGTCAGGATCCTTCGGCATCAATGCTGTGAGTTCGATCGCTCTGGATCCGAACGATCCAAACACAGTTTGGGTGGGCACTGGTGAAGCGAATGCTTCCGCTGACAGCGAAGCGGGCGTGGGCTTGTATAAGTCGACCGACGGTGGCGACACGTGGACAGGTCCGCTCGGCAAGCCGCATTTTAATGCGCGCGCTATCGGCACAATCGCGATCGATCCCACCAATTCCAATGTGATCTACGCAGGAACAACACGAGCCGTACGCGGCGTCTCTTCCGTGCTCAGCGGTGGAGCTGTGTCGTTGGCGCCCGGTGCTCCGATATTCGGCTTGTGGAAGTCGGTGGACGGAGGCGCGAATTGGATGTTCCTTTTTAACGGAGCGCAAACCACCACTGGTTGCAAGAAGGCAAGCAACGTCGCGCAGAATCTGACGCCGTGTTCGCCACGCGGTGTGCGCCGAGTGGTGCTGGATCCGTCGCATCCGAACATTGTGTATGCGTCGGCGTTCGCGAGAGGCGTGTGGCGCTCCAATGATGGAGGCACGACATGGAATCAGATTTTCCTGCCGATCGCGGATGGGCCGTCGACCAGCTTTACGGAGCGCGCGGAAATCGCGGTGACAAGGCTGGCGGGTGGCAACACACGAATGTATCTAGGGATCGGCCAAATCGGCGCGCCGGCGGCGCAGTTCTACAAGAGCAATACCGTGGCAACGGGCACGCCGAATTTCACGCTGATGACGAGCACCGATCCAGCCAAACCGGGATGGGCAACGAATGCGTACTGCGGAGGCCAGTGCTGGTACGACAACTTTGTCTACACGCCGGCTGGGCATCCTGACATCGTCTACGTGGGTGGATCGTACGCGTATGGCGAGTCGGGCCAGGGCATGTCAAATAATCGTGGGGTCGTACTCTCTCAAGACGGCGGCAAAACGTTTACCGACATGACCATGGATGCTACCGACGCGCTGCATCCGAACGGCCTGCATCCGGACCAGCACACGCTGGTAACAAACCCCAATAACGCGCTGCAATTCTTTGAAGGAAACGATGGCGGCATCATGCGGTCGAGTGGAGTGCTGGTAGACGACTCGGCGCAATGCGCGGCGCGCGGCGCGACCGGCGTTGCCCTGACGCGTTGCCAACAATTGCTTTCCGCAGTGCCGAGCGAATTGCGCGGCATCAATCGCGGATTGACCACGCTGCAGTTCCAAAGCCTATCGGTAAGCCCGGTTGATGCAACCTTGCTGCAGGGCGGCACGCAAGACAATGGAACGTGGCAGACCACAACCACCACCGGCTTGTTCCGGAACACAATTTTCGGCGACGGCGGGCAATCGGGCTTCGACGCCTCCGATGCAGACTTCCGCTTCCACACTTACTACGCTCCTCAGGTGGATGTGAACTTCAAGGCGGGCGGCACTGCGGATTGGAACTGGATTGCCGATCCGATCGTGGGAACGCCGGCACAGTTCTATATTCCGATCGTCAGCGATCCGGTGGTGAGCGGGGCGATGTACGCCGGCACAAATACCGTGTACCGCACGAAGACGCATGGCATGGGAACGATGACGCTCAGCCAATTCCGTTTCCAGTGCAATGAGTTCACCGGACACTTCCAGGTGCAGTGCGGGGACTGGGTGCCGATCGGTGCGACGTTGCTGACGTCCGCCGACCTGGGAACCCGGGCAGGTGGAACAATGGCAGCGGTAGAGAGGGCGTCCTCTGACAACTCCACATTATGGGCTGCGACCACTACCGGGCGGGTCTTCATTGCGCAGAATGCAGACGCCGATCCGGAAGGCTCGGTAACGTTCACGCGGATTGATACGACCTCCGCAGCGGCGCCGAATCGCTTCATCAGCGGCATCGCGATCGATCCGGCGAACGCTAATCATGCGTGGATCAGCTACAGCGGATACAGCGCGACGACGCCGACCACTCCGGGTCACGTATTTGAGGTTACGTACGATCCAACAACCCAGACCGCGACGTTTGCAGACCGGAGCGCGAACCTGAGAGACCTTCCAGTAACGGATATCGCATTTGATCCGGCGACGGGCGATCTGTACTCCTCGAGTGACTTCGGCGTCTACAAGTTCAAGGCGGGAGGCACGCAGTGGGCATTGGCGGCCAAGGGAATGCCGAATGTGGAAGTGGCCGGGCTCACCTTGGTTTCGAACGCGCGCGTGCTGTATGCGGCTACGCACGGACTGGGAGCTTGGTCGTTGAAGTTGCCGTAGAAGCAGGCTTGTTCA
>Ga0066903_100005859_pt1 | contig 10765 bp, 5 predicted proteins | sample PanSoiMetaGPlot1_FD_67491 | JGI IMG/M metagenome (GOLD analysis project Ga0066903, IMG submission 67491) | Tropical forest soil microbial communities from Panama analyzed to predict greenhouse gas emissions - Panama Soil - Plot 1 (version 2) | ecosystem: Environmental > Terrestrial > Soil >...
CAGCCGGCGCAGATAGCGGTCGGTGCGCCAGTCCTTGGCCAGCTCGACGCAGGCACGGGTGAGCTGGGCCGGATACTGCTCAAGCTTGCTCTCCAGCCGCTCAAACAGCGTAAAGGCGTCGGCCGTGGCTCCGGCGAAGCCACCGATCACGTCGCCCTTGCCGATCGAGCGCACCTTGCGGGCGTTGGCCTTGACTATGGTGGCGCCAAGGCTGACTTGGCCGTCGCCGGCGATGACGACGCGGCCCCCCTTGCGCACGGTGAGGATGGTGGTGCCGCGCCAGATGGCCTGGGAGGGAGCTACATCATTCATGGCGGGCTGCGTGCCCAGGCGTCGATGTCGGCATCAACGGTGCGTAAATCAAGGGTCTGCATCATGGGGTACAAGATGGGGTCAACACCCCTTTGGGCTATGGATGTGGGCTTCCCAAGCTGATAAAGCCTTGGGCGTGGCGAGGCAAGCAGGGCGAATAGAGTGCAGCGGCAAGCCAGCATCGAACGCTCCACCAGCGAGACGAAGATCAAGGCCAGCGTCGACCTCGACGGCACGGGCGCCTATGACGTGGCGACCGGCATCGGCTTCCTTGACCATATGCTGGAGCAGCTGGCGCGGCACTCGCTGATTGATATCACCCTCAAAGCCGAAGGCGACCTCTACATCGATTTCCACCACACCACGGAAGATTGCGGCATTGTGCTGGGCCAGGCGGTCGCCAAGGCGCTGGGCGACAAGCAGGGCATTGCGCGCTATGCGTCGGTGTATCTGCCCATGGATGAGGCGCTGACGCGCGTGGCGGTGGATGTGTCGGGGCGGCCGTTCCTCGTCTGGAGGGTGGCCCTCCCGACGTCCAAGATCGGTGACATGGACACCGAACTCTTCCGCGAGTGGTTCCAGGCCTTTGCCCAGAATGGCGGCATCACACTGCATATCGAGACGCTTTACGGCGCCAACAGCCACCACATCGCCGAGACGTGCTTTAAGGGGTTGGCACGGGCGCTGCGGCAGGCTGTCGCCATCGATCCGCGCCAGGCTGGACGGGTACCGTCGACCAAAGGCAGGCTCTAGAGGGATCGGGGACCCGTATCTGCGGCGAGGCGCGCCGCCAAGGGCTGCCCAGTCAAGCGATGTCGGCGAGCCTGGTATCGATCGACAGTACCAGGCACCAGTGCGGCTCGAAGTCGGCGCCGAGGGGCCAGATGTTGTCCTTGTAGGCCTCGAGCAGCCTTGCCTCGTAGGGCTTGAACCACGCGGTCGGGCACAGCACGAACTTGGTCGCGGCCACCACGCTCTCGCGGTCGATAATGCAGAGCACGCACATCTCGGGGTGGCGGCCGAGATATTCGTGCACCGCCACCATGAGGGTTGGGTAACCCGGGTGCAGCATATCGTCCAGAGCGATCAGGCCCTCAGGTGCCAGCACGGCCGTGGCGAGCTCCAGGTCCTGCGTGAGCGCGGCGCGCGAGTGCTCGCCGTCGATGTGAATGAAGCGCGCCCGCCGTCCCTCGAGCTTGGCCAGCAGCTCCTCGGGCGCCATACTGCGGCTGTTGGCCTTCCAGGCAATGCGGCGTTCCGCGGGTACGCCGTGCTTGGCACAGTTGGCCTCGAAGCGGCCCATGACCTCAGGGTTGGGCCAGTCGAAGAGGTCGATTCCCAGTGCCTTCTCTCCCGGCGCCAACGCGTGCGCCAGCGCGATGAAGAAGCGCCCCTCGAACGGACCGATCTCGGCGATGGGTCCGGCCACGCCCATCTCCGTCTGCAGGCGCAGCAGCCCGCAACAGATGGCGGCCGCGAAGCGCGACGACATCCCCAGTACCGTCGTGTAGCCCATCGCCAGATAGTGGTCGACAGCAGGGATGCCGGAGCGAATGGTCGCGCTCGTTTGCGGTTGTGAGGCAGACACCGACATGCGTTAGCCCTGGGAAAGCAGCGCCGCGACCATCGCCGAAGCTTGCAGCCTGTGCAAGCCACAGGGTGAAGCGCGCGTAAGGCTTGGCGGAAAAAGAGGGGAAATAGCGGCAAGGCATCGCAATGGGGGAGAAGTCTGCGGTCTCTGCCACTGTTCAGTCATCGCACCCTGATCCATTGTCGTTCGGCCGGGCTCGATGCCCGGGCCGGCGAAGTTCAGCGGCACGTCAAGGAACCAACGCGCCATGCCTCTTGCTCTCCGTGTCCTTCTTGCCCTCATGGCCTCGCTCTTCATTGTCAGCCTCGTCCAGATTGACGCCAGAGCCGAGGAAGCGCGCTTTTCGCACGCGGGTGTCGCGGGCGACGCCAAACGCTACGAGACCTACCTCAAGGCCCGCTGGCAGCCCAAGGGCAGCGCGCGCGAATTCAGGGCGCAAGGCGACGGGGCGCTGGCCGCCGGCAACGATCCCAGAGCCGCCGCCTCGGCCTACGCGCAGGCGGTGGTGGTCGATGCCAGCGATGTGGCGAGCTGGACCGGTCTTGCCCGCGCGCTCCTCGCGATCAAGCCCGACCAGGGCTCGGAGCGTTACGACCTGCCCGTCAATGCCTCCGGCGCCGCGCTCACGGCCTACGAGCGTGCCCAGACGACGGCGGCCAAAGCCGCCGCCCTGTGGGTGCTGCACGAGGCCCTCAAGCGGCGTTCCTATTGGCGTCCCGCTATCGATGCGCTGAGCGCCAGCCTCACATTGATCGAAGACGCGCAGGTGCGGGAGGCCTACGACGCGCTGGTGGCCGAGCACGGTTTTCGCATCCTCGAGTACAAGGTCGAGGCGGACAGCCCGCAGCCGCGCCTGTGCGTGCAGTTCTCCGAGCGCCTGGCCGCGGGCCAGATCGATTGGGCGCAGTACTTCACGGTGGACGGCAAGGATCCCGCGTCGGTTGCCGCGGAGGCGCGCCAGATCTGCCTTGATGGCCTGGCCCACGGCCGACGCTATGAAGTGCAGGTGCGCGAGGGTCTGCCCTCGGCCGTAGGCGAGAGGCTGGCCAAAACCGCGGAGCTTGCCGTTTACGTAAAGGACCGCGCGCCATCGGTGCGCGCTTCCGGCCGCGGCTACGTGCTGCCCGATCGGGGGCAGCACGGCATTCCGCTCGTCACGGTGAACACCGACAAGGTCAGCGTCGAGGTCTACCGCATTGGCGACCGCAGCCTTGGCCAGATGCTGCAGAGCGGAGATTTTGCCCGGCAGATCTCCTCCTGGGATGTCAACTCCCTCAAGGAGCGCACGGGTGTCAAAGTCTATGCTGGCGAGCTCACGGTGGCGAGCCGGCTCAACGAGGACGTGACCACCGCCTTCCCTGTTGCCGAGGCCATCCCCAAGCTGCAGCCCGGTGTCTATGTGCTGACCGCCGCCACCGCGCCCAGGCGGGAGGACGATGGCTACCGCATCGCCACGCAGTGGTTCATCGTCTCCGATCTCGGCCTCACCGCCATCGATGGCGATGATGGGATGCACGCCTTTGTGCGCTCGCTCGCCACCGCCATGCCGGTGGTCAATGTCAACGTGCGGCTCATTGCGCGCAACAACGAAGTTCTGGCGACGGCCAAGACCGATAGCCGGGGCTATGCCCGCTTCGACGCCGGCCTCAAGTCGGGAGAGGGTGGGTCGACGCCGGCCCTGCTCGTCGCCGAAACGGGCGAGGGCGATTATGCCTTCCTCGATCTTGCTACCGGCAGCTTCGATCTCACCGATCGCGGCGTCAAGGGTCGCAATGCACCCGGCCCGATCGACGCGTTCGCCTACACGGACCGCGGCGTATATCGTCCCGGCGAGCAGGTGCATCTCACCACGCTGGCGCGCGACCGCGCGGGCAAGGCGTCAGGCGTTCCCGTCACGGTCATCGTCTCCCGGCCGGACGGTGTCGAGCACGCGCGCGTGCCGCTGCCCGACCAGGGTGAGGGCGGCCGCACCATGACGCTGGTGTTGGCGGGTTCGGCCATGACCGGCACGTGGCGGGTCCGGGTCCACACCGACCCGAAGTCGGCCGCCATCGCCCAGGCTGCATTCCTGGTTGAGGACTTCGTACCGGAGCGGCTGGATCTCAAGCTTGAGCCCGCGGTAGAGGCCCTATCGCCGCAGCAGCCCGGCACCATCAAGCTCGCCAGCCGTTATCTCTACGGTCCTCCCGCCGCCGGGCTTGCCGTCGAAGGCGAGATTGCCGTGAAGCTCGCCAGGGGCGACCTGCCGGGCTTTGCCGGCTACAAGTTCGGTCTCGCCGATGAGCAGGTGGCACCGGTGCGCAAGCCGCTTGAGGGTCTCAGTGCCACCGACGCCAATGGCAGGGCCGATATCGCGGTGCTGCTGCCGGCGCTGCCAAGCACGGTGCGGCCGCTGGAAGCCGATGTGATCCTGAAGCTCAGGGAGTCCGGCGGGCGCGCGATCGAACGCACGGTGACGCTGCCCGTGGATATGAAGTCGGCCCGCATCGGCATCAAGGCGCTGTTCAAGGGCGGCCGGGCCGAGCAGGGCGAAGCTGCCCGCTTTGAGGCGATCGTGCTCGGTGCGGACGGCAGGCCCGCCGACGCCAAGGCACTGAAGTGGGAGCTCAGACGGCTGGAAAACCGCTGGCAGTGGTACAACCGCGACGGAGCATGGAATTTCGAAGCGGTGACGAGCACGCGCCGCATCGCCAGCGGCACGGCCGATGCCAGCTCGGCCGCGCCCGCCAAGATTGAAGCCAAGGTGGACTGGGGCCGCTACCGCCTTGAGGTGAGCGCAGCCGACGGATCTGGGCTCATTTCCAGTGTGGCGTTCAGCGCCGGCTATTACGCCGAGGAGGCCGCCGACAGCCCCGAGGTGCTCGACGTTGCTCTCGACAAACCGGCCTACAAGGCGGGCGAGACCGCGCGCCTCAGGATCAGCTCGCGCATGGCCGGACGCGCGCTGATCGCCGTGATGAGCTCTGGGCTCGCCAGCACGCAGGACGTGGATGTGCCGGCCGGCGGTGGCGAGGTGCCCATCCGCGTTAGCGACGATTGGAGCCCCGGCGCCTATGTTACGGTCATGCTGTATCGGCCGATGGACGAGAAGGCCAAGCGCATGCCGTCACGCGCGCTGGGCCTCAAGTGGCTCGCCGTCGACCAGGCGCCACGCATGCTCCAGGTGCGCCTCGATGCACCGGAGAAGGTGAAGTCGGGGTCCACGCTGGCCGTGCCCGTGAAGGTTGCGGGCCTCGTCTCGGGTGAGGCGGCGCGCATCACCGTTGCGGCGACCGACGTCGGCATTCTCAGCCTCACGCGCTTCGAGCCGCCCAAGCCACAGGATTGGTTCTTCGGTCAGCGCCGGCTCGGCGCCGAGATTCGCGACGTCTACGGCCGTCTGATCGACGGCATGCGCGCCGAGCGCGGAGCCTTGCGCTCAGGCGGCGATGGCGGCGCGGGCGGCATGGCGATGCAAGGGAGCCCGCCGGTGGAGGCGACGCTGGCCCTCTTCTCTGGCATCGTCAAGGTGGACGCCGACGGCACGGCGCTCGTCGAGTTCCAGCTGCCGGACTTCAACGGCACCGTGCGCCTGTCGGCCGTGGCCTGGAGCGGCGGCAAGGTTGGCTCCGCCACCAAGGACGTGATCGTGCGCGATGCGGTGGCACTCACGGCATCCGCCCCACGCTTCCTTACGTTGGGCGACAAGGCGCGTCTTGAGCTGGCGCTTCACAACGTGGAAGGCGTTGCCGGCACCTACACGGTGAGCGGCCGATACGCGAGCGAGGCCGGAGCCCGGTCGCAGCCGGGCTTTGAGCGGGCGCTGTCGCTCAGCGCTGGCGAGCGCAAGCGCGAGACCTTCGAACTCGCCGCGGCGGAAATCGGCCTGACAAGGCTCGCCGTGCAGGTCACAGGTCCGAACGGCATCGATGTGCGCCGTCACCTTACCTTCGACGTGAAGGTGCCGGCGGGCGATATTCGTCGCCTCAGCGTGAGCCAGCTCAAGGCCAAGGGTGGCAACATCACGCTCTCGCGCGATCTTTTCCAGGACCTGATTGCGCGCCGCTCGCGTGCCACCATCACCATTGGGCCCACGGCGGCGCTCGACGTTCCGGGCATCCTGACGGCGCTCGACCGCTACCCCTACGGCTGCGCCGAGCAGACCACGAGCCGGGCTCTGCCGCTGCTCTATGTCAATGACTTGGCCAAGCGTATGGGCCTTGCCACCGACGCGCAGCTGCGCGAGCGCATCGACGGCGCCATCGCCCGCGTGCTCGACATGCAGGACGGCTCTGGCGCCTTCGGCATCTGGGGCCCGTCCGACGGCGACATGTGGCTGACGAGTTACGTCACGGACTTCCTCACCCGCGCCAAGGAGGCCGGCTACACCGTCAAGCCGCAGGCTTTCAACCAGGCGCTTGACCGGCTGCAGAACTTCATCAGCTACGCGCAGGACTTCGAGTCGGGCGGCGAGGGGCGCGCATATGCGCTCTACGTGCTCGCCCGCAATGGTCGCGCGCCGATGGGCGAGCTGCGCTACTACGTCGACACTCGCCTCGACCGGTTCTCGACCCCGCTGGCGCAAGCCCAGCTCGGCGCGGCGCTGTCAATGCTGGGCGACAAGCCCCGCGCCGAAAAGGCGCTGCAAGCTGCGCTCAAGACGATCGGCGACAAGGACGATGGGCTCACCCGGCGTGATTATGGCACCGGCGTGCGCGACGGCGCGGCGCTGATCACGCTGGCCTCCGAGGCGGGCCTCGCCAAGACCGAGGTGCCGCGCCTCGTGGAGGTGGTGGCCAAGGCGTATCGCGCCAGGCCCTACACCTCCACGCAGGAGCAGGCCTGGATGCTGCTGGCCGCTCGCGCGCTTGCGGAAGAGGCCGGCAACGCCTTGCTCTCCGTGAACGGCGCGCCGCACAAGGGCCAGCTCGTGCGCGCGGTCACGCCGGCCGACGTGGAGGGTGGTGCGCTCGTCATCACCAACGCTGGCGATGCGCCGATCGACGCCGTGGTGTCGGTGGTCGGCGCGGCGATGACACCCGAGCCTCCGGTGTCCATGGGCTTCACCATCGAGCGCACCTACTACACGCTTGATGGCAAGAAGGTGGACCTCGCGAGCGCTTCCGGCGGGCAAGCCACGCTCAAGCAGAACGAGCGGCTGGTGGTCGTGCTCAAGGTCGCATCGGCCGATACGGGCGGACGTATCCTGGTTGTCGACCGACTGCCTGCGGGCCTCGAGATCGAGAACCCGCGCCTTGTCGACTCCGGCGACATCAAGACGCTCGGCTGGCTCAAGACCACGGTCAAGCCGGAGCACACGGACTTCCGCGATGACCGCTTTGTGGCGGGCTTCGACTTTTTTGGCTCAGGCGACGGGCGCCGCGGCGGCCGCCATGCCGACAGCGACGAGCAAAGCCGTGATCCGGTGAGCTCGGCCACGGTCGCCTACCTCGTTCGCGCGGTAACGCCCGGCTCCTTCGTGCACCCGCCGGCCACGGTGGAGGATATGTACCGCGCCGGGCGGTTCGCCCGCACGGCCTCCGGCCAGCTCGAGATCAGAGCCAAGGAGTAGCCGTCATTCGCGCCAGCGGGACAGGACCGATCCTCTTTGGATGGCGGCGCCGCTCCGCCGCGCAGGGATGACGTTGGGAGAGACGCGCACATGCTGCGCAGACGGCAGGGTTGCGGCGGGCTAGGCGCTGGCGTGCAGCGGGCTCTCCTCGTTGCGGCGGTGTTGGTCTTTGCCGCTGCCGCCGCGCTCGCGCTCGCATGGCAGCGCATGGCACCGCTGTCGCTGGCCCGCGCCGAAGCGCTCTCCGTCACTGTGCTCGATCGCGAGGATCGGCTGCTGCGGGCCTATACCACGCCAGACGGGCGCTGGCGGCTGGCGGCCGAGCCAAAACAGGTCGACGCCCGCTATCTCGCCATGCTGCTGGCCTTCGAGGACAAGCGCTTTTGGTCGCATCGTGGCGTTGACCCCTACGCGTTCGGTCGCGCCAGCTGGCAGCTCATGCGCCATTTGCGCATCGTATCCGGCGGGTCGACGCTCACCATGCAAGTGGCGCGCCTCCTTTCCGGCGAGCACGAGCGCTCGGGCATCGGCAAGCTGCGCCAGGCGCTGCGTGCGCTACAGCTCGAACGCCGGCTATCCAAGGCGGCGATCCTCACCCTCTACCTTCGCCTGGCGCCCTTCGGCGGCAACCTCGAAGGCGTGCGCGCGGCCTCGCTCGCCTACTTCGGTAAAGAGCCGCGGCGCTTGTCGGTGGCCGAGGCGGCGCTGCTGGTGGCGCTGCCGCAGTCGCCCGAGCTGCGCCGGCCCGATCGCTTTCCGGAAGCGGCGCGGGCCGCCCGCAACCGCGTCTTGGCCCATGCCGCCGCGCACGGCGTCGTCCCGCGCGAGGAGGCGACCCGCGCCATGGCCGAGCGGGTGCCGAGCGTACGCCGCGAGTTCCCCCGGCTCGCCCCGCACCTGGCCGACGCGCAGGTCGAGCAGAATAGGACGCAACGCGTGCACCGCCTCACCATCGATGCTGGTGTGCAGGCCAAGCTCGAAGAGCTCACCCGTGAGCACACCAGCGCGCTGGGCGGTCGGCTCTCCGCGGCGCTCATTGCCGTCGATCACTGGGCCGGCGAAGTGATTGCCCATGTGGGTTCACCAGGCTATCTCGACGAGGATCGTCGCGGGGCCGTCGATATGACGAGCGCCGTGCGCTCGCCGGGCTCGACATTGAAGCCGCTCATCTATGGTCTCGCCTTCGAGACCGGCCTCGCCCACCCGGAGACGCTGATCGAAGACCGTCCCACCCGCTTTGGCGTATATGTACCCAAGAACTTCGACCAGGATTGGCATGGCACGGTAACGATCCGCATGGCCCTGGCGCAGTCACTCAACATTCCGGCGGTGAAAGTGTTGGAGGCGCTGGGTCCACAGAAGCTCTTGGGCCGGCTCGCCCAGATCGGCATAACACCGGTCCTGCCCAAAGGCGCCGAACCGTCACTGGCCATTGCGCTCGGGGGGCTCGGCCTCAGGCTTTGCGATCTCGCCCTGCTCTACGCCGGGTTGGCGCGCGGGGGCGAGGCCATGGTCCTGCAATACCGTCGAGATGGCGCGCTCCCGCAACCGCCGCCGGCCAACGTCCCCCTGCTGTCGCCGGTGGCCGCATGGTACGTCTCCGACATCCTGCGCAACGCGCCGGCGCCAGCCAATGCCAAGCCCGGGCAGATCGCCTACAAGACGGGCACTTCGTACGGCTTGCGCGATGCCTGGGCGGTGGGCTACGACGGGCGCCACACCATCGCGGTCTGGGTCGGCCGGCCCGACGGCGCGGCGACGCCGGATCTTGCCGGCCGCACGGCCGCCGCGCCGCTGCTGTTTGACGCCTTCGCCCGTCTCGCTCAACGCCGCACGCCGCTGGCCCCAGCACCCGGCGGCGCCGTCATGGCCGCAGGCACCGGCTTGCCGCCGCCGCTCAAGCGCTTTCGCGAGGCGAAGGAGGAGACCATGACGTCGGCCAACGGCGCCTATCTTGAGCCTGCCGTGCAGATCGCCTTCCCGCCCGACCGCGCCGAGATCGACGCGGAGGACGGCGACGGTGCCGGCGTGGTGGTGAAGGCAGAGGGCGGCGTGTTGCCGCTGACGTGGCTCGTGGACGGCGTGCCGATCTTGTCCGATCCGGTGCGTCGCGAGGCCGAGCTGCCGGCGGCGATGCGCGGTTTCCACAAGCTCTCGGTGATCGACGCCCGGGGCCGTGCCGACCGCGTGTCGATCCGGGTCAAGTGACGGTGAACTCGCCCCCCGACGTGCGGGGGACGATGCTGCAGCATGCCTCATTCATGCCAAGAGCTGTCCGCCATCGACGGCGAGAGTCTGCCCCGTCACCCACGAGGCCGCATCGCTGCATAGAAACAGCGCCGCGTTTGCGACCTCCTCGGGTCGCCCAAGGCGGCCCCAGGGGATCGAGCGCAGGATCGCATGATAGAGCTGCGGGTTCGATGTCTTGCGCTCGGCCCATATCCCGCCCGGAAATTCGATCGAGCCTGGCGCAATGGCATTCACGCGGATTTGCATCGGCGCGAGCGCCAAGGCTTGCGACATGGTGTAGTTGATGAGGGCGGCTTTGACCGCCGCATAGGATGGTGTGCGTGTGCTGGCGCGGTAGCCCGAGATCGAAGAGATGTTGAGAATAGCGCCCCCGCCGGCCTTCTCGATGAAGGGGGTAGCGGCGTGCGTGGCGCGCACGGTTGCCATCACGTCAACGCTGAGGCTCTTGGCCCAGCTGGCTTCGTCATCGGCAGCGCCGAATCCGGACGCGTTGTTGACCAGGACGTCGATAGCGCCCAGCGCATCTGCGGCTGCCGCGATGTAGGCCGCAATTGCGTCCTTGTCGGCAAGGTCGCACACGCCTGCATGCAGCTTTACGCCATGGGCGGCGATTGCGGCCGCGGTTGCTTCGAGTGCAGGCTGGCCGCGCGCGCAGATGGAAACGCTGGCGCCAGCCGCGGCGAAGCCGAGCGCGATCGCTCGTCCGATACCCCGGCTGCCGCCCGTGACGACGACCCGCTTGCCTTTAAAGCCTGTGTGCATTGGGATGCTCTCCGTGCGTTTGGGGACCCGCTCCGTCAGGTGCCATGGTGCCCGCCTTGTCAGTCGGGGCACAAGTGGCCAACGGTTGATTGGCCGCGAGGCATCAGGGAGGGGAGCGAGGGTCGTCGGTCAAGGCGCCCGAAGCGGCAGAAACGGGGCGGCGAGGCCTTATTGGCGAAGACGTGCGCCCCTTGCCAGGTGGGTCAAGCGTTGCTGGACGCGGCCGTTTGGTGAGGCCGGCATCGCTTTGGGCTTCGTGTCCTGACCGCCCCTTCTCACCTCGGGAGCCCGACTTTAGC
>Ga0066903_100005860_pt1 | contig 10764 bp, 11 predicted proteins | sample PanSoiMetaGPlot1_FD_67491 | JGI IMG/M metagenome (GOLD analysis project Ga0066903, IMG submission 67491) | Tropical forest soil microbial communities from Panama analyzed to predict greenhouse gas emissions - Panama Soil - Plot 1 (version 2) | ecosystem: Environmental > Terrestrial > Soil >...
CCCCTAGCCGGCGGCCGCGGGTTCGAGTCGGGCGAGCAGATCGGAAAGCCAGGACCTGACGGCGGCCGACAACGCCGGCAGATCCGCTTTGAGGCCGTGGTCTCCGGGAACCTCGACCACGATGCGCCGGCGGCCGGCGGGCGGGACCCCGAATGGGTCGCGCATTCCTTGCACGACCAGGGTCGGAACCTCGACCGCGTCCAGCTCCGCGAGACGGCTTGGCGCCGGTTGCGCACCCACGCGCCGCGGCGGCTGCAACGGGAAGGCCAGGCACAGCACCGCGACCGCATCTGCGCTGGCGGCGGTGCGGCAGGCAACCCGGGCACCCAGGGATCGACCACCGACGAGCAGCGGCATTCCGCGCAACTCCCTCTCGCGCAAGCGGGCGACGGCGGCCAACCAGGCAGCGTCCAACTGGCCCGCCGGGGCAGGCGAGCGTCGCCCGGCGAGGCGATAGGGCTGCTCCACGAAGCCGACACTGACACCCTCGGCCAATGCCGCGTCACCAGCCGCAACCAGATCAGGCGCCTCGACGCCACCACCCGCGCCATGACCGAGCAACAGCCAGGCCCGCGCCGGTTCGGCAACGCGCAGATGCATCCGCGCAGGCCCCGAGGGTGACTCCAGATCGAGCACTCGCATCCGACTGATGCTGACAGCTCTCTCGAGAGGCCGGCAGTCGTCGAGCGGAATCGGGCGGGGCGCGGCCGCAGCTGCGCCCCGCCTTCCAGGATGTTCACCATGCGGGTTATGCGCGTTCCCGGTCTGCTGTAAATGCTCGGTAAAGCCGCGCGACAAGGGCTCGTGGGTTGCCCGGCTGGGCCGACGTGAGGCGTGGCGGGGAGACTCCAGGCCCGTGGCCGCAGGCGGCCGGAGTTCTCCCTGCCTTACGGAACGACTCGGGCGTTCCGACTCAGTACGGTCGCGGCTGTCTGAGGCGGCGCACGGAGACCGCGCGACGGAAGTTGGCGGCCATGATCGCGCTTCCCGTCGGCTTCTCGCACGCTTCGGCCTCGAAATGCACGAACGCCTTCACGAGGGGGTATCGGCCTCTCCCGATCATCTTTGCCGCCCGGGCGTACCAGCGCTCGGTCTGCGCGAGCGTCGAGGTGGCCCAGCAGACGCCGAACTCGGCGACCATCAGCGGCTTGTGCCGGGAACCTCGTTTTGTGTAGACCGTGTTGGTGCCCGGAGCCAGGGCGCCGGCGCCGTCGGCCCATTTGTAGAACCGGGTCGAGCCCGTGTCGTCCGGTGCCGAGCCTGCGGCTTCCCCGAACGCCGAAGGGAACGGCACGACGGGAGCCGCCGCTGGGTTCGACGGTGTCTTGCCGTACGGATCCCAGGCGAGCCAGTCCACGACATGGTCGCCCGGGTAGAGCACGTTCCACAGCGGGACCCTGGTCATGTATCCGGTCATGTCCCACACGAATATCACGGATTTGCGGGCGTGATTGATGCGGAACCGCTTGTCGATGTGGCGCCACGCGCGGGCGTAGTCGCTCGCCGTCCCGTACGTGCCGACTTCGTCTTCGGGTTCGGCGTGAAACGCCATGAAGACCTTCTCGTGGTGATGCAGCGACGACCAGATGCGAATCTTGCGTGCAAGGACGTCGACGTAGTCCGCGTCCATCGCTCCGCTCGCGACGCTGCTCCAGGGAACGATCGTGCCGTTGGCGAGCAGCGGCTTCCAGTCGAAGAAGTACATGTGATGGGTGTCTATCGCTGCTTGCGCGGTTCGGCCGGGGAAGGGTCTTGCGCCCGCGTAGCTCCAGAAATACTTGTACAGGTGATAGATGTCTGCTTTCCGGCCCGCGAGCGCCTCGGCCGTCGCCAGGTCGGGCGTACCCGTGGTGCCGAACCACGAGCCGCAGCTCGGGACGTACTTTGCGCTCACGGCTCCACACTTCGCAGCGGTCGCTCGCGTGTGGTGGGCCGACCGTACGCCGTGGATGCCGGCCGAGAGAAGAGTCGGAATCGCGAGAATGGTTGCGGCGGCCGAAACGAGCATCGGGGCGGGTTCGCAACCAGGAGCCCTCACGAGTGGCCCGACCCGGAACGGGCCAGGCCACTCGTAGAAGAAGCTCAGGCTCCTACGCCCGCCACGGTCTGCGCCGTTGAGACGTCGTACATCGCGACGTTCGCGATCGTCTGGTCGCTCATCTCCGCCGTCCGCTCACGCAGCTGATCGGCCTCCTGCGCGCTCGCGCTCATGGAGTCCGGGCTGTCCCAGAGCGTGATCATCGAGACGCGGCCGTTGTCGCGGTCGGCGAGGCCGATCGCGCCCACGTTCCCGTTGATCGCGCGAACCTTCGGCAGCGTGTCGCCGCGCGTCTTGTCGAGGCCGGCGTCGATCGCGTCAGGCGATCCTTCCATCAGGCTGACGCGCGCGGCCTTCGCGGCCTCGAGGTCGCCGTCGTAGATCACGACGTCGTAGTAGTGGACGGTCGTCCGCTTGCCGCGAATGTCGTCCGGAATCGTGTCACCCATCTGATCGAATCCGGCCTCCGCCGCCTCGAGTGCGTCGTGGCTCTCGAAGAACGCGAGGAACTTGCGCTTCTTCGCGGCCTTGTCATCGAGGATGAGCACGCTGCTCATCCCTGCCGGCGGTGGCATCTCGCCCGACGACATGCGCTCGTCCATGAGCGCGTCGAGCTTTGCCGTGTCCCCGCCTTCGAACGTGGCCACCCGTACCCACATGGTCGACCTCCTGGTCGATGGCTACCCCCACACCAACCTACTGCATCGAGCCTCGCAGTACAGGTCCTTCAGGGATGGCGCAATGCTCCGATCTCGAGGTTGGCCTATTCGCCCGCGCCCTCGTCGAGCCAACGTCGAAACAGGTCTACTTGCTCCGCCGGCCACGCGCCGTCGCACGGCATCGACCCGTCGGCGAGGCGCTCTGCGATCGCCGGCCCGTTTGCGACGACGTCGGGGTAGGACCAGAGGTCGAAGAAGCGCCGCATCGATCCTCTGTCCCGTTCACGGAACAGGGGCTTGATGTCGTTCTCGAACCCGAGCTTCTGCGGCTCCGCCGTATCCATGCTCGAGCTCACCTCCCTTCCCATCGCGTGCTCAAGGGATCAGACGGGTCAGCCAGTCCGCCGCCGCCCGGATCGCGGACGGGTCGATCGTATGGCCGACGTCCGACTCGCGGTACTCCACTTCCATACCGGCCTCCTCGAGTCGGCGCCGCGCGGCTCGTGCGAACTCGACATCCATGATCGGGTCTGCGCGGCCGTGCGCGATGAACGCCGTGGTGCTCCGAGGGACCTGCGGTTCCCACCCCTCGACGGTCGGAATGAAACCCGAGAAGGCAAGGACGCCTGCCGGTGCTGGCCTGTCGGGGCCGAGACCGAGTGAGTAGCTCATCACCGATCCCATGGAAAAGCCGCCGAGCACGGTCCGGCCCGGGTCGAGGCCGAATCGCACCCAGAGTTCGTCGTGGAAGGCAGCGAGAGCCTGGTACGCGGAGTGGAAGGTCTCGGGGTCGGGGTAGCCGACCCTGGGCACGAGATACCAGTGGTAGCCCGGACCGCCGGAGAGCGTGAGCGGGGCGCGCGGCGTGACCACATGCAGCCGTTGCCGTGGGTCGAGTACGTCGGCGAGCGGGAGGAGATCCTCCTCGTCCGTGCCGCGGCCGTGGTGAAGGACGAGTAGCCCGGCGGCGTCGCCCCGAGCGAGCCGTTCGCGGTAGACGAGCTCCCCGATGCTCTGCACCTCAGCCTCCTCCCTCGATCTCGGTGATGTCGTCGGCGGTGAGCTCGAGGTCGGCGGCCGCGAGGATCGGATCGACCTGTTCCGGGCGGCGGAAGCCGACGATCGCCCCGACGACGGCGGGGTTGCGGAGTGTCCAGGCGACCGCGACGGCGCCGACGCTGACCCGGTGCCGCTGCGCCACCGTTCGCATCCTCTCGACGAGCGCGAGGTGACGCGACACCTCGGGCTCCTGGAATCCCGCGTCGTGCTTCCGCCAGTCGTCGTCCGGGAGCGCCGCGAGCCGCTCTCGTGTCATTGCGCCCGTCAAGAGCCCGGACCCCATCGGGGAGTAGACGATCACGCCGATCCCGGTGCGCTCGGCGAAGGGCAGGATTTCTTCTTCCGCGTCGCGCGCGATCAGCGAATAGGGGGGTTGCAGCGTCTCGACCGGCGCGATCTGCCGGATCCGCTCCAGCTGCTCGACGCTGAAGTTCGAGACGCCGATGTGACGAGCGAGCCCCTCATCCTTGAACTCGGTGAGCGCCGACCAGCCTTCCTCGATCTCCCCTTCCGGTATCGGCCAGTGGATCTGGTAGAGGTCGACGGCGTCGGTCCCGAGCCGTGAAAGGCTTCCTTCGAGCTCCCGCCTCAGCGAGTCGCGCCGCAGGCTCTGGAGCGTCGTTCGGTTCGGCCCCTCGGGCTGACCGCCCTTGGTGAAAACGTAGGGACGCTCGTCCAGCCCGGCAAGAGCCCGGCCGACGACCTGCTCGGAGTGACCGAAGCCGTACTGGGCGGCAGTGTCGATCCAGTTGACGCCGAGCTCGAGCGCATGATGGATCGCCGCGATGGAGTCCCGGTCGTCCTGCGTACCCCAGCCCCAGTCGTAGCCACTGCCGCCGATCGCCCAGGCGCCCAATCCGACGCGGCTGATCTCAAGGCCGGTCTCGCCGAGAGCGGCGGTCTTCAGCTCTGCCTTCTCCATGGTTCCCCTTTCGACGGGCGCCGCGAGTACCGGACATGTTCGCCCAACCTCCTCATTCCCGGGTCCGCTTCTCGCGCTCGCCGGAACGTCCGAGGCATACGAGATCCTGACCCGATGGAGCGCCTCGTCCGCTTCCCGGTAAAGACGATCCTCACCGTCCTCGGCCTGATCGTGGCGGTCTGGGCGCTGCTGCACGTCATCGTCGTCGCCCGCTCGGTGATCGTCTACGTCCTGATCGCAATCTTCCTCACGCTCGCGATCAACCCCCTCGTCGCGTGGCTCCTACGACGCGGTGTGCGTTCACGAGGCGTCGCCTCGGGGATTGCCTGCCTGCTCGTGCTCGCCGGCATCGCGGCGATCGGCTACGCGTTCATCCCGACGGTCGTCGACAACGTCAACCACTTCGTCGATGCGGCTCCGGGATATGTCCACGACCTGACCAAGGGCAAGGGACGACTCGGTTTCCTCGAGACGAAGTACCACGTGGTCGAGAGGCTCGAGCACTACGTGAAACACGGCGGATCGAAGAAGGTGCTCGGTTTGTCCGGCGCCGCGCTCTCGGTGACGAAGGGCGTCCTCAGCTTCATCGTCGGGGCCGTCACGGTCGCGTTCCTCACGTTCTTCATGCTCCTCGAAGGGCCGGCATGGATGGAACGCTTCTACGGCCTCTTGTCGCCGGAGTCGCAGCCCCGCTGGCGCGCGGTCGGCCACGGCATCTACCGCCAGGTCGGCGGCTACGTCACAGGCAACCTCGCGATCAGTCTCATCGCCGGCCTGCTCGCGACGTTCGTCCTGCTTGCGCTCGGCGTCCCGTTCGCGGTTGCGCTCGGACTCCTCGTCGGACTGCTCGACCTCATACCGCTCGTCGGCGCGACCCTCGCCGCAGTCATCGTCGTCGCGGTCGGGTTCCTGCACTCGGTCATTGCGGGAATCGTCCTCATCGTCTTCTTCATCGTCTACCAGCAGATCGAGAACCATCTCTTGCAGCCGCTCGTGTACAACCGAACGGTCGCCCTCTCGCCCCTCGCGGTCCTGGTCTCGATCCTGGTAGGCGCGGAGCTCGCAGGAGTTCTCGGCGCGCTCGCAGCGATTCCGGTTGCCGGCGCGATCCAGGTCCTGATCGTCGACTATCTCCGGGCGCGACGCGAGCGGGCGATCAAGACTCCCGCGACGTCGTAGGGCGTCCCGCATCGCGGGCATGCGAGACTGAGGCCTTGCGCGAGGCCGTCCGACGAATGAGGCTTGCCGGTTCGTGCGCCGTCGTGCTCGGGTTGGGGGTTCTCGTGGCCGTGGCCGGGACGCAGGCGACGGCGGCCGAGGCAAGTGGAACCCTGCAGGTCGCATTCCTCCGCGGCGAGCAGCTCGCCCGTGTCTCGCGCCCGGGGACGACCGCGACGGACGCGGTGAGGGCGCTCATCGCCGGCCCTACCGCCGCCGAACGTTCACGTGGCTTCCGCACGTATTTCGCGCCCGGTACGAAGCTGCGCGGGCTGAGCCGATCCGGGCGGCTGGCAACGGTCGACTTCAACAGCGCGTTCGCGTCCGGATCGGGTCAACGGAGGGCCGCGCGTGTGGCCGAGTTGCTGCGCACATTGACCGGGCTGAACGGGATCGCGCGGGTCCAGCTTCTCGTCGAGGGCACACGCCCCCTCGGCCTCGTCCGAGGAATCTCACTCGGCAGCCCGATCACAATGCGGCTCCTGCGAACGCCGAACGTTCCGGTGCCGGTCTCGCCGCCGCTCAGACTGCCGGCGCCGGACCCCGCCACGAAGCATCTCCAGCAGCGGCTGATCGCGCTCGGCTATCTGCTGCCCGGTGACGCCGACGGCCGTTTTGGCCCGGCGACATCGGACGCGATCCTGGCATTCCAGAAGTGGCAGCGCCTGCCGCGCACCGGGGTGGTCGACACCTCCACGAGGGCACGCCTTGCACGAGCCGCGCGCCCGTCGCCCGTCTCGCGTGCGGTCTCGGGCAAGCGAGCCGAAATCCTCCTCGACCGGCAGGTCGCGCTCCTGATCAGGAACAACCGCGTGGTGCGCGCGATCTCGGTCTCGACGGGCAAGCCGTCCACGCCGACGCCGCCGGGCAACTACCGCGTCTACGCGAAGATCCCCCGCTGGTGGTCGACGCCGTTTCGCGAGTGGCTGCCCTGGGCGCTTCCTTTCGTCGGCGGGATCGCGTTCCACGAGTTCCAGGTCGTCCCGACGTATCCAGCCTCCCACGGGTGCGTCCGCCAGCTCCCCACGGTCGCGCGGTGGACCTTCGGTTTCTCACACGTCGGGATGCCGGTGAAGGTGATCACGAAGTCCTAGGCGCCAAGACCGCGGGCCCAGGTGCCGCCTGGGCCCGCTTGGACTTCGACCCCGCACCCGACACGGACCGGCCGCGCCAGGCGCCTCGGACGGATCGAGTCAGGCCGCCGGTGCGCCGCGTCTTCCGAGGCGAGCCACCCAGGCGATCGCCAGATAGAGCCCGATCAGGACGGCGACGCTCCACCCGACGAGCCCGACGTCGGTGGCCAGGCCGAGGGCGAGCAGGACTACGGATGCAGCGGCGAGAACGATCACAACTTGCCGGGACGGGTTGAGCATTTTGATCTCCCTTCTCGTAACTCGCGTTTCCGCGTCCACGGTAGGAGCCATCTGGGCTCTCGTCGTCTGCCGCTGTTCGGATTCCGCATCGGCCGGGAGGCCGATCTTTTCGCTCGCGAGATGTCCCGTGCGGCGGATGCGGGCGGCCGAGCACTGAGTTACGTTCCGCTAATGGCGCGGATGCGGGCCGTTCTGCAGAGTCTTCGCCGTCACCCATTCGCGAGTGACGTCGCCCTTGCGTTCGCTCTGGCGGTCCTGGTCCTCTCCGATGTCTTCACGTCGCGCGGATACCTGACTGGGTCGCTCGCGGTCTATGTCCCCGTCGCGCTCTTGATGACGCTTCCGCTCGCCTGGCGGCGCCACGCGCCGCTGGCCGTGGCTGCAGTCGTCATGGGAGCATTCGCGGCGCAGTCGCTGATTCTCGACCCGACGCCGACTCCCGATGTCGAACTCGTGCCGGCGCTCGTCGCCATGTACTCGGTGGGAGCGCACGAGAAGCGGTGGGCCTCCTACCTTGGAGTGGCCATCGGTCTCACTGCCGGTCTCGTCTGGCTCGGAGTCGACGACTTCTTGCTCCCCACGTTGGTCTTCGGCGGCGCGTGGTTGGCCGGAACTCTGGTCCGAAAGCGAAACCTCTATGCGGAAGTTCTCGCCCAACGAGCGGAGGTTCTCGAGCGTGAGCAGGAGGCGAACGCCCGGATCGCGGCGGCGGAAGAGCGCGTCCGTCTCGCCCGTGAGCTTCACGACGTCGTCGGACACAGTGTGAGCGTCATGGTCGTCCAGGCGGGCGCCGAGCGCCTCGCTCTCGGCGAAGACCGGCCCGAGACGCGCGAAGTCCTCCTCGCCATCGAGCAAACAGGGCGGGAGGCGCTCACGGAGATGAGCCGCCTCCTCGGGCTCCTACGCAGCGGCGACGACGGGCTCAGCCTCGCGCCTCAACCCAGCCTTCGCTACATCGAGGCCCTCGTCGGAACCGTCAGAGAGACCGGTCTGCCCGTCGATCTGCATGTCGAGGGCGAGGGGAGCGATCTGCCTCCGGCCGTCGACGCCTCGGCGTATCGCATCCTCCAGGAGGCGCTCACCAATGTCGTGAAGCACGCGGGGCCGGCGCGCGCTTCCGTGATCGTGCGCTACGCCACGGACGCAGTCGAGCTCGAGGTGGCGGACGACGGCTGTTGCGCCGTGAACGGGAACGGAGGTGGCTATGGCCTGGCGGGCATGCGGGAGCGCGTGGGGCTCCACGGGGGCAGTCTGGAGGTAGGGGCTCGCCCCGAGGGCGGGTTCGCCGTCCGGGCCCGGCTACCGCTGGGGACGGGATGAGCATCCGCGTCGGGGTCGCGGACGACCAAGCTCTTGTCCGTGCAGGGTTTCGTAAGCTGCTCGAGGTCGACCCGGAAATCGAGGTCGTCGCGGAGGCCGGAGACGGCTTTGAGGCTGTGGAATTGGTGCGCCGCCACCGCCCCGACGTCATCCTCATGGATATCCGCATGCCCCGGCTCGATGGTCTCGAGGCGACCCGGCGGATCGGCAAGAGTGGGGCGCCCTCGCGCGTCCTCATTCTTACGACCTTCGGCCTCACCGATTACGTCTATGAGTCGCTACGGGCAGGCGCCAGCGGATTCCTGCTCAAGGACTCGCCCGCGGAGGAGCTCTTAGCAGGGGTGCGCGTCGTCGCTCGTGGCGATGCGTTGCTCGATCCCTCGATCACGAGGGCGGTGATCGAGGACTACACGCGTCGGCCACGTCGCAGTGCCGATCTCGCCGAGAAGCTGAACAGTCTCACCGCAAGGGAGCTCGAGGTGCTGCGACTCGTTGCCCGCGGCCAATCGAACGCAGAAATCGCTGCCGAGCTCGTGGTCAGCGACGGCACGGTCAAGACGCACGTAGCGCGGATCTTGCAGAAGCTGGGCGTCCGCGATCGCGTGCAGGCCGTAATCGTCGCGTACGAGTCAGGCTTCGTGGAAGCCGGAGCCGCGGAGACCGAGACCTAAACAGGCTGCGACGTCGCGGGCGGCGTTGATGAGCCGCAGCCGCTCCCAAAGAGTGCTGCGGCGCTCAAAGAGTTGCGCCGCTCTGCCGCTCGTACACCTCGGTGAGCTTCCGGGCGAGGTTTCCCATCACGTCGAGGGGTACTGCGAAGACGTACTCCCGCGTGGCGACATGGGCGGGGTCGGTCGTGAGCACTTCTCGTACCGGGCCGCCTGTTATCCGCAGCGCCCACACCTCGAGCGACTCTCCGCCGAGGACTTCTGCAGGGACCGGCTCCGGCGTGAGCTCGAAGTGTTCCAGTGCAACCGGGTCGGATTCGGTCGCAGCCATCGGTTTGCAGTTTCGCACACTGCGTCCCGCGCGAGCTGCGCGGCCTGGTTGAGCGATGCCGGGGCGGGACTTGAACCCCGCACGGCCCGGAGGCCCACCCGATGTTAAATCCCTCCCGCCGCCTCGGCCGGCCTCGGCCCATCTGAGGTTTTCGCTTGGTTGCGCGAATGCGAGAGAGACGCGGCGCGCTGCATCTCGGGGTATCTCGGCTGGTCTTGTTGCCCAAAGTTGCCACAGTGGTCCCCACGGCTTGGCTGCTCAGGCAAGAGGACGCTCGCCCAGGCCAGCGACTTGGTGCAGACTCCGGCATGGCGAACAGACACTTCGGGAACCTTGGTGATGTCTGGAAGCACCTCGTCCTCGCAGAGGTGCTCGCCATGGAGCAGCCTCTTCACTACTGGGAGACGCACGCAGGCTCGGCGAGCTACCCGCTCTCCGCCTCGAGAGCTCGCGGCTATGGCGTCTACAGCTTCCTTGAGGCCGGCCGTCACGATCGGGTGCTCGCGGAGTCGCACTACTGTCGCCTCTTGACGGGGGAGGTTGCTCGGAGCGTGCCGATGTATCCCGGATCCCCGCTGATCGCCATGCGGCTGCTACTCGGCAACACCGAGTACGTCCTCTGCGATCTCGATCCCGGGAGCACTGTCAGCCTTGAGAGCGCCGCGGACGGACTCGGGATCGGCGACCGCGCTCGCTGCTACAACCAAGATGGGCTCGCAACAGTTCGCGACACCAGCTGGGTCTATGCCGGCGATTCGGCGGACGTACTCGTTCACGTCGACCCCTTCGACCCGTCCGCGGAGACCGAGCCTGGGCTCTCGGCCATCACTCTGGCGTCGGAGCTGTCGAAGCAAGGCTTCAAACTCATCTACTGGTACGGCTATGACACGCTTGAAGAGCGCGCATGGGCGTGGGGCATGCTGGGATCTCAACGCGGATCCCGCTGGTGCGGCGACCTGACGACGCAGTCGAACGCGCGTGGCAACAGCCGCACACCTATCGCTGATGACGGGCCGATGATCGGCTGCGGAGTTCTCGCTGCGAACCTTCTCGCGGGAACCAGCCATCAGCTCGCGCGCCTTGGCAAGCACCTGGCGGCAACCTACGGGAAGCTAGATACCACAGCTGCGGGCGCGACCCCGGCGCTCGACTTTCTAGAGCTTCACGCCCAGACCC
>Ga0066903_100005861_pt1 | contig 10763 bp, 9 predicted proteins | sample PanSoiMetaGPlot1_FD_67491 | JGI IMG/M metagenome (GOLD analysis project Ga0066903, IMG submission 67491) | Tropical forest soil microbial communities from Panama analyzed to predict greenhouse gas emissions - Panama Soil - Plot 1 (version 2) | ecosystem: Environmental > Terrestrial > Soil >...
CGACGCGCGTCTCCGGCGCCGCGTTCGCCCCGCGCCGGAGATGGGATCCGCTTCGCGCCGCCGTCGCCGTACTCGTCGTCCTCGTCTCGCTCCCCTGGATCGCAGCCGACGTGGGGGTGCACTTCCCCCAGGGCGTCTTCCTCACCACGAAGCCGTACGCCGAGCCGGGGCAGGCGACGACCGCGGCCGTCCACCTTGGTTTCCATCACGGGCTGATGGGCGCGCTCCTCGTGCTCTCGGCGCTGCTCCTCTCGCGTCGGCGCCTCGTGCACGAGACGCTCGGGCGTGTGTTCGCCGCACTCGTGAGCGTGATGCTCGTCTACGGGGCGGCCAACGTCGCCAACGACTTCTGGCACGAGCAGGTCGTGAAGCGCGGCTGGACGACCTGGGAGTTCCCGACGGCGCTCCAGCCCGGTTTGCGTCCGATCTGGGGGATCATGCTCGCGACCGCACTGCTCCTCTGGGTTTTCGGCTTCGCACGTCCTGCCCGCGAGCCGTGATAATCGCACCGTGGCGGCCGTGAAGATGATCTTCCTGGGGTTCGGGAAGTACGCGCGCGCGGACAAGATCTACGCGCTCGAGCCGATCGTCGGAGAGGAGCGAGGACCGGGAAGCCGCACGCTCGTCTGGGTCGACGGGATCGACGACCCGATCGTCGCCTCACGAACGGAGCAGACGATCCTCGAGGACATGACCGACGCGAGCGCCGTCGTCGCGGACGTCCGCCGGCGCCGCGGACGCGCGGGCGTGCAGCACCCGCAGCTCTTCGAGGAGTGAGTCCCGCGCTAGCCGCGACGCTCGCGCGGAGCGTCCACCAGGCTGCCCGCGCGCTCGTAGGCTGCACGTTGACCCTCGACGGCGTCGGCGGCATCGTCGTCGAGACGGAGGCGTATGCGCCGGACGACCCTGCGAGCCACTCGTTCCCGGGCCGGACGAATCGCAACGCCACGATGTTCGGCCCGCCCGGCTTCCTCTACGTCTACCGCTCCTACGGCCTGCACTGGTGCGCGAACGTCGTGTGTGAGCCGGAGGGGATGGGCGCCGCCGTGCTCCTGCGAGCGCTCGAGCCGACACAGGGGGTGGAGGAGATGCGAAGGCGGCGGCGTGTCGAGGACGTGCGCCTCCTCTGCGCGGGCCCCGGTCGGCTCACGCAGGCGCTCGGGATCTCGCTCGAGCACGACGGCCTTGACCTGTTCCGCACCCCGTTCGAGCTTCGTCCTCCGGACGCCGCCGCGGAGATCGCGACCGGGACGCGCGTCGGCATCACGAAGGCGGGCGAGCGCCCGTGGCGCTACGCGCTCAGGGGCTCGCCTTACGTGAGCCGTCCCCTACGACGAGGTTGACCGTCATCCCCGGGGCGGCTGCGACTCCAGGCCTCGGTTGCTGGTGGAGCACGACCGCGACCGGGCCGGAGGCCGTGGAGATGTGGTACCTGAGCTTCAGCCGCTGCAGCTCCTTGCCCACGTCCTTCAGGTTCGACCCGACGAAGTTCGGGATCAGCCCGTACCTCGGCCGCGACACCACGAGCAGGACCGTGCTGTTCGCGGACAGGCCGCCGTGGCGCGGTGTCTGGTCGACGACGATCCCTGGGATGCGTCCGGCGCGAGCCGGCTTGTACACGATCTTCGCCCCGAGGGGCTGCTGCGAGAGCCGCGCGCGAGCCTGATCGGCCGACATCCCGACGACGCGCGGTACGTCCACCTCGTTCGGCTTGCAGTCGGCGGTCTTGGCCGGGAGGCTGCCGGAGAAGTACACGATCTGGCGTGCTCCGCGGCAGTAGCCGTTGTCGCGCTGCCACTCCCCGTCGCGATCGACCACCCAGGCCGTCTCCCCGCCCAGGTAGGGCGGAGCGTCGAAGTAGCTGTCGGTGGGCTCGTGCAGACTCTGGACGAAGTTCCGCCAGATGAGCGCGGGCAGCGTTCCGCCGGTCACGGGCTGACCGCCGAACTCGTACAGCATGGGGCGGAGGCGGTCGGGGTAGCCGACCCAGACTGCGACCACGAGCTCTGGCGTGTACCCGACGAACCAGGCGTCGCCGTAGTTGTCGGTCGTCCCCGTCTTCCCGGCGACCTCGACGCCGGGGACCTCCGCGCGCTTTCCCGTCCCGTAGCGGACGACGTTCTGGAGCAGCTGCGTGATCAGCTGCGCCTGCCCGGGCGCGAGCACTTCCTTCGGCCTCGGCGCATTCTCGTCGACGCTGCCCGTCTCGAGCCGTCCGCCCGGGCCCGTCTGGACGTGTGCGACCTGGTCGATGACGCGCGGGACGTCGCCGAAGATCGACCCGTCGACGCGCTTGCCGTCGTTCGCGAAGGTCGAGTAGGCGCGCGCCATCTCGAGCGGGTTCACGGACTCGGATCCGAGCCCGATCGAGAAGTAGGGGCTGAGACGGCTCTTGATCCCCAGCTCGTGCGCGGTGCGCACGATGGCCTTCGGCCCGACGATGTCCGTCAGCTGCGCGAAGACCGAGTTGTCCGACGGCACGATCGCCGTCGCGACGCTGACGCGGCCGAGGTACGTGTGGTCGAAGTTCGTCACCCGCCAGATGCGGTCGCCCGCGTCGATCGAGACGGGCTTCGACTCGATCACCGTGCTCGGTGAGATCCCCTCCCGCATCGCCGTCGCGAGGACGATCGGCTTGAACGCCGAGCCTGGCTGGCGCTCCGCCTGCGCGGCGAGGTTGAACTGGCTCGCGCGGAAGTTGCGGCCGCCGAACATCGCCTTCACCGCGCCGGTCCTCGGGTCGATCGCGACGAGCGCTGCGGCGGGACCGTCCGGGTTCCGCAGGACCTTCTCGATCGCCTGTCGGGCCTGCTTCTGCATCTGCAGGTCGATCGTCGTCCTCACCTTCAGGCCGCCGCCGAAGACGCGTGCGGCGCCGTACTTCGCGATGAGCTGGTTCTTGACGTAGTTGACGAAGTACTGCGCCGGCCCGACCTTCCCCGGAAGATGGACGTCCTGGGGCGAGGGCAGCGCGGCGCTGTTCGCCTCGCGGAACTGCGCGGGCGTGATCTTCCCCTGCTCGAGCAGGTCCGTCAGCACGCGGTGCCGGCGAGCGAGCGCCTCGCGCGGGTTGGTCACCGGGTCGTACAGCGTGGGGTCGGAGGGGATGCCGGCGAGGAGCGCCGCCTGCGGGAGCGTCAGGTACTTCGCTCCTCTGTGGAAGTACGTCCGGGCGGCCTCCTGGATGCCGTAGGCGCCATTCCCGAAGTAGATCGTGTTCAGGTAGGCGGTGAGGATCCGGTCCTTGCTCCACTGCTGGTCGAGCTGCCAGGCGAGCGCCGCCTCGCGGATCTTGCGCCCGAGCGTGCGCTGGTTCCGGATGTAGGCGTTCTTCACGAACTGCTGCGTGATCGTCGACCCGCCTTCCACGATGGACTGATGTCGTAGGTCGTCCCAGAGCGCGCGGGCGACCCCGCGGATGTCGACCCCGCCCTTGCGCTCGAAGAAGCGCTTGTCCTCGACCGAGACGATCGCCTGGCGCATGATCGGCGCGATGTCGTTCGTGCCGACGAGGACGCGGCTCTGCTGGCCTTGAAGCACGGCGAGGACGCTGTGCCCGTTGGACGCGTAGACGACGGAGTTGACCTCGGTGTGATGTGCCGCCGGATCGAGCGAGGGGATCTCGCCGGCGAGTGCGCGCACGAGCCCGAAGGTGAACGCGACGAGCATCAGCATGAGCAGGACGAGAAGCAGCAGCGCCAGCCGCAGCTTCCGAACGCGGCGTCGCCGTCGACGCCGGTACGGGCTCCCCGTGTCCCTCCGGCCGCGCAAGGCAGGAAGTTTGTCAGTTACCGCGTGGTCACACGCGTTGCGACTGCACGATCGGGCTCGTCGTCGGCTTCGTCACGCCGCCCGCCTTCTCGACGGTGACGGCGACGATGTCGCCCGAGCCGACCATCTGGTCGACGCGCACCAGGTCCGCTCCCGCGCGCCCCGAGAAGAGGCCCGAGGGCTCCGGCGGCCGCGCGCCTGCGATGACCCAGACCTCGTACGTCTTGCCGCTCGGGGCGGGATCAAGGCCCGCGAGCGCCAGCGCCGCCCGTCCGTCCGGGGCGACGACGAGGCGCCCGCTCCCCTTTGCGAGGTCGACCGTGCGGGCGTCGGGATCGGCCACGATGTCCGCGGCCTCGTGCTGCTGCCCGAGCGCGGAACGCGTGCTCGAGAGGTCGTTCGAGAGGTGGGCCGCCCAGATCCCGAGCCCGATCGCCACCGCGGCCGCGACTGCGGCCGCCACTGAGAGCACGGGCACCAGGGCACGTCGGCGCCTCCGCTCGAGCGGGACGACGACCTGAGGCTCGGCGCGCGCGCCGGCGAGGATGCGACCGCGCAGGTCGGGGCTCGGCTCCGGCCCGGAGGTGGCGACCGCCAGTGCGCCGGCGACCTCCCAGAGGGTGGCGAGCTCGTCTCGGCAGCGCTCGCAGTCGGGCAGGTGCGCCTCGTACGTCCGGCGATCCTCCGGATCGAGGGCGTCGAGGGCGTAGCCCGCCGTCAGCTCGTGAATTCCGGTTTCCATGATCCCTGGGGCGCCGACTCGTCGAGCAGCTCGCGAAGTCGCGCGAGCCCGGCGAACATCCGGCTCTTGATCGTACCGAGGGGGACTCCGAGCCTCTCGGCGAGCTCGGACTGCGAGAAGCCGCCGTAGTAGGCGAGCTCGATCGCCTCGCGCTGGACGTCGGGAAGCTGCCGGAGCGCGGCCTGCACGCGCTCCCGGTCGAAGCGGAGCCAGGCGGCCTCCTCCGTCGCCTCGCCGTGAGCGGCCCCGGGTGCGACCTCGTCACCGAGCGGCTCCGTCCGGCGGCGCTCCTCGCGACGTACGAGGTCGACCGCGCGCCGGTGGACGAGGGTGAGGATCCACGTGCTCGCCTTGGCTCGCTCGGCCCGGAAGACGGCCGCTGTCCTCCAGAGCGCGAGGAAGGCTTCCTGGACGGCGTCCTCGGCCAGCCGCTCGTCGCGCAGGACGCGGTAGGCGAGGCCGTAGGCGACCCGCCCGATGCGGTCGTACAGCTCTCCGAGGGCGGGCTCGTCTCCGCGCGCGACGAGCGCGACCAGAGCCTCGTCCGAGAGGTGCGCGTGTTGCCTCCGCATCGTCGAGAGAACCCGAGAGTCGGGCAACGCTAACACGGTGCTCGAGAGAGCCTGCATCGCTTTGCTTCGTCCCGACGGGTCGTTCGGTTCGGCCACCCGCCGCCGTCGAACCACTGTCGCTCGGAGCGCGAACAAGCGCCAGTCCGCAACCCTCGAGTTGGAAGGAGTCGTAATGCACAGAGGCATCGCCGCGGCCGCCGCCGTGGGCCTGCTCGGACTGGCGGGCCTCGTCGGAGCCGTCGAGCTCGGGCCCGGTTCGGGCCAGGCGTCGAGCCACCGCGAGGCCCCGCTCATCGCGGAGGACCCGTCGGCCGACCTGACCGATCTGTATGCGTTCCGGAGCCCCGACAAGCCGAACACGGTCACGATCCTCGCGAACGTGATCCCCGGAGAGGATCCCGCCGCCGGCCCGAACTGGTACACGTTCTCGCCCGGTGCGCGGTACAACCTGAAGGTCGACACGAACGGGGACGCCCGGGCGGACGTCACGTACCGGTTCCAGTTCCACACGAAGACCGGGCCGTTCTTCCTCGGTGACACCGCGCAGCCGTACACGGTCACGCGGATCGCCAAGGGGAAGGCGACGGTCGTCGCCCACGGGACGACGCCGCCGAACAACATCGGCCCCCGCTCGACGCCGAACTACCACTCCCTCGTCACGAAGTCGCTCCTCTCGTTCGACGGCGGCCGCTCGCAGGCGTTCGCCGGGCAGCGGGACGATCCGTTCTTCGGCGACGTCGGAGCGATCTTCGACCTCGTCGCGATCCGCAAGGGCACCGGCAACGCTGGCGGAGGCAAGGACTTCTTCGCCGGCTACGGCGTCCACACCTACGGCGTCCAGGTTCCGATCTCCGAACTCGACGCGAAGAACGGGACCGTCGGCGTCTGGTCGTCGGTCGACCGCCGGAAGGTGACCCGCCGCGGGACCACCACCCGGAACGGCGGCGCGTGGGTGCAGGTGGATCGGCTCGCGAACCCGCTGGTGAACGAGGTGATCATCCCGACCGGCCTCAAGGACCGCTGGAACGCGCTCCAGCCGGCGAACGACGCGCAGTTCGAGAAGTACTACACGACGCCGATCCTGGCGGCCGTGATCAACAAGCTGTACAAGCTCGGCGCTCCGGAGACGGGCCGCGACGACCTCGTCGCCGTGCTCCTCACCGGCGTGCCGAAGCTGAACTACACCGGGGCGAAGCTCGCCGACCTGCTCCGGCTGAACCTGACGATCCCGGTGACGCACGACGCGAAGCGTCTCGGCGTGCTCGCCGGTGACAACCAGGGCTGGCCGAACGGGCGCCGGCTCGACGACGACGTCATCGATATCGCCGAGCAGGCGGTCGGCGGCTTCCTGAAGGGCAAGAAGCTGCCGCTCGGCGACGGCGTCAACGGCGACGATCGCGACCACCTCGCGTCGTTCCCGTACATCGCCGATCCGCAGAGCGGGTTCGAGAACACGAAGGGCAAGCAGCAGCCGTAGCTGCCGACTCGCCGCTCGCGTGAGAGGGCCGGGCCAGGCAGGCTCGGCCCTCTCCGTTTCGACGAACCACTCGTGCGGGTCCGGCGAATGAGACGTGTGAAGCGCCTCCTCGTCGCCGCCGCCCTCGGAGCCGTCGCGCTGGCCCTCCCCGCGACCGCCGCGGCGCATCCGCTCGGCAACTTCACGATCAACCACTACAGCCGAGTGCAGCCGTCGGGCGACCGGGTCTACGTCCTCTACGTCCTCGACATGGCGGAGATCCCGACCTTCCGGGCGCGCCAGACGATGACGTCCCTCGACGGGTACGCGACCGCGACCTCGCGTGACATAGCGGGCGAGCTCGAGCTCTCGGTTGCGGGACGTCGTCTGCGACTGACCCCCATGAAGCACGCGATCGCGCTTCCGCCGGGAATCGGCGGCCTGAAGACGCTGCGCCTCGAGGTCGTCCTCCGTTCTCCGCGCGTCGTGCGCCGGGTCGGCGCTATCGGGCTCTCCTACCGCGACGGCACCTTCTCGGGGCGCATCGGCTGGAAGGAGGTCGTCGTGCAACCGGCGGGGGGCGCCAAGCTGGACGCCTCCTCGGCTCCCTCGCAGAGCATCAGCCACGAGCTCCTCGCGTACCCGAAGAACCTCCTCCAGAGCCCGTCCGACGTGACCACCGCTACGGCGACGTTCGAGCCCGGGACGAGCGCCGGGCCCGTGCCGCAGCTCCCCTCGCGGAGCGCACTCGGGAAACGGGTCACCGTCCGCATTCCGCCGGACGGCGGCTTCGCGAAGCTCATCGCCCGTCGTGATCTCGGGCCGGGGTTCGTCCTGCTTTCGCTGCTCGTCGCGCTCTTCTGGGGGGCGGCGCACGCGCTCAGCCCCGGACACGGGAAGGCGATCGTCGCCGGCTACCTCGTCGGAACGAGGGGCCGCGTCCGCGACGCGGTGCTCCTGGGCCTGATCGTCACGGTCACGCACACGTCGGGCGTCTTCGCGCTCGGCGGTGTGACGCTCCTGCTCTCGGCCTTCATCGTCCCCGAGCAGCTCTACCCATGGCTCAACCTCGTCTCCGCGCTGCTCGTCGTCGGAGTGGGGCTGGGGATCCTCCGCTGGCGCGTGCGCGCGTGGCGCGGCGGGCCTTCGGCTCACCACCACCACCAGAGCCACGAGCACTCACATCACCACCACGATCACGACGCCGAAGGAGACCGCCGAGCCGGTCTCCTCGGGATCGGGATCTCGGCCGGGATCATCCCGTGCCCGACCGCCCTCGTCGTGCTGCTCGCGGCGATCTCGCTGCAACGGGTCGGCTACGGGCTGCTGCTGATCGTCGCGTTCAGCGTCGGCCTCGCGGTCGCCGTCACGTCCATCGGCCTGCTGGCCGTGCTCGCCCGCCGGACGTTCAGCCGTGTCTCCTTCGAGGGCTCCCTCGTCCGCGCACTCCCGGCCGTGAGCGCCGTGGTCGTTCTGGTGCTCGGACTCGCAATGACCCTGCGCGCGGTTCCCCGCGTGCTCTGAGAGGAGCAGTCATGTTCGGACTCGACCACTGGATCGCAGGGCTCTCGAGCGGAGCTTCGTTCGCCGTCGTCCTGCTCGTGGCAGTCCTCCTCGGGCTCCGCCATGCGACCGACCCCGACCACATGGCGGCGGTCACGACGCTGATCACGTCGGGCAAGGACCGCGCCGCACGATCCGCCGCGCGGCTCGGCGCCTGGTGGGGTCTCGGACACGCGCTGACGCTCGTCCTCTTCGGGATCCCGATTCTCGTCGCGGGCCGGTACCTCCCAGAACGTGTCGATCAGGGAGCGGAGACAGCCGTCGGGGTATTGATCGTCCTCCTCGCCGTGCGCGTGCTCGTCCGCTGGCGCCACGGCTTCTTCGATCTGCACGCGCACCCCCACGCGGTTCAGCACCACCGGCACGCGGTGCGGACACCCGCGGGAGCGTTCGGGATCGGCCTCGTACACGGGATGGGCGGGAGCGCCGGCGTTGCGGTTCTGCTACTCGCGGCGATTCCGTCGGAGACGCTCGCCGTCGCCTCGCTCCTCGTGCTCGCGTTCTTCACGGCCGTGTCGATGACGATCGTGACCTCCGGGTTCGGCTGGACGCTTTCGCTGCGCCCAGTCGCGTCCGTCGTCACCGCCTCGATCCCGGCGGTCGGGCTCATGAGCCTTGCTTTCGGGCTCTGGTATTCGATGGCGGCATGGGGCGCGATCCCGTACCTCTTCTGAGCCGCGTCTAGCCGAACGTGAAGGCGTAGCCCTCGAGCCCGGGGGCGAAGCGGAGCTCGAGCAGTCCCCGGCGCAGCTCCGGGAAGGTCGCGATCGTGTACAGGCGGGGCGTCCCGGAGACCGTTATCGCCCGCCGCCGCCGACCGTCCACTAGGACCTGCAGCCGGCCGTGGCCGCCGAGGACGAGGAACACGTTGCGCGCCTGGAAGCGGAGACGCAAGCGCGCGTTCTCCCCGGCGACGATGCGTGAGGGCTCGACCGTCCACCGTCCTGCGTAGGCGAGCTCGTCCTGCGAGAGCGACTTCGGGAACCGATAGCCGGCGGGCGCGTCGTCGACGAGCCGCTGGCCGAAGTTCGCGAGGCGCTCGTAGCCGAGGTACGACTCCGGCGTCGTGAGCTCCGTCGGCGTCCGGTCGGCGACCTCGGTCCGCGGCGCGCTCTTCTCGCCGAGCAGCTGCCGGATCTGGCTCTCCGTTTCTCCGTAGGCCCCTTCGCCGAAGTGCGTGAAGCGGACGCGGCCAGAGCGGTCGACGAGGTAGTCGGCCGGCCAGTACTGGTTCCGGTAGGCGTTCCAGGTGCCGTAGTCGTCGTCGAGCCCGACGGGGTACCGGATACCGAGGCGCGCGACCGCGGAGCGCACGTTTCCGGCGACGTGCTCGAATGCGAACTCCGGCGTGTGGATGCCCACGATCCGCAGCCCCGCCTTGCGGTACGCGTGATCCCAGGCCTCGAGATGGGGGAGCGTCCGGAGGCAGTTGATGCACGAGTACGTCCAGAAGTCGACGAGCACGACCTTCCCCCGGTCGCCGCGGATCGAGACCGGCCGACCGCGTGGCGTGTTGAGCCAGAGATCGATGCGCCGGAAGTCCGGTGCGGCCGGCGCCTGGGACGCTGTCTCGCTCGCGCCGAGCGCGTCGCCGCCGCCGCGGAGATCGCGGATCGCACGCTCCGCCGAGGTGCTCTCCTCGACGTGGCCCTGGAGCGCCTGCGTGTATCCCGGCAGCGCGGTCGTGAAGCGAGTGTCGGCGCCGAGCGCGATCGCGATCGCCGTCAGCCCGACGATCACTCCTGCGACACGTCGCGTCGCTGCTGCATGGGCGCGCAGCAGGCGCAGGCCGGACGCGAGGTGCTGGCCTCCGATCGCGATCGCGAGCATCGGAAGCCCTGCACCGAGCGCGTACGCGCCGGTCACCAGGACGACCCTCAGGCCGACCATCCCCGTCGCTGCGAGCGCCGTGACTGCAGCCAGCACGGGCCCGGCGCAGGGCACGAAGATCAAGCCCAGGCTCATCCCGAGGACGAGCCCGTTCGAGTCGGCCGCCGGACGTCTCCTCGTGAGGAAGAGAAGCGGGCGCTCGACGAGCCAGCCCAGCTGCGGCCAGATCAGCGTGGCTGCGAGGACGAGCAGCGCCGCGATCGCGATGTTGCGGAGGAGGTCTGCCGGAAGGCCCAGAGCCGAGAGCAGGGCTCCTCCCGCGAGCGTGAACGTGGTGAACGAGACGACGAGACCCGCGACGATCGCATAGGGCCGGATTCGACTGGTGCTCGAGGCGCCGCCTGCGAGGAGGATCGGCAGCACGGGGAGGACGCAGGGCGAGATCGCGGTGATCACGCCGGCGAGGAACGCGACGCCCAGGAGCAGGAGCATCCGAGACCGAGGATACGGGCGCCGCCTCGCTGCGGGGTTAATTCGCGGCTGAGCGGGAGGTTAGGCTCCTCGACCATGAGCGAGCTGCTCACGCTTGCCGACGTGGAGCGCGTCGCAGAGACGCTTGTCGCGCCCGAGGTGTGGGGCTACATCGCCGGCGGAGCAGGTGACGAACGGACGATACGTTGGAATCGCGAGGCGTTCTCGCGCTACCGGCTGCGGCCTCGCGTGCTGATCGACGTCTCCCGGGTGTCGACCGAGACGACGGTCCTGGGCACTCCGGTCTCGCTACCCGTGCTCGTCGCGCCGACTGCGGTGCACCAGCTCGCGCATGAGG
>Ga0066903_100005862_pt1 | contig 10762 bp, 10 predicted proteins | sample PanSoiMetaGPlot1_FD_67491 | JGI IMG/M metagenome (GOLD analysis project Ga0066903, IMG submission 67491) | Tropical forest soil microbial communities from Panama analyzed to predict greenhouse gas emissions - Panama Soil - Plot 1 (version 2) | ecosystem: Environmental > Terrestrial > Soil >...
CGGGCGCGGATCATTTTGTGCCATCCAGATGCCCACGAGCACGCCCAGCACCACCAGCGCTGTCATGATCCGTACCGAATATGCCGCCCCAAACCGGCGTTCGCCGTACGACATCGCCGCAGTAGCCATAAGCCCCCCGAATTGCGCTTGCACGAGTCTGACTTGGTTGTTCCGAGTATCGTAGGCAGAAACGGAGGCGTGAGGGTAATTACCGATGTAACCGAGGCCGTATCCGTGAGAGCTACCACCCGTTGTGACGAAAGTTGTAAAGAAATTGTCTCGCGCGATTCCTTCTTGCGTTCGATGAAATTGTGTAACCAAATGTGGAATGGACACTCTGTATCAAGAGGGTGAGGTTGTCACCATGGCAAGCATTTCAGTCACGCAAAGGGCGGGAGTTGAGAGTTGGACGGATGAGGATGTGATCGCCCGAGTGAGGGCGGGTGAAAAAGAGCTCTATGAAATCATCATGCGGCGCTACAACCAGCGTCTGTATCGCATTGCACGTGCGATTCTGCGCGAGGATGACGAAGCCGAAGATGTCGTGCAGGACGCATACGTACGGGCCTATCAGCACCTGGACCAATTTCTAGGGCGTGCTCGGTTTTCCACCTGGCTTACGAAGATCGCAGTGCACGAGGCGTTGGCTCGAGTGCAGAAGAGAGGCCGAACGCAGGAGTTGGAAGCGATGATTGCCGATGAGAAGGAGACAGCGCTGACCGCGCCGACGGCCAGCCCGGAACATCAGGCATCGGAAACGGAGATGGGCCGCTTGTTGGAACAAGCGATTCTCTGTCTCCCTCACCATTACCGTGTCGTGCTCATGATGCGGGACATCGAGGAGATGAGCACCGCCGACACCGCCACGGCCCTCGACTTGAGCGAGGACAACGTCAAAATCCGGCTGCATCGCGCGCGATTGCTGCTGCGCGAGGAACTCGTCGCCCGAGCCGGCGCCAGCCGCGGCAGTGTATTCCCGTTTCTGGGGACACGCTGCGATCGAATCGTGCGCGCTGTGCTGACACGAATTGGAAGCTGAAGTATCAGCTGCCAGCCGATCCCGTCTCTTGGGGTCGTGTCCCCACCCTTCGATCTCTGCGAAAGGTGGGGCAGCCTGGCTTGAAACGCTGCTTCACTGAGATGTGAGCTTTTTCAGCATCGCGATCGAGTTGTGGTTGTCTGGCTTCAGCTGGATTGCTTTCTTGTAGTTTGCGATCGCTTGTGTCTTGTTGCCTGCGTCCATGTAGCCCTCCGCGAGACTGTCCCAAGCATTGCTGGATCGCGGGTAGGACTCGACGTTCAGCTGGAAGACGCGGATCGCTTCGGCGATTTTGTTCTGGTGGATGAGTTGGTAACCGAGCGAGTTCAGCTCATCCTCGTCGAAGTTGTAGTTGGCGGCGTTGGCTGCCCTGAGCGAGTGATACTCGACTGCCGCCTGATCGATGCCGTTGGAGCTTATCGTTACTGCCAGAGCCTCGCCGATGGACTTGCGCGAGTCGAAGCCGGCTTTCACATCGGGAACCCAGTTCGCCATCGTGACCGCCGACAATCCGCCAACCATGATTAGCGTCGACACAAAGATGAGTGCGGCAGCGCCCACCCGCCGCAGCGTCGTGCCCCGATCCTGCGCCATGAAATAGATCTCGAGAATTGCCAGCGGAATCAGGTATTGGCCGACCATCATGAACGTCGGGAACGGGCCGGCCAAAGTCGATGGATCGAATCCAAAGGGACCCCGGAAGATCGCAATCCACAGGAAGAACGCGATGCGAAAGAACCACGACGCGCTGGCGACCATGAAGAGTCGCAAAGCCCAGCGCCGATGGGTGCGGAAGTCGCGCGCCATGGCATGGCGCAATGCCAGCGCCGCGCAAATCCACATGAGAGGAGCGTTAAGACTACCCAGTACGTGTTGGGTGAGAGTTCCCACGCTGCCGCGTACCCAATGCATGTAAAGGCCCGCAGAACTGAGCGTCACGGTCGTCAGCATGTAAAGTCACCCATTCCAGCGATGGAAAGCAGGGAAGCGGCTCCGCACGGCGGGAACGAACTGGATCGTGCCGGAGAGCATGAGCACGACGGCCGACGCGAGATGCATGATGACGGCGGTGTTCCCCATCGTGTCTCCGGGAACGTAGCCGTGCGAGATGGACTTGCCCCACTTGTGGAGATCGCCCCGCGCAGCGGTCATCCCGTAGAAGGAGGCGATGGCAAATGCGAAGACGAACTGTCCGAGGACGGTGACGGCGAACCAGAAGCGCGTGGCGGCTTTGAGGGAGCTGTCGGCCACGGAACTCAGGTCAAGGCGGCTGGTGAGAACGGCGGTGCTCATGGTGCTTCTCCTTGCGCGCAGCGGGATCAGGCGTGCGCGTGAATCCACTTCTTGTAGGCGCTCGCCATGCGAACGCGAATGAGCCAGAAGATCATTAGCAGCAAAGGCGCAAAGCTCAGGACGTAGAGCATGCCCGTCGTGCGCAGGATTGCCGGGAACAGATGCTGGCGCGCGAGGAAGACAGACATGGAAGCTATGAAGAACGCGAAGCACATACGCCAGAGATGACGCGCCAGACGCTGCGTGGCGTCGATGCTGCGGCGCACGAAGATACGGACGTCGCCGATGAAGGCGATGGATGCGACCGAGCCGATCAAAAAGTAGGGACCGGAAGGATATCCCCGCTGCAAGCCATCCGGATTGGTGAGAGCTTGCACTCCGTACGTGGTCGCCACGCACGCAACCGAGAACACGGTCAACAGAGCGAGCCAGTCGAAGGTCACGATCTCGGAAGCGCGACGACGAGCGGTCGTCCAAGCCGTGGCGACAAGATAAAACGTGAGACTCCCGCCAAGGACGTTGCCGGGCTGTGATTCGAGGAGCGCCAGATACACGCCAGTGGCCGAGAGGCTCATCATCGAAAGCACAAAGATGTTCCCGGCGAGTGCGTGGCGGTGCGATCCCTTGCGAAAGATGGCGGCGCCCGCTCCGGAGAACAGTCCGGCGATTCCCGAGCAAATGTGAACCAGCAATACGGGAGAGAACCCCATGACCCACTCTCCTTAGTTTTGGAGATCTAGTGATCTACTTCTTAATCAGATTGGTTCGCGATAGCGGCGCAACCGCACGGCGGCGGCGAGACACAACGCGGCAAACACGAGACCGACCCACAGGCCTGGAGCACTGAAAAACACGCCTGGGTCGATGGAGAACGCGGATCCCATTGCTTCGTGACCCTTGACCGGGGCGGCAGACTCCGGTCCGCCCAGGCGGTAATGCAACAGTGCGGAGACATGCGTGGTATGGAACGTGAACCTCTCAAAGACGCCGATACCGAGCGGAGGCAGAAACGCCCAGAGAAAAGGAGCGCGGCGGGCCCAGGCTGAAACCAGCAGGAGCCATCCATAGATGGGCGCGTACCAGAGCATGTGCACCGTGATCAGGTGGTAGAGCAGGTCGGAAGACATGCGGAACAGGTGCACCTTCGACCAGAGCATCGCGACACTTTGTCCGCTCGCGGCGACAACCAGCGTGCTGTACAGCAGCATGAAGCATTGGACAGCCACGGTGAGCAGGTAAGAGAAGAGGGGGAGAAGCACCATCGGTATGGCGGCTTTGGACAAGACGGTGATCAGATCGGAAACGGGTAACGACTTCCAGAACAGAATGCTGCGATCGCGGCGCTCACCGTAGAGACAATCGATGGAGTAGAAGATACCGACGATGAAAGCGACGCCCATAACAAAGAGAGCGGCGAAGCCGTAAGGGTCGGCGAGCTTCTCCGGGGTCTGCGTGGGGTCGATGTGGAGCGGCCTTTGCCAGATGCCTACCGTTGCGCTGAGCACAAAACCGAAGAGCAGGAGCGCGACGACAGCGAGGGGCGCGATGTAGAGGGAACGGTTCTCCCAGAGCTCGCGCTGTAACGACCAGAAGAAGGGACGTGTCGGCGTAGCGGTCGTGGCGGCGACATCGTGGGAGCCGGCGGGCGAATCAGGCATGGTGTTGGATGTGGTGTTCATTGGACAGATCCTTGCGGACGGTTCCCGACAATCGCGACGAAGAGGTCGGCGATGCTGGGCGTGCGCGCATCGCCGAGCGCAGAGAGGCGAGCGCGATCGACGCGATCAAAAAGCAGAATGGTACGGCCGAGAGCCTGGCGTTCTTGCACGGGCTTCAGGGCACGAGCGGGCTCGAGATTGGAGGGGCTGACCATCAATTCCGCAAACCGCGACTCGACTTCCTCCATGGACGCGCTGAGCACGATGCGTCCGCGATCGATGAAGACGATGTCGGTGAGGACGTCCTGAACCTCTTCCACCTGGTGCGTGGTGACTACGATGGTGCGGTTGCGATCAAAGTAGTCGTTCAGCAACGAATCGTAGAACTGCTTGCGGTAAAGGATATCGAGGCCAAGAGTGGGTTCGTCGAGAACCAGCAGCCGCGCATCGATGGCCATGACGAGCGCGAGGTGAAGCTGCGCGACCATGCCTTTGGAGAGCTCGCGAACTTTGCTTGCGGGACGAATCGAGGTTTTCGAAAGAAAGCGTTCCGCCTTGGAGCGATCGAAACGCGGGTGCACTCCGGCAACATAATCGATTGCGTTGCAGACGCGGATCCAGCGCGGCAGCACAGCAACGTCGGCGATGAAGCAGACGTCGCGCATAAGAAGGTCGCGCTCATTCCACGGATTGCGGCCGAGTACGCGGAGATCGCCTTGAAACGGCGTGAGTCCGAGCATGGCGTTGAGCGCGGTGGTCTTGCCGGCGCCGTTCGGTCCGATCAGCCCGACGATGCGGCCGTCGTCGACGCGAAGATCAATGCCGTCGAGCGCGAGGTTCTTGCCGAATGACTTGCGCAGACCGTGTGCTTCGATGCATGCCATGGTCAGGAGTTCTCCTGTGTGGTGGTGTCGGTCTTGAGCAACTCGTCGGCAGTGAGGCCGAGTCGCTGGATGGTGGCGCGGATGCGGGGCCACTGTTCGGCGAGAAACTTCTCGCGTTCGCCCTTGAGAAGCAGGTTTCGCGCGCCATCTTTTACGAACATGCCGAGGCCGCGGCGTTTTTCCACGAGGTCTTCGTCGACCAACTGCTGGTAGCCCTTCAGGACTGTGAGCGGATTGACCCGGTACTCGGCGGCGACGTTGCGGACCGAGGGGAGTGGGTCGCCATTGCCGAGAACGCCGTCGAGGATCATGTCGACAACGCGATCACGAAGCTGGCGGTAAATCGGGGCGCTATCGTTCCACTCGAGGTCCATCGTCGTCAAAAACCTTCAGAATCAATCACTAAGCCGAGGCGACCTGCTTGTCACTTAGTGTTATAGTCAACTATAACACTAAAGTCAAGAGAAAATTTCAAGCGGGGTTCGGCACGGTTGGGAAAAGGCTTCGTTTTCTATCAGTAGTTCGTGTTTCCCGCCCTTCGCACACGCGAAGGATGGGGGCAGGGTGAGTCAAGAAGTGGGAGGATCTGACTTGTTCTACCTGAGGGAGAGAGTCTGCTTGCCTTCGTGGAGGTCGGTGGTTGTGCCTTTCCAGAGGAGATGGCCGGTGGTTGCTTTGGGGAGCGTGAGTTCTGCTGTGGTGCTTGTGTCGCGGTGATATTTCACGGCGATCATTCCTCGTGGCGTGGGCATGGTGGCGGCTACGTCGTTCAGCGATCCGAGATTTGGTTCGACGGTGATCGTTTGAAATCCTGGGCTGCCGGGACGAATTCCAGCGACCGTGGTGAGGAAATCGTAGTTGGGATGGGAACTCCAGGCGTGCGAATCGGAGCGCGAGGGCTCGGGTGATTCGGCCCAGGTGGAGAGGCCGAGGGACAGCATCTGACGCCAAGGCTCGAGCAATTCCAGGTATTTGTCGGCCATGCCGGCATGCGCGAGTGCGCGGGCGAGATAGAAACGGAAGTAGTACGTAGCGGCCGTCATCCGCGGGAGATGACCGGAAAAGCGAAAGGGTGATTCGCCGGACCGGATTTTCTCAATGACGGCTCTTTGAGTGTTGGCCGGGATGACGTCGAGCCAGACGGCGAGGATGTTGGCATGCTCGCTGTAGTGACGACGCAATGGCGTATCGGCGATCAGTCCGTAATCGCTGTTCCAGCATAGGGTGCGAACAGCCTTGCCGGCTCGGTCGGCGTCTGCCTGGTACCGCTTGGCTAATTCCGCGTCGCCCAGCGCTGATTCAAGCGCGGCTGCATTGCGCAGAGCTTCGATGTATTGCAGAGTGATGATCGACGACCTGCCGTCTGCATCCTGTGGGGGAACGCCTCCTTCGAAGTCTCTGCCCCAATCGATGAAGGGCCACCAAGGCAGCTTGCCCATGAGACCGTCCCGCCTCTGGTGATGGTGGAACCACTCCAGAACGTCGCGGGTTCCGGAGAGTTGTGCGCGGGCGAAATCTGCGTCGCCGCGGTACATCCAGAAGTCATACACCATTCCAACCCAGAGAAGAGAAAAGGTGGGAATCATCTGCACCAGCGAGGACGGGTAGCGGCTCTGCGTCAGGCCGTCAGGGATACGCGAGTCGTTGAAGGCCTGGATGGCCTGGCGCGCGAGGCGGTCATCGCCGGCGACCGTGTAAGAAATCAGGGCCTGGATGCGGGTGTCGCCGATGTATTGCAGGCGCTCCCAGTACGGGGTGTCCATGTAGGTGTCATGGGCATCGAGGCGTGCGGTTCGCCAGCCCACTTCCCAGATTTTCTGGAGAGAGGAATCGTCCGAGGAGAACGAAGCCCGCTCAGTGAAGGGGTAGGCGGTGAACCAGACCTTCAGGCCGGAAACGGTGACCGGGTCTTCTGCGGTTTCGATGTCGATTTGCAGGTAGCGCCATGTGCGCCAAGCCAGTGGTGTGAATTCGTGCGAGGCAAGGGCCGGAATGAATTCATCAACCATGCCTTCGATGTGTCTGCCGTCGATCTGATCGCGGTTGCCCTTTTGGCCGGTGCTGTCGTAGAGAGCTTCGGCGTAGGTGAGGTGAATGATGGAGCCGGGGCCGCCGCTTACGGTGAGAGAAGGATATGCCGTCGTCAATGACGAATTGTCGATGAGAACGCTGGCTTTTGTATGGGCCGGTACGGTGAACGCTTGCTCGGGGAAGGCGGCGGGAGCAGGGATGCCGGTGGCACGCACAACCTTGCCGGCGGAAACCAGTTTCATCTCCATTGCGGGCAGCGGATCGGGGACGAGCTGCCAAGCGTTGGGCGCATCGGACTCGCCTCGGAGCGAACCTCGATGGAGAGAGAGCGGCTTGCTCCAAGCTTGCTGCGGAGCGGCGGCGTCCCACAGCCAATCGTAGGACGCAGCCTCGATCCGAATGCCCGGGTCGGCCGCGAAGTATCCGTGGACATGGGTCGGAAGGGTGACGACCGCAGCTTCCTGCTCGACCAACCAGGACTGGTCGGTATCGGCGATTTCTTCTGCGGGGCTGTGACCGTGCACAAGCAAGGCTGTTCGATTGGACATCTGCGCGACAGCGGCAGCAGTTCCGAAATTCCAGACGGTTGCGGCCAATACATTATTGCCAGAATGGAGGTAGGGAGCGAGATCGTAAGTTTCGTAGCGCCAATGAGCCAGGTCGCTGCGGGCGGGACCGCTGCCTACGCGTTGTCCGTTGACGTGAAGGAGGAACTGATGATCAGCGCTGACGTCGACGTAGAAGTGTTGCGGAATGGCGGGCAGGTCGATGGACTTGCGGAAGTGGAGGACGGCCGCGTCTTTCTGAGGGGCGAGGGGAGAAGTGATCCACTGGGATTTCCATAATGGCTCCGGCTGTTGGGCAAGGGCGGGCTGCGGGAAGATGTGGAGCGTGGAAGATACAGCAAGCGCAACGATCGTGATCGATGTGATTTGCACGCGGAAGATCGTACATCCTCCGGAATTCATGGGTGGGTTGAAATTGGGTCGTCCCCGCGCAACCATGGTCGCCAAGAAATTAAGATGCCGCTCCGCGGCCATGCTCGATTTAGGCGTCGCGATCCTGCATCGGGTGACTAAAACCCCGTGACCGGTTGGCCGTTGGCTTGGAACAGCTTTGAAGCATCCTCGTTGAATACGAGCTCCGGCGGTTCGAAGTTGGATTGGCCCTGGGGGCCGATTTTGGTCCACAGTGGAATGCGCTTTTTCTTATCGAGCTTGGCGATGTTGGTCAGGAAATAGGTCAACGTATATGCCAGGTCGGATTTCCCTTTTTGTCCTTTCTTTAGCATGGCGAGGAAGTCGGAGCCGGAAAGTGTTCCTGGAATCTGCGTCCAGAACGCCGCCTGGCGGCGGAAGATTTTCGGGTAATTCAGTTTTCCGCCGTCGGGCAGTTTGGCATTGTTGACGTTGACGGCGGGATGGAAGGGCTGCAAAGGCTTCTGGATGGATTTGCCGGGACGCGAAGCCAGCACCTTTCCATGGTTCCAGGCTGCGACCAACGTATTCACCTCCGGGGCGGTCATGGAGTCGTAAAAAAGCGGATAGGCCCATCCGTTTTCGACCAGCCAGGTGTTGATGCTCTTGCTGCCAGCGGTGCCGACGATGATGTCGCCGACGAAGCGGCCGTGCGAGTCGATGGCGTCGGAGGGTTGATCGATTTGTGTTACGAAGTTCGCGTGCAGGACGGTACCGCCGCTGCTAATCAAGGTCTCCAGATGAGCATGCAATGCGTTGGCGGCTCCGGCGCCGAAGGGCTGGCGGTATTCGGAGCGGAGCGGCGTCTTCGCCGGATCCCATGGCTTGCCGGTGCCGATGACCGGGAAGTGCAGTTCGGGCGTGTCGATGCCCTGCAGGCGGATTTTGATTTCGCTCTTCGAGGTAATCACGTTTTTCTTCTTGTTGTGGTCCATCACGTAGGCGCCGGTGAACGCCTTCACCAGTTTCGGTTTCTTGCTGGGGGAACTGGAGAACAGGAACGACGTGTTCGGATCGACTTTGAGGTGGACGGTGTCGCCGTCGGAAGAGTTGGTGCCCTTGCTGGCGGGCCAAAACTGGCTGATGTCGAGACTTCCTACCACGGTGAGCATCCCCTTCGGCATAAGCATCTCCTTGAGGTGGTGCGTGACAGACACTGCCAGCATAGTGCGGTTGGGGACAGTTTCGTGACGTGGAATTTTCCGCTCACCTGGAAGGGGCGATTTCGAGGCGTACGCGCGTGGAAAAAGTGGGTTGAGGCGATCGCTTAGAATCTTGCGATGAGTTCACGAGCCACTGGGCCGGTGCGGGCGCGCCGGCAGTTGAATGATTTGCAAGACCTGCCCCGGTCGGCGGCGCTTTCCCAGCTGCGGCAGGCGGCGGAGGCGACGTCGCCTCCGAACTATCCGCCGGAGGCGCTGTTTGCTCCCGCCGCGTTGTGGAATTGGATCCGGACATACCTGGCGTATGTATTTCATAAGAAGCACTACTTCCCCGATCACACGGCGTCACCCTGTGCGGCAATGTATGACCTGGTCGGGGAGCGGGGTGCGGACGCGGTCCGTGTCAGTATCGCCGGGGATTGGGGAACGGGAACGAACGAGGCGCAATGCGTGGCGCGGCAGATAATGCATTTTCAGCCGCACTTCACAATTCACATCGGCGATGTGTATTACGTGGGCGACCCGCCATCGGTGAATGAGAATTGCCTGGGTGTGAAGAATCCGAATAATAATTATGACCCGGTCACGTGGCCGATCGGGTCGGCAGGGAGTTTTGCGCTCAACGGCAATCATGAAATGTATGCCAACGGCGGCGGATACTTCGACGTGTTTCTTCCGAGGCTTGGTCTGCGCACGGCTGGAGGAGTCACGGGGCAGCAGACGAGTTTCTTCTGCCTGCAGAATGAGTACTGGAGGGTGATCGCAGTCGATACCGGGTATAACTCGATCGGCGTACCGCTGCTGTCGGGAATGCCGTGGATCAATCAGATTCCGGGTATTGGCGGGGATTGCGAGCTCCCGGCTCCACTGTTGCAGTGGTTGAAGGAAGTTGTGCGTCCGGCGGGCGATCAGCGCGGATTGATTCTTCTCTCCCATCATCAGAACTATTCGGGATTTCAAGATCAGTATGCGAAGCCGGCGCAGCAGTTGTGGGATGCCGGGGTCCAGCGGCAGGTGCTCTGGTTCTGGGGGCATGAGCATCGGCTGGCGGGATACGACTTGAACGGTACGGGAAATCTGAAAAGCTACGGGCGGTGCGTTGGGCACGGCGGCATGCCCGTGGATTTGGGATCTCCCACGCGGGAACCGCATCCAAGTCTTTACGACAACCGACGCGGAGCTCACGGTTACGGTGTGAATGGGCACGTGAACCTTGCTTTCGACGGGCCGACGCTGAAAGCTTCCTATGTGGATCTGGAGGGCAACGAGTTGCTCGAGGAAGAGTGGCGGGCTGTCGGCGGGAATGTGGAGCTGGCCGGGCAACGCACGATTTGTCGTGATCCCGATTTTCATGTGAGTACGTCGAAGTAAGTAGGCTGGAATCAAAGTGAGGAGAATTCAACATCGTGAACAGATATCAAGTTGCACAGGTGAACATGGGACGCATCAAGGCGCCAGTCGATCATCCGTCGATGGCGGGGTTCATGAACCGGCTCGATGAACTGAATGCGCTGGCGGACCGGAGTCCGGGGTTTGTATGGCGTCTGCAGACGGACGCGGGGAATGCGACCTATTTTCGACCCTATCCGGAGGATGATCGCATTCTGCTCAACATGTCTGTGTGGGAGGACATTGCGTCGTTGAAGCATTATGTTTTTCGCACGGTGCATGCGGAATTGCTTCGGCAACGGCACGAGTGGTTCGAGAGGTTTGCTGG
>Ga0066903_100005863_pt1 | contig 10761 bp, 11 predicted proteins | sample PanSoiMetaGPlot1_FD_67491 | JGI IMG/M metagenome (GOLD analysis project Ga0066903, IMG submission 67491) | Tropical forest soil microbial communities from Panama analyzed to predict greenhouse gas emissions - Panama Soil - Plot 1 (version 2) | ecosystem: Environmental > Terrestrial > Soil >...
GAATGCCTTCGCCCAGCCGAACGCGTGCTCCGCCTCTACCGCCTCGGAGCAGACGGTCGGGCCCGTCCACATCACGTCAATAGCGAGCGGCAGGTTTGTCCCAAGCTCCATGAGGTACGGCGACGGATGCGTGCCGACGTATTCGGTGGGACACAGCGTGAGGGCGGCCTCACCGAGCTCCGCGAACAGCCAGCCGGCGAGTTCGGCCTGGCGGGGTGCAAGGCCACTCTGCATCGGAATGTCGTCGAACAACAGCAAGAACCACCGGACGCCGGCGGCGCGCATCGGTGCGAGCTTCGACAGCAACGCGGCCCGGTCGGCCGCCGAGTCGTAGTCGATGTCGAGACCGGGGGAGATCGCGAAGCCGAACTGGACACCATGGGTGGCCGCGTGTTCCGCAAGGTCGCTCAACGCTGCGAGCTCGGCCGCGGCATACGGCGTGCGCCACTCGGTGCGGTGCCGTTTGTCGTCCTTTGGAGCGTAGGCGTACGCGTTCATTCCACGCGACGCGAGGAACTCGATCACCTCGAGCCGCGCGTCGTGATCCCACGGCGTGCCGTAGAAGCCTTCGACGACGCCCCGTACGGCAAATGACCGGGACACGACCGTCAGCGTACGCTCCGGTCATGGCTGTACCGCCCGACGTGCTCGCCGTCCATGCCCAAAATGCTCCCGACCGCGTTGCAGTTGTCGTCGACGAATTCGGCGGCGCGGCCGCGTCAACCACGACGTTCGCTGAACTGAACGCGCTCGTGAACCGCCTGGGCAATGGTCTGCTCGCTGCCGGCGCGCAATCCGGCGAGCGGTTGGTGTGGTGCGGCCCGAACTCGCTCGAGGTGCTCGTCACCATTCACGCGGCCCGCAAGTGCAATCTCGTCGCGGTCCCGCTTTCGTACCGGTTCAACGCCGACGAAATGCGATACGTCATCGACAACTCCGACGCGACGGTGGTTGTCGTCGACGCGGAGCAAGCGGAGCTCGTAGCGTCGGTGCGTACGCGTCTTCCCAAAGTGCGCGCCGTGGTCGTCTTCGGCGGTCCCGCGCCGGCTGGTTGCACCGCGTGGGACGACCTGTGTGCCGGCCAACCCGAATCGGAGCCGGACATCAAGCCCACCAGTGAGGCGGGCGCGGCGATGATCTACACGTCGGGCACCACTGGCAAGCCGAAGGGCGCGTTGCGCACCAGTACCGATCGGCAGATCGTCTTCGCACTGCTCGCCGAGCTGAATCTGCTCCACGAGAATGCGGTACACCTCACAACGGGCCCGCTGTACCACTCCGGGCCGCTTGCGTTCGCGTCGCTGGCACACACGCTCGGCACTCCCGTGATCGTGCTGCGCAAGTTCGATGCGCAGCGGTGGATCCATCTCGTGCGCGAGCACCGGGTCACCAACTCGTTCAGTGCACCGACGCAGTTGAAACGCATCGTGTCGCTGCCCGCCGAGGATCTCGCGAAGGCTGACATGTCCTCGATGGTGTGCCTCATCGCGAACGCCGCACCCGTGCCCTACGCGCTGAAGCAGGAGATCGTCGAAAAGCTCGGTCCCGGCTGGCTGTACGAGGTCTACGGTTCGACCGAGCTCGGTGTGGACACCGTGCTCAAGCCGGACGACCAGCTGCGTAAGCCGGGCTCGTGCGGAAAACCCTACGGTGGAATCGAGATACGCATCGTCAAGGACGACGGCACGATGGCCGGGCCCAACGAAGCCGGCGAACTGTTCGTGAGCACCGGCCTGGCGATGGACGGCTACTACCACACGTCGGAGCAACTCACGGAGCTGCCGGACGCGCAGTGGAAATCGGTGGGAGATGTCGCGTACGTCGACGACGAAGGTTACGTGTACATCTGCGATCGCAAGAAGGACATGATCATCTCCGGTGGTGTGAACATCTATCCCGCCGAGATCGAAGCGGTCCTCTATGCCCATCCGAAGGTGCTCGATGCGGCGGTGATCGGCATTCCCGACGACGAATGGGGTGAGACCGTGCACGCGATCGTCCAGCCCAAGCCGGGGAAGACCATCGATGTCGAAGAGCTGCGCGCGTTCGTTGAGCCGCGCCTCGCCCGGTACAAGCACCCGCGCGCCTACGAAGTTCGCGACATGCTGCCGCGCACGGACTCGGGCAAGTTGCTGAAGCGGGTTCTCCGTGACGAGTACTGGCAGAACCGCGAAACGGCGGTCTGAACCTTCGCAGGAATCGCTGCGCGACGCAGCACCGACCCGCCCAGACGAATCGCGGACCGGTAGGGTGGTGGGCCGTGCCCACGCTGTCCGAAGCGGCCTCGAAACAGCTGCTCGCCGGCTACGGCGTGCCGGTGCCCGACGAGCGAACGGCACCGTCGGTCGAGCTCGCGGCGGCAGCCGCCGAAGCAATTGGCTATCCGGTTGTCGCCAAGCTGTGCGGCCCGGCGATCGCACACAAGACCGAGCGCGGGCTGGTTCGTCTCGGTCTCAGGGACGAGGACGCGGTGCGAGCGGCGGCGGCCCAGCTCCTCGACCGGGCCCGGCCCGAGGACGGCGCGGTCGAGCTACTCCTCGCGCCCATGGTGCGCGGCGTTCGAGAGCTCATCGCCGGTTTGGTCCGCGACCCCCAGTTCGGCCCGTGCGTGATGCTTGGTGTCGGCGGTGTGCTGGCGGAGGCAGTCGCGGACGTCGCGTTCCGACTGGTGCCGCTCTCCGAGCTCGACGCCGACGAGCTCGTCGATGACCTTGCGACCCAGGCGCTGTTCGGTGCGTTCCGCGGCGAGCCGGCAATCGATCGCGACGCGCTACGGGCAGTAGTGCTCGGACTCTCGCGGCTGGCCGTCGAGCGGCCGGATGTCGTCGCGGTCGACATCAACCCGTTGATCGTGGTCGACGGCCGGCCGGTCGCGGTCGACGCGCTCGTCGAGACCGACGAGCGCGTACCGGCCGTCGTCACATCGCGATCCCGGCCTGCCGACGAGCAGTTCAGAGCGTTGTTCGAACCGCGGGGCGTGATCGTGGCGGGCGCGTCGACGCACCCGGGCAAGTTCGGTTTCGTCGCACTCCACAACGTGCTGGCCGCGGGTTACCGCGGACGGGTGGCAGCCACGAACCTCGAGGGCACACCCGTGTTGGGCGTCGAGACGGTGCCAACGGTCGACGCGCTACCCGACGGGCCTTGGGATCTTGTGTTCGTGTGCACGCCCGCCTCGGCCAACGTCGAGCTGCTCCGGTCCTGCGCCAAACGCGGCGTTCGGGCCGCGTTCGTCACGAGCGCGGGCTACGGCGAAGCGGGCGACGCGGGCCGCGCCGCCGAGGACGAACTGGTCGCGCTCGCGGCCGAGCTCGGCGTGCTGCTCGCCGGACCGAATGGCCAAGGGGTCGTCTCGACCCCCGCGCACCTGTGCGCGCAGATCGTTGCGCCATACCCGCCGGCCGGCCGGATCGGAATCGCGAGCCAGAGCGGCAACTTCGTGTCGTCCTTCCAGAACTGGGCCGTGCAAACCGGGGTGGGCGTGAGCCGGGCGGTGAGCGCGGGCAACGCCGCGGCGGTCAGCGTCGCCGACTTTCTCGACTGGTACGCCGACGACGACGCGACGGCAGTGAGCCTCGCCTACGTCGAAGGCGTCAGCGACGGCCGGGCGTTCTTCGACCGTCTGTCCGCGGTGGCGCGGCGCAAGCCGGTCGTGCTCGTCAAGGGTGGGACGACCGCCGGCGGCCAGCGAGCTGCGGCGAGCCATACCGGCAGCCTCGCAACCGACGACCGCGTGTTCGACGGGATGTGCCGGCAAGCCGGCGTGACCCGCGCCGCGACGATCGAAGAAGCGTTCGAGGCAGCCGCGACCTTCGCGACGCAGCCGCGGCCGCTCGGCGGACGAACCGCCGTGCTCACCACCGCCGGCGGCTGGGGCGTCGTCACGGCGGATGCGCTCGCGCGCACCCCGGGGCTGAAGCTTGCGCCGCTGCCCGACGATCTGCGCGCCGCCATCGACGGGAAGCTGCCGCCGCGCTGGAGCCGCAACAACCCGATTGACCTCGCCGGAGGCGAAACGCGTGACACGATTCCTGAGGTCATGGAACTTGTCGCCCGTCATCCGGACATCGACGCGATCGTGTATCTCGGGCTCGGCATCCAGTCGAACCAGGCCGCCCTCATGCGGCGCGGACCCTTCTATCCGGGCGACGGGCTGGAGCGCATCGTCGCCTACCACGAACGCCAGGACGCCCGGTTCGCGCAGGCCGCCGCCGACATCTCGGCCGCGACCGGAAAACCGATCCTCACTGCAACCGAACTGGCGGTCGCCACGCCCGACAACGCCGGTCCGGCCACCGTTCGGGCGACCGGCCGGTTGTGCTATTCGAGTGCGAACCGGGCAGTGACCGCTCTCGGGCACTTGACGCGCGACGCCGCGTTCCGGCGCGCGCGCGGGCTCGGCTGACGTGCACACGCGCGGCCGAACAGCGCTACGAGTCGCGGCTCTCGCCTGCGCGGGTGTCGCCACCGTCGCCACGCTCGCGGCGCTGCGGCCCCGCGACGATGCCGCGAGCGCGAGCACCACCATGCCACCGGCTCGCACGCCGTTGCTGTCGCCGCGGCGCGTGCCGGTGCTCATCGACGACGCGGCCACCACTGCCGCCCGCCGCCGCGCGGACGCGACGCTCGACGCCCGGCTGCGAAAGGTCATTGGTTCTTTTGACGTCTGCGTCGCGGCCGACGTGGGGACGACCCCAATCGCGCGCATCGGCGCGCATGCGTTGGCGCCGGCATCGACTCTGAAGGTGTTGACCGCGATCGCCGCGATCACGACCCTCGGCAGCGACCACCGATTCTCGACGCGCGCCGTTGCGAGCGGCGGAGGCACGCTGACGATCGTCGGCGCCGGCGACCCGGTGCTCGCGACGCCCGAGTACATCGCCGCCCGCCGAGGGGGGCCGCTCTACCGCGACGCGGCGTACACGTCGCTCGCGCAACTCGCCGACGCGATCGCGGCGGCCGGCGTGCGATCGCTGCCCGGTGGGCTGATCGTCGACGACCACGCCGATGATTCCATGCGCGTGCTGCCCCAATGGAAGCGGCAATACGTCACCGAGGGCGACATCGGCGCGCTCGGCGCGCTGGCAGTCGACGGTGGAGGCGCCAACAACGTCTTCGGGACCGTGACCTCGGATCCCGCGGTGGTAACTGGACAGAAGCTCGGCGCATTGCTGGCCGCGCGCGGCGTCCGCGTCGGCCCCGCGATTCGTCACGGCGTCGCGCCGGGCGGCGCACGCGAGGTCGCCCACGTTGATTCGCCGCCGCTCCGCACAATCGTCGCCAACATGCTGACGGTCAGCAACGACTTCACGGCCGAGGAATTGGTGCGCGACATGGCTGCGCACGCCGACCCGCACCAGGCCGCCACGACGCAGCAGGGTCTGCAAGTGATGCAACGTGCGTTGCGTTCTGCCGGCATCCCCGACACGGGCGTCATGCTCTACGACGGTTCCGGTCTGGCGCGTGCCGATCGGGTCCCGTGCCCGGTGCTCCTGCGCGCGATCGAAGTTTCCGCGCTCCCGCAGTACGCCGCGGTTGCCGCCGGCCTGCCGGTGGGCGGCCGAACGGGGACTCTCGCCGCCCGCTTTACCGACGCGCCGTTCAACGGTCAGGTGCACGCCAAGACCGGCACGCTGGAGGGCGTCGCCGGCCTCACCGGACAGATCGACATCGGTGCGCATGCCCGTTTCGCGGTGCTCGCCAGCGGTTCGTTTTGGGAAGGCCAGGGCCAGAACGTCGTCGACGGCGTGGCGCGCGCGATCGGCGAGTATCCGGTCGTGCGCGCGCCTGCGGGTCTCGTGCCCGATCCCTGACGAGCGGCGAGCATCGACGATCTTGCGTCCGGGTACACGCGACGGCGAGACTGCTTCGTCGATCCGGAAAGGGTGGGAGTGGCCGACAATCCTCAACAGACGATCCGCGAGCTACGTGACCTCGTCGTCGCGTACGCGAAGCAGGAGACGGTCGAGCCGATCAAGGGACTCGGCAGGTATGTCGGCTTCGGGCTCGCCGGCGCGATCCTGATGGGTTTCGGGATCATGTTCCTCGCCATTGGAGTATTGCGAGTCCTGCAGGAGGAGACGTTCCCGCATCTCACCGGGAACTGGTCGTGGGTGCCGTATGCCGTTGTCGTCGTTGCAACCGGACTGCTCGCGTTGCTGTTCTTCAAGATCGCCCAGACCCGAGCCAAGCGGAGCAAGGCCGTGACGAAGATCGGGAGCGAAGCATGAGCAAGGACGTCACCAAGGACGTCGCGCTGCCCGACGAACCGCCCGACAAGAAGATCACGCGCGATGACATTGAGGCCAAGCTGCGTGAGCTGCGCGGCGAAGTGGCGACGCGCGGCGAGGCCGCCAAGGTTCCCGCGATCGCGATCGCGGTCGGGCTCGCGGTCGCGGTCATCGTGGTCACGTATTGGCTCGGCTCACGCCGGGGCAAGAAGCGCCAGATGGTCCTCGAGATCAGGAGGATCTGACGATGCTCGAAGCGCTCATCAACCGGGTGAGCACGATTGGGCTGCGGCGGGGCCTGACCGGGAACCGCGTGTGGCTGCTCCTCGGCATCGTCGCGGTCGGCATGCGCACGCTGCGGCGGATAGCGCGCAGCGACGAGCAGGTGCTCTACCGGACCGTCGTACGAACGGGCGACGTTTTCGAGATCATCGGCAGGCAGCCCGGCGACTGAGGTCAACTAGCCTGACCAGCGGTGAAAGTCGTCCTGCGGAACCCAAGACGGGAGCTCGACGTCCCCGCACCTCGCAACGTCGGGCAGCTGCTGGTCAACTTGGACGTCGTTCCGGAGTCGGTGCTCGTGATCCGCAACGACACGCTCGCGACGCACGACGAGTCGCTGTCCGACGCCGACGTCGTGGAGATTCGGCCGGTCACTTCAGGAGGTGCCCGATGAAGTGCCGGCGATGTCGTGCGCCCGCGGTGATCGACATCCGCCGCCACAACGCGGCCTTTTGCCGCGACTGTTTTCTTCGCCATTGCCGCGAGCAAGTGCGCCGCGCCATCGACGACTTCCGGATGATCCAGCCGAGCGAACGAGTGCTCGTCGCAGTCTCGGGCGGGAAGGACTCGCTCGGTCTGTGGCACCTGCTTCGCGGCCTCGGATACGACGTGGACGGCCTGTACGTCGGACTCGGGATCGGCGAATACTCCGACGAGTCGGGCCGCTTCGCCCGGGCCTACGCCGACGAGCACGGCGGCAAGTTGATCGCGGTGGATCTGCGCGATGCGTACGGGTTCGACATTCCGGACGGCTCCCGCGTGGCGCACCGGGCGCCGTGTTCGGCGTGCGGCCTCTCCAAACGGTACGTGTTCAACGACGCGGCAATCGCACACGGCTACGACGTCGTCGCCACTGGTCACAATCTCGACGACGAAGCGGCGGTCTTGTTCGGCAACGTGTTGCGCTGGGAGACCGAGTACCTCGGACGCCAACATCCGGTACTGCCGGCCGCGCCGGGGTTCGCGCGCAAGGTCAAGCCGCTCGTGCGCCTCGGCGAGCGTGAGCTCGCTGCCTACTGCGTGCTCTGCGGCATCGACTACATAGTCGAGGAGTGCCCGATGGCGGTCGGCAACCGCCATCTCGGCTACAAGGAATCGCTGAATGCGATCGAGGAGCGGTCGCCCGGTACCAAGGCGGCGTTCGTCGCCGGCTTCCTCGAACGTGCCCAGCCGTTGTTCGTCTCCGAGGCGACCGAGGCACGCGCCGACCTGAACGAATGCGTGTCCTGCGGCGCGCCCACGCCCGGCGAGTACTGCGCGTTCTGTCGCATGCGAGCGCGCGCCGTCGGAGAACCGATCGTGGTGGGGAGTGCACGGTGAACGCCCGCTTCGAGGTCGGAGAGCGCGTCCTGCTGGTCGATCAGCGCAAGCGCCGCCATCTGATCACGCTCGCGGCGGGCGGCGAATTCCACACGCACGCGGGTGTCGTGCGCCACGACGACCTGATCGGACAGGTCGAGGGAAGCACCGTGCGCACGACCCATGGAGTCAAGATCACGGCCGTCCGCCCGACGCTGTCCGAGTACGTCCTCGAGATGCCCCGGGGCGCGCAGGTCATCTATCCCAAGGACATCGGCCCGATCCTGATTCTCGCCGACGTCTTTCCCGGGGCGCGCATCCTCGAGTCGGGTGTGGGTTCGGGCGCGCTGACGACGGCGCTGCTTCGAGCGGTCGGGCCAACCGGGCATGTGACCGGCTACGAGATCCGTAGCGAATTCGCGCAGCGGGCGGTGCAGAACGTGCACGGCTTCCTGGGTGAGAACGTGCCGCTCGACGTGCAAGAGCGCGACGCCTACGACGGAATCGACGAACACGACCTGGATCGGATTGTTCTCGACCTGCCCGAGCCATGGCGGATGGTCAAGCACGCACTCGAGGCGCTCCGACCCGGCGGCATCCTGCTCGCCTACCTGCCGACAATCCTCCAAGTCGGCCGCCTGCGCGAAGAGCTGCACGCGGCACCGTTCGGCATGTCCGACACCATCGAGGTGCTGCAGCGCGGCTGGCACGTCGAGGGCCAGTCGATTCGACCGGACCACCGAATGGTGGCGCACACCGGGTTCCTGACGGTCACTCGTCTCCTCGCAGCCGAATGAACTGGCTCGACCTGGTGATCGGCGTCGCCCTCGTCGGCGCCGCGATCGGCGGATGGCGCCTCGGGTTCCTCACCCGCCTCTTCGCGTGGATCGGCGTCGCGATCGGGCTGGCGATCGGCATCCACTACGTGCCACGCGTCGTCACCGCGTTCGGCGGCACGAGCGCCGACGATCGGATGACCGTCGCAGTGTTGCTCCTGTTGCTCGTGGCGTGCGTTGGTCAGGCGCTCGGCCTGGGGATCGGATTGAGCACCCGGCACGTCCTCCCGCTCCACAGACGGCTGCCGGCATGGGATCGGGTCGCAGGCGCGCTCCTCGGCGTGATCGGCGTGCTCGTGCTCGTGTGGATGATCATTCCGTCGCTCGCGACCGCGGCGGGCTGGCCGGCTCGCGCCGCGCGCTCGTCGTGGGTCGTCGCCGCAATCGACGACTGGGGACCCAAGCAGCCCGCGACATTCGCGGCGTGGGGACGGTCGGTCGCCGACGCTCCCTATCCGTCCGCACTCGGACGCCTTGACGCGCCGCCGAACCCCGGAACGCTGCCGCAGGCCGACCTCAGGCCAGGTGTCGACGCCGCGGTCCGAGCTTCGGTCGTGAAGGTAACTGGTCGCGCCTGCCATCAGATCCAAGAAGGCAGCGGCTGGGTCAACGCACCCGGTTTCGTGGTGACGAACGCGCACGTCGTCGCGGGCGAGCGCGAGACCACGGTGGAGGACGAAGCGGGCAACGACCACGCGGCCGACGTCGTGGCATTCGATCCGGTCCGCGACGTTGCGGTGCTCTCGGTGCCCGACCTGCATGCCAAGCCGCTGTCGCGCTCGACCGGCAGCGTCGGCACCGTCGGGGCCGTATACGGCCATCCCGGGGGCGGCGCGCTCACGGCGTCGCCGGCGCGGGTCGGCGAAGAGATCCTCGCGGTCGGTACCGATATCTACCGAACGGGTACGAGCCGCCGTCACGTCTATGTCCTGGCCGCTCGGCTCGCGCCGGGCGATTCCGGCGGTCCGCTCGTCGACGACAACGGGCGGGTCATCGGCGTCGCTTTCGCGATCGATCCGGGCAGCAGCGGCACGAGCTACGCGCTCACCAACGCCGAAGTCACGCCCATGCTCGGGAGCACGGCGTTGAGCCCGGTGAGCACCGGCGCTTGTCTGGTGGGGTGACCGACCCCGCCGATTTCGGGGCGGCCGACGCGGCCCATGCTCTGGCTCGGCCGGAGCTGTTGGTCATCGCCGAACTCGACGCGAACTGGCACGGCGATCGCCACTGGCTCGTCGCCGATTCCACTTCGTCACAGCGCTTCAGTCTGCGCGCGCTTCGACTCGGTCGAACGATCCGCTGGGAGGAAGGGCGAGCGTACGACCTATCGGTGTTGACGGCGCAGCTCGACGCGGCGGACGCGTTCGGGCGCGCCGGTTTTCCTTTCATGGCCCGCGCCGGCGGACCGGTGATCGCGGGAGAGTGGATGGTCGTCTTGTACGGATGGCTCGCGGGCACCGTTGCGGTCGAGGCCACGGAACGTCGTGCCTTTGCCGTCGGGCGCCTGCTGCGCCGGATGCACGAACTGCAGCTCTCAGTCGATGAGCACCTTCCGGTGCACGACCTCGTCGCCGGTGCCGAGCTGAGCATCGACCGGCTCGAGGGTGTCGCGGGTTCGTCGTTCCTCGCGCGCGCGTGGGACGTTGTCGGGCGCGCTCGCCGCGCCGCGCGGCGCGCCGTCGTCGTGCACGGCGACTGCAACTTCCCGAACCTGCTCTGGAACGACGATCGAGTAATCGGGATTGTCGATTTCGACCAAATCGGTGCATGCGATCCGACCGAAGAGCTGGCGTGGGTCCTCAAATGGTGGTCGCGCCGCGGCCGCATCGGCACGCTCGTGCACGACCGCAGCTTGGCGAGTGCGGTCCTCGGCGGTTACGGCGAGGTGGGCGAAGGCCGCGATGTACTGGCCGCGCAGCTCTGGATCACCGGCTGCTTGAACGCGAACTCCGTAGTGCGCGTGCTGCGGTGCGAACCGGGCGAGCGCGCGGCGTTGATCGCGGAGCTCGAGCGGCGCGCCGACGAGCTCGCGGCGCTCGTCTGAGCGGGCCGACGCCGGCTATTCGGCTTCGATGAAGATGCACTCGCCGGGGCACTCCTCGGCGGACTCGATG
>Ga0066903_100005864_pt1 | contig 10760 bp, 10 predicted proteins | sample PanSoiMetaGPlot1_FD_67491 | JGI IMG/M metagenome (GOLD analysis project Ga0066903, IMG submission 67491) | Tropical forest soil microbial communities from Panama analyzed to predict greenhouse gas emissions - Panama Soil - Plot 1 (version 2) | ecosystem: Environmental > Terrestrial > Soil >...
GAGATCAGCACGATTTCCGACAGCGAGGAGGGCGCGAATGCGCGCGGCAGGCTTGGCCGCTCGGTCGGATCATGCACGACCGCGTTGGCGAACTTGTCGAGCACGTTACGGCTGCCGGTCGGGCGCATCAGCCCAGGCACACCGACACGCTCGCCGGCGTGCACCAGCACTTCGGCGAGCGCGAACGCCACCACCAGCGCGCGATCAAGTTTGGGCTCTTGCGCGAGCTTGGAGCGGAACGTCATCGAGGGTGAACGGTCGGGCCAGATCCAGACCGTGTGTGCCGCCTCCCATTCCTGCTCGCGCACATAGAGATGGTCGTCGCGCGCTGACCGCCGCCAATCCACCCGGCGGGCCGGCTCGCCCCAGACGAAGCGGCGATACTGCCAGAAGTTTTCTCCGGGACCGGCGCGCTTGCGGCCGTGCAGGCCGTGGATCACAGTTGCCGCAATCCGGCGTGCCTCCAGGATCAACCGTGGCAGCGTTTCAGCGAGCGTGCGGGCAGTGCCGCTCGCCTGCTGGGTGGCCTTGATTTCGTTCTTGTCCGCGCGCCTCACCGCCATCGTGCTATCCGAGGCGGCTCTTGAGCTTGGTGATGACGCCTTCCACGGTCTCGCCGTCGGCGCGAGCCGCGAAGGTCAGCGCCATGCGGTGCTTAAGGATCGGCTCCGCCATGTCGAGCACGTCGTCGATCGAGGGCGAGAGCCGGCCGTCGATCAGCGCGCGGGCACGTGCCACCAGCATCAGCGCCTGGCTGGCGCGCGGGCTCGGTCCCCAGGCGATCAGCTTGCTGATATCGCCATTGTCGGCATCGGGACGGGCCGAGCGCACGAGTGAAAGGATTGCGTTGACCACCGACTCGCCGACCGGCAGGCGGCGCACAAGGCGCTGCGCCGCGATCAGCTCTTCAGCGGTGAGCGTCGGCTTTGGCTTGCTCTCTTCGGCCCCAGTGGTGTCGAAGATGATCTTGCGCTCATTCTCGATATCCGGATAGGGCACGTCGATCTGCATCAGGAAGCGGTCGAGCTGTGCTTCCGGCAGCGGATAGGTGCCTTCCTGCTCGATCGGGTTTTGTGTCGCGAGCACATGGAAAGGCCGCGGAACGTCGTGGCGATTGCCGCCGACGCTTACGTGTAGCTCCTGCATCGCCTGCAGAAGTGCAGATTGGGTGCGTGGGCTCGCGCGGTTGATTTCGTCCGCCATCAGGAGCTGGGCGAAGATCGGGCCTGGAATGAAGCGGAAACTGCGTTTGCCGCCGGGCGCTTCTTCGAGCACTTCACTGCCGACGATGTCGGATGGCATGAGGTCGGGCGTGAACTGGATGCGGCGCGCGTCGAGCCCGAGCACGATGCCCATGGTCTCGACCAGCTTGGTCTTGGCGAGGCCGGGCAGGCCGACCAGCAGCGCATGGCCGCCCGAGAGAACCGTCATCAGAGCCTGTTCGACCACGCGCTCCTGACCGAAAATGACCTTGCCGATCGCAGCCTTGGCGGCGGCGACCTGTGCGCCGGTCGCTTCCGCCTGACGCACGATCATGTCGTCGAGTTTTTCAATCGCTTCTCCGGCGGCTACCGCCATCTGTTTGCTCCTGTTGTCCCGGCCTGTTGGCTATTCTTGTTGTTGAACCTTCTTCTTGTTGAACTTTTCTTTGTTCTTGCTGTTCCGCTGTCGCGGCGTTGTCGTATGCCCCCGTTAGCTGTTCGCTGGCCCCCGGCTCGTTGCGTCGTCCGGGCTGACCAAGAATCGTGCAACATTCGCGCCACCGCCCGCAAGCGGGTCGCTGCGGTGCCCCACTGCTTCCATCAGCTGCCTGTAGATTAAACTATTTTTCAATGGGTGCGACCCCGCCTCCTTGCGGGCATGTCATCATCGCCCCACCGACGACCGGGCCGTAAAGCCGTGGAATATTTCGACATGTGCCACTTTTCTTACCTTACCCAGGCTGTTTAGACAGCAGTGGATAAGCTTGCGTGCGATCACAATCGCGTGGAAAACGGTTGTTCAGGCCCCCCTAACTATCTGGCAAACCATGGCGAAGGAAGGGCAGACGTCGGTATCGCTTGACGCCCTCGCGGGCGCCGTGAAGGGTGCAGGTCGCCTACCGCCTGTGCATTTGTGGAATCCGCCATTCTGCGGCGACCTCGACATGCGGATTGCCGCCGACGGGACTTGGTACTACCTCAAGACACCGATCGGGCGGCTCGCCCTGGTGAAACTGTTCGCCTCCGTACTTAAGCGCGAGGATGACCGCTACTTCCTTGTAACTCCTGTCGAAAAGTGCGGCATCACGGTCGACGACGTGCCGTTCCTGGCGGTCGAAATGCGGCTCGAGGCGTCCGGCCCCGGCCAGACGCTTCATTTTCGCACCAACGTGGACGACTGGGTGGCCTGCGGAGCCGAGCACGCGCTGCGCTTCGAGCCGGAGGAGGGCACCGGCGGCCTGCGGCCCTATCTGCATGTGCGTTCGAATCTGTGGGCGCGGGTCAAGCAGGCACTATTCTTCGACCTGGTCGATCTCGGCGAAGAGCACGACGTCGAGGGCGTTCGCATGTTTGGCGTGGTCTCGGGCGGCGCCTTCTTTGCGATGGCTCCTGCCGACGAGATCGAGGATCTGAGGTGATGCAGCATGCCCGCGCAGGTGTCGACTTCTTTGAGCGGGCGCGTGCACGCCTGACGCTCGATGTGCCGGCCGCACTCACCGATCACGCGGCGCCGGCCACGCGTGGCGATCTCGATCTCGATCCGGAAATGTGGGAGCGCGCCGGCGTCGCGGCGACGCGTCCGGCCGCCGTGCTGGTGCCGGTCGTCGCCCATCCCGAGCCGACTGTGCTTCTTACGTTGCGCACTGCAGCGCTGCCGAGCCACGCCGGGCAGATTGCATTTCCGGGTGGCAAGATCGATCCGGATGATCAAACGCCAGTCGCGGCTGCGTTGCGCGAGGCGCTCGAGGAGGTCGGTCTTGACAGCAGCCTGGTCGAGCCGATCGGCTATCTTGACCTCTATCTCACCTTCTCGGGCTTTCGCATTCTGCCGACATTGGCCCGCGTCGATCCGTCCTTCACCACCACGCTCAACCGCACCGAGGTCGACGATGCCTTCGAGGTGCCGCTCGCCTTTCTGATGGACGAGCAGAACCACGCACTGCACAGCCGCGATTGGAAGGGCGTGATGCGGCGTTATTACGCGATCCCGTTCGGCGAGCGTTACATCTGGGGCGTGACCGCCGGAATTCTGCGCAATCTCTATGAGCGGGTGTATGGCGATCAGCAGTAACCCAAACAATGCTTTGTCGGCGGTTGGCCTTTGACCCCGGATGACGCTGACGCGCCATCCGGGCTACAAGACCTTCGGTGGCGAGGTGGCTTCGCCTCCACGACCACGAGAGCAACGATGATCCGGCCGATCTCCACTGAAGTGGTCCTGTTCCTGATCCCGTTCGCGGTCTATGCCCTGTTTCTGGTGGCGACCCGCAAGGGACTGCTCGATCCTGCGCATTGGCCGCTCGCGCGGCTGGCTTGGCTGGTGATTGCTGCCCTCGCGCTGATGCTCGGCAGTTTTGTCTATCTTGCAACGTTCGGCGGTGCCCCGCCGGACTCGATCTACATCCCGGCGCATGTCGACGAGAACGGCACCTTCGTGCCCGGGCGGACGGTGCCAAAGCCCAAGTGACGACGCCGATGGAATCTGCTGCGCCTCCAACGACAATGCACCTCGATGTCGATTGGCTGCGCACGGGTGAATTGGCGCGCATCCTCGCGCTGCTCGATAGCAATGGTGAGGAGGCGCGCGTGGTCGGCGGCGCGGTGCGTAACGCGCTGCTACGCGAGCCATTGGGCGACATCGATATCGCCACCACCGCGCTGCCGGAGGAGGTCGTGCGCCGGGTCGAGGCAGCGGGCTGCAAAGCGGTGCCGACCGGAATTGAGCACGGCACAATCACGGTAGTGGCCGATAGTCAGCCCTTCGAGGTGACCACGCTACGTGAGGACATCGAGACCGACGGCCGCCGCGCCAAGGTCGCCTTCGGCCGCGACTGGCGGCATGACGCCGAGCGGCGCGACTTCACCATGAACGCGCTGTTTCTGGGTCGTGATGGCACCGTGTACGACTATGTCGGTGGCCTTGCCGACATTGCGCAGCGCCGCGTGCGTTTTATCGGCGATGCTGCCACGCGAATCGCGGAGGACTATCTGCGCATCCTGCGCTTCTTTCGCTTTCACGCCGCCTATGGCCATGGCGGGCTTCCGGATGCCGCCGGCCTCCACGCCTGCATCGTGGCGCGCGCGGGCCTCGGGATGCTGTCGCGCGAACGTGTGCGGATGGAAATGTTCAAACTGATGCTGGCGCGCCATACGGTGCCGGCGCTCGCCGTGATGGCGGAAACCGGGCTGATCGAGATGGTGCTAGGCGGGGTGCCACTGCTCGCGAGCCTGTCAAACCTGATCAAGCTCGAGGCGTCGCTCTCGTTGCCGCCCGATCCCGCGCGCCGGCTCGCCGCGCTGGGTGTGCTGGTGACCGAGGATGCCGAGCGCCTGCGCGAGCGCCTGCGGCTCGCTAACGCCGAGTCCGAGCGGCTGATCTCCATGGGGGACGCCTGGTGGCGCATCGTTGCAGGCTTGAGCGAGCAGGACGCACGTGCGCTCCTCTATCGGCTTGGCCGCTACGGCTATCTCGACCGTGTGCTGCTCGCCTGGTCGCGCGCTCCAGAGGGCGTGGCCGACCCGCAATGGCGTGCGCTTGCGACGCTGCCTTCGCTCTGGACCGCGCCCCGATTTCCGTTGAAGGCCGCCGACTTTATGGCGCGTGGTGTCGAGAAAGGTCCGCGCCTCGGGGCTGCCTTGCGGGCGGCTGAGGAGGCGTGGATCGAGGCGGGCTTCCCACTCGATCGCGAGGCACTGGCGCGGATTGTGGACGAGGCGGTTGGAGATCGACTAGTCTGAGCCAGGTTGCAAGTTACATGGTGGTGCCGCTCATCGTGGAGGAGTAGGAGGCAAATTTGCTTAGCTAGACAGCAGCGACGACAGGAATTGGAGAGTCCTTGCTGTCCTTCGCGATGATAGACTATTTTCTATTCTTTACGATGAAAGAGTTTCGAGCCGAACGTGGCAGCAAGTAGGTGATTGCAGCTGCAGACGCATTGAAGCAGCGTAGATTGACGGGGAGGTGAGATGAGCATTGGTAGACAGGCTGTTGATTGTACCATCCTGGAAAGAATCATCGAGAGGAACGGTGATGCGCTAAGACGAACTTTATGGCTCCCATTGGCTGGCCTCGCACTTGTATGCATGGGCCAAGTCGCAAGCGGGCAGGTTCTGCCTACTGATTCGATGGCTTCGTGCAAAGTTGAGCCAGCAGAGTTTGCCGGTTGGTTTGAAGGGTCGGCAGTGACTGCAAACGGTTTTGTCAATCCCGCCAACAGCGTGAACTTCCCCAATCATGCGGATTGCGACTTTTACAAGTGGTCGTCGCGCATGTTTCTTTGGGTTACGTCACGAATGACGAGTGGCGGAACAGTCCTTGAGTCGCCGGTCTTCTTTAGCGTTTCGGCCCCTGAATCTGATGGCTCACGCACTCTCGTTCAGAATGCGCCTGATAACCTGAAGGCCGGCGTTCGAAGTGCCCAGATCATCGAGAAGGGCCAAGCGGGAACGCATGGCGTCTTGATGGCGCAAAATAAATCGCTCGTGTACTATGTTAGCAAGGTCAACGATGTCTTCGCCTATTTCTTGACGAGGGCAAAGAGTCCTGGACTGCCTTCGCCACCCGATAAATTTCCGACCGAACAAGAAGAGCTGGACAAGATCAAGGCCTTCGCCGCAACGCGTGGAGTAACATTTCCCTATCCAGACGTCCTGGTGGTCGAAGTAAAGACGGCATGGGTCGAAGCCGACGGACTTGACGTTGCCAAATACATCACCGTGAATGCGACAATACCCACGTTCGACAAATCTGACAGTTCGAAGTGGAGGCCAAATGGCTTGAAGCGTGCACGGTTGGCCTTAGTGGGCTTGCATGTCGCAGGGAGCGCGAACGGACAACAAGATCTAATCTGGGCAACTTTCGAGCACGTTAATAATGTGCCGATAGCATCTTACTCATACAAGAACGCCAATGGCGACAAAATTGATGTTCCGGCGAGCAGCGGCGGCCCGTGGCTGTTCTCTAATGGTCCGACAGGTCCATTCAATGTGCGGCGTCAACACGCCGAACAAGCGCCTCTCATCGCGGCTGATCCCCCAGGTGCCTCTATAGGGCCGAGCGATACCCGTCGCGAACAGCCTTGGGGCACTGATCCTGCGATCAATGCAGAGAGCGTTGCAACCAACACAGATATTATTTCACTCAACAGCAGCATTATAAGCATGCTGGCCAGCGAAGATGTGCGCAAAAACTATTTGCTGATTGGTGCAACCTGGAACTTCAATGAGGGTAGCAGGCGATTGGCCAATAGCACGATCGAGACATACGTTCAGAATATTGGTTGCCTGCGGTGCCACAAAGGGGACAATCCGGGGACCCGCGACGGTGGCATTAGCCACGTGTTCGGAGCGCTAAAGCCCCTGTCTCCGTAACGAGAAGGTTCGTGCCGCCAGAAGGGTGGCGGCACGAGCGGAGGCGTGTCGATTCTCTGCTAGCTTTCAACCACAGCCACAACTGCAGCCACAACCACACTGGTTCGGATCGTTTGCGATTACGTTTGAGGCATTTGGAAAAATTCGCCACTGGATTATGAACCGGGGCGCGGTCTCCGGGTCGTCTCCGTCGCGTTGCTTAATAGCTTTAAAAACCTCAACGATCCTTCGGTTTAGCTCTCGGTTTTCAGCATCTTTGCCAGTGGAGCTTGCGTTCTCAAATTCCAACGCAGGTATTCTTGCATGATTGCCAGGATCTTGATCGCCTCGAGGTCGTGGACACCAGGACTTTACTTGAGCCTTTGTGACCTTAGGTTCCGTCTTCATAGGAATCTCTCCTAGCCAATATGGATTCGTTAGAGGGTTGTGTGTCCAGCAATAAAGGTGAGCAAGCAACTCAATGTTGCTCGAATACCGCCAATCTTTGCATCATTTTGAGCAAGGGAAGGGTGAACCTTCGATATTTCCGCACACGTTACGAAAGTATGTGCTAAAATTGCAACATGCAGCTAAAGGCGCAGCAATGAACGTTAGCTCAATAACACGGCGAGGTCTGATCACTTTCCTGGGTGCCACGGCAGCTTGGCGGCCGTTGGATACCTTAGCCCAGGCTTTGCCGATAATAGGCTTCGTGAATAGCGGCAACTCCGGACCCAGCGCAACATTCAGCCCCTTGATGAATGCCTTTCACCAGGGGCTCAGTAAAGGCGGCTACATTGAGGGCCAAAACACCGTTGTTGAGTACCGCTGGGCGGGGGGGCACTACGATCGACTGCCGGATCTCATTGCGGACTTGGTCAGTCGCCGGGTTGCTCTCATTGTTGCAAGCGGAGGTCTCGTTTCGGCGTTAGCTGCGAAGGCTGCCACCGATGCCATTCCGATTCTTTTCATCGCCGGCTTCGATCCTGTTCACGTCGGACTCGTGACAAGCCTAAGCCGCCCTGGCGGCAACGCCACGGGCGTCAGCGTCTATACGACTGAACTGGCGCAAAAGCGGCTCGACCTGCTGCACCTATTGGTGCCGAAGGCCAAATTCTTTGCTCTGCTCGTGAACCCAAAATCGACCGACGGGGCAGTACCCAAGATAGAGATAATGCGTGTTGAGGAAATGGCGCGCCAATTCGGTCTGCGCCTGCTTGTGCTGGAAGCCAGTGCAGAAGGTGAAATCGAGGCGGCCTTTGCCCGTGCCGCGGAAGAGAAAGTGGACGCGCTTATGGTCAATGCAGACCCATACTTCACGCCTCGGCGCGCTCAGATTGTTGCGCTCGCGGCTCAGTATGGGCTTCCGACAATCTATCCTTGGCGCGAATATGTTCAGGCCGGTGGCTTGATGAGCTATGGCCCGACATTTGCTTGGGCGTATCATCAAGTTGGTCTCTATGCCGCTCATATCCTCGATGGTGCGAAGCCGAGCGACCTGCCGGTTCAATTTCCGACGCAGTTCGACTGGGTCATTAACTACAAGACTGCAAAAGCACTCGGCCTCACAGTGCCGCGTTCAATGCGTGCAGGCGCCGAAGCCTTCGAAGAAGCCTTCGAATGAGCGCGCTTGGAGCCGGCAAGGCGAGCAGTCGATAGCGAATCTAGCTTGCCTCACATGCCGCGCGCGATGCGGAAGCCGTCCACGTAGGACGAATTGTATCGATATTCCCCCACGCGAGCGGCCGAGCGCAGCTCGGCGTCGGAATCTTCCCACGAGCCGCCGCGCAGCACGCGGCCGGTGCAGTTGCCCTCGACCCAGGCAGAGCCGTTGGCCGGAGCTTTTTCGGTGTAGTCATTGTGGAAGCAGTCTTCGACCCATTCCGAGACATTGCCGTGCATGTCATGCAGGCCGAACGCGTTCGGAGGGAAGCTGCCGACCGGCAGGGTCTTTTGCCGGTTCTCCTCGGATGGCCCTGACCCATCAGTACTGGCGTTGTAATTCGCGCTGCCGGGCGAAATGGTGTCGCCAAACGCGAACGTCGTGGTCGTGCCGGCGCGCGCCGCATATTCCCATTCGGCTTCAGTGAGCAGCCGATAGGGCTTGCCAGTTTTGCGACTGAGCCACGTTACGTAGATCTTGGCTGTGTCGAAGGACATATGGATCACCGGGTGCCGTCCGCGACCCCAGCCTTCGTCGTTTGGGCGGGTGTTGTCGCAGCCACCCTCGCGGACGCATACGTCCCAGTCATCGAAGGTGATCTCGAACTTGCTCACCGCAAATGGCGACGCGATGGTGACGCGATGCTGCGCCTCGGCTTGCTGCTCGACGGGCGGCGAGCCCATGGTGAAGTCGCCGGCGGGAACGATCACCATGTGCGGACAGCTGGCACAGTCTTTGAATTCGGTCACGGCACCGGGCACGCGCCAGATTTCGGGCGCCGCGGCAAGCCGCTGTGATGGCGGCAGGGCTGTGAGTCGAGGGAGCGCGGCAGCGACCACCGCGGCGGTTTTGGTCTTGAGGTCTGCAAGCTCGGCTTCGAGGTTCGGCCGCAGCAGTGGATCGGTCGTGTCGCTGCGCTGAGCGTGGGCGGCGACCGACATGGTCGCTCCGATGACCAGAATGGGGGCGCAGGCCAATATCCCTTTCATATGACCCACTCCTTCACTTGACCTATTCCTTCATATAGAGCGCGTGACAGGTGTCGCAGGCGATGCCAAGCGCGCGATAAAGCCGTTTGACGTCGTCCTCGTTGTCGGCGCGCCGCAGCTCCAAAGCCGTGTTTGCGGCGGCTGCCGCCCGGCGGGAGAAATCCGCAAAGTCCGTCCAGATGTCCGGCGACGCAAAGGTGTCCTTCACCGGGTCAAGATCGACATCTTCTTTCCATTGGTTCGATCCCGGCGGAAACAAATGCGGGAAGGCTACAAGCATCGAGGCGATGTTATCCGCGCACTCGCGACTGACGGTGGGATCGACGCGTCGCTCGGAGATCATCTCCTGGATCTTGTCCATGTTGTTCATGATCGAATTCATGAGCAGCTTGCGCGCCGCAATCACGTCGCTCGTCGTGTCTTGTGCGCGCGAGACCACAGAGAGCGCAATGGACACCACAAGGACGATGACAATGCAGCTCGCGATCAACCCGGCGCAGGCGATGTGCTGTCGCGGGCAGGATTGTGTCGGGGCGAGGCTGGTCACTGTCACCCTTTAAGTTGACAAGTTGTGCCACCAATGGTGCGAACATGTCATCAATGGAGAACTATCGGCTTGCACAGCGGTCCAATCAAGAGGGCCGTATTTCCGGCCGGCAGCTATCGTTAATCATCCCTGGGCCAGGCTACGTCTAGTTCAGGTGCTTCCTGTCGATATCGTTGGCAGCAATCTCAATGATCATCTTCTTGAGGATGGCGTCACCGAACGACTCGAAGTCCTTCGCGACGATCATGAACGCGCCTGGGCCGCCGATCACGTAGTCGCGGTAGTACTGATCGAGATAAGGCTCGACCGCCAGGATCGGAAGGCCGTTGATGGTGACGTCCTTGGCGACCGCCTCATCGCGGGCGCGGATCACCGAACGGCCGCCGTTATTGGAACCGTCGCCTGAGATATCGATGACCTGCCGCTCGGCTTTGAACGGGGCCTGCGCGAACATGGCCATCGCGTAGTCGATTGCGCCTGAGATCGATGTCCCGCCGCCGAACAGCTGGCGCGGCGTGTTTTCGATGACCGTGGCGGCCGTTTTGATGGAAGCCTCGTCCTTGATCAGCGTCCAGGGGAGTACGACCGACTGCAGAAAGGGTCCCGTCCACTGCACCATGCTGATAGCGATCGACTGGGTGCGGCCGCCGAGAACGGCGCCCAAGACTCGCGGATTGCGCAATGCAGCAACATAGCCGCGCTTCTGCAGCTCGAAACGGTAACGGTCGACGCTGCCGGAGGCGTCCACCATGAGCGCAAGCTTGAGATCGACCTCGGTTTGGGCACGGGCAGGCGTCCGCGCGCCCACCAAAACGGCCGCTAGAACGATCAACATGAGACTCACGCGGCATCGAATCGGCATGACGGCTGCCTGATGGCTCATCGGACGACCTCCCTCTGGTATTTCTGAGAATTCTGACCGATAGCGGGCGCCGCGTCGACTCGCTTTGCGGCTTGGGAGGCACTAGATTAGGGCGGCAGGGTGGCGCCAGGGGCGCGCCCGAGAGCCC
>Ga0066903_100005865_pt1 | contig 10759 bp, 11 predicted proteins | sample PanSoiMetaGPlot1_FD_67491 | JGI IMG/M metagenome (GOLD analysis project Ga0066903, IMG submission 67491) | Tropical forest soil microbial communities from Panama analyzed to predict greenhouse gas emissions - Panama Soil - Plot 1 (version 2) | ecosystem: Environmental > Terrestrial > Soil >...
GCGAGACGGTCCCGCGCCAGACGGGACAGGTTCGCGCATCTCGCGAGACCGTCCCCCGCCGGACGCAGCAGAACCCGGACGGCGCCGGCTGCCCGTCGCAAGCGCGGCCGGCCGTGCACCGATCTTATTGGAGCCGATGCCGTCGGAGGCGCCTGCGGACTCGGTAGCCATCGAGCGCCGCCGGGCCTAAAAGAACTCTCGACGCAGCGAGTCCGCCTGCGCGCTCGTCAGCGGCGCCAGCGTCCGGGCGGCGACGGGGCCGGCCTTCAATTCGGTGACCTGGTCCTCGTACGTCGGCTCGCCCTGCACCTGGTACAGGATGCCGATGGGGATCCGGCCGTCCCACTCGTGGGCCCTCTGCCACGCCGCGGTGCGGTCTGCCGGATCGTACTCGGTGTCCTCGAGCTTGTACACCCGCTCGCGGTAATAATCGTACGTGTTGATCTTGTTATAGATGACGCACGGCTGCAGCACATCGACAAGCGCGTAGCCCTTATGATGGATCGCCGCCATGATCAGTTTGGCCAGGTGCTTGGGATCGCCGGAGAAGCCGCGGGCGACGAAGGTCGCGCCGCCGTTGATGGCGGTCGACAGCGGGTTGAAGGCAACCTCGATGCTGCCCTCGGGGGTGGTGCTGGTCTGGAAGCCCCGCGGGCTCGTGGGAGCATACTGCCCCTTCGTGAGCCCGTAGACCATGTTGTTCTCGGCAATGTGCACGATGTCGGGATTGCGGCGAAGAATGTTCATGAAGTGGTTGCCGCCGATCCCGTAACCGTCGCCATCCCCGGTGATGGCGATCACATGCAGCGCGTGGTTGCCCAGTTTCGCACCCATCGCGATCGGGAGCGCCCGACCGTGGATGGTTGTGAAGGCGTTCGCGTTGAGGTAGTCGGGCAGCTTGCTGCCGCAGCCGATGCCGGAGAAAAACATAACCTCATGCGGCCGGATCTCGAGCTGCGCCAAGGCGCTTTTCACCGCGTTGAGAATCCCGTAATCACCGCATCCGGGGCACCACGTGACCTTGATCGGGTTATTGTACAGTTTCTGATCAAGCATGGACCTTAGCCTCCTCGAGCTGCGCCAGGATGTACTCCGGGGACACCGGCCGGCCGTCCCACCGGAGGACCAAGCGGTCGGCCTTGCGGCCGGTCATCGCCCGCACCAGCTGCGCGAACTGGCCGGTCTGATTGCCCTCCACGGCGACGAGGTGGCGTGCCGCCTCGATGAGCGGCGCCGCCTTGGGTTCCGGGAAGGGCCAGATGTCAACGAAGTGCAGCATGTTGGCGCGCCGCCCCCGGGCGTTCAGGAGGTCGACGGCCTCCCGCATCGCCCCGTACGTGGCGCCCCAGCCCATGAGCGTGACGTCGGCCCCCTCGGGACCGTAGATCGCCGGCGCGTGAAGGTCGTCGACGATGTTGTGGAACTTGCGCATGCGCTTGCCCGCCATGCGGAGGCGATTGGCGGCGTCCTCGTCCTCGAAGTGGCCGTACTCGTCGTGCTCGTCGCTGCATGCCTGCTGAAGCGCCTTGGCATGGCCGGCGAACGCGCGCGGCGAGACCCCGCTCGGCGTGTCCTTGTACCGCAGATACGGCTCCGTCAGCCGCTCCAGCTTGTCCGGGGTCAGCAGCTCGCCGCGGTCGATCACCACTTTCTCAATCGGAAACTCTGACGGAAGCAGCGTCCGCATCGTGTTCGTGAGATAGAACTCCGTCATCACGATGACGGGGCACTGCCACTTCTCGGCCAGGTTGAAGGCCCGCACCACGGTGTGGAAGCACTCTTCCTGCGTCCCCGGCGCAAGCACGATCCGCGGGAACTCGCCCTGGCTCGCGAACAGCGCAAACAGCAGGTCGCCCTGCTCGGTCTTGGTCGGCATGCCGGTTGAAGGCCCGGGCCGCTGCGCTTCGATGATCACGACCGGGACTTCCGCCATACCGGCGAGACCGAGCGCTTCGACCATAAGCGAAAAGCCGCCGCCGCTCGTCGCGGTCATGGCGCGCGCGCCGACGTTGCCGGCGCCGATTGCGAAGCAGATCGCGGCGATCTCGTCTTCCGTCTGCTTGACGACGATGTCGTACTTCGTCGCGTGCGATGCCATGAACTCGAGCACCGAACTCGCCGGCGTCATAGGATACCCGGAGATGAACCGGCAGCCCGCGGCGATGCTGCCGACGGCGAGCGCCTGGTTGCCGTTGATCAGCATGCGGTCCGGCCGGTCCTGGAGCGGGCTGATCTTCCAGTCGAACGATTTGGCGTAGCGCTCGGTGGCGATGCGGTAGCCTTCCTGGGCGACCTTGAGGTTGCCGTCGACCACGACATCGCCCTTGCGCTTGAAGTTCTTCTTGATCACGTCGGCGATGAACTCGAACGGGTACTCCACGATCCCCGCGAGCGCGCCGAGGCCGCAGGTGTTGGCCATGATCTTGTTGCCACCCATCTCCTGCGCGACCTTGGACAGCGGCATGCTGAAGAGCTGCGCGCCGCGGCGGACCGCGGCTGCCGTGTCCACCTTGAGCCCCTCGTCAAAGAGGAGCGCCCCGCCGCGGACGACGTGCGGGCCGTATTCGGTGATGGCCTCCGGGCTGAACGCGAGCAGCACCTGAATGCCCTCGTGGTGGCTCCAGAGAGGATGCTCCGCGGCGCGAATCTGGAAGAAGTTCAAGCCCCCGCGGATGCGGGACATGTATTCCGGGTACGTGTGCAGCCACAGGCCGCCGTGGCTGAGCGCCGAGGCGAAGCCGGCGCCGCCGGATTCCACGCCTTGGCCGGCTTCACCGGCAAGCCGAATCGACAGATCGTTGACGAGCCTAGCCACGCTCCGTCACCTCCGTTGAAGGTCGGGCCGCCCGCCCCGGATCGCCCATCCTTGTGGGACGGGCCCCCTCGGCGGTCGGCCCCGCGCGGCGGAATACGCCGCCTTCCGTTCTTTCCAAACTACGGCGCCGCAGCGCCGCGGCCTTAGGATTTCCGTTCTTCTTTTTCCTGCCACATCGCGTCGAGCTTGCGGTACTTCTCCGGGAACTCGCCGGTGTATCGTAAGTAGGCCGGAATCGGATATCGGATCCCGCCCCGCTGGGTTCCGCGCAAACCTTCCATTAACTCGGCCGCGCGCGCCCACGGAAACGCAAACGCCATCTCGTGGTCTTCGGTTTGCCCGTAGATCCGATCGCCGTAGCAGGGCAAGATCACTTGCGGCTCGCCGCTGTGCATCGTCTCGATAACCGCATCGGCACAGTCCAGCCGCGCGGAGAAACTGCTGTGGAGCCGTCCGCCCCGCTGGTAGAGCGCGGCGGCCACTAGCCGCATCACCTGCGCCGAGTTGCCGTACACCAAACCCACAACCGGCTCAAAGGCGGCGCGGCCGAGCGGCGCGACGAGGAGCCGCTCATACTCGCCGAGAGTAAACTTCGGGACTTCGGCCTCCGTTCGCGCCGCGGCTCCCGGAGTTTCCACGTACATGCCACACGCCAGGTTTCCGTCGGCGTAGTACGGCAGCACCGGTTCGAACCCGAAGGCGGTCTTGGCAAGGGGGCAGCTGAGATCGTCGCGGCCGACGGCAAGCGCCCAGCCGTAGCGGCGCGCGATGGAGAACGTCTGGCAGATCGCCACCTTAATGCCCATGTCGGCGGACGGCCGGCGGACTTTGTCGGGGAGCGCCTCGCCCGCGCGCAGCATCCGGATCCCGAGCGGGAAGGTTTGCGGGCGGACGTGCTGCTCGATCTCGGTGTTGATCTCCGCGGGCGTCACCGGGGGGGCGGCGCGGGCCTTCGCCGCGGCGGCTTGGCGCTCGGCGCCTGCGCGGCGCTCGCCGCTCATGTGGGGGTCCCGAGTACGGCGTCGGCAATCTGGTACATTACCTGGGCGGAGGCGGAGTCGGGAGCCATCGCGGTGACAGGCTGCCCGCGGTCACCGGCTTCGCGGATCGCCGGATCGAGGGGGATCTGTCCGAGCAGCGGCGCATCGACGAGCTTTGCCAGCCGTTCGCCGCCGCCGCGGCCGAAGATGTATACCGGCTAGGCGCCCGGTGCCGGCAGATAGTACGACATGTTCTCCACCACGCCGACGACCGGCGTGTTGACCTTCTCCGCCATACGGCCGGCGCGGTAGGCGACCCCGGTCGCAGTCTCCTGCGGCGTCGTGACGATCAGCATCTCCGCCCGGGGCAGCGTCTGCGCGATTGTGAGCGAGACGTCGCCGGTCCCGGGCGGCAGGTCGATCAGCAGGTCATCGATGTCCCCCCAGTACACGTCGCCGAGAAACGTCGTGATAGCCTTGTGGAGCATCGGCCCGCGCCACATCACCGCTTCATTCTCGTCGACCATGAATCCGATCGACATCACACGCACGCCCCAGCGCTCGAGGGGCACGATCATTTGATCGATCATCGTCGGCTTGCCGCTCACGCCGAGCATCCGCGGAATGCTGAAGCCGTAGACGTCCGCGTCGACGACCCCGACCGCGCGCCCGCGGCGCGCCATCGCGACGGCCAGGTTGGTGGTGACCGTGGATTTGCCGACGCCGCCCTTGCCGCTGGCAATCGTCACGATCCGCGTCGTGGACGTGGGCGACAGCAACGGAGACTGCCGCTGCGGCCCGGGCCGCAATTGGCCGATCAGTGCCTGGCGCTGCTCTTGGGTCATCACGCCCAACTGCACGTCGACGGTAGTAACCCCGGCGAGCGCCCGCACCTTCTCCTTGATCGAATCGGTAATTGTTTCGCGAAGCGGGCAACCGCTGATGGTGAGCAGCGCGTCAACACGCACGGCGCCGTCGCGAATCGCGACGTCCTTCACCATGTTGAGCTCGACAATGCTCCGGTGCAGTTCCGGATCCATCACATCGCGCAGGGCGTCGAGCACCTGCTCGCGCGTCACCGCGACGGAACGTGCCGCCATTCCGTGCCTCCTCCACCCCTGACGAGTGAATCTTCACCGTGAATGCCTGCCGCGTTTTTCCGGCCGGCTTGGCGCGCGCCTCCGATTCGGCCGCGCAGAGCCGCATGCTCTCGTTGTGGCCGGCGACGGGGACGGCGGCCGGAAGTTCTGCACGTCGGGGTGCGCCGGCCGGTACAGCTGAGAACAATTCTCACTGCCAAGAACAGGATAGTCCCGGATCGAAGCGGCTGTCAATAAGGCATCACACCGCGGATCGGCGTCTAGTTACCCGCGCTCTCCGGATCCATGTTGGGCGCGGCCCCGCCTGGATCCGCCGGACGAGCAGCGCCCTCCGCAGCGATGCCGCCGGGCGCCCGCCATCTTCGGCGGCGCCGGCGCCTCCTGCGGTGTGCCTGGCCGGACCGCGCCGGATCCGCGGCGCCCGCTGCGACACCAGACGAGTTTGACGGCGCGGCGCCCTGCGCGGCCGGCGCCGGCGGTCGCGCAGGACCGGGCGGCCGCGAAGCGGCGTCCCGGGGAGGCCGCCTCGCCGGACGCGACGCCGGACTTCGCATCGACCGTGAGCCCGAGGATCTCGGCCCGGGCGGCCGCGCGGGCGAGACCGGCGGAGTGTTATCAGGTGCCGGCTCGAGGTCCGGAGGCGCGCCCGTCGCCGGCGTGGAAAGCGCCGCCGCGTCCTTCGGTCCACCATCGTCGACGGCAGGCGGCGCGCCGGTCGAAAACACCTCGTCCGCGGCTGTCGGTTCGTCGGCATCCGTAGCCCCGGCTTCTGCGCGCAGAGGCGTCCGCAACGGGCGGCGCGAGGGGGCGCGCCGCTCCGCCGCGAGCCGCAGACGATCCAGCATGCGTTCAACGTACTGCACGAGGAAGTGCTTGACGGCTTCATCGGAGAGCATCGGGATGCCGGGATCGGCCTCGATACGGCACCCCAGCAACGTGGCCTCGTCGCCGGACTCGATGGTGAAGCGCTGCGAGAATCCGCGGAGCGTCCCCCGCACCTGCGTCACGTCGACGCTCTGCGGCGCCCGCGCAACCGTGCGGATCACCGCTTCGACGGGCAGTCCGGCGAAGTAGCCGCGCAGCGTGACCGTTGGTTCGCCGCCTCGGCGCTCGTCGACGTCCGCGGTGAGCCAGAGCGGCGCCCCATAGCGCGGCAAATGCTCGGTGTGCGAGACATGGGCAAAAACGTGCTCGCGTGAGGCCCGGACGATCCGGTGCCCCTCGACGACAACGATAAGCGGAGGCGCGGGCGGGCTTATGCGGCCAACTCCCGGCGGACCAGGTGCGTGCCTTCGACCATCGCCGCGAGTTTCGCCATCGTCTCGTCGATCGTGCGCGTCTTGAGGCCGCAGTCGGGCGACACGTAGATCTGCCTGGCCGGAATGACGTCCAACGTCCGCCTGATGCCGTCTACGATCTCTTCCGGCGTTTCAGCACGGTGGCTGTGGGCGTCGAGGACGCCGAGGCCGATGTCCTTGGTGAACCGCGGCACGCGGAAGGTCCCGAGCAGCGCGAAGTCGTCGTTCTTGAGCGCCAGGTCGATCTGGTTGACGGCCAGGCGGAGCATCGCCGGATAGATCTTCGGCACGTCCCCGTAGCACACGTGGGTGATAGTGTAGGCGTTGAGGCCGCGGGTCACCACCTCCATGGCCTCGACCGCAAGTTCGAAGTCCTCCTCCGGCCGCGTGTGGATGGCCGGCTCGTCGATCTGGATGTAACGGGCGCCGGCCCGCTCGAGGTCTGCCGCCTCGTCGTGGATCGCGCGCGCGAGTTCCATCACGAGTTCCCGCCGCGACGGGTAGTATTCGTTGAACGACCACTCCGCGATTGTGTACGGGCCCGTCAGCATGCCCTTGACGGGCCGGGGAGTGAGGCCTTGCGCGAAACGGAACCAATCGACCGTGAGCGGCCCCCGCCGGCCTACCGGCCGGACGACGGCCGGCTTCGGATAGTACCGGTTGCCGTACGAGCGCACGAGCCCCGCGATCTCGAAACCGTCCATCTGGTCCGCGAAGAATGCCACCATGTCGCCGCGATACATCTCGCCGTCGACGAGGATGTCGATGTCAAGCTCTTCCTGGCGGCGGATCCATTCCTCCGTCGCCCGCTGCTCCAGCGCGTGAAGCTCCGCCGGGCCCATCTGTTTGCGCGCGACCTTGCGGCGCGCCTCGAGCAGCGACGGGGGCTTCGGGAAACTGCCGACGGTGGTCGTGGGCAGCAGCGTGGCGACGGCGGTAGGGGTCGGGGTCGCGGTCGCGGTCATGCCGCACCTCCTTTGGCCAGGCGGACACCGGACACGAGCGCTTCCAGTTTCCGGCGCGCCACGCGGCGCGGGAGGAATTCCAGGCCCGCGCTCGGCCCGATCTGCAGCATCTCGGGGGGCGCGATCTCGGCCGCCTGCCGGCACGCCGCGGCCACGTCGTCCGGGGATTCCACCCGGGTGTTCCGCGCGTCAAGGATGCCGGCGCCGAGCACCTTCGTGAACTTCGCCCGGCGCAGGATCTCCCAGTTGCGCGGCGCAGCGACGAAGTCGACGCCGATGACGCTCACGGGCAGATCCAGGATGTCTGGATACAGGCCGTCGAGGTGGCCGAAATACGTGTACATCGCCCGCGTCGCACTCACCCCGTCCCAGAGCACGTTGGCGGCCCGTCGGAACAACGGCAGCTGATCCCGATGGACCAGGAGCCCCGGTTCGTCCACCTGAATCACCGCGGCGCCTGCGGCCGCGAGCGCGCGCAGTTCCTTGTTGAGCGCGGCGGCAAGCGCCATCACGAACTGGTCGCGCGTACCGTAGAATTCGTCCTTGCTCAGCACGGCGAGCGTAAACGGCCCGGTGACGACCGGTTTGACGGGGCGGACGCTGTGGGACGCCGCGAACTGATAGTCCGCGAGGGTAATCGGGCCGCGCCAGGCCACTTCGCCCTTCGCGACGGGCTGGCGATAGTAGACATTGGTGTCGAAGTACCGCTGCAGGCCGTTGATCTCGAAACCCTCGAGCCCGCGCGCAAAGTACGTGAAGCCGTCCTCCCACCGGATCTGGCCGTCGGTGAGGAGATCGACGCCGGCGTCGGCCTGCTCCCGCAGCACATCCGCGGTCACCTCGTCCTCGACGCGGTGGAGGTCTTCGCGCGTGATCTCGCCGCGCTGGAGTTTCTCGACGCTCGTGCGCCAGCGGCCCGGCGCCGGCGCATCGGGAATCTTAGGGTAACTGCCGACCACCGTCGTGTTCACTCGGTCCACCTCCGCCCCGTGTGCCCCATCATGCCAGCGCCTCGCGCGCGATGATGAGGCGTTGTACTTCCGATGTACCCTCGCCGATCTCGCACAGCTTCACGTCCCGGTAAATGCGTTCAACGGGATAGTCTTTGATGAAACCGTAGCCGCCGTGAATCTGCACGGCACGGTTCGCCGCGCGCGTCGCGGCTTCGGACGCGTACAACTTGGCCATCGATGCGGCAAGCCGGTAGGGCTCCCCGCGGGCCGCCCGGGATGCCGCGTCCACCACAAGAGCTTCCGCGGCATCCAGTTCCGTCGCCATGTCGGCGAGCATCCATTGGATCGCCTGCTGGTCGGCGATCGGCCGCCCGAACGCCTTGCGTTGGCGCGCGTACTCGAGCGACGCGTCGAGCGCCGCGCGTCCCAACCCGAGGGCGAGGGCGCCGATCCCGATCCGGCCGCCCTCGAGGACGCGCATCGCCTGCTCGTACCCGTCGCCGGCCGCGCCGATCAACTGCGCCAGTGGCACCGCGCATTGTTCAAAAATCACTTCGGCTGTGTCGCTCGATCGCATGCCGAGTTTGTCCTCGTGCTTGCCGACCCGCAGCCCGGGCGTCCCCCGCTCCACGATGAACGCGGAGATGCCTCGCCGGCCCGCCGGCGGATCCGTTCGCGCCATCACGACGTAGATACCGGCAACGCTGCCCTGCGTCACGAATACCTTCGTGCCGTCAAGGATCCACCGGTCCCCGCGTCGCTCCGCACGCGTCGCAAGCGCCGCCGCGTCGCTGCCGGCGCCGGGTTCGGTGAGACACCACGCGCCGAGGGCCTCCCCGGAAGCGAGCCGCGGCAGATAGGTCCGCCGCTGCGCCGGCGAGCCAAACCGCGCGATGTGTCCGGTGCAGAGCGAATTGTGCGCCGCGACGCTGAGGGCGATCCCGCCATCCCCCCAGGCGAGCGCTTCGATCGCAAGCGCCATCCCGACCGAATCGATCCCTGAGCCGCCGTCGCCGGCCGGCACGGTCATGCCCCACAGCCCGAGCGACGCGATCTTGGGGACCAGGTGGAGCGGAAACGTGTTTTCCGCGTCCCACCGCCGGGCGTGCGGCCGCAATTCACGCGAGGCGAACTCACGCACCGTCCGATGAATCAGACGCTGTTCTTCAGTGTAGTCGAACCGCACCGGCGGCACCGGAGATATTCAATCGCATCATCGATTCGCGCCAAGTAAAAAACCTCCCGTGGGTCCCACGAGAGGCTCAGGGTTCCTCTCGGATACCGCGGGCCGGAGGCCCGAAGCGGCGGACCTTACAGCGGAACGGCCTCGACCGCCTTGATTTCCGGAACCCGCTCCTTCAGCATCCGCTCGACGCCAGCCTGCAGCGTCATCATCGAGTACATACAACCGACGCACGAGCCGGCCAGCCGGATCTGCACGACGCCGTTTACGATGTCGACGAGCTCAATGTCGCCGCCGTCGGCCTGCACGTGCGGCCGGATCTGGTCGAGCACGTCCTGCACACGCGCGCTCAGCTCGAGATCCGAAGCCGGCGTGCTTGTCGCCTGATCCATTAGACCTTCGCCTCGCTCTCTTCCCCGCACTCTTCCGGCGCACCGGCGTCCTCGCGCGTGTGGAACGAATGGCCGCAACCGCAGGTCGAGACCGCGTTGGGATTCCGGATCGCGAATCCCTGGGCGGTGACGGACGTCACGTAGTCGATCTCGGATCCGGCGAGCAGGCGTGAACTGGTCTTGTCGACGACAACGCGGACGCCGTCCCGCTCGAAGACCTGATCCTCGGTGTCCTGGGACTCGTCGAACGTCATCCCGTAGGAATAGCCGTCGCAACCGCCTTGGGTGATGAACACTCGCAGGGCAAGTTTGGGGTCGTCTTGCTCGGCGAGCATTTCCTTGACCTTGCTGACGGCCCGGTCGGTCAATGTGATCATGGGTACGGAACTCCCTCCCACAACGGCGCAACCTCACGCCGACCCCGGGTTCTCTCTAGCGCCCGCGGCCGTGACGCAGACGATTGGTGCGCTGCTTATATTTTCCCGATTGTTATTGTACGGGCGGCCGGTCGAGTTTGTCAAACCAAGCGTTTGGTTGGCAGGCGCGGCCTTCTCGGACCAATGCCCCGCCGGAGTTTTAGTGCGGCGGGGAAAAGCCCCACATCCCTATTGTGACGGCAGCTCCCGCGCCAACAGGTCCGCCGGTAGACCCAGGCCTTCCAGCCCATGGACCACGTATTCGGCTTGTCTACGTATGCGATAGGGTGGTGTCACCACCTGCGAGACCGCGCCTCGCCGTGCCACCGTCACGATGTAACCCTTGCTTCGGATGAAGTGCATCAAGCGGTCCGCCACCGTGGGATTCGCGAACTCGCCGACACGGATCACGTAGGCTGCAATCGGGCGCCAGCGCGTTTGCACCGATGCCGCGGCCGCCCGCGAGAAGCGTTCGATGCCCGCGTCCTGACTGCGCATCGTCCGCGATGCACCGGTTTCCCGGCTCGTATCCTCGACCTCTCGGGCCGCGAGCACCGTCGCCTTGGCAAGGACTTCGAGCGCCCGAGGCGAGTAGTGCTCGTCCATCTCCATTCCGTTCCTAATCATTAACCGGTACGCATTGGCTTGTCGCCGTAG
>Ga0066903_100005866_pt1 | contig 10759 bp, 9 predicted proteins | sample PanSoiMetaGPlot1_FD_67491 | JGI IMG/M metagenome (GOLD analysis project Ga0066903, IMG submission 67491) | Tropical forest soil microbial communities from Panama analyzed to predict greenhouse gas emissions - Panama Soil - Plot 1 (version 2) | ecosystem: Environmental > Terrestrial > Soil >...
AGAGAAATAAAACCCCGGCACAAACGGGTAGGGGGCAACGCCGACGTCCATCGAAGCCAACAAACCAGGTATTTCCTCTGGAGCAACCGAGCCGGTGAAATGCGCGTGCGCGCGTAATCCGCGCGTAGTCAGATCCTCCAGCAGAGGCTCCCGCTCCGGTCCGTCTCCCACAATCAGCAATCGCCTGTTCGAAGCACCGCGATGGAAAAGCGCAAACGCCTCGGCCAACGTGCCCAGACCATGCCAGGGTTTCAACGTGCCCACAAAACCCACGGTGAATGTCCCTGGTGGACCAGGCAGAGACGGAGCAAGTCCAGGAGGAAAGCGGTCCGGATTGACGCCGTTGGGAATCACATGGGTGCGGTCCGCAGCGCCGTCAAACTGATGCAAGTAATTTTTGACTTCGTCCGAGACGGCGACAAGAACTTCGGCAGCGGCGAAGACTCGCTCGGCGACCTGAAGCGCGCCGGTTCGGTCGATCAATACGCGGTGCTTGGCCTGTTCCTCGATCAACGGCGCATTCACTTCCAAAAGCCCCGGAACGTTGGCGGCCCGTGCATATTCCATGCCGGCAAAACTCCACAAGGAATAGCGTTCATAAACCGCGTCGAAGGGGCCATGGCGCTGGAGGGCGGCGCGCAAAACCTGGTTGGCGGCAAGAGCCGCCTGCTCCCGGGCTGCGTGATCGGACCCGCGGACCGCAGGAAGTCCATGAAGAGGCACTCCCTCCAACCCGCGCAGCGGAGCCCCTTCTGGACGTGCGGCAAAGAGATCGACCTCGATGCCAGTCCCGTTGAAGGCGCGGACCACCTCCTGCACGTGAATCGAACAGCCCTTGCGCCCAAAGACGGGGACGCCCTGGTCCGCGCAGATATAGGCAATGCGCATCAGGCGACTCCTTGTACAACCTCGGCGCCTGCTTGGAAGATCGCGCGGCGCTTCTGGGTATTGCGGCGAATGTCAAATTCCGCTTCGATCAAACGGCGTCCGCCGGTAGCGAGCTGCACCCGCAAACCACGATTCTGGAGCAAACGGTCGATCGCCGCTGCCAGCGCGGGCGGATCATGCTGGGGCACTTGCAAGCCGGTTTCTCCGTCCCGCACCACTTCCGGAATGCCCGCCACGTCCGTGGACACCACGGGAGTGCCCAGGGCCAGTGCTTCTTGAATCACATTGGGCAAGCCGTCGCGGTCGCCCTCCTGGTCAATAACGCAAGGCGCGGCCAGGACGGCGGCGTTGCGCATCTCTTCGATGATGGCTTGCTGGGGCACAGGGCCAACAAGGTCGACCCGGGAGCGGAGGTTCAACTGATCGATCTGGGTTTCCAATTCTTGGTAGAGCGGTCCGGCGCCAATGATGCGGCACTGGAACTGGCGCCCTCGGGCGGCCAGCAGGGCGCACGCCGCGATCAAATCGTCAAACCCTTTTTTGGGCACCAGCCGGCCAACCGCCAGGATTACTGCGGCACGCTGCTCGGGCGGGCTGTACGGAAACTCTTCCAGATCGAGGCCGTTGTAAATGCGCTGCACGCGATCGGCGAGCGGCCCGAAAGTATCCCGCAGGTATTGCACGTGGTAATCGCTGACGGTAAGGATCGCCGCCGCGTCGCGGAATTTGCTGCGCAAGTCATCGGCGTCGGCGCTCTTGTGGAAGATGTCCTTGGCCCGTGCGGTGACACTGTAGGGAATATCCGCGAAGCGGGCAGCCAGGCGTGCGGCCGTGGCGGCATCACTGGCAAAGGTCGCGTGCAGATGCTGGATCTTCTTCAACCGCGCCTGAATGGCCAGGTGCAAGGCATGATAAAGATCGCGCGCGTCCTCTTCCCCGGCATCGGCCAGGGCGGTCCAGATGTCCGGCAGGACTTCGCTGGCCTGGCGCAACGTCTGCCAGAAGTGGGCCGCCGTCAAGGTGGACCCGGGCAAACGCTCGGGAAGTGGGCCTCCTGCCACTGGCGTAAACAGGAAGTTGACGGGGGCGCGGACGCGGCCAATCAAACCTTGAAAATGCGTGTCGTTCGGCGGCCGCAGCGCGAATATCTCTATGTTCAGCCCCGCCTCCTCGTGCGCCAGGATCTCGCGCACGATAAAGGTCTCCGAATAGCGCGGATAGCGCTTGACGACAAAACCAACGCGAAATGGCTCAGAAATGTCTGTGGGGATCATCTTCTTCCTCCCATGTTTCTCCCACTCTCGAAAAACTGCGCCGACTACCAGGAGTCGGGCAGTGACTGATGCCGCGCCCGCAGGTCCCGGGTGAACGACTCCCGGATTCGGTTTACGTGCCGGAGTACCTCCGCGGACGGGCGCGAGTAAGCGCGCGGATAGCCCAGCTCATCGAGGAAGTCGCCGGCCGCCGCCTCGAACCGCTCCACGTCCGGGGCAGGCATCTGCGATCGCCAGTCCCTTAGCCCGCGAGTAATAGGCCGCCATGAGTCTTTGGCGTCTAGGCCGGGATCGTCCCGCGTCCGGCCTTCGTGGAAGCGGAGCATGGCCCCGTCATACGGCACGCCGAGGAAGGCACATAGCCGGGTACTTTCCTCGGCCGGGTGTGTGACGAGGGTCTCATAGCGGATCTCGTAGTACAGGCCGGGGCCGAGGGCCCGCCCCTGCTGGCGTCCGAGGCCGGCCTTGCGCTTCCACCACAGGGCAGTGGTCACCAGCGGATCCTCCGCCCAGGTGACATAGCGGCCGGCGGCCCGCTCGGCGTGGTTCCAGTCCTGGACGGACAGCCAGACGTCGCGGCCGTCGCGGATCAGGTGCACGAACCGGGCCCGCGGCCAAAGGGTGTGCATCCCGGCCACGTGCTGCACGTAGGCGGGGGTCTTGTTCCCGACCAGTGGCTTCCCCTTCTTTCGCGCATACAGACCGAACAGTCCATTCAGGAAGCTCAGGTGGGGGACCGGCTGGCCATGGTCGAGCAGCTCCACAAACTCTTGCGGACTAAATCCGAACTGGCGGAACCGCTTGTGGCCGTGCAGCTCGACCGCCAACTCGCGCGTGATCCGGCCATCGTGCGCCAAGAAGCAGCCAGGCTTCTTTAAGCGGTCGGTGATCCAGTGCAGTTCCGAGGTGATGGCGATCTGCGGGTGGGCATCCACGATGCGCTGCAAGAGCGTGGTCCCGGAGCGAGCACAGCCTATGAGGAACACAAATGGGTCCATGGCAGGATCTCTTTTTGTCGTGCGGGAATCACAACTCCAGCCAGCCCGCAGGCAGCCGGTGCTCATGGGCCAGAATCTCGCGCACAATGAACGTTTCCGAGTAGCGCGGATAACGCTTGACGACAAAACCGACGCAAAACGGCTCAGACGTTGCCATGGCAGGTCATCCTCTCCGGGCGATTCGCGACACCATCCCCATGGGCGGCAAGTGCCTCTTGCAGCATGCGCGGCAAGTTCATGACTCCATTGACATTCACGCGTTGTCCGACGCCACAAGGTGGTTCGAGATCTCGGCTCAGCCAGGCGCCGAGGGTCTGCGGACACAGTTCATCGGGGTGAAGCACATCGATCAGTCCCAGATTCTTGAGCCTCTGGGCCCGTAGCAGTTGTTCCTGGCGAGGCTTCGTTCGCGGGACGATGAGGGCCGGCTTTCCAAACGCCAAAAGCTCACACACGGTGTTGTAGCCTCCCATGGCCACGACACGGTCGGCCAAGCTCAGGAGCAGGTCGGGATCCGTGACAAACTTGATCACGCGAAGCCGCGGACGGTCTTGCGCCATCCGGTAAAGGCGTTCCAAAACTTCGACAGGCATGTAGGGGCCGGTCAAGATCACGCCGTTGGCCCCGTGAGGGAAATCAACCTGGGCAAAAGTCTCAGCCAGTGGCGGCCCGTCCTGTCCTCCACCGACGAGGCACAAGAAGAATCGGTCCGACTCGCCCAGAACCGGCAGTAGTTCCGCGCCGTCGATCTCGGAAAAAAATGTGCGCCTGGGCCGGGCGAGGTAACCGGTATAGCAGACCTTGTCCGCGACCGCCGCAGAAAAGCCGTATTCGCGGACCTGATCAAAAACGCGAACATCGCCGTAGACCCAGACCGCGTCGTAGTACCGGCGAATGGCCTCGTCGGTGCTCCGTTCGCGCCATTCACGGCGAGTTGCCGCCGGCTCATCGAGCACATCGCGCAGGCCGAGCAAGCAGCAGGCACGGCCGCGGCGTCGCAACAATTCCAGGGCGGGCTCCAATTCGCATAATGCACCGCGCGGCACTTTATCGACCAGAAACACGTCAGGATCGAACGCGTCCACCGCCGCGGTGATCGTGGCAGTCCTGAGTTGGATCAACTTGTCCAGGGAAACCGCCAAGGAACGGGAGTCGTACTGGTCGTTGCCCTCCTTGGAGAGCGCGGGCAGGGTCAAATAGTCAACACCCGGCGGCAAGTTAAATGCGCTGGCTTCGCGCGCGCCAGCGATGAGCAAGACCGAAACCGGTACAGACGAGAACGCAAGGCTCTGGGCGATCAACTGGTTTCGCCGCAGGTGGCCCAGGCCCATGGTATCGTGCGAATATAACGCGATGCGCAAGCTACGCCTGGCATTCGTTTCCGATTGGGCAGGTTTTCTCGATCGCCGTTTCGCCTCCATGATGCTCCTCCCCAATTCCCAGATGTTGCCGATTCCCAAAGCTAGGAGAGGCCTGAACGGGTGGGCTAAAGACCAATCCGTCTGCTCCGATTCGCCGCTTCATTTGAAATCATTAAAATTTCATTAAAATGCTATTCTAGGCCATAGGAGCAGCCAGTCAAGCAGTTTGGTCGCTTGGATTCGAATCCCGCGGCGGCGAACAATGAGTTAGGGAAAACCTGGTAGGCAGCAATTCCAGGTGGACTTGAGACGGCGCCGCCCTTAAGGGGGACGGGCCCCTGCTTGAGGTTATTGGAACACGTTGCGCGGTCGGCCCTCTGCGATGCCGTTGTTATCGAGCTCTGGCCCTCTCGGATAGGCGTTCTTCCTACCGACGAGGTTCAACTCGAATCGCGGGTCGCTGGTGGCCTGCTGGGCCGCCACCGGCAAACTTGGACACATCGCCAGGAACAGGGAGCCAAGGGCGATGTACGACAGGTAGAAACGCACGGAGCTAAACATCTTGCCACTCCTTCGGGCGAATCCATGTTGGCCCATTGAGACATCATTCGCGCGCCAGCGCTAACAAAATGGGCTTGAACCTTCGGAGTGGGCGTGAGCGTAGGAGGCGATTGGGGATGAAAAAAAGTTCGCGACGTGACGAACTGCCGAACTATGAGAATATATGTTTCACATTACAGTCTTGTCAAGAGAATTAGCAGAACTTTTTTTCGGAGAGGAAGTCGCACTTTTCGAACCAGAACCATTGGCGGCCTTTTCTGCTTGCGAGAACTAGCGTTGGATTCCGACCACACGGCTCGGATACGCCGCTTGGCGCATGGTAGGGCAGATTGCCCCACCCAGGAACATATGGTCGAATTCCTCCTCCCGCACGAAATCGTTGACGAGTGGTCGAGCCTTGGTGCAGAGCTTGTCATGGGTCGCCTTGACCGTCTCCGAGTCTCCTCTGAAGATAATCGTGCACGCTGATTTCTCAAACTTCGCGGGCCAACCGAGTACTCAAGGGTTGCCCACGCCGGAGAGCTTCCTGGAATTCTTGCTTGCTCCCCGCGCTTCCATCCCGTCTAATTGCTCTTGCTCGTTTGTCCTTGTCCTGGACGGCAGGGATTGGCGCCAACGACTGGCGAGCTATTCGGCCAAGGGACCGACGGGAGATGGCGGAAAATTTCCTTTTGGTCTTCCCTACCCGTTGCATCCGCCAGCAGAATCGTAATATGCTGCTAGGGAACGTGAAGACCTCCTTTGATTCGGTGCGGCAGCCTCGGGTGGGTATCTACAAGCTGGAGGGTGACACACTTACCCTGTGCCGTGCAGCAGGCGATCGCGAACGCCCGAAGGAGTTCAAGACAACTGAGGAGGCGGGTATTCTCGTGTGGAAGCGTGCGAAGAACCGAGCAACCTAGGGTGTCAAATGGGGCGATCCCAACCCGGCCTCGCGATCCCTCGCAAGGTCCGGATCACCTGGTTGACCGGCCTGACAATGCCATTTCCATCTCGTTTCGCAGGCAGGCGACAAGTTCGGCAGCCGACAGCGCGCGGGCGAGCGGGGCCCCTTGTCCCGCCCATTGGGCGCCGCAGCCGAACTCACCGGCCGCCTTCGCAGCGGCATGCAACGCCTTGCCCGCGTCGTAAGCGATCGGGTAATTCGGAATTGCTTCCCGCTCGACGCCCTCGGCCAAAGCGGTAAAGCGGTTGGTGAGGCAGCGGGCGGGGCGCCCCGAGATCGCTGCCGTCATCACGGTATGTTCTGCGGCAGAACCGAGGAGCGCAGCCCGGTAGCCCGCGTCGGCCGACGACTCCGGACAGGCGATGAAGGCAGTACCCAACTGTGCCGCGACCGCTCCAAGCGTTAGCGACGCGGTGATCCCGGCCCCGTCCATGATCCCGCCGGCCGCAATCACCGGGATGTCGAGCTTTCTCATCAGCAGCCGAGTCAAGGCTACTGTTCCAAGCCGATCGTCTGCGCGGTCGGGATCAAACACACCGCGATGTCCACCCGCTTCATACCCCTGAGCGACGACGGCATCGATGCCGGCTGCGGCGATGATCTTTCCCTCTTCGAGATTTGTTGCGGTCGCGAAGAGCACTATCCCCGCAGTCCGGAGGGCCTCGATCCGATCGCGAGCGGGAACACCAAAATGGAAGCTGACGATCGCAGGACGTTCTGCCAGCAGAACCGCAAGCTTGGCGTCGTCAGTCAGAAAGGACTGATAGATTTCCGTCAGGCGAATCGGCGGCTTCGCGCCAAACCGGGCGAATTCGGGTTCGAGCCGCGCAAGCCACGATGCCTCTCGGGCGGTATCCGCGACTGCCGGCTTGTGGCAGAATACGTTGACCTGGAACGGACGCTTGGTCCTGGCCCGAACGGCGGTGATCATTTGGCGGGTAGCGTTGGCGTCAACCGCCCCGACTCCGATGGAGCCGAGCCCACCGGCGTTAGATACGGCGGCAGCCATTTCCGGTGTCGAAACGCCGGCCATCGGGGCCTGGATAATCGGTAACTCTATTTCGAGCTTGCGGAGAAATGGGTCCAAGGAATTCTCCTTGTAGAGTGCAGATATCATATTTCCGCTCGAACCGATGGACACAACGGGAGCCCTTGCGTCGCCAAGCCATTAGTATGCAACGACACTGGCAACGGGCTGGACTTCCGACTATACTCTCCTGGGGTTTCATTTCCTTTGTAACCCTGAGTATCGCCCATGAGTGAAGTTACTCGCATTCTTTGCGCCATCCAAGACGGCGGCGATTCGCACGCTGCCGACGAATTGCTCCCTTTGGTTTACGATGAGCTGCGCAAACTGGCCGCAATGAAGCTGGCCCAGGAAAAGCCCGGCCAGACCCTTCAGGCCACCGCTCTGGTCCATGAAGCCTACATGCGCCTGGTGGACGTAGTCCATGCACAGCACTGGAACAGCCGGGGACACTTTTTCGCCGCTGCTGGCGAGGCCATGCGCCGCATTCTCGTGGAGCAGGCTCGCCGCCGGCTGGCCGTCAAGCGCGGCGGCCAGGCCCAGCGCCAGGAAGTGAATGCCGCCGAGATGGCCGCACCCCTCCCGGATGATCGCCTCCTGGGCGTTCATGATGCACTGGACGATCTGGCCCGTGCCGACCCGGAGGCCGCGGCCCTGGTTAAACTACGCTTCTTTGGCGGCATGAGTATGACCCAGGCCGCCGAGGCATTGGATATGTCGGTTCGATCGGCTCACGACCTCTGGACCTACGCCCGCTCTTGGCTCCGCCGTCAGATGCGGGCCGAATGACAACACGGAACACAGGAAAATCGTGTGGTTCGTTTTTCCGTGTGTTTTCGTGGTAAATAATCCAAAATTCTTTGCCGACTTTGCCGCCGAAATACGCACTATCTTCTGATCACCCATTCGTGGAGAAACCGCGATGAGCGAGCGGGACATTTTCATTGCCGCCCTCAATGAGTCTGAGCCGGCCAAACGGGCGGCCTTCCTGAAGAAGGCTTGCGGACAGGACAAGGCTCTGCGCCGCGGGATCGAAGACCTCTTGCGTGAGCAGGAAAGCCTGGGCAGCTTCTTGGAACAGCCGGCCGACGGCGTCGGCACGAGCGGGGTACCTACCCTGCCTCTTCCGACAATCGAATCCGCCCGTCCCGCCGAAGGTCCTGGAACGGTGATCGGCTCTTACAAGCTCCTGGAGCAAATCGGCGAAGGCGGCTTCGGCGCCGTCTTCATGGCCGAGCAGCAAAAACCCCTCCACCGCAAGGTCGCCTTGAAGATCCTCAAGCCCGGCATGGACAGCCGCCAGGTCATCGCCCGCTTCGAAGCCGAACGGCAAGCGCTCGCGATCATGGATCATCCCAACATCGCCAAGGTGCTGGACGCGGGGACAGTTGGCAGTCGGCAGTCAGCGGCGGCAGCAGGCAGGGAAGAAGAAGCCGGCAGTCTGCAGCTGGCGGTTGGCAGAGAAGGTCTGCCTACTGCCGGCTGCCGGGTGCCGACTGAAGGAAGGCCTTACTTCGTCATGGAGCTCGTCAAGGGCCTGCCCATCACCGAGTTTTGCGATCAGAATCAATTGACCCCGCGGCAAAGGCTGGAGTTGTTCGTCTCGGTCTGCCAGGCCGTCCAACACGCCCACCAGAAGGGCATCATCCACCGCGATCTGAAACCGTCGAACGTGCTGGTCACGATTCAGGACGGCTCGCCGCTGGTGAAGGTGATCGATTTTGGCATCGCCAAGGCCCTGGACCAGCAGCTCACCGACAGGACCATGTTCACCGGCTTCGCGCAGATGGTCGGTACGCCGCTGTACATGTCGCCGGAGCAGGTCGCCCTTTCCAACGTCGATGTCGATACCCGCAGCGATATCTACTCGCTGGGCGTGCTCCTGTATGAGCTCTTGACCGGGACGACGCCTTTCCCCAAGGAACGGCTCAAAGAAATCGGCTACGACGAGCTGCGGCGCGTCATTCGCGAGGAGGAGCCGCCCAAACCAAGCACGCGCATCAGCACCCTGGGCCAGGCGTCGACCACCATCTCAATGCAACGGAAGAGCGATCCAAGGCGGCTCAGCCAGCTCTTCCGCGGTGAGCTGGACTGGATCGTCATGAAGGCGCTCGACAAGGACCGCAATCGCCGATACGAATCGGCCAGCGCGTTTGCCACCGATGTCCAGCGTTACCTCAATAATGAGGCGGTGCAGGCGTGCCCGCCATCGCGGTGGTACCGTCTGCGGAAATTCGCGCGGCGAAACAAGGGATCTGTGCTGGCAGCGTCGCTTGGATTCGTTTTGCTTGTCGCCGGCCTGTGGGCGAACAACTTCATGATCCGCCAGGAGCAACTGCGGACTGAAGCGGCCTTGGATGCGGAGGCCAAGCAGCGCGCCCTCGCCGAAATCCGGCGACAACGTGCGGAAGCTAACTTTCGCCAGGCTTATTGGGCTATCGAGAATATCTTGCACGGCTACGATTTCGCGCATTCCTCGAAAGACTTGAAGGTCGCCGAATTGAAGCAGTGGCAAACGCAAGAGGCACTCCGATTTCTGGCCCCGTTCTGCGAGGACCGAACGGACGAGCCGGCGATACGGCTCCAGAGAGGGGTTGCCTACGTGACCGTGGGAAGGGTCTATCAATTCCGTGAAGAGTCCGAGAAAGCCCAGAATGCCTTCCGCCAGGGAATTGGCGTCTTCGGTAGTTTAACCAGGGATTTCGCGCAAGACCCCAAATACCTGCGTGAACAGATCACGGCGCTGTGCATCCTGGCCGAGGAATTGGATCGGGTTGGACGGCGCGCGGAGGCAAACGAGTGTGGGTATGAGGCCATCCGTAGGTTGCGCGAAGCAATCCGGAACAACCCGTCGAGCTTTGAAGCGCCGGCTCAGCTGGCCAGCATCTTATGTTCCTGGTTTGATCCCCAATTGCGCGACCCAAGCGCCGCGGTTGGCCTTGCTCAACAGGCCATTAGTCTGGCCCCGGAACTTCCGGGCAACTGGACGACGCTCGGTATTGCCTATTATCGAAGCGGTCAGTGGGAAGCCGCTGCGAAGGCGTTGCAGGAAGCGTTACGTAGACCCGCGGGCGTGGGGAATTGGGGCCCGAAAAACGCGTTATTGTACCTGGCCATGGCCGACTGGCGCTGCGGCAATCGCCACGCAGCACGGATTGCTTACGACCAGGTGCAACATGACAGAGCCAGTTATCTTTCCTCCGTTGATCGTGCCATATGTGCGGAGGCTGCTGCCCTGCTTGGAATCCAGGATCAGCCAACACCCAAAGCGGAGAAGAATGCGCCACGCCAAGACTAAGACTGAACGGACGCGAACAAGGCCAGGAAGAACCGGTGTGGCCTGCTCGCCACATTCAAGGCATGGCCTACTGCTCCCTCTGGGGAGGATGATTGAACAGACTGATGCAAGCGGCCGGTGAGGTCCTCGCCGCCAAGCAAAGCCCTCACCGGCCCAGACATGCCCCGGCGCTTGGACTGCGCGCCGGATGGCGTGCCATTTCATCATAACCGCAGGCCGAATCCAACACAGGAGGCTCTCTCATGCAGCTCCTTTCCGCGCGCAAGGCCCGCCGTGCCCGGCCTGCCCGCTCGCATCGCAACAGTTACCGTCCCCGCCTGGAGGTACTGGAGGACCGAGTCGTTCCTTCAAACGTCCCGCCGGCCGGCATCACCAACTGGTGGACCGGCGACGGCAGCGCCGACGA
>Ga0066903_100005867_pt1 | contig 10758 bp, 12 predicted proteins | sample PanSoiMetaGPlot1_FD_67491 | JGI IMG/M metagenome (GOLD analysis project Ga0066903, IMG submission 67491) | Tropical forest soil microbial communities from Panama analyzed to predict greenhouse gas emissions - Panama Soil - Plot 1 (version 2) | ecosystem: Environmental > Terrestrial > Soil >...
CGCGGCCTTCAATACTGTCGTAGCCGTAACCGTAGCTCATCACAAGCGATCCGAGATTTGCGTACCCCAGCCCCAGTGTCCGGAAAATGTGGGAATTCTCCGCGATCTCTTTGATCGGATAACTCGCGTTATCGACCACGATTTCCTGCGCGGTAATAAAAATCCGGACGGCCGCTTTGAATCGCTCGACGTCGAATTGGCCGTCGGCGGTCTTGAATTTCATCAAGTTGAGCGACGCGAGATTGCACGCGGTGTTATCGAGAAAGAGGTATTCGCTGCACGGATTGGTGGAGTTTTGCCGTCCGGTTCCTTTGCACGTGTGCCATTTGTGGATCGTCGTGTCGAATTGCATCCCTGGATCACCGCAGACCCATGTGCCTTCGGCAATCTTGCGGAGTAACTCGCGCGCGTCTTTGCGCTCGCAAGGTTGCCCGTCGATCACACGGCGCGTCCACCATTCGCGGCCTTCCTGCGCCGCATCCATAAATTCGTCACTTACACGCACGCTCAGGTTTTCGTTTTGGTACATCACCGAGCCATAGGCATCGCCGTTGTAACTGCCGTCATAACCATGCTCGATCAATGCCCAGGCTTTTTTCTCTTCTTTCTGTTTCGCGTCGATGAACTCCTCGATGTCCGGGTGCCAATCCTTGAGCGTGTTCATCTTCGCCGCGCGCCGGGTTTTGCCGCCGCTTTTCACCACGTTCGCGACTTGATCGTAAACCTTGAGAAAGGAGAGCGGGCCGCTTGGCTTTCCTCCGCCGCTCAATTTTTCGCGGGTTGATCTTAGCGTCGAGAGATCCGTGCCCGTGCCGCTGCCGTACTTGAACAGCATCGCTTCGCTCGTCGCGAGACGCATGATGTCTTCCATCGTGTCCTCGACGTTCTGAATAAAACAGGCGCTGCCTTGCGGGTATTCGTATTGGGTCGGCGCGCGCTCGGCTTTCCCGGTCGTCCGGTTGTAAAAATAATTTCCCGCGCCGGCGCCTTTGCCGATGCCGTACTCGTGATACAAACCGACATTGAACCAGACCGGCGAATTGAACGCGCCGTGCTGATTCAAACAGAGCCAGGTCAACTCATCATAAAATGTTTCCGCGGTCTCTCGGTCCGCGAAATAACCGTCGGCTAGCCCCCAATCCGTGATCGTCCGGGTAACGCGATGAATCAATTGACGCACCGAATTTTCCCGCCCGCCTTTGTGCGGATCCGTGCCGTGCGCGATGTCGCCGTAAAAATATTTCGAAACCGCAATTTTAGTCGCCAGCGCGCTCCAGTTTTTCGGCACTTCGACATTTTCCTGTTTAAAAATGATCTGGCCACTGTCGTCGGTGATCTCAGCCGTGCGATGTTCCCACTCGACATCGTCAAACGGCTTCACCGCCGCGTCGCTAAAGACGCGCTCGAAGCGCAAGCCGCCGCCAGACTTTCTCGGCGATCGATTTCGGCGGCGGTCGCTGGTCTTACGCGGTTTGTTGAGCGCTGAGGGTGGGATTCCGGGTTTGAGCTGGATCATGGCAGAGCTACTTCCTAGTTAAGGGCTGTGAATGAACGGTGAATTGCGACCAACAGCTGGGCTAACAACCTGTGAATTTCAGCGAACAACAAGTAATAGCGGAGGGCCATCGGCGGACATACAATATGCGGTGCAAAAGCGTCTCTAATCAAGACGAATTTTGTAACATTTTCGCTCGTTGAGCGCGCCAACGGACCGTTTCGTCCAGGACCTGGCGGAAGGGGTGGGATTCGAACCCACGGTGGGTTGCCCCACGCTCGATTTCGAGTCGAGTGCCTTAAACCGGACTCAGCCACCCTTCCGTTTTGTCGCCGGATCAACCGCGATCCGAAAAGAGCGCGTGTATTATCCGGCGCCGCCGTGCCTTTGCAAATCTCCCGCACACTCCATCGTATGGAGATTCTTGACTAATTCGCATTGACCAAATAAACGTCGCCTCGAACAAAGTTGGCTGCGGCATCGTCAATGCTCGTGTTGGGAGGGTGCGATGATTAGGGCAAATTGTCGGGCTCGTTTTACCGCCGCCGACTTCAATTTCATCGTCCGCACTCTCGCCCGTTCCCGCGAGGATAGTGTTTCACTCGTCGATCTTTTGAGCGATTCGGAACTGCGTGATTCCATTCTTGATCACCCGAGGCTTGTGGAAACGATTCTCGACAACGCTGGTCATCTGCACATTTCCTCGCAATTTTATTTTTACGTGCTCGCGCGACATGTCCTGCAACAGGCCGGCATTGCCGATCGCAAACTGTCCGATTACATCGGCTCCCTGCTGGAAACGTTTTCGCGGGCAAGCCAGTTACAATCGCCGGACCAAATCGACAATCGCGTACACGAATACATTTCCGACATGCTCATCGCCCTGATCCGCGCGACGCCCGAGCAGACTTTCCTGCTCCGTGCACACGTGGGAAATTATTCGCTTTTCATCAGTGGTATCTTTCATGAAAACACCCAGCGGCGCAGTTTGCGTGGCGCGCCGGACATCCAATTCTATGAGCAGGTCGGCCGGACGAATTATCAACTGATTGCGGCGCACGAAACCGCGCGGCGCTGCGAGTTGAGCGACGTTTTCAACGGCCTGGCCGAGCGTTTCCGTGATGTTCGCCTCGCCTTGAACGACCTTTCCGATCGGCTTCTGCATCTCGATGAGGACGGCCGAACGTCATTGCTCCTGTGAACGAAACCCTCTTCAGCCAAATCCAAAAACTCTTCGAGCGCACTTACGCCCAGGTCGGGATCAATCTGGAAGATTGCCTGATTGATCGCCAGCGCTGCCGGCAATTATCGATTCTCGCAGGCAAGTCCGCGCGCGAACTCAGTGAACTTGCACGCACTTTTCTGCGGACGGCCGACGACCGGCTTTACATCGGCATTTATTACTCACGATGGCTCGTCGAGCAGCTCGAGCAACACGATCCCCGCGCTGGTTTGAGCGATCGGAACATTCGTTCGCTCATTGCTTTCGTCGAAGAGATCAATCACGCGCTCCACGCCGCGCTCCAATTCAAGAATGGCACACGCGAAATCGCAGCCGAAGACTTCGCGCGTAATCTGGAGCTGCAGGCGCAGGTCGATACCTACCTCGCGCTTCTGCTGTTCGTCGCGTTTTTCCGGAAGACGCAGCGCGTTTCACGTGCCGATCGCCGCTGGCTGCGCTTTCATCTCTTCGAGCGGCAGTGCCCCGACGCTTTTCAAGATCGGAATCTGCGCGCCCGTTATCTCGAAACGACGGAGTTGGCGTTGGCCTATTCTTATTATTTAGACACCTTAAACGGAGTGCGGCGTCTCGAAGAGATCCGCCGATTTCGTTCGCTCGATTACGTCGACAAGAAAAGACATATCCTCGCGCTGCCAGCCGGAGAAATTTCATCGCGTCGCGTGAATTTAATTTGCGAAAACTGAAACGCGGACTCTAAATACCGCTCGTGTTCAGTTTGACGATGCTCGGGAGCGGCAGTGCCGGAAATAGCGCGCTCGTCGCGACCGATCATTGCAAGATCTTGGTCGACGGCGGCCTCAGTGCGCGACAAATCGCCGTCCGCCTCGAGCAATGCGGCGTTACGGCCGACCAACTCGATGGTGTTCTGCTCACCCACGAACATGGCGATCACGTTTGCGGTCTCGAGGTGCTCTCGCGCAAGTTCGACATCCCGATCTATGCCAATTCCCAGACCGCCGAGGCGGTTCGCTACGGCGGCTCGTTCGATCATCATCGTAACTGGCGAATTTTCCGGACCGGCGCTGAATTCAAAATTTGTGATATCACAGTACAGACCTTTCCCGTGCCTCACGATGCCGTTGATCCGGTCGGTTTCGCCTTTTACACCGGCTCGAGCGCACTCGGCTTCATCACCGATCTTGGTTACGCGACAAAAATGATTGTGGAAAGACTGCGCGAGGTGCACACCCTCGTGATCGAGACGAATCACGACGAGAAACTATTGCAGAACGACACGCATCGTCCGTGGCCGGTGAAACAACGGATCCAATCGCGACACGGGCACCTCTCCAATCATGCCGCCGCGAGCGTGATCGAAGAGTTGCTTCCCGGCAAAATTGATCGGGTCGTGCTCGGGCATCTCAGCCGCGACTGCAACACGCCCGAGCTTGCGCTCCAAACCGTCCGCAACGCGCTCACCAAGGTCAGCAAGATCAATATCGAACTGTTTTGCGCCAGCCAGTCGGACGTCAGCCCGAGATTTCGCATCGGTGAGACTGCCGCGGGCGCGTTCCAATCGACTTTCGAGAACGCGTTTTTCCCGGCCGCATGAGCTCCGCGGTCATAGAGGAACGCCGAGGGAAAGTCGCCGGCAGCGGGAAATTCCACATCCGTGACGCGCGAGCAGGGGACTTGCCGGCGATCATCCGAATTTACAACAAGGCAATCGCAACCCGGATGGCGACAGCGCAACTCGAGCCGGTCACAACCGGGGATCGGCGCGACTGGCTGAAACAACATTCGCCGAACCGGCATCCGTTCTGGGTCGTGGAGATCGGCGACAAAATCGCTGGTTGGTTAACTTTGAAACCGTTTCTGCCGCGCGGCGCGTATCGCGGCACTGGCGAGGTGAGCGTTTATGTCGATGAGCGGTTCCGGCGGCAGGGAATTGCGCGCGCTTTACTAGAGGAGGCGATTGTGCGCGGCCCTTCGCTCGAGATTCGCACGATTGTGGGCCTGATTTTTGCGCATAACAAACCGAGCCTGCGATTGTTCGAGCAACTCGGTTTTCAAGAATGGGATTGCTTCCACGCATCGCCCGACTCGATAACAACGAACGCGACCTGACGATCATGGGTCGCCACATTTAAGCAGACGACCACCTTTAAGTTTCTTCCGGGCCGACGACGAGATGGATCAAGCCGCTCGGATCGGAAATGAAGAAGCCGTTAAAATCTTCGCGCAGATTCTCGACTTCGTCGCGGCGCGCGATCCCGTGCACTTTTAGAAACGACGACGCCGCGTCGGTATCGTTCGTCTCGAGCTCGAGCCAGATATCGGGATGGCTGAGGTTGGGCACCTTGTCGATCCAGAGCCGGTTCGGACCGAACTGAAAAATGCAGCCGTCTGGTTCCTCTTCGAGTAAGGGGAGCGCGAGTGTGTCCCGGTAGAATCCAACCGTCTGCTCATACGTGTGTGATGGACATTTGATCGCAATATTGGCGCCGCCGGAAAACTGCGGCCCCTCGAGTTTGGCAACCATGCTTTCGATCTAAGCCCGCGTCTCGCAGCGGTCAAAGGCGCTCAATCACTTTTTGGGCGATCGTTTTCGCCTTCTCCAACGCAATCGCGTCGTCCGCAAAACCGCCAAGACCGATCGTAAGAAAGGCGTTGCCTTTCACGACATAAAGCATCAACACGCGCGAAGCGAATCCGCTGTCTCCGGCGGTGACCAGCATTTGCGCGACATCGCCGATGCCCGTGACTTTTTCCATGGCGCCATTCGCGGCGCCGATTAGATCGAGCTCGGCTTGCGGCGGGATCGCGTTTGGCGCGGGCAGCTGCAAACGGACGACGAGCGATTTGGCACGTCGAACAGTATAGTAGTTACATTTGGAGTAGTAACCGTCCGCGCCCTCTCCACTTCGCCCACTCGGTTCTTTGATCGCTTCCCCCAGAATCGTGGTCGCATCATTCTTCGTGATGATTTGCAAAATGTCGGGCCGTGAATCAGCCGCCAGGAGCGTACTCGTTAGGCTAACGGTCAGCACAAGAACGCCGGAAAATCCTAGGATCGACATGTTAACTGCCAGCCGCTCCGGACCCGCCCGGTTCCGTCATCGACACAGGATCGAGGGCGCGCTCGAGCTCTTTCTCGGGCAGGATCTTTTTCTCGCGGCAAAGTTCACGGACCGTTTTGCCGGTCTTGACACTTTCCTTGGCAATCTCCGCCGCAAGATCGTAACCGATAATGGGCGCCAGACTTGTCACCATCGCCATCGACCATTCGACCAATTCTTCGCACCGCGCTTTGTTGGCCTGGATTCCGGTGACGCACTTTTCGCAAAACGCATCAACGACGTTCGCGAGCAATCGAATCGATTCGAGAAGATCGTGGGCCATGACCGGCATCATTACATTGAGCTCGAAATTTCCGTTCGCCCCGGCCCACGTCACCGCGGTGTCGTTGCCAAAAACCTCCGCGCAAACCATCATCATCGCTTCGCACATGACCGGGTTGACCTTGCCCGGCATGATCGAGCTCCCCGGTTGAGTTGCGGGCAGTTGAATTTCGCCGATGCCGCAGCGCGGCCCACTGCCTAACAAACGAATGTCATTCGCGACCTTGAACAGGCTGGTCGCAATCGTCTTGAGCTGACCACTTGCCTCGACGACCGCGTCCTTCCCGCCTTGCGCTTCGAAATGATTCTTTGCCTCGTAAAAGGCGATCCCACTGCGTTGCGCGATATGGCGCAGCATTTTTTTTGTTAGACCGACGTGTCGATTCAATCCCGTGCCGACGGCCGTGCCGCCAAGAGCGAGTTCGCGTAGAACTTCGATCGCTTTTTCCGCGCGCGCTTTTCCATAGGTGACCTGCTGCGCATAACCGGAAAATTCCTGACCGAGGCGAACTGGCGTCGCATCCATCAAGTGTGTGCGCCCAATTTTTATGATGTCCCAAAATTCCTTGGCCTTCGCATCGAGTGCGCGCTGCAGCTTTTCCATCGCCGGAACGAGATGGGTTTTCAATTGTTCGGCCGCGCTGACATGAATCGCGGATGGAATCACGTCGTTGCTCGATTGACCCATGTTGACGTGGTCGTTCGGATGGACCAGCGAACGTGAGCCCACCGCTTTGCCGGCCAGTTGCGCGCAACGATTCGCAATGACTTCGTTGGCGTTCGTGTTGGTACTTGTGCCCGAACCGGTTTGAAAAATATCGAGCGGAAAGTGATCGTCGAGTTTGCCCTCGATCACTTCCTCGGCGGCTTGGACAATCAATGCCGCCCGTTCGGCATCAAGCAAACCGAGATCATGATTCGCCTGCGCACCGGCCCATTTAATGATCCCCAGTGCGCGAATGAATGATCGGGGAAAACGATAACCGCTGATTGGAAAATTTAGAACGGCTCGCTGCGTGGAGGCACCGTAAAGGGCGGACTCCGGGAGAGACATTTCTCCCATTGAGTCTTTTTCCACCCGCGTCCGCCGTTCGGTCATGCCTTGCCTGCCGAACTGCGAAACCCCTGCATCGACATCTCGGAATCGCCGTTCCGGCCATTCGCCCTTTCAAAAACCGTGATAAACATGGGCGGAATATTTTGCAGGAAATATTCGGATTCGGCGTGCTCGAAAATCTTGGCGTGTTGTTTCAGCTCGTTCGTGACCTGATAAATGATGAACCGTCCGCCCGGCGCAAGCGCGTCATGCGTTTGTTGAAGCAACGCGCGCTTCTTGTCGATCTGGAGAATGCTGAATGGAATTCCCGAGACGATGTAGTCGCACGAATCGATTCCGCGTTGCCGTAACACAGACGACAAATGGGCCGCATTATCATTGATCACGTGAACGCGCGGATCATCACTGAATTGCCGGTGCAAATCGCGCGACAAAGCGGCATCGATCTCGAACAATAAAAGCTGGCAATCCGGGCGCATCCGATGGGCAATCTCTCGTGAATGAACACCTTCGCCCGGACCATATTCGGCGATCACGCGGGCGCGGTCGAAATCGATCTTGTCCGACACGCGTTCGACCAGCGCCTTAGAACTGGGAACAATGGATGCGATTTGAAACGGCCGTTTCAGAAATCGCTTGAAGAAAAGGGCGCTCATCGAAAATCGAATAGTCACCCTCGGGCTCGGTATTGTCCAGTCGGGAGTGCCCCCGGTTATCCCAAGCAGTCGGTGGTACGGACAAATTGGCCAAAGAAAGGATTGACACCGATTCTAGAATTTATAATGCTTTAGCCGTGCGAAATGTCTTGCCCATTTTCCCGTGAATTGGTGTTTTTCCTGCCATGCATAACCTCCTAACGGTTAAGGAAACGGCCAAATATCTGCGGATCCCGTTGCCTACCGTTTACTATCTCGTTCAACGTGGCCAACTCCCCGCCATTCAAATCGGCGGACGCTGGCGCATAAAAAAGTCCTCCCTGGACAAAGATATTCTGAAAGAGGACAAGTCCGGCCAACCGACCGTCCTCGTGGTCGATGACGACGAGAGTTTGCAGAACCTCTTCAAATTGTTCCTCCGGAAAATCGGATTTAGTCGCGTCGTCGTCGGCAGTGTGAAAGAAGCGCTTGCCGCGCTCGAGAAACAAAAGTTTGATCTCGTTTTTCTCGACTTAAAACTACCGGATGGGCCGGCCGATGACGTTTATGACGCGATCAAGGAAGAACAACCCGGCTGCCCGATCATCATCATCACCGGTTATCCGGACAGCGCGATGCTCGACCGTATTCTGGCCAAAGGTCCAATCACGGTTTTGAAAAAACCGCTCAAAGTTGAGCAGTTGAAGGAAACCGTCCGCATTCTCGGCCACAAGGAAGCAGCCAAGCTCGCGGCATAAGATCAACAAGCCCGACCCTGCTTGACTGATCACTGATCGCTGATCAGTTATCACTCCGCTGAATGCGCGGTTAGCTCAGTGGTAGAGCACTACCTTGACACGGTAGGGGTCAGAGGTTCGAACCCTCTATCGCGCACGATTTCTATCGCTCGCAATTGTGCCAACGGACCCGGTGGGTGTTTAATCTCTAGGATGAAAATCATCTTGCGGTTGGCGGCGCTCACCACCGCATTGCTGCCAATTCAATTTCTCGCAGCCGAAACCGCCACCATCGATCTCGTTCTGCAGGGTTTTGGTGATGGCCGACAACCTCAGGTGGCAGTCGCGCCTACCGGTGCGGTCTCTATCGTGTTTGCTCATGATAGCTCGGTCTATTTCGTGCAAAGCACCGATGACGGCCGAAGTTTTTCAGCACCGGTAAAGATCGCAGATGTCCGCCACCTCATGGTTGGAATGCGGCGTGGGCCTCGGGTCGCCGCCACAGCTAAACGCATTCTTGTTGCCGCACCCGGTAAAGAACTTTTTTCGTTCATATCCGAGGATGCGGGCGCGACCTGGGTTCCTTGCGGAACGATCAACGACAAACCCGGCGCTGCATCCGAGGGTCTACAGAATATTGCGGCTTTACCAGACGGTAGCTTTTACGCGGTCTGGCTCGACTCACGCAACACTGGCGCTCAGATCGAAGGATCAAGGCTCGAAACCGGAACACGGAATTGGGGCCGAAACGTGGAGATCTACACGTCACCAGACAAAACGGTGTGTCAATGCTGTCATCCATCCCTTACCTCCGATGGCAAAAACAAGCTTGTTGTCATGTGGCGCAACTGGTTGGAAGGCAATCGCGATTTCTATAAGACGGAGAGTTCGGATCGGGGGGATCATTTTTCGTCGGCCGTGAAGATCGGGACCGGCAGTTGGCCGATCAAAGCGTGCCCTATGGATGGCGGCGGAATTATTGCCGTGGCTAACAGCGGAACGTTCTCGGTTTGGCGGCGAAGGAATGAAATTATTCTCAGCTCGCCAACTCACCCGGAAACTCAACTTGGTTCAGGAACACAGCCGGTCCTTGCACGCGTGAAAGGACGAATTCTATCCGTGTGGCAGGAGGGCCACACACTTGTTTCAAAGGACTTAGAGGGTAGCGAAGTCCGACGGACTCCCGGGGAATATCCCGCATTGGCCCAATCATCTGACGGGCAACGAGCGTATCTTGTGTGGGAAAGCACCGAGGGAAGTCATACCGTACCAAAGTTCGCTGTTTTGCAATAAGACGCTTTGAAAATGGAGGCTGTCGGATGAAGAAAAAATCACAATGCACAGAACCATCGTCCAGCTCGTAGTCAGCGCATTTTCGATATCGGTTTTAGCGACGAACAATGCGTCCACAAATGACTCCCGGCAGCTCGTTTTCACTTCTCTTTCGGGTCCAGTGCGCGATCTCGTCGTTTATGGTCCACAGCCGGCTTATCCGCCTGCTGCTCTGGAACAACACATCGGCGGGCGCGGTATCTACAAGCTCGATCTCGACAATGGTATTCCGTATGACGTGCGAATTGTCCGCAGCACCGGCCATAAAATTCTAGACGATGCCGCAGTGGAAACGCTGCGAACGTGGCGGTTTCGACCGCATCGCTCAGAGTGGGTCACGATTCCCATCGAATTTCGCCTAACGAGTTCATCGCCGATTGTACCGCATCCGAAAGGCGCAAAAGCGGCCGCCGTTTACGCACCCAAGCCAGAATACCCGTTTGAAGCGCGTTCTAAACATTGGGTTGGGCATGGCCTAATTATGCTCGATGTGGACACTGAAAGCGGCCAGGTAACTGCCGCGCATATGGAGAAAAGCACGGGCCATCAGATTCTTGACGATGCCGCTTTGAATGCGTTCCGGCGGTGGCATTTTCAGCCCGGAAAATGTGCTCCCAGAGTAAAGATTCCAATTAATTTCACGATGTCTGGTGCTACTTATTAGTATGAAATCGCTTCAACTGATGTTGCTGCTGTTGGCTGTCTCTAGCGGTCCCACCTTCTCGCTGACGCCGAACATTCCCGCCGGAACTTTGACCCCGAACCTTGGCATCATTACTCGCCTCGGTAGTTTTGACCACGCCGTCAACTACGCCCCGGTTCCAAACATTCCGCGTCAATGGAGCGGACGTGGCGTGGTCATTCTCGATCTCTCAGTCCGGACCGGGTATGTGGACATGACCCGAATCTGGCAAAGCA